>PJEL010000375.1_pt1 | contig 53120 bp, 41 predicted proteins | sample 1853271 | NCBI WGS metagenome assembly PJEL01 (sample SAMN08108733, study PRJNA415343) | Invertebrate metagenome, whole genome shotgun sequencing project. | host: Globobulimina | place: Sweden: Gullmar Fjord | collected 2015-08
TATGTTCGTTAATAAGTTTATGAGATGTCGTTCTATTTTTTCATTTTGTCTTTTTCTCAGTATGGGTATCTCTGTATTTATGGGTGGTAAAAAAGGTGGTGTTAATAGGAAAAAAAATAGGAAGAAAGATAGAAAGGGTAATAAAAGGATGGATGTCTATATAAACAAAAAATTGATAAAGGAGGAGGAGTCATGGGGTGGCGTGTTGGTTGGCGTGGTTGTTTCTTGCGCACTCGTTGCTGCTTTGTGCTATGCTGGCTATGGTTATTGTTATAGTAATAAAAATAGTAATAGAAAGAAACATAGTAAGCCTACGAAACCTGAAATTGGACATTTGGATAATCTTTCGAAATTTACTGTGAATTCTGATAGGGGTCGCAATTGTGATACCAGAAGAGTGGTGGGTAGCGAAATTCCAGAAAAAGCTAGGGAACAGAGAGACGATGTAAGTTCACGGCATAATTCATCTGATCCAGCTACACAAATGCCAACAAGGAGGGGTCAGAGCGATAACAGTCTGGGTGGAGATTCACAAATGGGTGGAGATTCACAAATTAGCCCAGTTCTACAAACTACTTATTTAATTCCCACTACCAGTTCTATTATAAGTAGTGAGGTAGAAAGTAGTGAGGTAGAAAATAGTGAGGCAGAAAATCATTTTCAAGATCAAAATATGGAATGTCCCAGTGTTGAAAAAATGTCCTCAACTAGAGGAGAATTTGATGGTAAGTTAGTTCAATTGGATAATACGGATTTACAATCTACACGAGCTGACAAAAGAGCTAGCATCTTTGAGGTTGAGGACGTTTGCGATACTTTTTCTTCAGACAGTGAGAGTGCAGTTAAACACAACACAAACAACAAACTAATCTCCAAAAACCACCAAAAGTGTAAAAGAGAAACCTTCTCTTTATTGAATATAAATGTAGGTTCAGAGGAAGGTGATGAATTTTTTGATGAGTATTGATATTAATATTGTTTTTTTATATTGTATATTGATTCATCTGCTGTTCGGATATTGATAATATGAGTTTCATATCTGATTATATCGCTACAAATCATATCGTTCGTATATAAATATATTATTTTAGGTAAACAGTTTTTTTGGTGTGTTTGCTAATAAATTTGTGAATAATCGTTATCTTTTTTCATTTTCTCTTTTTCTTGGTATGGGGTTTTCTGTATTTATGGGAGGTAGAAAAAGTGGTATTGATAGAAAAAAAATAGAAAAAAAATAGGAAAGGTGATAAAAAGGTATATGTTTCTATAAATAAAAAAAGGATAAATGAGGAGGAGTCATGGGGCAATGAGAGATGGTTGGCGTGATTGTTTTTTCCTGGTCATTCTTTTGCTCTGTGTGGGCTATGCTTATCTGAATAACAAGAAATCAAGGAAATGCTCTTCAATCTAGAGTTAGAATTAACGATGGCAATAATAGGCAAAAAGAGGGAGATTAGTTTCCTAGAAACGCTAGTTCGTCCACAGGTCAACAGGGTGAGTTGTGTGCTAATATTAATGAATCTTTTAAACAAGAAAAAGTTGATACAAAAAGTAGCATCTTTAGGGATGCGGATGTTAGTATAAATGATCGTAGCAGTGTAATCGATCAAAATCAAAAGGTAATTCGTATAGAGACGAATCAATTCTTGTTGGGGGATCCTGATAAAAATGGCAACAGGATGAATTTTTATATTATAATAACGGGAATGATAGAGTTTTCAATCCAAATAATCCAGAAGAGCCTCTAGCTTCTAGTAGATCTAGTATAGGTAAGAAGCATTTTCACAACAATTCAGGCGACTCAGGTGAAATTTATTCTGATGATGTGAGTTTTGTTTCTGATTGTACAGCTATAAATTATGTAATTCACATAAAAAAGTATATCCTATACGGTACAGTTTTCTTTAAATATTCGCAAATAAATTTATGAGTCGTCATTCTTTTTTTCATTTTTTCTTTTTTCTAGGTGTAGCGGTTTCTCTATTTGTTGGAGGTGGGAAAAGTAGCGTTAATGGTAGGAGAAATAGGAAAAAGTATAGAAAAAAAAAGGAAAAGGCAAGTAAAAATGTATACGTTTCTATAAATAAAAAAAGTATGAATGAGGAGGAGGAATCATGGAACAATGTGGTGGTTGGCGTGATTTCTTCTTGTCTGGTCGTTGTTTTGTGCTATGCTAGTTATGAGGGTTATAAGTATATGAGAACTGAAAATGCTCCGATAATTAATTCAGGAAATAGTGCTAGCAGTAGAGAAGGCGCTATGTCCTTTTCTCAAAATATGTCGAATAATGATGGTCGGTTTGGGAGTGCGAATAATGTGCTTGGATTACATGACATTCATCAGGTAGAAGATTTAGAGTCGAAAAATGAAGTGGTTGGTCAAAAAAATGATTCTTCCATCGAAGTGATGTCTAGACCTAGTGATGAAGGTGGCAATCAAAGTAATGGTAGTGATCCGTCATTATCTGAAGAAGAAGAATATGGATGATGACAATGGTCGATAAATAATAAAGTAGATTGATAGTTGATACTGGTTTTAGAATATTGTATATTGTGGTTTAATGCATTTTCTATTCAAGTTTTAGTGATAGGAGTTTCGTGTTTAATTATATAGCTATTAAAAAAATTTTTAAAAAGTAATGTAAACTATCACATTGATGGTTTAAATACAAACAATAGATCTCTTATAAAATTACAGGATATATATAATTTTTGTAATCTAGAAAAGATATGTATAGTGTTTATCTTTTTGTTTTGTTGAAGAAAAGGGGAAAAATTTGTATAAAAAATTAATTTCTTCCCATTTTTTACATTGTGTAGTTCACATAGAAAAGTATATATTAGTGGTATGGTTTTACTTAGTATATTCACAAATAAATTTATGAGTCGTCATTCTATTTTTTCATTTTTTCTTTTTCTTGGTGTAGCGGTTTCTCTATTTGTTGGAGGTGAGAAAAGTAGCGTTAATGGTAGGATAAATATAAAAGAGAATATGAGTAAAAAAGTAAAGGTGAGTAAAAAGGTAAATGTTTCTATAAACAAAAAAAGGATAAAAGAGGAGGAGGAATCATTGAGCAATGTGGTGGTTGGCGTGGTTGCTTCTTGTGTGGTCGTTGCTTTGGGCTATGCTGGTTATAATGGTTATAAATATATGAGAGCCAAGAATGCTTCGATAGTTAATTCAAGAAATAATAATAGTGGAGGTGCTAATATTGATAAGCAAAAGTTTGTGGATGAGGATAGATTGGATGATGGATATGTACTTAATCGGTTAAACGAGGAGGAGGTGAAGCAACCTATGTTGGCGGATGTTGATAATGATATTGATAATGATGTTGATGTTAATTCGGACGGTAGGATCGATGAAGATGGAAACGATCAAAATATAAATATTGAAGGATGCAAATTACAACAAATTAGGCCTGGAGCTAACGCAGTCGAGTCGCCGTCAGAGGTACAGAATTATAAAGAAGAACATAGAGTAATAGAAAGTGAGCGAGAACAACAACAACAATTTAATTCGGGAGATGATCTTACACAAAGTGACATAGGCATAGTAGGCATAGGAAATGTAGAAGTAGTAGTTTCTTCTGATGAAGAAAGTGATGCATCTATGCAACAACAACAAAATTAGATAGTCGGAATTGGTGCCGACATTAACGTTGGTACTGGCTTTTGGATTGTGTATTGATGATGTGTTTTTTTGTTTTTTTATTTGATTATTATCTTATCGGATAGCTGTAAGTTACATAGTTTACATAGTAAAGTATTAGTGTTAAAAACGTAGCCTCTTTATAAATATGTTTGCTGGTAAATTTGTGAACAGTAATTCTTTTTTTTTCGTTTTTTCTTTTTCTCGGCATGATAGTTTCTTTATTTATGGGAGGTAGGGAAAGTAGCTTTGATAGGAGGAAAAAAAGGAAAAGAAGCAGGAAAAAAATAGAGAATATAGAAAAAGTGTGGATATTTCTATAAAAAAAAGAGGGATAAAGAAAGAGGAGGAGTTGTGGGGCAATGTGATGGTTGGCATGGTTCTTTTTGCGTACTCATTATTTTATGCGGTGTGGGTTATTGTAGATACAATTGCAGTTATGAGAATAATAGTGTATCCAAGAAAGCTCAGAAGAGACTGATAGACGAGGATATTCCAATAATTAAACCTGAAGTTAGGTTAGGGCAGATAGTATTTCCCCAAAAATGTCGTACAAAGGTAAACAGCATGTGGATGGTTATGCATTTTCTGGTAAAAAAGTAGGTATAGATGGAGTTGTATCGGCAGAAGAAATACAACCTAAAAGAGTTGTTCAAAAAACTAGAAGCGTTAGTGAGAATGATAACAGTGGTAATAAAACACTATGGTAGAATGTGAAAAAGAAGAAGAGAAAAAAAGAGGAGTAAATAGAGGTAAGAAAAATAAGAACAAGAAGAAAAAAAATAGGGGACTAGAATTATAATTATAATAAGAGCTGCAATCCTAACTAAAAAAGATAGAGATAAAGATGCTACTTCTCATGTAATTTAGTTGTGATTTCTTATGATGAAGATTATCATCTTGCAATTAAAAGAGATAAAAGAAATGAAAATGTGTTACATTCTATAGTTAGTTAAATCAGAAACCTGATTCGTTGGTTTTTTTGTTTTTGGTTTTGTTATTTATATAATGTCGTTAGTTTAATTGTTTTACAGTTTTATTAATGTGTTTATTTTATTGTTCGTAGGGGGAGTAAAAAGGGTGTTTTACGCTTTTTTTATTCCCTTTTTTTTTGTTAAAATTAAAGGTCGGGATAATTAGTTTTTTTATATTTTTGGAAATTTGTAATTGATGATTCAATTAATAAACCTTTTTTTGAACTATTTGCGTTGAATATTTTTTTTAATTAGCTTTGTCTGGTTTAAATGAAGAATATAAGTTATTGAAAAAATTGTTATTGGGATCCGAGTTACTTAAATATATGTTGGTGATTTGGTTTGTTTAAGTCGTCACAAAATCTTTTTAAGATTATCTGTTCTTTTTCGTTAAAATTATCTTTTGTATAAGAATTAAAATTTAAGCTATTCTTTAATGGTCTATCAAAATAAAATAGAGTATTATTTGTGGTATATTTTTATGTAAATACAGGAGATTGATAGTTGGTGTTGATATTGCAAATTTGGTATTGGTATTTTGAATAGTTCATATATATAGTATAATTGTTGCATGTATAGTTTTTTTTTGTTAAATATGTTCTTTAATAAGTTTATAAATTGTCGTTCTATTTTTCTCGGTATGGGATTTTCTGGATTTATTGGAGAGCAAAAAAGTAGTATCGATGGAGGAAAGATGAGACGGAAATAAGAAAAGGTTGGATTTATTTATAGATAAGACAAGAATAGATGTGTGTATAGGGACAAGATTGCCATGATGGCTAATAAATTAGAGAAGATAAATAATATGTGTAGTGTCCATCTATTTGTGTTTTTTATTTTCTAGAAGTGTTGGGGATATCAAGGTAATGATTTTGGGTCTTTGATTAATGATGGATTGGGGAATGTGATGAGTGATATTTTCATGGTCGTTTTTATAGTTTAAATATTTAACTGTATAGTAGTTGTTGTAGGTGACTTGATATTATGGGAGCTGTAAAGTAATTGTTTTTTTCCTTCTATTATTAGTATGTTAGGTTTTACGTTTAATCTAAAAAATGTATTGGTGGAAAAATTGAGAAAAATAGTAAGAGGAAGCTTATTGTTACAAAGAAATATAGGAATGAGGAAAGAGGAATCAATACATTGCGAATAGTAGATTTTCGTTGATTGATTGTAAGGGAGCGGTAGCTGTTTGGTATTAATGTAAATTCTCCGTAGTTAGAAAAAAAATCAGATTAGGGTAATATAAATCTCTAAACAGGTGAAGTTCGTAAAATGTCTGAAATCTAGAAATTAGTGGTTACAGGAAAAGTAAATCCAGTGTTTATATACGACAAAATTACGATAATGTAGCAAATGGTAACTGAATCCAGCTAATATAAAGAGTAGGATAAAGACAATGGGTAGAAATAGTCCTTAGTAAAAATCAAATAAACGGAATAGCAATAGGAATAATAACGATAACAACTATAATAATAATAATAACAATAATAATAGAAAAAGTTGCATCTCAACTGAAAATAGGTAAAATATAAATTTTAGGCATAGTAATAGTTAGGATATTAATAGTGAGAGTGTTAAAGTGAAATATTAAAGTTATAGAATCAGTTTTTGTTTAATGTAATATAAATCGTCAAATAATTTATAGGCAACAGATATGAGTAAATGAGAAAAAAAATAGAGGTATAATAGTATGAGACAGCTGAATCAGTTGTTTCATAATTATTAATATTTTATATAGAATAATTATAGTATTGGTATTAATATTAGTGTTACTATTAGTGTTACTATTAGTAGTAGTATTGGCGTTAATTTAGTATTGTGTTTTTTTAAGGTTTTTTTCTAATTATATGGCTATAAATTAGGTAGTTCAGTAGATAATATATATATTATATGCGTAGTTTTTTTGTCAAAAGTGTTCATTAATAAATTTGTAAATCGTTCTGTTTTTTCATTTTCTTTTTTTCTAGGTATCTGTCTTTCTGGATTTATGGGAAAGCAAAAAAGTAGCATTGGTAGAAGAAAAAAAAAAAAGAAGAAAAAGTTAGATTTATTTGTAGATGAGACAAGAATAAATGAACGGATGTCATGGGACGATGCATCAATGATGTCTGCTAATTTATGGGACAAGATAGTCACGATGTTTGCTAATTTAGGTAAAGTAAGTAAGACGTTTTGTTTTTTATGCATCTGTTTTTGTTTTTTACTTGTTAGAAGTTTTGGGAAGAGTAACGGTTCTTGTCTTGCTAGAAGATTGAGTAATATGATGAAGGATATTTTTGTAGTTGTTTGTTTAGTGGGTGATGTATTTATACTTATAAAAGACATAGGTATCGCATTGCTTAGGTGTGGTGGATAGAAATAGTAAAAAGGAGTAAATCTTGCTTACAAAACTAGATACGGGGTTTATATAAAAAAAGATGGCAATATCTTTGTGGATTAATTAGATTTTCGAAAAGATATATATATGTTATATTTGTTGTGTTCGTGGGGAGAGAGGTTAATTCGATTAATTTTTCTTCCCTTTTTTTGTTTAATTTTAATCATTTTATAAGAGTAATAGAGGTATAAGGAAAGGAGACAGATGTGCGAAATGTAGATTTTCGTTGATTGGTGTCGAGGTTATTGGTGCTGTCTGGTGTTAATACAAATATCTGCATAGTTGAAAAAAAACAGATTAGAGTAATCAAAAGACGAGTAAAACTCTGAAATATCTAAAATTCAGAAATAGGAATTACAGCAAAGTAAAGCCAGGGTTTATTAATACGATATTACGATTAATACAATACTACGATAATCTGGCAGATGATAACCAAATCAGACAAATAATAAGAGGTAGAGACAACAGATACAAATAGTACCGAAGAAAAATCAAATAAATGCAAATAGCAATAATAATAATAATAGCAAAAATTGTGTCTCAACTGAAAATATGTAAAATATAAATGGGCATAGTAATAGTTAGGATATTAATCGTTAGAGTGTTAAAGTGAAATATTAAAATTGTAGCCTAAGTTTTATATAAAGAAATATAAATTGTCAAATAATTTATAAGTAACAGGTATAAGAAAACGAGAAAAAAAAGAGAGGCATAATAGTATGAGATTGCTAAATCAGCTGTCTCATAATTATTAATATTTTATACAGAATAATATATAGTATTGATATTAGTGTTGCTATGAGAAGTGTAGTATTGGTATTAATTTAGTATTGTATATTGGGTTTTTTTACCGTTCAGGATTTAATAGTTTTATTTCTAACTATTGTGGCTATAAGTTAGGTAATTCAGTAGATATAGTATATATTATATGTGTAATTTTTGTGTTGAGTATGTTGGTTAATAGGTTTATAAATCGTTCTGTTTTTTCATTTTCTTTTTTTCTAGGAATGTGTCTTTCTGGATTTATGGGAAGGCAAAAAAGTAGCGTTAATGTAGGAAAAAAGAAAAAAAATAAGAAAAAGTTAGATCTATTTGTAGATGAGACGAGAGTAAATGAATGGATGTCATGGGACGATATGTCCATGATGTCTGCTAATTTATGGGACAAGACAGTCACGATGTTTGTTAATTTAGATAAAATAAAGGTAAGTGTGACGTTTTGTTTTTTTATCTATTTTTATTTTTTACTTTTTGGAGGTTTTGGGGAGAGTGAAGGTAATGATTTTGTATCTTTTGTTGTTGGAGGATTTAATACTGCATTGAGGAATATGATGACTGACATTATTGTGGTTGTTAATTTCGCAGGTTTGTCATTTGGACGTGGATAGCATAGGTCTCCTGATGTGTGGGGGACAGTGGTTTTTTTTATCTTTATTCTTATTGTGTTGGTTTTCCGATTTTGTAGGAAAAAGATCTGTTGGTGGAAAGATTGAGAAAAATAGTAAAAGGAATAAATCTTACTACAAAACTAGATACGGGGTTGATATTAAAAAAGATGGCAATATCTTTGTGGGTTAATTAAATTTTTGAAGAGACATATAATGTTATATTTGTTGTGTTCAGTGGGGAGATAGGTTAATTCGATTAATTTTTCTTCCCTTTTTTTCGTTTAATTTTAATCATTTTATAAAAGTAATAGAGGTATAAGGAAAAGGAGTAGTAGCAGTGAGTGTTGCGAAATGTAGATTTTCATTGGTTGGTGTCGAGGTTATTGGTGCTGTCTGGTGTTAATACAAGTATCTGCATAGTTGAAAAAAAACAGATTAGAGTAATCAAAAGACGAGTAAAACTCTGAAAATATCTAAAATCCAGAAATAGGAATTACAGAAAAGTAAAGCCAGGGTTTGTTAATACGATATTACGATTAATACAATACTACGATAATAATTATTATTTCTTAACAAAAATAATAAAATTTATATAGCAGATATTTAACAGGGAGACTGCTATTTTATAAATAAAAATAAGGTTAGGATAAATTATGCTATCTGGCAGATGATAACCAAATCAGACGAATAATAAGAGTTAGAAACAAATACAAACAGTCCTAGGAAAAATCAAATAAATGCAAATAGCAATAATAATAATAATAGCAAAAATTGTGTCTCAACTGAAAATATGTAAAATATAAATGGGCATAGTAATAGTTAGGATATTAGTCAGAGTATTAAAGTGAAATATTGAAGTTATACGAATCAGTTTTTATCTAAAGTAATATAAATCGTCAAATAATTTAGAAGCAACAGATGTATTGGTAGGTCAAATGGTGAGATTGAAAAAGGTTGCTATAGTTTTTAAGAAAATAAGTAGTAGCTATATAGACTTTATTATAGTAGTGAAAGAAGAAGATGAGTTTTGTAGCTATCAACTATATTTCATACGTATTGATAAAAAGATTAATGGGTAGATGAAAATTAATAGCTTAAAATAAAATTCTAACGTAAAAAATATCATAACGGTCAGCGCTTTATTTTACTATTTATAGATGAGCAAATGGAAAGAAAAATAAAGAAGAGTTTTCACCTATATAGAAAAAATATGATGCCAAAAAAAATACCTTTATGTAACTATAATCTATTATAAAAGTCTAACAATTACTAACACCTTTAGAAAAAATAAAAATGATGCTATATAGACGATCCATATTTAGTCCTACATATGATTTTTTTAAAAAACTATATGTTTATTTATAGTTAGTAGTTGTTGTTTAGTTTTTACCAAGGTTCTTCGTACTCTTCTTGGTCTTTATTTTTCTTTCTATTAACACCTTCTATAGAAGCCCAAATAGTTCCAACGTCAACTTTGGAGATAAAAATACATGACAACTCTTCTAACACTATACATACCACAATGAGAATAGGAATAAAAAACTCAACATTCGAAAATTTTTTTTTAAATAAATCATTTATACCACTCCTCATACTTCCGAAAAACACCAAGATGAATGTATAGAAAAAAAAGGATAAGAGTGCATTTTTAACAAGAATCTCTACAAATTCTTTCTTACTAACATAATTACCAGGTGGAATAATTTGAATAATTATCCATATTGTAATCGAAACAATAAATTTCCTTAATACAGATTTAAGACCCATACAACTAATTTTACTATTTACGGAGCCACAAATACAGTCACAATAGTATTCTGTAAAAAATAAAATTACAAAAAAAAGAAAAATAAAAGAATCAAGCCTCTTGCAATAAAATAAAAATCCATCATTACGGTTGCTGATATTTTCACTTCTTTCTTCCCTCTTTCTTCCCTTTCTATTATTTTTACTATTCCTCGTGGAGATATTAGATAGGAATATTACAGAACAAATTAACAGGCGGATGAAATATTTTAATTTCGTAAATAACTTATACATGTTGTTTTTTTTTGTGTTTTATTCTTCATTTTTTTCTAAATATGTTACATTAGCATGTCTTTCTACTTTTAGTTTTTCTCTTTTTTTTTGTACTAAAAAAGAGACTAGCATAGTAAGAGAGAAAAAAGAAACTGTGAGAAATTTAGTGGTAGTATATGCATAACTGGGAAGTTCTGTCATCCCCATCAACTGTTTGGAACCAGATTGTAAAAATGCGAAATCTCCCCCATCATCTTTTGGATTTTGTAATAAAACTGTCCCTACCAACAATATAGCATTGCAGATAAGTAAAAAAATAATGAACGAGACAAACATGATAGCTATGACTTGACGACTTAAAAAGTTAATCTTTTTTCTTTGATGCAATAAAGATTTGAAGACTATTTAGAAGAATCATCTCCGAGTGAAATATATAAGATTTATTTGGAGAACGACTTGTCCATATAACTTTCGCCCATTTTTCTTCTTTTTTATTAACAGTCTTAGTTTTACTATTTACCATACGTAATTATTTTTTTTCCTTGTGTAATGTATATTTGCGAAGGATAGGATTATATTTTTTTAGACTAATTCTATCGGGTGTATTTCTTTTATTCTTTCTTGTCATATATCGAGAACAACCTGGAATCCCCGTTTTAGCATGTTCCGTGCATTCTAGAATGACTAATATACGACTACTTTTACTTTTTTTTTTAGCCATTAGATTTGAGATAAGGTTTAACTCGACGGTACAAACTGGGAGAGATAGTACCTTTGTCACAAGCATCCTGCACTACAGCAACAACCCCCTTTTTACGTATATTGCGAAGTACAGATAAACTAATACGGAAAGATATAAAACAACCCCACTCTGGGACATATATTTTCTTTTTTTGTAAATTGGGATAAAAAAACCGTCGACTTCTGGTGGGGACATTTCGTGTACGAGAGATAGAGTTACCCACAGAGGTAGAGGATCCCGAAAGATCGCATCTATTCATAATTATTTCAACTTTTGACAGATATACATGTCCCTAAATATAACAATATTTTTTCAATTTTTATTTTTATTTTCTAATATAGTATAGAAACGGTGGACTAATAATAATAACGTAATTACAGATGATATCAAAATAGCGGTAAAAATGGCTTCTATGGAACGTTGCCTACTGCATAAAAAATAGGAGAGAGGAAGACCCATAAACCAAGAAAGAAGATTAATGCAAATGGAAGGATAAAAAATATCAGAAAGACCGCGCAGGAGACCTGAAGTAACAATAATAAGACAATCTATAAAACACACAAGAAGAGCAATCCACCAAACTTTCCGCAAAATCATAGCCACAGAATGATGAACATTCATAAGATTCAGAATAAAATAACCTTTAGAAAAAATAATAGGAAAAAAAGTAATACTAAAAAAAATAATAGTGGTAGCAAATACTATCTTCCCTATCCCATATATACGATTATTTTCTTTCCCATAATACTGGCTCACTAGAATACAAGCAGTATTAGCAAATGCTATAGGAGCCATAATAGAAAAATTCCAAGTTATTAGTATAATTTCCATAGCATCTGAAACAGATATACCCAATTTTCCTGCTATCTGTTTTAAAGCTAGAACAGTCATAAGTTTACATGTTAATCCCATACCTGCTGGAACACCGAAGTAAGTAGATTTTTTTATAAAGTGATAGGATATAGAAAAAAATTGTCGGTAGTAAAAGAGTCCTTTTTTTTGTAGAAAAAACATGATCCATCCGTATGAGATGGCAACAAACGAGCGACAAAATAATGTACTCCAAGCTGCTCCAACAAATCCTAGACCTTTAAAAGAGAATAATCCATAGATAAAAAAATAGTTAATAATTATATTTGCTATAACTATAAAAAAGGAAAAAAAAAGATTATAAGATCCTTTCTTCAAAACATCCAAATATTTTCTACAAAGATAAAAGAAGGAGGACGGAATCATAGATGGAGCCAAGATTTTTAAAAAAAGCGAACCTTTTTCTCGAATGATGGGAACAAAATTTTGAAACCAATAGTTATTGTAACGAACAATAAAATATATGAAGAAAATAGAAAAAGAGACAAAGAAAAACTGTACAAAGAGCATACTACCCAACAGCTTAGACGCTTCCTTATATTTTTTCTGAGAGATGAGAGGAGATAGAAGTGGAATATTACCATTATAAAAACCAATAATAAATACGAATAAGAACCCGTAAATTGAACTCGCAAGACCACTACCTGAGAGACTCCCTTTACCAAAAGCAGACACCATTTGCGTGTCAGTAAATCGAATAAAAAAGAACGCGAACATACTTCCCAACATAGGTAGCATCATCCTTATGAAAGAGTAGAGATCTTTTTTCTGATAATAATCCATAGAAGTGTCATATCTAAAAAACAGCTCAGATAACTTAGCCTTTTTTTATGATTTACTATTCAATTTTATATAGGCGATCCATTTATCAGCCCTTCCTTTGAGTTTGTGGAAATAGTTTTTATCCAGTACCTTAGGTTCTTCGTAACTTTGAACTCTTAGATAGATTTGTAACGCTTTTCCCTTATTACCACGTAACAGATTTACCCGAGCCATTTTGAGAAGAACCTCCATCTCTCGGAATATATTAGGAGCATCTTGCAAAGCCTCTTCATAAAACTGATCTACCTTATCTTGACCATATCCCTTATATGAATCGTTATCGGATATGATTTGTCGCAAAATATCTGCCTTAAGCTCCGCAACTTTTGTCCTTATATACAGATCCTTAAGAGGAGGAAGTTGCTCCAATAAAGTAAAAGCCTCCTTATATTTACCCTGCTCACGACGTATATGAGAGAGATTCATTATAGCAACTCTCCCAGCAGCAGTGCCACCATAAGATTCGACAAGTTCTAAAAGCCCTATATCTACACTATTACCAAAGAGAGCCTGTTTGAACATACCCCTCTCCATACAGAGAGAAGGATAAACTAATAATCTATTCGCCTCTCTCTCCCTCTTATCTTTTCTGGATATTAAAATAAAAGCGGAAACAACACCAATCAATAGGATAGAAGCTAGCAAGGAAAAAAAAATAAGTAAATACCTTTTTTTCTCTCTAAAAAAATAAAGCCACTTTTCCCAGAAATTCATGCCATAAAATTAACCACCTAAGAAAGTTCTTCTTCTATTCTGACTCCTTCTTCCTCACCTTCCGCAAATTTGCCCATCTTCTTTCTCTTAAGGACATCGAACCATTTCTTGAAAAAAATTTGAGAACTGACAGGTTTCGATATAAACTCATCAAAACCTCTTTTTAGATACTCCTCACGAGAATGTTTTTTATGGTTTCCCGTAAAGGCCAAAATAGGTATGGACTTGATGTATTCCTTATCCGATGACCTAATTAATTTAACCATCTCAAAACCATCTGTTTTCGGCATTTCTATATCAAGGAAAATAGAAATGATTTTTTTTGACTTACTAGTTTTTTTTTCAAGAAATGACATGGCACTTTTAACATCGCCCATACCAAAGATATGGTATCTATCTTTATCTTCAAACTGGATGATACCTCTAATTAAACTTCTAATAGAAGAACTATCATCTACTAAAAGCACTACTTCTTTTTCTTTCATAATATACGATACTATAGTAACATAACTTGTATTTGCAACAGCCTCTAAATTGCACAATTCACACAAGAGCGCAACAACATACTACATAATATAATATGTTTTGTTATTTATGGCAAATATCTTATACTTTCAGGCGTTCTGCTTGTACTATTTTAATAGAAGAGTGCGATTCCATAGGTCCTATAACTCAAGCGGTAGAGTCCTTGACTTTTAATCAAGTTGTCTGGGTTCGAGTCCCAGTAGGATCACAATAAGCTTGGTTGAGGAGTAATTCAATTTGTGTAAAGCTACGCCTAAGAGGTTTGATATTACATAAAGTATATCCCTTTCAGATAAAAGAGGTATGATCCTATAGCTTAGTAGGTAAAGCGCTTGGCTCTTAACCAAGTAACCCGGGTTCGATCCCCGGTAGGATCACTTTTGTATGGTATAGGTTTCTGGCTTGTATATTTTAGTTGCTATTACTTCTCTTTTTGTTATTCGATTGGAGTTATTTTTTATTGTTTTTTTATTGTTTATCTTATTCTATCCTATTTTATATATTTATAAAATTGTTGTATCTATGTTTGCATGGGATAGTGTTGTGTGGAGTTGAATGAATATTTAGGAAAGAAAAATTATAGAAAGTGGTATGATAAATATCTGAAGAGTAGAAGATTACAGATAGCATAAAAAGTGAAAATTATCATTTAATTACTTGAAAGAGAGGTTGAAAATTTTATATTATATAGACGAGTATTTTTTTTTATTTTATTGTAATTTTGCAGAGTTATTCTGATATTATAAGTCATTTTACTGCTTAGTTTTTTTTTAATAATATTTGTATTGTTATTTCTCTGTGACTTATTCATTTTCTCATTTTTTTTACAAAGATTGCGATTCAGTATATATTTAGTTTGAAATTGGCGTGAAAAACTGAAAAGGAGATTCATCCCAGAAAGTAGATCCTCTCTTTTTTATTTCATATTTCATAGATTTTGATTCCTTTATTTTTATTATGACTATTAATGTAAATATAATCACCAGTTGGAAGGATGTTTTATCGGAAGAATTTAGCAAACCTTATTTTGCCAAACTGGTTAATTTTGTTAAAAATGCTTATAATAAAAGAAAAGTTTATCCTCCTGGAAAATTAATTTTTCGAGCTTTTGATCTTTGTCCTTTTGATAAAGTTAAAGTTGTAATCTTAGGTCAGGATCCTTATCATCGTATAAACCAAGCAGAAGGTCTATCCTTCTCCGTCCCCAAGTATATAACCATACCGCCCAGCCTCTATAATATTTTTAAAGAGCTTAAAACTGACATTGGAAAAGAAATACCTAAGCATGGACACTTAATACATTGGGCAGAGCAAGGAGTATTATTACTCAACTCTATTTTAACAGTTTATGCAAATCAGCCTGGTTCCCATGCAACCAAAGGCTGGGAACAATTTACTGACGCAGTAGTAGAGTTACTTAATAATAAAAGGAGTAATCTTGTTTTTATGCTCTGGGGTCGCTATGCACAAACAAAAGGTAGTATTATAAATCGAGACCGTCATTTTGTATTGAAAACAACTCATCCTTCCTTCCATTCAGCTCACAGAGGATTTATGGGAAGTAAACATTTTAGCCAAGCCAACTATTATTTACGAACTCATAAAAAAACTACTATCATCTGGTAATAGTTTAACTTCAGATTGTATAATAAAATTTAAACGTAGAGAATATTATTTTTTACTTTCTTCTTGTTTCAGACACGTATATATTCATCATTCGGGCATATTAGTAGCTAAATAAATATATTCACACTATGTTGAATTGAACTAGTATACGAATCGGTATGTAAGTATATCAAGATATCTTCATTATGTCCCCCCAACCCTCTAATATATATATACACCTCTATAACGCCTTAATTCTTACTTAGATCAGTGGATATAGATTATATACCGAATATAGAGTATATATAGATACTAAATAAAAAGATAAATAATATCCCCCTTCTTTTATTGTTTGTTATTTTTTTTTCTTTTTTTACTTTTTGTTTTACTTTTTATTTTACTTTTTATTTTATTTCTACCCTTGCTCTTTACTTTATTTTTACTTTTTTGGAATCTTCTTTTGCGAGAAAATCGCAATTTTCCTTTAAATGAATTGTAGAAATTTTTAACGGAAAGAGGAAAAGTTGTTATTGCTGAAATTACTGTTACTAGAATTACTATCGCAAAAAAGACTACTAGCCAAATAAAGTAAAAATAGTTTGACCTTGTGATAAAATTTTTGGTAATACTAGTTTTTTTAGAAGTTGCTATTTTTGTTTTTTTTGATACTATAGGTTTAGGTTTCTGTGGACATAGACGAGATAGTTGTGAAGTGGATTTAATTGTAGCCATTAGTGGCCCTTTATTTGCTTCTTTATTTTTTATTGAAGAACCCTGAACACTATGTTTTGGACAGGTTAACATATCTGCATTCGTTAATGTTAAATTATCGTTGACTTGATGTTGTACTTGATTAGTAGTTGTTAACGTTGGATTGGTGTATACTACTGCTAATTTTGGTTTTTCAGTATTCGATAGAGGGCGAATGTTTTTCATTTCTGTACATTGGTTACTACATTGATTTACATACTGTATCTGAGATTGGTATTGTTGTTGATAATTTAAATATCGTTGGTATTGTTGATGCGAATGCTGTGGTTTCAATGAACATAGTTGTTGAGTTGAATATTTTACTTCACCTAAATAGTCTTGTATTGGTATATTCTTCCCAAAAGAATTACATTCACCCTTTTTATTATTTAATTCTATGTGAAGTAGAAACTGACGACATATTTCAGCTTCAATAGCCTCTTCTTCTCTACTTATTTCTTCTAGAGTTAACCTCCTTTTTCTATTTAAATGTTCAATATTATGAGCTTGAACTAAATGACTGGCACAAAGGTAGCCAATAGCATAAAAAAGAGAGAAAGAAATACGCATATAATATATAATACAATATTTGTTGTTATTTCATATTTTTTTTTCAAAATAATAAGGAATAAGTCCCTTAAAATAAAAAAAGGTTCCCCATATCTTTGATTGAAGAAAATTTTGTTTAGAGGAGAATAAACGACCACTAATATGCTTGTGTAAAAACTGCTTTACAAGAAGTAGACTTATCTGAAAAAATACAGACATCCTTCCTCTTTTATTTAGAAAAACAGCATAGTAGCTTTTTTTTCTTGAATTACCTTTTCTCCTTCGCACCTCCATTATAATATCCCCAAACTTACCCCCTCTTTCTTTTCATAAAGAAGCTAAACTCTCCTCAATTTAGAAATTTTTTTCATATTATATACTAGTTTCTATACAGCCTTTCTCGATATTCCTCAAAAAAAAATATAAACCCCACCAAATATAAACAGCAATTAGTTATACCCTATTTTTATCATTATTTTTTTTTCAAAACAACTCAGCCATCAATATAAACTCTCTATGGGATCTACAACATAAATTCATTTAGTTTAATTATTCTCCCATATAGATAAAGAGATATCCTTACACTCCCTTTTTTGCTCAATATAGCATCACAACAGAATAATCACAGTTAACTCAATAACAAAATCCTCCAACCCTTCAAAAACACTTTACACAGTTTGTAACTAAAAAACAGCACTTGAAATGAAAGTCTCCATAACAGCAATAATTTCATCACAGAAAATATCTACAGCTAATCTTACAGCTAAAAAGCAGAATTAAAAGACACAGTTTCACTGTTGATAATCATTATTGGCAAAATAGTACACAAAGAAGACTTAGAACAAGAATAGAAACATAAACAGTTGATAGTTTTAGTAGAACTTATGAGCGATAATTACAAAACTACCTTTTGTTCTATCCTTTTTTTTCGAAAAAGAACTATTTTAAAAAAATTTCACTTTTCTTATCCCTTAATCTTCATTTTAAAAGCATAATATTACATTCTCTTTTTACGATAATTAATCTATTTTGCAATTAATTTTTTTTATTTACAAATAGCTGTACCCTTATTGGTTTCTGCTATATAAATTCCATTATTTCTTAATAAAAGTCATAATTATAATAGGTTGTAATGTAACATTCAAAACATTAGAGATTACCTTTGTTCTTACATCACCATTACATTCTAATATTCATAATACCATTTTTTTCTTTACCACCTATTAAAGTTCCATCTGCTTTCACTTCATTTTCTAAAGGTTTCTTAAACTCATAATCATCTATCTATTTTTATAACTCTATGTAACACTACCTAAAAAAATATAAAAGAGTGATGTAACGTATCTAAACCTGCAAAATGGTTTTGCTTTCAAAAAAGTATTTGGAACAAAAGAGAAATAAAGAATCAAAAATAATCAAGCTATTGAAGCCTACAAACCTCAAGAAGCTATATTAAAAAGATGCTAAGTAAAAAGGTACAGCAAATCTCTTTCAAGAAATAACAGGATTAAATCCCTATGAAATGGAAAAAATAAAGGAAAAACTAGTATAATTGAAAAAATCTAGATATAGAACTTAAATATAATTTATAAAAGATTCGATTTGAAATCTTTTTTAAGGAGATATTTATACCTCCTTAAAAAGGGTTAAGAACCTTTACTTAATTTTTTTATCAAATGAAAAAAAGGTGATATTTAAGTGTCTTTATATTTCTATATATGGATCTTATAAAGTTCTTTTCCAGAAGTTGTTTTGCAAAAATAAAAATTATTTATAAAAAATAAAGAGTAAAGCGAATACCTTCTTTTAAACGAGTAAACTCAATCTTTCCATCGAATAATTCTATAGTCTCTTTAATTAATGGCAGACCAATCCCTGTACCGTTAGTTGTATAATGCCAATCAAAAACATAGGGGGCTTCCTCTTCAGAAATACCTTTTCCATTATCCTCTATATGGATTGCTCTACTTTTTATATCCCAGGAAATAAATACTTTACTTGCATTGCCTCTCTTGAAACTATTCCAAATAAGATTAGAAACAATAGTATCTAGCATTTTTTTATTAAATAAAATTTTAAAATCTTTTCCTCTCAAAATAGAAATTTTCTCTTGACTAGAGGAGGGAAGTAACCTATGAAAATAATTTATCTGTTCAGTTACTGATATCGTTTCTTTCTTAATTACACTATCCAGATCATCCCTAACCAATATTTGAAAAAAATCACATTGAGCTATTATATCATTAAATATTTTTTCAGCTTTATTAAACTGTAATAATATTTGTTCTTTGGATTTTCTATCTGTAATCTTCTTTTTTACTTGATTGATCATACTTTTTTCATGACGAACTTCAACTATTTCATATAGCATTTCTTGAAAAGTATTTCTCAAATCATGAGCAAATCCAGTCGCCCAACCCTTGTTTCGAGCTAATTGACGGTTGTCATCCTCTTTTTTTTGATTTACAAAAAATTGACAAAAAGCCAATACAATAATAAAAACAAAAAGCATTTCCATAACATCCAAAGTAGAAAAAGGAAAAAAACCTTTAGTAAAATAATAGAATATACAGCTCAACACACCATAAAAGGATGTAACGCTAAAAAAGATTGCTGGTTCTACAAAAGAGTAAAAAAGAATGAAAGACATCACAAACCAAACAAAAATAAGACGATTTTCAAAATAATACAACATGTATAAAGTAGGATAAAAAATCAAGTTATACCCCAGTGCTATAATCCAAAAGAGAGGGAAATAACTTTTAAAAGGTTGTTGCCAATGAGTATTTAACATGAGTAGTACGCAAAAAAAGAGTCCTAGCATTCGTACAAAAAGAAAGTAAATTTCATGATCGATAGTATTTAGACGAAAAATTAATACCATAATTATGTAATTAATTAACATAACAAAACCAAATAAAGTAGGTCTCATTTTGTTCTTTCGTACATTAAATACGCTGGTATTTTTAGGCTGAAAAAAGAAAGACAAGAAGCCTGGTCTGTTTTTTCTTTCTTCTTGGTAACCAGGGTTGTATACAAAATTTTTTACTGGAACAAAAGTAATTTTCCCATAATGATAGTAATGAGAAACTATATATACGAAAGAGGTAAAAAAAACAGCAGGAAGGAAAAATATGGGAAGGTCACCAATTGCACAAAAAAAAAAATTCATTTTATAGGCATAAGACGATACTTCATAGTTACGGAAAGAATAAAAACCTAACGATGCAAGAATTAATCCGACGTAATAGCCTATCAAAGAATTGTTATAAATCCGATTATTTCCACTCCATCCGTAAATTCCAAATAAAAGGGGAACAATAAGTTGTCCACCCACTATCATTGCTATTACAGTTAGTGTATAAGGATCTAGATATGTATATTTTTTTATAGTTTTAAAAAAAAAAGCTAATACCATAGCACAGATACCTAATAAAAATGTTAATAAGCGAACTTTTTTTAGAGAAGATTGAATCTTAAAATCATTAATAATTCCAGCCACACTTGTATTTAATAATGAATCAACTGTAGATAGAACAATGGACATAAACATAAGTACTAATAAATTATTTCCATAGGAAAATTTCATTAACAAGAAAGAAGACATATCAAATATAGCACCCATAGCTCCAGTTTCATATTTTTTATGAAAAGCAAGCTCTAATCCAATAAAAGCTAACAACAAACGCAACAATGGATACAAAGATGAAAAGACAAAAATGGTACGTTTATTCTGATGTGGATTATTCACAGCTAAAAACCGTTGAATAATAGTGGGAGAAAAAAGAATACTTGCGTAAAAATATGATTTCAAAAATTCGAAATATGTAAAAGATACATTTATACGCGTAAAAGAGAGATCTTTTATGTAACTATAAAAATCTGCACTTATTCTACTCATTCCATCTTTCTGTATTATAATGGCAACTATAAAAAGTAATCCAGAAATGAAAAAAGTAAACTGAAGAAAGTCTGTCGCACTTACTGCACGAAGTCCTCCACTCATGGTGTAAAAAATTGCTATACTACCCAAAAATAAAATAGAAAGATAATAATTTCCCCCAAATTTTTCACACACAAACCCAAAAGAATAAAGCTGTGTAGCCAAAATCATAAAAGAAAAGAAAAGAGAAATATAGGCACTATTAATCCTAGCGGTTGACCCATAAATTCTACCAAGTACTTGAGATAATGTTAAACAATCTCTATAAAGTACCAATTTATCAAAAATATTGTGCTGAATCCAATAAGCAACCATAACAAAGGCTAACGTTTGAAAAACAGTTATTATAAATCCAGTACCATCAGACTTTTGCATATTAGCTATTTTCCCCGTCAAATAATTCCCTCCCACTATAGTCGCCATAATAGTAACTAACAGGGAACCAGTAGAAAGCGACCTTCCACCATGGATATAATCTTTGAAATCCCGCATCCCCCTACCTTTGTATATTCCATATGCCAAATTGACAACAACAAAAATAAAAATAGAAATATACATTTGATAATCAAAAAACATAATATTAAATATTGTTATAAAACATAAAAATGGAATTTTTTCATAAGAAATTTACAAAAATAAGAAAAATATTCACTATTGATAACAATTTATTTTAATTTGACTATTGTTGAGGTGATCTGCTGTTGGTCTTGTAATAAAGCTATTGATTCTAATATCATTTATCAGAGATACTTTAGTATTACTATAATTTTCTACAGAAATTTTTTAGCTGTCTTTTAGCTGTCTTTTAGCTGTCTTTTTTATTTCTGACTTTAATATATAATTCTATCAATCTCAAATTTTCAATACCAAATATCTTATCAGATAATATTCACTCTTTTTTACTACCTTCAATCTGTCCCTTTTAAACTCCCCAAAAAACTGATAATACCCCAAAAAAATACGAAAGAAGCACCGAAAAGCATTTTTTAGGTTATAAAAAAAAAGGGGCAATCTATATAAATAGATATATGTAAATATTATCAAAGGATTCAAAACACAAAAATCATTTAAATAACCCATCATTTGATTTCCCTATAAACTCCAAAAAAATATCTAAACTCTTACGTGTAAACTCCCAAAAAGAACAAACATTAAAACCACCTAACTTATTATAAAAACCAAATATTTCAAATGCATTTACTAAAATAAAAAAAGAAAAAAACCCAATAATTCTTATTTTCTAAAAAAAAAACCTAACATTATGTGGTTGCAACAGTAACATAACTATCGCACAATGAATTTATCTATAAAAAAGTCATCACATATCTTTCTAATATTGACAATTGGAACACTTCTTTCTAATTGTTACGCTACCAACAATGGATCCAAAGTTATAAGCTACAACAGTGACAGCGAGCAAAAAAGTGAAAGTCTCACATATAATAACAACAACCAACCGAAATACACGGAAACAACAATCCTTAAGTTAATGGAAGGTTTAAACAGAACCAATGAAATATTAGCACAATCCAATGAGAGAAATTTCCAAGAGCGGATGCTACATAAAAAAGAGCGAGAACTACATGAAAAAGAGCGAAAACTACATGAAAAAGAAAGAATTCAAAATTTAGAAAAATACAAAAAAATGTTACTTCAAGAAACTCAAAACAAGGAGAGACTCAAAATCGAAAAAATGGAAAGTGTTAGTAGAAACTTGAAAGAAAAATATAGACGTAAAAATGCAAACCGACGTAAAAAGAGGGATAGGCGACGTGAAAATTATGTTACGGAGCAACTTGAACTTCGAGAAAAAAAACATTCAAAAGAAAAAGATATACACGAAAAAATATTAGAATCACAAAAAAAAGAGAGAACCGCAGCAATAGTTACAGGTTCTCTCTCTACTTTTGTTGCTACTGGAACAGCCGTTGCAGTAGGATCTGCAGTATGTGCTATACCAGTTGTTATGGCTCTTATCGCAACTGGTGTAGGTGTAGCCACAAAGACGACGAAGTTACCGCCTTCTAAAAAAAAAAGACCTTATGTAAAAAAAGGAATTGTAGAACGAATTATAGAACTAAGACAAGAAGCTAGAAAAATATACCCTTCTTCGGAAGACGAAACTTCGGAAGACGAAGATAACGATTACGAAGCACAAATTAAATAAGTTTCAAACATTAAATACCCTAACAACACCTACCATGTATACTACATCCATACAAAGATTGTCATTTATTCTACTTATCTTTGCTAATACACGAATTTATGCGACTAGTATCGCAACAATACACAATAGAAGATACAATGAAAATGGAAAAATGATAGCAAAGCAAATCCAACAAATCCTAAACGCTCCCACATCCTATGAGAGAAAAATAGAAAGAGAAAAAGTAGAACTACGTCAACATCTATTAGAAAAAAATGGATACAATGACATTGATAGAGAATACAGTAGCTTAAGAAAGCAAACACAAAGAATTTACCGTATAAAGAAAATATACGGAGAGATAAACAAAAAAGAACAAGAAATACTCGATAGAGGTATAACATTGAGAGAAGAACTACGAAAAATAAAAGAAAAAGTAGATAAAGAAGTAGATAAAGAAGTAGCGGACAGATATCTCAGGGTAAAAAAGAAATCAAAAATCGAACTAGAAAAAGATAGGAGAAAAGAAAGAAAAGAACTAGGAGAAAATAGAATAAAAGAACTAGAAGAAGATAGAGGAGAATTCGAAGCTGATATGGAAAGAATAGGTAGTGATCATAAAATATGGATGCGGAATTATGAGGAGAAACTAAGAAAAGAAAGAGTTAGAGAAAAGAAACTTCGCAGAGAGGAAAGAGTTGCAAGAAAAGAAGAGGAAAATGAATTTTATGAGAATACATCACGCTCGCTATTACAGCAAGGACAACTACAAGAACTTAGTAATAACAACTTTAACAGCGATTCTAAAACTAATGGGGGTGTTGTTGAGCATTTTAAGCGTAATGCTGTTACCTATTTTGGTGCTGGCGTACTTACAGTGATGACGGGTGCAGGGATATGTGCGCTGGTAGCTAATGCTCCAGCAGTAGTTGCTGGACTTTCGTTTTTAGGAGCAGGAGCAGGGGCAGTGTGCAGTTCTGTAGGTAGCTATTCAGTTCGTAATAAAAAAAGCAAGCCTAAAAGTAGAAAGAAAAGAAAGGGAAGATGAATTTTATGAGAATATATCACGCTCACTATTACAGCAAGGACAGCTACAAGAACAATCTTCTAATAACAACTTAAACAGCGATTCTAAAACTAATGGTGGTCTGTTGAGCATTTTAAGCGTAATGCTGTTACCTATTTTGGTGCTGGCGTACTTACAGTGATGACGGGTGCAGGGATATGTGCAGTGGTAGCTAATGCTCCAGCAGTAGTTGCTGGACTTTCGTTTTTAGGAGCAGGAGCAGTGTGCAGTTCTGTAGGTAGCTATTCAGCTCGTAATAAAAAAAGCAAGCCTAAAAGTAGAAAGAAAAGAAAAGGGTCTATGAGAGGAAAGAGGTCATAGTCTTTTTAAAAATACTTTTTATTGCCACAAATGCACAAAAAACCATACTAACAACTGTCATTTCTATATCTTCTGTTTTTTTTTAATTTGCGAAAAATGTTTTTGGATTACCAGAATCTAAGTATTTCTTCTCAACTAACTTTAATCTCCCCGTCGGTTACATAATTATATGCCCCTTTTCTTATAAGCAAACTCCTTAACTTCAGCACATGTTTCTTATCAAGACCTTATGGCTTTATATTTTTTCATCAGTAAATTCATCTAATGTCTCCATTATCTAGATCCATACATAATAACTTTATTCAATTTTTCAATTGAATAAAGTTTCAGCTCAGAACCTTGTAAATGCTACCTCTTATTTACCTCCATTTTTAGCAACAATTAACATAGAAATAATTCTCAACTAAAAATTTATTTTAGAAAAAATTTTTTTACTTTTTTTATCCATTAATCTTCATTTTAAGAGCATAACGTTACATTTTCTTTTTACGATAATTAATCTATTTTACAATTAATTTTTTTATTTATAAAATAGCAATCTCCCTGTTAAATTTCTGCCATATAAATTTTATTATTTTTTAACAAAAGTCATAATTATAGCATATATCCTAACCTTATTCAATTGAAAAATTGAAATATATTTCAACTCAGAACCTTGTAAACTTACTTCTTATTTAAAAAACTTATTTTAGTAACAATTAAATAGGAATAATTCCTAGCGAAGAATTTATCTTGGGAAAAAAACTTGTCAACCCCCTATTTTACTTAATTCATTAGTCTTATTAAAAAAACTTTAAAAATAAATTTATCCTCTTCCAAAACGGATCTGGACTATTTTTAATAAACATTCTTTTTTATAAAATTGAAATTATAACTATCATATAAAATAAATGAAAGGGAATTTATTTATCCAATTCTAAAAGTGTAATAATAATTCCCCCAATCCATAATATAGTTATAGAAACAAAAACTAACACTAGAAAAAATAGAGCCAATCAAACTTATTTAGCTAACCATCACTTAATATATAACAAGCAATAACATGGACAGTTTAACTCGACAGTACAAAAAACTCAAAAATAGAAAATATTTTTATACCCTGGTCTCCTGGTGTATAGACAAATAGCAATATAATTACAGACAAATAGCAACATTATAAACAAGAATTTCTATTTTATATTCAAAACTGACTCATTCATCACTCCATTAGCTTACAAAAGACCTTAAGAAAATTAAATATTTTATTCAAACGAACCTCTGCTTATTAACCAGCAAATATCCCCCTTATTTAGTAGTAGTTTAGCATTAAACCTGCAACATAGAATTTAATTGGAGAAAGTAGTATAATTTTTATTTTTGCTTTTTTTATTTTTATTCTTATTCTTATTCTTGCTTTTTATTTTATTTTTACCCTTATTTTTTATCCTATTTTTATTTTTTTGCAAACTTCTTTTAGTCGAATGCGACAATTTTTTTTTGGACAAATTATATCCACGTCGAATATGTATAATAATCGGAGACAATATTATTGAAACAACTATTATCGAAACGAGTATTATTAAAACGACTATTGCCAAAACAAGATATATCCAATAGTCCTGTATTATTGTCATTATAGAATTTTTAGAAGTAACATCTTTTCCTATTGAAGAGTTCTGAATACTACATTTTATAGGAGTTGATCTACTTGCACTATAGCCATTAACTTGTGAATAGGGCAATTCAGTTGTTGGCATTGAACTTGAGCGTGTTTCTAATTCTGGTGTTCTATAATTCGGTTGAGGGAAAGTGTATTTCCTCTTGCGTTGGTGTTTTTGATTTTCATACTGTACCGGTGAGAATTGTTGTAAATGCGGGTCTGCTTGAAATTGAAATTGCTGTTGTGTAGCTTGCGGTATATGTTTCTGATTAACATATACTCCATTTGAAGAGTTTTGTGTTAGTACATTATTCTGCAATAAAGTATATCTACAGCTTGCATTACTTAATTGTGTGCTATAATTATTGGCTCGTTCCTTCATCATATGTATTGCATTTGCAACGGCTCCTAGTTCTTTATTTATTTTTTCTGTCGGTTGATTATTTAGATTCTCTAATTTTTCTTGAATATACTGATTTTTCACATTTGAACCTTCATCAGAAGATTCGGTATCTTGTATTAGAGTAGAATCTTTTGCATTTCCATATGTGGTTTTTAATACACTAGAATCTGAGCTTGAATAACTAGCATAAAAATAACTAATAGGACAAAAAATAGAAAAAATAGAAAAAACAGAAAAAGAAATACGCATATAATATATGATACAATATTTATTGTTATTTCATATTTTTTTTAAAAAATAATACAGAAGGAGTCCTTCAAAATAGAAAAAATCCTCCTATTATATCTTTAATCGAAGAAAATTTAGTTTAGAAGAGTATAAAGAATCATTAATAAGCCTGTGCAAAAAGTGCTTTACATGAAGTAGGCTTACCTGAAAAAATACAGACACCCTCTCTATTTTCCTCAGAAAAACAGCGTATAGTAGCCTTTGTTTTCTCTTGAATTATTTTTTCTGTCTCAGCAGTTCCATCCCAATAAGCCCAAGCCCATCCCTCCTTTTTTTTCATAATAGTAACGAAACTCTCCCAATGTGAAGGATAGAAAGTTTTTTTATTCATATTGGATAAAGCCTTTTTATATAATCTCTTTTGTTGCTCCTCCAATAAAAAAACCAAATAAGATGATAAATCTTGCCAAGGATGCTCTATTTTCAAGCCATTATCCCGTATTTTTATAGTTACTTTTTTTTCCTCTAGCTCTCTAAAACCTAAAATTAAAATCAGAGGAACACCTTTTTTTTCAAAATAATTCAGATGCCAACCCAAACTCTTTTGAGTATTTACAACCAGTTTCCAACGTAAATTCACTTCGTTTAATCCCCCTTTTATAGAAACAAAATGTCTTTTCCATATTTCATCTTTTGCTAAATTTGGAGTCAATAGAATAACCAATTGCAGAGGAGCAACCTTAGCAGGCAGAACCAACCCTTTTGCATCACTATGAACCATCACCATAGCACCCAAAAGTCGTGTGGTTATTCCCCAAGAAGTTCCCCAAACATATTGTTGCTGACCCTTATTATCAGTGAAAGAAACATTGAAAGCACGAGCAAAATTCTGTCCTAAAAAATGTGAAGTTCCAGCCTGTAAAGCTTTTCCATCCTGCATTAACATCTCCAAACTATAAGTCTTACAAGCTCCATCAAAACGTTCTCTCTCACTCTTTCTTCCAATAACAGCCGGGAGAGCCAACAAGTCAGCCATGCAATCTGCATATAACTTAATCATTATAGTTGCCATTTCATCTGCCTCCTCTCGATTACTATGAGCAGTATGCCCCTCTTGCCATAGAAATTCCATAGTTCTCAACAGAGGACGACAACGCATTTCCCAACGTACTACATTGCACCATTGATTGCACAATAACGGCAAATCACGATAAGAAGTAATCCATTTTTTATAGCTATTCCAAATTAAACTCTCTGAAGTGGGGCGAACCACTAAAGGCTCCTCCAATACAGCAGAAGGATCTGGTATCAAATTACCTTTTTTTCCTTTTATCATACGATAATTAGTTACAACAGCACACTCCTTACTAAAATTCATATGTTGCCCCTCTTTTTGTAAAAGAGACCTAGGGATAAAAAGAGGAAAATAGTAATTCTGGATAGATTTTTTTTTGAATTCCTCATTCAATTTAGTTTGAATATGCTCCCAGATAGCACAAGCAGTCGGCTTAAGTATGGCACACCCACGAACCTCTGACATTTCAACCAAATCACCATCCTGTAATGTTTGTAAATACCAAGCAGAGAAATTTTTTGTAAACAAAGACATAAATAACAGTAAAAAAACGAAAAATACAGATTTATACCAAGAAAGTAAGAGAATTAAAGAGTCCAATCACAACGACTGTACGAAACTACGTTAAAGTTGGCAAATTTTTTTTTCTTCCACTTGAAGTAAGCTTCCACACCTATCATAACCCCATTATCAGTACAGTAGTTAACAGGTGGAATATGTAATTCCCATCCTTTTTGTAGGGCAAAATATTTTAATTCTTTTTGTAAAAGAATATTGGCAGCAACGCCTCCCCCTACCACTAAACGTTTTAATTTTGTTACTTGCATAGCCTTTATAGTCTCTTTGATCAACGGCTGAATAAGATAATATCGTATACTAGCACAAAGATTAGCTTTATTATCTCTCACGAAATTGTCATCTTCTTTCTTTTTTCTTTCAATAAAAACCCGAATAGCTGTTTTAACTCCGCTAAAAGAAAAATGAAAAGGTTTGACTTTGGCAATAGGAAAAGTAAATTTCGTAAAATCTCCTTTTGTTGCCATTTTATCGATACGAATACCTCCAGGATAGGGAAAGTTCAATAAGTTTCCTGTTTTATCAAAAACCTCCCCTACTGCATCATCTAAACTTTCTCCCAATACAGTGCATTTTTTTTTTTCTACATGTAATAAAATTGTATGCCCCCCACTCACAACAAGACCTAAAAAAGGATATGGAACCTCCTCTTTCCCGATAAAATTAACAGTAAGGTGAGCTATGAGGTGATTAACAGAAATTAGAGGTAGTTGCCATCCGTATGCAAGTCCTTTAGCCATACAACCACCGACTAAAAGCCCACCCAAAAGTCCAGGACCCTGCGTAAAAGCAATAGCATCCAATTGAGAAGCTTCTATGTTAGCTTTTTTGAACGTTCTATCTATTAGGAATAGTATATTTTTTTGATGAGAACGAGCAGCCAATTCAGGAACAACTCCCCCAAACTTATTGTGCATAGCCTGCGTGATACATAAATGACTTTTGGGAGAAGATCCCTCCATAATCGCAATGGCTGTTTCATCACAAGAGGTTTCTATAGCTAAAAGGTACGGTTTCATTTCTGATAATATATCCTATTTTACTATTTGTGATATATTTGTAAAAAGGTACTTATCCATAAAAATATCAATAGTAATCCAAAAAATTTATACCTCTTGGTGGAATTTATAAACCATCAAATGATTGTAAATCTGTTTTATTGTATATTTTTTGTTATTCTACTACGGTATATTAAATAATAGTGAAGATATGTTGTATAAAAAACCAATATATTCATAAAAATAATATAAGGTAAAAAAAATATTATGCGAAAGATAATGAACAATATAAAAAATGTGTATATATTCTATCTCGGCTTGAAGATTTAATGTATTTTTTTATTTTGTAGTTTTAAATTACAGCATCAAGCACTATTATGTATTGTACTATACTGGAGTTGTATGAGTTTTGAAAAACTGGATTTGAGTGATAAAATTTTATCTGCCCTTAAAGATATTTCGTTTACCACTATGACGCCTATTCAGGAAAAGGCTATCCCCGAGATACTTAAAGGAAAAGATATTGTAGGTCAAGCACAAACTGGGACAGGTAAGACAGCAGCTTTTGCCATACCCTCCCTAGAAAGGTTAGATTTTCAAAATAATTCTATTCAAGTACTGGTTATTGCACCTACGCGCGAATTGGCCTTTCAAATTTCTGAAGAATTTAAGAAAATAGGGAAAAATATCTCTTTTACATCGGTTGTTGTTTGTGGGGGGATGAGTCAACAGAAACAGATTGAGAAGATTCGTCGTAAACCTAAAATTGTGGTGGCAACCCCAGGACGGTTAGTTCAGTTTTTGGAGGAAAAAAAGATAGACATAAGTGGTATAAAAATCTTTATTATAGATGAGATAGATGAAATGATAAAGGCTGGATTCAAGAAAGAATTGAGGGAAATAACCTCTTATCTCCCAAAAAAGAAGCAGTCACTTCTATTTTCTGCAACAATGAATAAGGATGTGTTTTTTTTCACTGAAAAATTATTAAATGATCCTATCAAGATCAGTGTAGGTGATAAAAAAACTCCAAACGATTCAGTAGTTCAGTTTTATGTTTTAGTTAATGAAGGAGAGAAGTATGAGATATTGACAAACTTGCTTGAGATGGGGCGTTCTTCTTGTGTATCTAGCATTGTTTTTGGGCGTACAAAAAAAAGGGTAGAAGAGTTATCCATAGCTTTGAATCAAAATGGATACAGTGCTGTTGGTTTACATGGAAATATGTCACAAGCAGAAAGGCTCATTGCTTTGCAGAATTTTCGTAAAGGTCATACCAACATATTGGTAGCAACGGATGTAGCAGCTAGAGGGTTAGATATTCCGAATATTAGATGTGTTTACAATTTTGATTTACCTCAGGATATAGAATTTTATATACATAGAATAGGTAGAACAGGACGGGCTCATCAGTCTGGATCTTCTGTAACTTTGGTAAGAAAAGAAGAATTGCCATATATTGAAAAAATAAAGAATCAGACGAAGTCTACTATCTTGGTTATGGTTCCTCCTAGTGTAGAGGATATTTGGGGTGAAAAGAAGTTATCCATAAAGAGTAGGATAGAAAAATTTGATTTTGAAAATGCTCCTGCTTTAATATTGGAGTTAGCCACAGAGTTGATAAAAAAATATCCTAAGGAGCTGTTAGTGTCATCTTTGATAGATCAAGTTCAAAAAAAAAAGAGAAAAGTACTGCTTTCTGGGGAACCATCTGTTGTCGTCAAGAAAAATAAAAGAAGTTTTCGTAAGAAAAGATATTCTTCGAGATCTTATTCAAGGAAAAAATATTATAAATAGGGATAACTCCATATTTTTGTATACGAAAGAGTAGATGAATTTGAGGGAGTATTTGGTGTGTTTTCTTTTTTTTTATCAGATTTTTACAAAAGAAAAAACAGGATTTACAGCTGGTTTATCCTTTGCATTTATAAAAGTTGGGGAGTTGTTACATATTTCCATATCTGAATAGATTTGGTTTTTTACAGATTTTTACTTTGTTATAAAGCTACCTTTTATACAAAAAATCTTTACCTTTAACAGCAACTCTCATTCCTTCTACTCCCATTCATCAAATAAAATTTGATATTAAAAAAAAATTACATATACAGATAACTAAAAAAATAGAAATATTAATTTAAAAATAGAAATATTTGAAATCTGTTAAAAAATTATTCTGATTGGATTTGTAAAAAGTCAGAAAGAAAAACTAGGACTAAATAAAGGCTTTAATTCCTTCTTTAGTAAGGAAAACGAGTTTCCATTTATAGAGAAAAATATTAAAAAAGATAATCTTCAACTTCTTTTTTTCAGATCTACAGCTCCCATAACCTGTTCCGTCTTCCAAATTTACTTAAAAAATAGTAAATAAATCTGCGTAAATATCTGTCTAATAGGAATGAAATTGAAAGATTAACGGCTAATTATTTTACATTATAGTTCGTTTAGAAAGCTATATGCTATTTTTTTATTCATTTTTCATAATATGTAGGTATGCTTTCTCCTATAATAAGACGCTCATTATATTCTTTTTATAAAAAAAAAAATAAAAGTTTTGAAAAATTACTTTTTTTTTTCCAACATCACAGCTTTTAAAAGAGTTTAATAAGGAGGTTTCTCTGTGGGGAGATCCTCCTTTTTGGTTACCGAAATCAGTTATTGGTTGGAAGGGCTGGGCAGAACAGTTTTATTTTGCCTCCTTTCTGACATCTCCTAAACAGCAAGAGATTCTCTTTTTATTGATTAAGGAGCTGTTTCCATCTTTTTCGCTATCTTTTTTACAACTTCAAAAAGAATTAGTGAGTATTCTTTGGGTTTTTGAAGAAATAGCAAATAATCTTTTGGAGGAAGAGCATTGGTCAGTGTGGGAGGAGAGAATTGATATTGCTTTTCCAAAAGGGGATTTCTTTTCTCATATCTTTAATCCTATTTTCTTAACAAATTGGCAAAATATCCAGAAGCTTTATATTGCCTACAAATCTTACTTGGAAAAAAATGGTTTGACGAGTTATGCATTTTTTCTATTAAAGTGGCAAAATGAAAATAAAAACTTTAAACAGATTCCATACAATGAATTAGTTATAGTCGGTAACTGTTTTTTTACACCATTGGAAAAAAAACAGCTAATGCTTCATCAATCTTGGATACCATGTACTAATATTGAAGTCAATTCAGCTTTTTTGTCTAAACAGGTAACATGGAAAGATTTTCAAATAAAAAAGCTTCCCTCAAAAATAAGTAAATATGAGTGTATAAGCCATTGGACTGCAATGAAAGTTTGTTGGCAGAAAGTTGATGATCAAAGTGCTATTATTATTCCCAATCATCCCGATTTTCCTACTGATGTATTGTTTAGAAAATGGCCTAAAAATTTACCTATGGCATCTTGCTTCAGATCTCTTTGTTGGAAGAACACTGTAGCTTTCGATTTTTTATTTAAAGGATTCAACTGGCTTTATGTTTGGAATAATGAAATAGATTTTTTTCGTCGTAAAAAAGCTCTTAAAGATTGGTTAGACTTTTCCGTTTGGGAAGAGGAAGAAAAGATTGTTTGGAAGAAGCTTTTACAAGAAAAAAAAGCGAAAAAAGAGTGGTGGAATCTATTAAACTGGAAGATAGAAGGAAGTCTTTTTTCTATAGGATATTTCCTATTATCCCGATTAAAAAAGAAACCTCAAGATATTTCTTATTGGGAAGCTGGCATAGAAATAGGGGATGAGTGGCTTGAAGAAACAGCTTTTTTGAAAAAAGAAGTTAATCCCTGTCATAATTTTTTATATCATTTAAAAGAAGAAGGAAAAAAAAGAAAGATATCAATAGATTCCAAAGGAGATAATACTATTCCTGTACTCACCTTAGCTGAAACAGAGGGATTAAGTTTTAAAAAACTCTTTTTTTTAGGATTTCAAGATCATTTTTTTCCCTCCATGCATATTAAGTATGAAAGATTCAAAGTGGGAGAAAATGATGCTATAAGCTCACAAAATATAGAAAAAGCCAAGTTTCTTACATTAATTAAAGAAGCTTCTGAAATTTCTTTTTTTTACAGCTCTCCGTCATATCCTCAATATCGTGGTAAGAGCAGTTGGTTATTAGAACTGGAAGAGAATCCCAATACCACATCTTATTATTTTCATTATGGAGCTATCAATTTAATCCGTACTCGCTTTAAGATACAAGTTTCTAAAAAGCAGAATAATAGACTTTTAACAGATATATTTTTATCCAAAGAAGATGGAGGATCAGCTATTCCTTTAACTCCCAGTGGATTTTATACCTATAAACTTTGTTCCCTTCGCTTTTATTTTCAGTATATTCTTAGGCTACCATACGAGAAAAAAAATCCTATTTGGGAGCCTATGGGGATAGGGAAGCTTTTTCATCAAGCAATGAAGGAGTTTTATTTACCTTTAGTTGGAAAAGAAATAACAGCTTCCATTATAGAAGAGCGTAAAAAAAATATAAATAAGATACAAAAATTAGTATTAGATCCATATCTTCTTTCACAAGGTCGCTATAAATGGATATTGTTTTTGTTAGAAACATACATGGATGCAATTCTTTTAAAAGATAAAAATATGGCTCCTTTTACATTAGAAGCAGTTGAAAAATCTCTATTATATAATTGGAAAAGTTCTAAACATACCTTCGTATTAGGCGGTATTGTTGATCGTTGTGTAGAAAGTAATGGCTATATTCTGGTTACCGATTATAAGATAAAGATACCTACTTTTTCTTTTTTATCTTGGGAATCAGTTTGGAAGAAAGCTTTGGATTTTTATCCAGTTATTCAATCTTATTGGTATACTTTTTTGTGGGCTAAATATTGTAATGACGATAAAAAGATTTTTTGTCCTGTTTTATTAACACCCCATCCATCCATTTACGGAAAAGGTTTTATCTTTGACAAAGAAGAAAAAAAAATTATATCTTTTTTTGAGGAAAAAGAGGAGGCTTTTTGTAAAGGGTTGAATTCTTTTTTGGAAGAGCTTTGTTGTGAGAAAGTTAATTTTAAAGCAACAGAAGATAGATATATTTGTTCTTCTTGTCCTTTCAATAAAATATGTAATCGTTAGATAGATAGTTTGCGATTAAACAGTATTATTGTAATTAATTCGTATAATTTTAGAGCGTGTAAAAATTAGTATGCTAGCTATAATAGAAGAGTATGTCCATTATTTGGACAAATTTCCCATCATACAAAAAATTAAAAATATAGCTAATAATATGAAACTTTCTACTTATTTAGTGGGAGGCTTTGTTCGAGATAAATTTTTGCAGATAACTTCCAAAGATATAGACTTTGTCTGTATGGGGAATGCTCATCAATTAGCTATAGCTTTTGGAAAATTGGTAAACAGACCTGTTATCTATTTTAAAAGATTCCAAACAGCTATGGTTAAATATAAAGATATAGAGTTGGAGTTTGTTACAGCTCGTAAAGAATCTTATCGTCTGGATTCACGGAATCCATTAGTTGAGAGAGGGAGTTTAGAAGATGATCAGAAAAGGAGAGATTTTACTATAAATGCTCTGAGTTTTTCACTCAACTCAGATGATTATGGAAAGCTTTTGGATCCTTTTAATGGTTTACAAGATTTACACTCTAGAATTATACGTACCCCAACAGATCCTGATATAACTTTTTCTGATGACCCCTTACGTATTTTGCGTGCTATTCGTTTTGCCAGTAATCTAAACTTTACCATTGATCCTATTACTTTTCAGGGTATGAAGAAACAGGTTCACAGAATTAATATTGTGAATAAGCAGCGTATTATTGATGAAGTTAAAAAGATTATGAAAGGGAATGATCCTTCAACTGCATTTTTATTGATGGATAAAGTTGGTTTATTGCCTTTAATTTTTCCTGAATTATCGAGGTTAAAAGGAAGAGAGCGAGTGGGAAAATGGACTCATAAAGATAATTTTCTTCATACAGTGATTGTTTTGTGTAATGTAGCTAAAGTTAGTAATAATGTTTGGTTGCGTTGGGTGGCACTTTTGCATGATATTGCGAAACCAGCAACCAAGCTTTTTGATCCCAAAGTTGGTTACACTTTTCATGGTCATGAAGAGTTAGGAGCCAGGATGGCGGTTAGTTTTTTTAAAAAGTGGATGCTTCCTAAAAAAAAACTACCCTATGTCACTCTACTCATTCGACTTCATCTTCGTCCGATTGCTTTGTCACAAGAAGTAACTGGCTCTGCTATTAGACGGCTGGTGCATGACGCAGGAGATTATTTGGAAGATCTTTTTATTCTTTGCCGTGCTGATATCACATCTAAAAACAGGCAGAAAGTTGCATTACATTTGAGTAATTTAGAAGAGGTGGTTAACAAAATTTCTGAACTTAAACAACAGGATTTTGTGCGTAATTTACAACCTAAATTAGATGGAAATTCCATTATGAAATGTTTAAACTTATCACCTTCGCCTATGGTAGGAAAATTAAAGAAAATTTTAAAAAAGGAGATTTTAGATGGAAAAATAAAAAATGAAAAGGAAGCTCTTTATCAAAGGCTTTGCCAGTTGGCAGAAGAATACAAATTAACTATTAAAAAGGTAGATTGAAGATGAAATGTAGTAAACATCTTCCTGTAATGACTCAGGAAGTTGTAAAGGCGTTAAATATTAATCCTGCAGGGATTTATCTTGATTTAACATTTGGTTGTGGAGGGCATTCTAATATTTTATTAAAAGTTTTGGGGAAAGAGGGTAGGCTTTTAGCTTTTGATGAAGATAAAATGGCGGCAGATTATGCCAGTGGTATAAAAGATCAACGTTTTTCCTTTTTTCAAACAAACTTTTGTTTTTTTTCTCATTTTCTTACTTTTTATAAATATGGAAAAGTAGACGGTATTCTAGCTGATTTAGGATTATCTTCATCCCAATTGGATCATCCTAATAGAGGTTTTTCTACTCGTATCGATGCTCCATTGGATATGCGTTTTAACCAAAATTTAGAAAAAAATGCCTCTTATTGGATTAATAATAGCTCATTAAATCAATTAGAAAATATCTTACGTTGCTATGGAGAGGTTCGTTGTTACAAAAAAATAGCCAGAGCTATTTTCCTAAAACGTAAAAAAGAGAAAATTTCTACTACTTTTCAATTGAAAGAAATTATCGCGGAGAATACTTTTTCTCCAAATATGAATCGGCTCTATGCCCAAGTGTTTCAAGCTTTTCGTATAATGGTTAATGGAGAACAAGAGATATTGAGAGAAATGCTTTTTGCTACATCAGATTGGATAAAAAAAGATGGTAGATTAGTTGTTTTATCTTACCATAGTTTGGAAGATAGATTAGTTAAATATTTCATGCGTTCTGGCAATTTCGAAAACAGTGTACAGCATGATAATAGAGGAAATATTATAGCACCCTTTCTCCCTGTAGGAAGATGTCAAAAACCAACTCAAGAAGAGATAAAATACAATTCAAGAGCTAGGAGTGTTCGTTTGAGAACTGCCCATAAAATATAAAAGCAATCCTGCTTTTAAGTAACTTCTTTATTTTCATCTTTTTTTTCTCCAACTTTATTCTTTTTCTTATTTTTAGTAAGGATGATATTTCCTTTATGATAAAGTTTTCCCTCATACCAATGGGCAGTATGTGCTATATGTAGGACACCTGTAGTAGGACAACGAGAAAAAGTTGGTGAATTATATGAAATTGCCCCTCTTCGTTGTCTTTTTTTTTGAACTGACTTTCTTCTTTTTGGATGTGGCATAGAGTGGATAACAACTTATTGGGTAGAAGTATACTATATTTTGAGCTTTTTTATTAAATATTTTGATATTAGATAGGTTATATTTAAGCAATTTTTTTTGATATGGGTTTAAAGTCACGAACGAGTAATTCAATGTTTCTTTTACCTTTAAAATGATTAAAATAAGGAGTGTAAGCTAGTTGGAAAAAATCAAAAGATAGAAAATTATCAGGTATTACAGCATTAAAAGCTATAGCTTTCCAGTATTTTGTATCGTCTTTTTCTTGTATTAGGAGTTTGGTATGTTTTCTTTTCAAAGTTTGATAGCTGATCAATTTTACAGGAGAGGTGACAAAAATAGGTCTGGGATTTTTAGGACCAAAGGGTCGAAAGCGTTCAATTGTATTTAAAAATTTTTCTGTTAATCTGCTAAAATGAATTTTCATATTAATTAATAATTTACTGGTTTTATTTACTACATTTTGTTTAGATAATGCGGAAAGGAAAGCTTTATAAAACAACTGCAAATTCTTTTTTTCTATAGTAATACCTATAGCATGACTATGTCCTCCAAAAGTAAATACATACTGTATACAGCAACTTATGATGGCATATATGTCAAATACTTGCGGGGATCGACCTGAGCCTACCCAGTATCCATTTTCTTCAGTAAGGACAATTACAGGGCAGTGTAATTGTTCTACACAACGTGATGCTACAATGCCCAGTACTCCTTTGGACCAGTTTGAATTAAAGAAAATATAGCCAGATTCTGGTTGTTCTGTTACTATTTGTTCTTTTATTTGTGTAAAGATCTCTTGCTCTTTTAATCTTCTTATTTTGTTTTCTTCTTCCAATATTAGAGTGGCAGTTTCTGCTTCTTGTTCAGTTTTTGCTAATAAAAGTTGAAAACTTTTGGAAGCATGTGAAATTCTGCCAGATGCATTTATGAGTGGAGCTATTTTGAAAACAAGATCTGAAACGGTTATTTCTTTTTCCAATTTATATCTTTTGAATAGGAATTGAAGTCCTGTATTATAAGAACGAACCATCTTTTTTAATCCTATTTTTGCTAAAATTCTATTTTCTCCAACAATTGGTACAATATCTGCTGCAATACTTAAAGAGACTAAAACGAGAGATTCCTCCCATAATCTTTTAGAGAATAATTTTCTGTCTACTAATGCTTGCGATAATTTACAGGCAACTCCACAACCTGACAGGTTTTTATTAGGATATGAATCAATAGGTTGTCTAGGATTGAGAATAGCGTATGCTACTGGAAGACAGGTTGTAGGTTTATGATGGTCACAGACAATAACCTCAATACCTAAATCATGAGCTTTTTGAATTTCTTTTATAGATGTAATACCGCAATCTAGAGTTATGAGCAAAGTGATACCTTTTTTTTTGGCTTCTTGAATAGCTCTATTTGAGAGACCATATCCTTCTGTATAGCGACATGGGAAATAATACCAGGGAGGTTCATCAAGAATAAGAGATAGCTGTTCGTAGAGTAAAAAAACACTGGTGATTCCGTCAACGTCGTAATCTCCGAATAATCCTATTTTTTCTTTTTTTTTAACAGCTTCCATTATTCTCACGACTGCTTTTTCCATATCCAGTAATGTAAATGGATCCAGGAGATCGTCTACAGATGAACAGAAGAAATCTTTGATTTCTTGATAAGTATACAGTTTTTTTTGAGCAAGAAGCGTTGCTGTTTCTAAAGAACAACCAAGAAGTTGGGTTATATAATTAATATGTTTCAGTTTAGGAAAAGTAACATATAGCAAATTCCGTTCTTGAAGGGGCATTACATAGATCCATCAAATAAAAATTTTATAAAATGCGGTGATAGGGGGATTTGAACCCGACCGACCTCCAGTTCTTCAGACTATTACTCTACCAGGCTGAGTTATATCACCGATAAACATTATAATGATAATAAACTATTTGGACAACGATGGTCTTTTATCGCCTTTTTCATTTAATATGTTTTTTTCTATATTTAGTTTTGTTTGTTTAATGTAATCTTCAGGTAGTACTCCAGATAGTGCAATACGCCAACCGTCTAGAGTGGATATTCCTAATGGGATGACATTTTTTTCCTCTGTAAAAACGAATACTCCAGATGTGCTATATGCAAAGGGAAGATAGACAAGAATTTTTTCATATAGTTTAGCTCTATCCTCTTTTTTTCTAGAGATAAATCCTATCTTAAATATGCTGTTTTCTTTGTTAAAAAGGATCAGTACAGGCTGATTAAAACGTTCAATGAAAGAGGTTGTAGAATCTTTTACATAAGAATAGAGAATGCTTACAACGGGCAGTTTCATCATAAATTTTTCTGTCAGATTGATAATATACCTAACAATAAAATGGGATGCAAAATAACCAAGACTATGGATCAGGATAAAAAAAATAAAAACACCTCCAATCTTACCATAAAATGACTTTATAGGCATCCAACCCAAAAATAAAGTGAAAAGAAGGACAATTTTCTGCGTAATATAAAAAATTAAAAAAAAAGTGAGAGTAAAAGGAACAATAATAAAAAACCCTTCTCCCAAAGTTTTAAGAAAATGATTGAAAATCTTCTTCATAATAAAAACAATGCACAATATCCTGCACAAAAACACTAATATGCAGAATAAATGTACCAACAAATATACAATATAATATTTGTTTCTTCTATGTAAAAAGGATAAGTTCTCATAATAAGGCTTTTTTTAGATATGTTTGACAGCTTATATCTGTGGAGGAAACGTTGCTTTTCTTTTATTTGTGCGATGATTGGTATTTTTTTTTTTCTTTCAATTTCTCCTTCTTTTCCTGTAAAGCAAAAAAGTAACAGGTTGAGGCATTTAGTTACTACTACTACAATTTTAGCTGATTGGGCTAAGAATATTTTGGGTGATATGGTTAATGTTACGGCTCTTATTCCTCCTCATGTGGATCCTCATCTTTTTTTTCCTACTGCGGATATTCTTTTTCTTTTGTATGATGCGGATTATGTTGTTTGTAATGGTTTGCATTTAGAGGGTAAGATGGAGGAAATTTTTAAGGGATTGCAGAAGATGAAGCCAGTTTATTTTTTTGGAGATTTTATTGATTCCAATCAATTGATTATGGATCAGGATATTGCTGATCCTCATTTTTGGTTTTCTGTACCTTTAGTATTAGAGGGGATGAAATATTTTGTTTTATTTCTGGAGAAGGATGAATGTTTAGATTCAGCTGTTATTAGATATAATGCTTTGTCGTATACGAAAGAATTAAAGCAATTGCATAATTGGATTAGGAAAAGAATGGATACAGTTCTACCTTCAGATCGTTTTTTTGTAACTGTTCATAATGCTTTTTCCTATTATGGAAGGGACTATAGGTTAAGTGTTAAAACATTACAAGGTGTTTCTACAGCTCAAGAAGTAGCTTTAAATAAACGGTTATTATTGTCAAAATTCTTAAAAGAAAATGGTGTACGGGTAGTTTTTTCTGAAATGTCAGCTTTAAATAAATATTTGAAGGCAGTACAGGAAGATTTACAGAGGGAAGGATATATAATAGAAATAGTTGGACCTTTGTTGACGGATTCTTTGGGAAGAGAGGATGAGAAGACGGCTTCTTATATTGGAATGATGCGCCACAATACTAATATTGTTGTTAGGCAGTTAAAAAAAAATGGTCGATAATAAAAAAAAGATAGCTATAGAGGTGCATGATCTTACTGTTTCATATGATAAGAGACTTATCTTATGGAATGTTAGTTTTTCTATTCAGGAGGGGAGTTTTGTAGCTATTGTGGGTCCTAATGGAGCAGCGAAGACAACTTTAATGAAGGCAATGTTGAGCTTGTTACCGTCATCTTCTGGTTATACTCGTTTTTATGATATGCCATTGGATTCGATACGGTCAAAGATTGCTTATATTCCACAGCGGGAAAAAATCAATTGGAATTTTCCTCTTTCCGTTTATGATGTAGTTATAATGGGAAGGTACAATAAGATGGGATGGTTTAAGCGAGCTAACAAGGAAGATCGTGATGCTACTATGAAAATGTTAGAGCGTACTAAAATATGTTATCTTAAGGATCGTCCTATATCTTCCCTTTCTGGGGGGCAGAAACAGCTCGTTTTTTTGGCTCGTGCTATGGTACAGGAGGCAACTTTTTATTTTATGGATGAGCCGTTTGCTTCCATTGATGTTAAAACAGAAAATTTGCTTTTTACAATTTTAAAAGAGTTGACAGTAGAGGGTAAAACGGTGCTGGTTATTCACCATAAGTTGGCTTCTATAAAGAAGCATTTTAGCTGGTTATTACTAATTAATCAACGTCTTATTGCTTCAGGTTATGTCGATGATATTTTTATTCCATCTTTACTAAAAAAGACATATGCAGGTCAATTGGATCCTCTTTCTATTTTGGGAGAAGATATTTATTTGAGAAGAGAAGGTATTAAACCTATCTAAATTCGCTCAGTATATATTATTCCCACGTTAAAAAATAAGTATAAATTGGAACAATAAAAAAATATTTTTTTATTGAATGTTGGAAATAGAAGATTCTGTAGCTACTTTTTGAATTGATTATTTTTTTTATAAATTGAGTATGGAGCGTTAAAAAAGTTCATATGGTTGAGTTGCCGTTTATATGTATGGGGTCTTTTCAGGAACCAAATGAAAATTTTTTGGCTGAATTTTAATGATCTATGTCTTTACGGTAAAATAAAAAAAAAAGGTGATATATTCAACTATCGTTTTGTGGTAATTTTTGTGGGAGGAAAGGAAATTATCAATATTTATTTATCAAAGTTGCACTAATTATGGAGAGTGTACATCATGGTGAAATTTGTAAAAAAGCTATTACAAAAAAAGAGTTTTCTTACAAAAATATAGCAATAAAAATGTCTTTGAGTACATCTTCTTTTTATGCTCGTCTTAGAAAGAAAAAATTACCTTTATCATTTATTGTCAAATTGGGTAAAGTCATCCAATATGATTTTCGAAGAGATCTTATTGATAATGATAAGAATAGTACTGTAAATATTTCTTGTTTTGAAAGGGTAGTTCATAGAGAAGAGATGATGGAATTAAAAAAAAAAAAACGAATTATATCAAAGTATATAGATTTATTAGAAAAGTATAATATACTGTTGGATGCTCTGATGGCTCTTTTATCAGAAGGCAATAAAAGAGGGAGTTTTGTTTCCGATGAAACCTTGGATAAGCTTCTTCCTTTGCCTCCGTGGCAAGATATTTTGGACTAGTAGTTATCTTTCACTATTTAAAATATATTTCACAATGTATTGGTGTTGTTATTCTGTTTTCTATTTTCTAGTTATTTCTTAAAAGAATGTGCTTGTATTCTTTTGAAAATGAGAAGAATCTGGTTATGTTGAATTTTATAAATACTACAATGATAGATTTGAGTAGAAATAGATTTATAAATTACGATAAATGGGATAATAATATTTCTTGTAATGGTAATAATGATAACAATTGCTCTATTTTTTGTATACCTAGCTTATTACCCTTGTCTGATCTGCTTGTTGAATCTCTTAAATAAGTACAAGCATTTTCCCAATTTAGTAAGAATTGGCTTTGCCAAGTGTAAAATATGTTTGTCCTGGTTATTTGAAAAAATGCAAATGTACTAAAAATTGCGACTGCGAAGAAAAGATATAAATACTATTTACTGCCATGAGTGCCAGAACTCACATTTAGTGTTATGAATACCAGAGGTTGTATTTAGGTTTTTTCCCGCGTGGGAAATAACTAAAATGGTATACATTATGTTGTTATAAATTATAAAGGTTTTATGAGTAAATATATATACAATAGTATTGTTTTTTTTGTTAGTAGCTTTAAAGGAATTATGAGTGAAAAAAGAATGAAGACAATATAAATAGAAGGGAAGTGCAAGAACAGGAGGATGTTGTGTATGAACTTTCAAGAGAAAGAATTAAGAATATAGAACGTTTTATAAGTAAATATCATGTTGTAGTATCTGTCCTCTTATTTGTGGAGTTACAGCTAATTTTGGTTTGTCTTTCGATAAAAAGACTGTAGATATTTTTAAAAAAGCTTTAAAAAAAAGATTAGAGGATCGTACTATGGAAATTTTAAAAAGTAATGAAAAATTATTTTTTTGGGGTTTATCTCGTCCAAAAATGCCTGAGATAAGTAAAATAATAGAAGAGCAAGTTAATGAAAAATTTCATGAGGAATTTCTTTATAAAATATGGAAAGATACAATAAATTATTTCCGTGTAAATGATGTGCAAAATGTACAAGTAGAGTCGTATAATATGCGTATTCGATTTCTTGAAAAATGTTTACAAAATAGTATTAAAAAAGGAAAACAAATAGAAAAACAATTACAAGGAATTGAAGAGAACATTGGAATTCTATTACAAAATACCATTAAAAATAAAAAGAATTTTATTGGTTTTGAGTTTCAAAATTTGATTAAATCTATTGAAAATAAAATAAATCTTTTAAAGAATTCTTTACAGTTTCTTAGACAAAAATTAGATGAACTTATGACCAGTTTAATGACATACATATAGTATATCTACAAATAGTAGAAAGTAATAATACTATATATATAATAGTAAGTAATATTGCCATAAAATATCGTATATCATATAGTATAATGAGAATAAGTAACATGATGAAAGCAGAATCAGAGGTTAGAACGCTTAGAAAAGTTGTTCATGAAGAGAATGGGAATGTTCATGTACTTATAAATATTTGGTATTTTGATGAAAATAGTATATCTTAAATGGGGACAATTAGTGTTAACTTTTGTAATAGTTTTACTAAACATAAATTTTTAATTGCGTAAGAAAGCTGGTTGTTTCTTTATTCATATCAGAGGCGGGGAGGCTTCGCTCCTCCTTGCTTTTTTTTTAGCCATACAGGGAGAATTGCCAGCATGAGTTATGGTTAAAACTTATAAGATTGTGTAACTGCTGTGCCATTATATTTTGGCTGTCTTTCTGACAAAGTCTTAAAAGTCCGAAATGATCTCGATTAATTTTTAAGCTAAACGAAAAAAAGGTAAATTTGATTTTCTGTTTTTTAAACAAAAAAGAGAAGAAAAGTCAACTTTTAAGTTAAGTTCTATTCTTTTTTTAAAAACGACAAACAAATAATATATATATCATATGTCTCTTTTCAATATTTTATTAACAAATTGTTTTTTCTACGATATTATTTTCAATATAATCAATATCTAAATTATCTTTGAGATATTTTGTAATATAATCTTTAATATCGATTCTAATATTATTTTTAATTTTTGTTTCTGTGTATTTTTCAATGTTGTCTTCAACTTTATGAAAGTATGGAAAAACAGTATACGTATTGTATTGTTATGGATAATAAATAAAACAGAGCTTAATAGATATAATAGAGGGCAAGTGCGAGTATTGTAGATATAAAATCTCTTTTTGTTTAGTAAGGTAAAAAATTTTGGTTGCTAAAAAAAAGGTAGTAATACTATATAATAATTAATGTATTTATTAGGTTACATAATGCATTTATTAGGTAATGGTGAGAAGTGATTTTTTTATAATTTAATATTTATTTTAATAAGCAGTTTTATCTGTTCTATCAATAAAAAGTTTATAAATCTAAGAAAAAAGGATAGAGTTCTAAAATTTGAGAGAAGTAGCTATATATAGTTTTTAGATAAAAAAAATAAGGAATAGTATAATAAAGGCATAAAAAATATGAAAAGTAAAACAGAGATGTTCAATTATATATACAAATCTTGTAAGGGGAGATATTTCTTATTATTTTTCCAATATATTTATTGCAAAATCGAAATAAACTTTTTTATCATTTGAAAAATTTTGTATAAATAGTTAAAAAAATTAGTATATAATCTTTTTGACTATTATGCAAAATAAAGCGTAAAGCAAACTCCTTTTTCCAAGCAAGTAAACTCAATATTTCTATCAAATAATTCCATTGTATCTTTAATTAAGGGCAAGCCAATACCAGTACCACCAGTAGTATAATGCAATTCAAAAATATAGGGGGGCTTCTTCTTTGGGAATACCTTTTCCATCATCTTTAATATGAATGGCTTTCTTTGAAGAGTCCCAGGATATCCATATTTTTTCTGCTCTTCCTCATTTAATGCTATTATGAATAAGGTTGGAAAAGATAGAGTGCAACATTATTGGATGAAACTCTATTTGAAAATCTTTACCTCCAAGAATAGTGGCTTTTTCTTTATTAAAGGGTGGCAGTAATTTATGAAAATTATCTATCCATGGTGTTATTTGAAACATTTTTTTCGAGAGAGTTTATATTGTTTCGAACTAGTGTTTGAAAAAAACGACATCGACTTAGCGTTTCTTTGTACATTGTTGCAGTTTTATTCAGTTGTTGTAATATTTGTTCTTTGGATACTCCTTTTTTTACTTTATTAAAAATGCTTTTTTCATTATGAGGTTCAATTGTTTCGTACGATATCTCTGCAACTTCATTGGCTAAATCATGGGCGAATCCTGACGCCTAACCTTGATTTTGTGCTATTCGTTTACTATCATCCTTTTTCTTTTGATCTATAAAAAGTCGACAAATAGCAAATACAAGGAGAAGAACTAATGCAATTTCTCCCATTTTCCAGATGGAGGTGAAGCAACCTTTAATCGAATAGTAGGCTAGACATCCCAAGAATCCGTAAATTGGAGCTACACTTAGAAAGATTGTCTTTTCTACAAAAAAGTAAAAAAGTATTAAAGAGTTATTTAACCATAGCAGTGAAAGATTATTTCGAATGTGGTATAGGCCGTGCAAGGTAGGGAAGAAGACTAGATTATATCTCAGTGCTATAAAGAATGGAAAGTAGCTTTTTAATTCTGCTTGCCAATGAGCATTCAACATGAGAAGTACGCAGAAGAATAGTCCTATTATTCGTACAAAAAGAAAGTAAATTTCATCTTCACTAGTATTTGGGCGGAAGATAAATACCATATATCATATAGTTTATCAACATAGTAAATCCAAATAATGTTGGTCTCATTTTATTTCTGAATGCATTGAATAGGGCAACTTTCTTAGGTTGAAAAAAGATAGAGAACAACCCAGGTATATTTTTTCTTTCTTTTTGATATTCTGGATTGTAGAGAAACTTTTTCTCTGGGATGATCCCCAATAGGTATTAGTGAGCAACAATATGTACGAGTGCAGTAAATAAAAGGATAGGGAAAAAGAAATTACTAATATAACTGAAAGTATGAAGGACTAATTACTGTAATTGTATTATTTCCTGAATACAAAAACGTTATGCAGAAGTAACGAAACCAGCAGAGCATCCTAAAGAGTACGGTTGTAGATCCAATTATTCCCTTTCTATCCATATAACAGCAAATACGAGAGATACTATAAGCCATAGTTCAAATAAGACCGAACATAAAATATTATCATAATCATCTAAAAACGGAATCGTAATATCAAATTAGTGAAATCTAGATTTTCAATATGATGATAAGTATAGTAATAATTAAAACATTAAAATTATTGTTTTATCTTGCTCCCAAACAATATCAAGTAATTAAATAATTTAGATACAAAGAAAGTAAATGGAATAAAAAAAAGAGAAGTCTGATAAGATGATGTTACCGAATATGTTATAAATAATAACTAAATGTTTTATGCAGAATAATCCATAGTGTTGCTACTGATGTAGTATGATTTTCCATGTTAATTCATTTTCTCCGTTTAGATATCGATTATAATAATTTTGTATTTGATTATATGGCTATAAATAGGTTGGTTTGCATTTATATATCATACATTGAACAGACTATTTTTTTTATTAAAGTATATTTGTAAATGATAATTATGAGCAGTCGTTTTTTTTTCTTTCTTCTTTTTGGTGTTGTACTTTCTGGATTTACAGGAAAGAAAAATTATATTAAAGGAAAAAATTATCGTAAAAATTATATTAAAGGAAAAAATTATCGTAAAAATTATATTAAAGGAAAAAATTATCGTAAAAATTATATTAAAGGAAAAAATTATCGTAAAAAGTTAGATGTCAATATAAATAAAAAGAATTCAAAGGTTGGGGTAGATCCGATTTTACTGATAGGCGCAGTTTGTGGTGTAGTTGGTGTCTTCTTAGTCTTTTTGTATTATTACATAAAGTCCTGTAAAAGAGATAGTTCGTCTGTTCGGAGGAAACATACAAAATCATCAGAACCGCAATCGGGGGTGAGAAATCAAGATTGTGGAAATAGGGGGTATCAAGGAATATTAGAAGTTCCTATGAACCTGGAACATGGAAAAACTAATATGCTAAAAAAGACTAAAGGCAAGTCAAATGCAAACGTCGCATTAAATGTAAAAGAAAAAAATGAAGGATCTAAAAATAAACAAAAGGCAAAAGTTGTTGCAAGTCCGAAACAAAAAAAGACTAAAGGCAAGTCAAATGCAAATGTCGCATTAAATGTAAAAGAAAAAAATGAAGGATCTAAAAATAAACAAAAGGCAAAAGTAGTTGCAAGTCCGAAACAAAAAAAGAATGAAATCCCCGATATGTTAAAGAATAAGATGGACGAATTAGATATTAATTTAGATTACATATTGAACGAAGTGTTAGATCGTGCTAGTAACATGGTATTAAAAAATAATAGAAGCAACTCAAATTTTGATCCAAAGAGTGATGATATATTAAATAATACAATAAAAGACTTTGGTAATAATAAATCAAGAAATAAGAGTAAGAAAGTTCGTTTATTAGAATTATCAAAAATTATTAATAAAGGTATGTCACGATATGATGGAGGCAACTCAAATCTTGATCCAAAGAGTGATGATATGTTAAATAATACATTAAACGACTTTGATAATAATAAATCAAGAAATAATAGTACGGATCTTGCTGGTAGGCTAAATAATGTGCCAGAAGATGACAGAGACAACTCAAATTCTAATACAAATGATTTAAAACGGATAGATTATGCGTTTAAATATCTTTCTAGTAATTTATTAGAAATTACTAGAAAGAACCTAGGTCTTATCGAAGAGGTTAATAAAGTGATAAAAAGTCTTTGCAACGATGCGACAGAAAATATTAAGGCAAACGACACTACTAATGTGGCTCTTCATGAAAACAAAATTACTAATTTATTTAAAAGACTACTTGAATTCTATGATGACGATGAGTCAAAAAATAATAGAGGCAACTCAGAGCTTGATGATAGGACGAAAGCAAGGATTGAAATGAGGATGAAAATTGCAACCGAAATGATTTGTAATGATAATGATTTATCAGAAAATAGAAAAAGCAATTCAAATCATAATGAAAATGGTAATGCCACTACCAGTAATTTATTCAAATCTTTTAAAAATAATGAACAAGAAAGTGACGTATACGACTTCAATATTGATGAAGAGCGTACTAACATTAGAGCTATATTAAACCTTATGAATGGTAATAATCCGTCAGAAGAGAATAGAGACAATTCAAATGTTTGTGTACTTTCTGTTGTAAAAGAGATAATGAATCCTTTAATTACTTTAATAAACAACAAATTTGCAAGAAAATGACATAGACAACTTAAATCCTCTACAAGTTGTGTTGTAAATTATACACTAGAGAATACTTAGTAATACATTAGAAAATTATAAAAGCAACTCAAATTATAATACAGATTGTGATGTTGTAAGTGATGCGTTAAAAATTCTTAGTGGTGACGCGTTATAATCTTTTAATTTTGATAAGGCATAGCTTCTATAATATTTTGTTCCAAATCTTGTAACGTTTTAATAAAGCATGGCAATGGATATAATAATAGTTAAGGATACTTAGAGTTGTGATTTCTGTCTTACTCTGGATAATGTAAGTAATAAAATAATTTGGATATAACGAGCAAAGGTAAATGGGGCGAAAAAAAAGTCTGAGAATATGAGGTAGCCAAATATGTTATAAATGATAACTAATATTTTACGCAGAATCATTATAGTGTTGCTATTAATGTTAGTATGATTTACTTTTATTAATTTTGTTTTTGCTGTTGAGATATCGATGATAAGGGTTTTTTTGTCTGATTATATGGCTATAAATGTATGTCTATAAGGCTGGTTTGTATTTATGTATTTTATTTGCTTAACAGTCTTTTTTGATATATGTTTGTCAATAAAATTATAAGCAGGGTTTCTCTTTTTTCCTTTTTAATAGTTATAGGACTTTCTGAATTTATGAGTGGAAAAAAAGGTATTAAGAGAAAAAGAAGAAGAAAATATAAAAAGAGTGTAAATAAAAAGGATTCAAAGGTTTGGGGAAATCTGGCTCTATTGGGAGCTATAGTTTGTGTTGTAGTTAGTTTTTTCTTAAGTATTTTATACTGATACGGAAAATACTACAAAGTGAGTAATTCGTCTGTTCATGTGGGGAAAAAATCTACAGAATTACCAAAATTGCAACAACGACAAAGAATAGGTAAAAATACACAGGCATCGACAAATAGTAGAAAAATAAAGATCGACTCAATAAATAGTCAAGGTTCTGTAGACCAGACGCTAAAAAGGAGTGATAAAGTAATAATAAAAAGTGAGCGTGTGGTGAATAGTTCCTACAAAGCAGACGATGGAAAAAGGAAATGAACTAGGGAAACAAGGAGCAGAAGTTCCTATAAGCTCAAAGCTCGAAACTGGAAAAAGATAATAGGCATGGTGGTGGCGTAGAACAATATGGACAAGTTCAACAAAGTCGAAGTTCTATTGTTAATTGGCGGTGATGATGACGATAGTGATATTTTTATAGATGATTCTTTTTTTTATTTCTAATACTATTTTCAGAAGTGACGGATCAAATGATACGTAGATTTGTATCTGATTTATTGGGCAATTTGTTAAAAAAGACCGAGTCTGGCATTAAAATTAGTGTGCAGTTTCTGTAATATTTTATTTTAAATTTTGTGTTGTTTTAAAAGATTCTTTTAAAATATTTTTATATTTCCGAATAAGTATATCTGTTTTACTGTTGCTTTTATATCGTAGTTTTGTTATTTTCTCTTTTTTGGTTGGGAATAGTTACTTTTTTGTATTTCAAATTTTGAATTCTTATAATTGCTTCAAGGCTAAAAATAGGAATTATAGGAGTAGAAATCTGAATTTATTATCCGTACGAGGTTACGATAATACAGCTATGATATGTGAATCAGATTACGATAAAGATATTTTTATCAAGTAAAAAAAATAAAGCTAATCCATCAAATAAAAAAATAGCAAAAACATCAAATACGAGAAGTAGTATAATTCAAATGGGTACAAATATAAAAATTATCATAATGTCCAAAGGTAGAGTCGTAATATAAAGCTATAAAATCTAGCTTTTGTGTATGTCGATAAATATGGTAATAGTTAAAGTATTAAAATATTAAAATTGTGGCTTTAGCTTCTCCATAAATAATATAGGTAATCAAATAATTTGGGTAGGATAAGCAAAAAGTGAGTGGAACAAAAAAAGAGAAGTATAAAAGTATGATATCGTCCAATAGATTATAAATAATAAAACTAATATTTTTATGCAGAATGATTTATTGTATAAATTTATTTTTGCTGTTTAGATTTTCAATGAATAGGAGTTTTGTGTTTGGTTATATGGATATAAATTTGCCAATTAGATAAAATATTTTTTGTATTGAATATATTTGTTAAGTATTTGTAAATGAAATTATGGGCAGTTATTTTTTTTTTCTTTCCTTTATTCTTGGTGTTGGGTTTTCTGGATTTATGGGGAGAAAAAATCATATCAATGGAAAAAGGAGGAAAGGTTATGTTAAGAGGAGAGGTCATGTTAAGAGGAGAGGGAGGAAAAGTTATGATAGTGGAAAAAGAAAAAAAAATTATCATAAAAGAAAAAATTATATTAATAGGAGAATAGGAAAAAATTATCATAAAGAGTCAGATACCAATATAGATAAAAAGAATTCGAATGTTGAAGCGGATACAGTTTTACTTGTAGTTGTAATTGGTGTTTTTTTAGCCTTTTTGTATTTTTACAGAAAGTACTGCAAATGGTATAATTCGTCTGTTCAGGATGAAGATGCAGAATCTATATTAAGTAGGGTGTTAGAAGATTTTGATAATGATGGAGGTGGAACAAATGTCAATGCCAGTATCTGTAATAATCATGTGTTGAAGGTCGCAGGCAATAACTTATTAAAAAAAAATGGATACAGTTCAAATCTTAGTGAAGAAGATACTATATTAAAAAATCTGTTAGATGTTCTTAGTAATGAAGAAAATAAAGAAAATCCAAATTTTAATACAGAGGACGCTATTGAGTTAAACTCTATATTTGATATTATGGAAACTAATGTATCAAAAAATGATACAGCTGTTTCAAGTCTTGGTTCGAAAATAAAAAGTACGTTAGATGATTTTAATAGTGAAAATAAAGAAAACTCAAATTTCAATACGGTAGAGTACTCAAATGTGTTAAATATAGTAACAAAAGTTATGAGTGATAATGTATCCACCTCAAATCATTTTAATAAAAATGCTACTAATTTATTAGTTAATATTTTCGATGCTATTGGTGGTGATAATGTATCAGAAAATAAGGATATCTCAGATTCTAATATGATGGAGTGTGTAAGTATTGTCTCAGAAAATTTTATTGAAACCTTAGGAAAAAATAGAGATAGTTCTCCTGATAAAAATTATGATTTTATGATTAAAATGTTTGAAAGTTTTGGTGCTAAGGCATTATAATTTTTTGAGTTTGATAATCTATGATTTACATAATATTTTATTTTAAATTTTGTGTTGTTTTAAAAGATTTTTTAAAATATTTTTATATTTCCGAATAAGTATATCTGTTTTATTGTTGCTTTTTTACATCATTGATTTATTATTTTTCTCTTTTGGTTGGGGATAGTTACTTTTTTGTATTTCAAATTTTGAATTCTTATAATTGCTTCAAGGCTAAAAATAGGAATTATAGTAGTAGAAATCTGAATTTATTATCCGTACGAGGTTACGATAATACAGCTACGATATGTGAATCAGATTACGATAAAGATATTTTTATCAGATAAAAAAAATAAAGATGATTCGTCAAATAAAAAAATAGCAAAAATATCAAGTACGAGAAGTTGTATAATTCAAATGGGTACAAATATAAAAATTATCATAATGTCCAAAGGTAGTGTCGTAATATAAAACTATAAAATCTGGGTTTCGGGTGTGTCGATAAATATGGTAATAGTTAAAATGTTAAAGTTGTGGTTTTAGCTTTATTGCAAATTAATATAATGAATCAAATAGTTTGGATGTGATAAGTAAGGGTAAGCGGGGCAAAAAATGGTATGGCTGATAATATGATGTTACGCAATGGGTTATGAATAAGATGAATAGTAATAATAATAATAAGAAAAATGAGAATAATGATAATAATAACAACAACAATAATAATAATAGTGGTGTGGCGATATGTTGTAATTTTCCGTATTGGTTAATCTACTCAAAATAGAAGTAAACTACTGTTTTAGAAAAAATCTCAATAATAAAAAAATACGAAATGGCGAAATTAATACAACAAATAATAAAAATATTCAGAAACTAAATCAAGATAATTTTACCAAAAATAAAAAAATGAAAAAAAAGAATGAATGTCTGGGTATAAAAATAAATAATTGAACTGTTAAACGGAGGGAGGATGGTATTTTTCAAAGGAGAAAATATTTGATAATTAAAAGGATGATTTTATTTGGCAATTTATTATTTATACATTATACTATGGTTGTTCGGGTTTGACCTGTTTTTTTTTAGATATGTTCGTTAAGAAATGTTTTAGTTCGGTTTGTTTTTTTTCTTCTGTATTCTTTTTTTCTGTGGCTTTGTTTCCGCTTATGGTTAAGAGTGCTAAGAGGTCTCGAAGGGGAAGAAAGAGAGAGAAAAAGGTGGAGAGGGATTTCGATGTGATAGTAACTGAGGGTGTGGGTGTGACTGCCTTAGTGGTTTCTGCATGTGTTTCTTTTGTTTTGGGTGTTTCC
>PJEL010000376.1_pt1 | contig 52921 bp, 40 predicted proteins | sample 1853271 | NCBI WGS metagenome assembly PJEL01 (sample SAMN08108733, study PRJNA415343) | Invertebrate metagenome, whole genome shotgun sequencing project. | host: Globobulimina | place: Sweden: Gullmar Fjord | collected 2015-08
GCCTGCACTGTTTGCAGGCGTTTTTTTTATCTTTAAATAATGTATTTTTAACAGCAATATTGAATAACTATCGCATACCATTACTAACACGCTATTCGTGTAACTTTATTACATACATAATTCTGTTTAATCGTAAATATACGTTAATAAACCGAAATATGAGCGCTCAGTGCAAATATAGAACAGAATCATAATCATAAATAAGTATTCCCTTATATTTTATGAAATATTATTACGAGCAAATACTCTATAATTGTTGACCTTTTACTAATTTGTAGTTAGTGTTTATGGTTCGCTTTAGCTCTAAATGGGGTAATTATGCAAAATAATTATCATTTTATTCGATACCCCGTTTACCTTAATCGCGTCGTATTTTTCTAGGGGGAAACAAGATGCAGCTTTATGATCCTAACGCTCAAAAAGACAATTGTGGATTTGGTTTAATTGCGCACCAAAAAGGTGAAGCAAGTCATAAACTCATTAAAACAGCGATTTCAGCTCTCGACCGCATGCAGCATCGTGGCGGAATTGCTGCTGATGGCAAAACAGGCGATGGCTGTGGCTTACTGATTCAAAAGCCGGATAGTTTTTTTCGTTCTGTAGCTGAAGAAAATGGCTGGAAGCTTGGCCGTAAATACGGCGTGGGCATGATTTTCTTAAATCAGGATCCTGTGCTTGCAGCAGCGACTAAAGCAATTTTTGAAGAAGAGTTGTCAAAAGAAACTTTAACCATTATCGGTTGGCGCGTAGTTCCTACGGATAAGTCTATTTTAGGTCCGATAGCGGCAGGCAACTTGCCGGCTATCGAGCAAATATTTGTTGATGCTCCTCCAGGGTGGCGTAACCGAGATCTTGAACGCCGTTTATACATGGCTCGTCGTCGTGCTGAAAAACGTATTACCGATGAAAAATTCTATGTCGCAAGTTTGTCTTGTTTGGTTACTATCTATAAAGGCCTAATGATGCCAGTAGATCTGCCAAACTTTTACCTAGATCTTGCTGACATTCGTATGCAAAGTGCGATTTGTGTTTTTCATCAACGCTTTTCGACTAATACCTCCCCTCAGTGGCATTTAGCACAGCCTTTTAGATATTTAGCGCATAATGGCGAAATCAATACGGTTAAAGGTAATAGGCAGTGGGCTAAAGCCAGAACTCATCGTTTTAAATCTCCTTTATTGCCTGATCTATTAGATGCAGCACCTTTTGTTAATGAAAGTGGCTCTGATTCTTCGTCACTAGATAATATGCTTGAGTTATTCCTCGCGGGAGGCATGGATTTGTATCGTGCCATGCGTTTACTTGTGCCACCTGCATGGCAAAACAACCCAACCATGGATGATGATCTAAGGGCTTTCTATGAATTCAACTCTATGCATATGGAACCATGGGATGGGCCAGCTGGCATCGTAATGACTAACGGTCGCCATGTGGCCTGTAATTTAGACCGCAATGGCTTGCGACCTGCTCGCTATGTTATTACTAAAAATGGCTTTATTACGCTCGCTTCAGAAGTTGGTATTTGGGAATACGGTGAAGATGAAGTCATTGAAAAAGGGCGAGTAGGCCCAGGTGAAATGCTTGCTATCGATACTTACACCGGTAAAATTTTTGCGTCTACTGATATCGACGATGAGCTTAAAATTCGTCATCCTTATCGCGAGTGGTTGAGCAAAAATATTCGCCGCTTAGTTCCTTTTCATAAGTTAGAAGCTAATCTGATTGGTACACGGGCTTTTAACGACGAAGCAATATCGCAATTTCATAAGTTATTTAATTATAGTTATGAAGAAATTCACCAAGTTATTAAGACTATGGCTGAAAATGGACAAGAAGCCACGGGCTCTATGGGTGATGATACGCCAATGGCCGTGTTATCGAGCCAGCCTCGGACGTTATATGACTATTTCCGTCAACAATTTGCTCAAGTAACTAACCCACCAATAGATCCGCTTCGTGAGCGTTATGTTATGTCATTGGCCACGTGTATCGGTCGTGAACACAACGTATTCAACGAAACAACGGGCTTAGCTGACCGCATTCTATTCGAAACTCCGGTATTGATGTATACAGGATTAAAGCAACTTCGAGAACTCGATCCTGAGCACTATCGTTCTGATACGTTGACACTAAATTATGACCCAGACGAAGGCTTAGAAGCCGCCATTATTCGTTTATGTGATGAAGCGGAAGAACTGGTTCGAGACAAGAATACCGTTATTCTAGTGTTGTCAGATCGACAAATCTATAAAGGCTTGTTACCTATTCCAGCAGCTATGGCGGTAGGTGCTGTACAAAAGCGTTTGGTCGATAAACAATTACGTTGTGACTCCAACATCATCGTTGAAACGGCAACTGTTAGAGATTCTCATCAATATGCAGTGTTATTAGGCTTAGGGGCTACTGCTATCTATCCTTACCTTGCTTTTGAGACCATCGAGCAATTAGTCGATAAAGGGCAACTTCAGTTAACGGCCCGTGAAGCAACGGTAAATTATCGCAATGGTATTAACAAAGGCTTGTTGAAAATCTTATCAAAGATGGGTATTTCTACTATTGCTAGTTATCGATGCGCAGGGTTATTCGAAGTCATTGGTTTGCATCAAAATATTATGCAGCTTTGTTTCCCAGACTTGCCCAGTAGAATTCAGGGCGCTGACTTTGAAGATATCGAACAAGATAACGTTAATTTAGCCCGCAAAGCATTTTTACCACACCAAAAGCTTAACCATGGTGGCTTATTAAAATATGTTCACGGTGGCGAATATCACGCATTTAATCCTGATGTTGTGACCTATCTGCAACAAGCGGTTACTACAGGAAACTACAGCGATTATCGTAAATTTGCTGACGAAGTGAACAATAGGCCCGCAGCAACATTGCGAGACTTATTAGGACTTAAAGACGATACGCAAGCCATTGATATCGCGAACGTCGAATCTGAAAATGATATGTATAAACGCTTTGATAGTGCAGCTATGTCTATTGGCGCATTAAGTCCTGAAGCGCATGAGGCACTTGCAATCGCCATGAACCGATTGGGTGGCTACTCAAACTCAGGTGAAGGTGGTGAAGATGAGCGTCGTTTCGGTACGGTTAAAAATTCACGCATCAAACAAATTGCGTCAGGACGATTTGGTGTTACCCCGCATTACTTGGTGAATGCTGACGTACTACAAATTAAAGTGGCTCAAGGCGCTAAACCAGGTGAAGGTGGTCAATTGCCGGGTGATAAAGTCACGCCGTTAATTGCCAAGTTACGTTTCTCGGTGCCGGGTGTCACACTGATTTCACCGCCACCACATCATGATATTTACTCTATCGAAGATCTGGCGCAATTAATCTTCGACTTGAAACAAGTTAATCCAAAAGCGGTTATTTCTGTGAAGCTAGTGTCAGGCCCAGGTGTTGGCACGATAGCATCAGGGGTAGCTAAAGCTTATGCTGACTTTATTACAATCTCTGGCTATGACGGCGGTACAGGTGCTAGTCCGTTAACTTCGGTTAAATATGCGGGCTGTCCATGGGAGCTTGGTTTGGCTGAAGCTCACCAATCATTGGTTGACAATGGCTTACGTCATAAAGTGCGTTTACAAGTGGATGGCGGCCTAAAAACTGGTTTGGATATCGTCAAAGCGGCAATATTAGGTGCTGAAAGCTTTGGCTTTGGTACTGCACCTATGGTCACTTTAGGCTGTAAGTTTCTACGTATATGTCACCTAAATAATTGTGCTACCGGTGTCGCAACTCAAGACGAGATCCTGCGCGAAGAATACTTCAAAGGCCTGCCTGAGCAAGTCATGAACTATTTCAAGTTTATTGCCCAGGATGTCCGTGAAATTTTAGCTAAATTAGGCGTTGAAAGTTTAACCGCTATTATTGGTCGTACCGATTTATTAGTACCACTAAAAGGAATTAGTGCCAAACAACAGAAGTTAGATTTAAGCCCGATCATTGCGCCAGTCGTTGCTGGCGATGATACAGCCTTATATCAAACGGAAGCTAATATTCCTTTTGACGAAGGACAACTGAATCAACAACTGATAGAAGCTGCGAAGGATGCAGTCGCCCATAGCACTGGAGCAGAATTCCGTTTTAATATTAATAATACGGACCGTTCAGTTGGTGCTGGTTTGTCAGGTGAAATTGCAAGACACCATGGTGATCAGGGTATGGCCGCTGCACCAATAAAAATTCATTTATCCGGAACCGCGGGACAAAGTTTTGGTGTTTGGAATGCTGGTGGTTTAGAGATGACATTGACAGGCGATGCCAATGATTATGTCGGTAAGGGTATGGCGGGTGGCAAGTTAACCATCAAACCACCTAAAGGGGTTGATTATATCAGCCATGAAACCATGATCATGGGCAACACTTGTTTGTATGGTGCGACAGGCGGTAAATTATTTGCTAGTGGTCGTTCTGGTGAACGCTTTGGCGTCAGGAATTCAGGTTGTCATGCAGTCGTTGAAGGTGCTGGTGATCATGCTTGTGAATACATGACCGGTGGCATAGTGACCATTCTAGGCCAAGTCGGCTTAAACTTCGGTGCAGGTATGACCGGCGGTTTTGCTTATGTACTAGACGAAGCTGACGATTTAGCGATACGCCTAAACAACGAATCAATAGAAATGTTACCGATTGAAGAGCTGACCATTCACCAAGAGCATTTACGTGGCATTATCAATCAACACTTTGAAGAAACAGGTAGTTTGCGTGCTCAAGCTATTTTGGAAGACTTTGATCGCTTTGCGTCTATGTTCAAATTGGTGAAGCCAACGGCGACCGATGTTAAAGCTTTGTTGGGTCATAAGAGCCGTTCTTCATCAGAATTACGTGTGCAAGCGCAATAGTAGGTAGGAATAAGATATGAGTAAAAATGTTTATCAATTTATCGACGTTAAGCGCATAGACCCGCCAAAGAAAGCTATTGAGCAACGTAAAATAGATTTTGTTGAGATATACCATCCATTAAGTACGGACCAAAGTGCTGGTCAAGCGGATCGTTGTTTAGACTGCGGAAATCCTTATTGTGAATGGAAATGTCCAGTCCATAATTACATTCCACAGTGGTTAGAATTAGTAACCGAAGGTAAGATTTTTGAGGCAGCTGATTTATGTCACCAAACTAACAGTTTGCCTGAGATGTGTGGCCGGGTTTGTCCGCAAGATAGGTTATGTGAATCAGCTTGTACGTTAAATGACGAGTTTGGTGCTGTAACTATCGGTAATATTGAAAAATACATTACCGATACTGCGTTTGAGCAAGGTTGGACACCTGATCTCTCACATGTCACTAAGATAGGTAAAAAAGTTGCCATCATAGGTGCAGGTCCTGCTGGATTATCCTGTGCTGATGTACTAACACGTCATGGTGTCGATTGTGTGGTCTTTGACAAACATTCGGAAATCGGTGGTTTGCTTACTTTTGGAATTCCATCGTTCAAACTGGAAAAAGAAATCATAGTTCGTCGCCGCAAAATTTTTGAAGGCATGGGGATTGAGTTTCGCTTAAATACTAATGTCGGTGTCGATGTTTCTTTTGAATCATTAAGTAATGAGTATGACGCTGTTTTCTTGGGTTTAGGCACTTATACTGATATGACAGGTGGTTTTGAACATGAGCAAGCACCGGGGGTTTATAGCGCACTCGATTTCTTGATCGGCAATACTCAACATATTATGGGCGTAACTGAAGGCGCAAAACCTTATGTTAGTTTTGAAGGCAAAAAGGTTATTGTATTAGGCGGTGGTGATACCGCGATGGATTGTGTCAGAACGTCAATTCGTCAAAGTGCATCGAGCGTAACTTGTGCTTATCGCCGTGATGAAGCAAACATGCCGGGATCGCCAAGAGAAGTGCAAAACGCGAAAGAAGAAGGTGTGAATTTCGAATTCAATATTCAACCATTAGATATTGCCGTTGATGATCAAGGTAAGACTATTGGCGTTAAATTTGTGAAAACACAATTAGGTGCTGCCGATGCCAATGGCCGTAGAAGCCCAGAGCCGATCGAAGGCTCAGAGTTTGTTATGCCAGCAGATGCTGTCGTTATCGCCTTTGGCTTCTTACCTAGCCCTCCGCAATGGATGAAAGATGCTGGCGTTGAAGTCGATGGTAAAGGTCGTGTAATCGCTCAAGAAAATACTGATTTTGCGCTGCAGACATCGAATGCCAATATTTTTGCAGGTGGTGATATGGTGCTAGGCTCTGACTTAGTGGTCACGGCGGTCGATCAAGGTCGAAAAGCTGCGTTAGGTATTTTAGACTTCGTTTACAGCGAGCAAGTTGTCGCTGTTTAAATATTGTTATAAAAGCTAGATACAAAAAAGCGGTTAAGGGCTTACCTTTAACCGCTTTTTTATTGATCAAATTCAGCTATTTAACCGTTACTTTGGCAAACTTACGCTTACCTACTTGGTAAACCGCAGTCGTCCCTGCCGTGATTAGCAACTTGTTGTCAGTCACTTTTTCACCCTCAATTTTAGCCGCACCTTGTTTGATCATGCGCATAGCTTCAGACGTGCTCGCAACGAGCCCTGCGTCTTTAAGTAAGTTAGCAATCGCTATCTCACCGCCTTCTGCGACAATATCAAGCTCTGGCATGTCATCAGGTAAGGCACCTTTTTGAAAGCGATTAATGAACTCTTGATGAGCACCTTCGGCAGCGGCATCATCATGGAAGCGAGCAATCAACTCTTTCGCTAGTTCAATCTTTATGTCTCGAGGGTTAGCACCTTCATTCACTTGTTGCTGATATTGTTCAATTTGCTCAAGCGGCTTAAAGCTGAGTAATTGATAGTATCGCCACATTAAGTCATCAGAAATTGACATAATTTTACCGAACATATCATTTGGCGTATCAGTAATACCAATATAATTTCCCAATGATTTAGACATTTTTTGAACACCATCTAGGCCTTCAAGCAATGGCATCATCAAAACAGTTTGAGGACGTTGACCTTCAGATTTCTGTAACTCACGGCCCATTAATAAATTAAACTTTTGATCTGTGCCACCCAGTTCAACGTCAGACTCAAGAGCAACAGAATCCCAACCTTGCACTAATGGATACATAAACTCATGAATAGCAATTGACTGACCGCCTGCATAGCGCTTCTTGAAATCATCGCGTTCCATCATCCGAGCAACGGTTTGACGAGAGGCAAGCTTTAACATGCCAGCTGCTCCAAGCGTGTCCATCCAGGTTGAGTTAAACTCAACACGAGTTTTTGCCGGGTCAAGAATTTTAAACACTTGCTCTTTGTAGGTTTCTGCGTTTGCTAATACATCTTCTTTCGTTAATGGTTTACGGGTAACATTTTTACCGGTTGGGTCACCAATCATGCCAGTAAAATCACCTATTAAGAAAATCACTTCATGACCCAATTGTTGAAACTGTCTTAACTTGTTAATAAGTACAGTATGACCGAGGTGTAAGTCCGGTGCTGTTGGATCAAAGCCCGCTTTGATCTTTAGCGGCTTACCTTGTTTGAGTTTTTCTAATAACTCATCTTCAAGTAAGATCTCTTCTGCTCCGCGTTTAATTTCTGCAAACGCTTGGGTAGCATCAGTCATGTATTTAGCTCCAAAATACTTATTAAAAAGAAAGTAAAACGCGATTTTATGTAATTTCTACGTGGGTTAAAAGCCTGATAGCTGTTTACTTTGGATTTTTTTGGTATAGTGAAGATTAGTGAATAATAAATTTTTCGTATTAAAAGCAGTATTCTTTTGAAAAATATAAAGAAATTATATTTAGCATTACCTAAACAGCACAAAATGTTTATTAGCGGAATAACCGCAATACTTGTGCTGACCTTATTGATCCCATCAGAAAAAGCCACTGCGAGCAAACAAACCGATGCTGATTCAATGGCAGTAGGTAAACGCTACAGTGTGGCAATACCTCATGACAGCGACAACAAAGTAGCTATTCATCCGTCTATTCAGCCACAAGCAGATACAGTAACTCAAGTTAAAAGTAATGCCATTACCGAAGTCGAGATTGAACCAGAGGCGCAAAAGATAGCGTGGCAAAGTGCGAAAGTACGTCGTGGCGATTCCTTAGCCAAGATTTTTAAACGCTTAGGGTTTAGCGCCAAAACTACACACCTGGTCAGCAAAGCTAAGGGACAAGATGCCCGTAAAATCACCAAGCTCATTGTCGGTGATACATTAAGAATTGGCACTGACGAGTCGGGTAAGCTAGTTAAATTAGAGTACCCGTTATCAAAAACTAAAACTCTGCATGTCGACGCCATAGATAATAGCTATGTTGCACACATGGAAGTTAAAGAGGTAGAGATTCGTCAAAGTTTTGCTCATGGTGTAATCAAAAACAACTTTTGGAATTCTGCTATTGAAGCGGGCATGGACGATAACCAAATTATTAGCCTTGCTAATATCTTCGATTGGGATATCGACTTTGCATTAGATATCCGTAAAGGTGATTCGTTTCACGTTGTTTATGAAAGTCGTTATGTTGATGGAGATTACATTGGACCTGGAAACATACTGGCGGCAGAGTTTGTTAATCAGAATGATGAATTTAAAGCGATTCGTTTTAACGATGGTAATTATTACACACCTGAAGGCGCCAGTATGCGTAAAGCTTTCCTTCGTGCACCATTAAGCTTCAGGTACATAAGCTCTAACTTTAAGCCTAAGCGCTTCCATCCAATTCAAAAGCGTTGGAAAGCTCATAACGGCACTGACTACAGAGCGGCGAAAGGTACGCCTGTCAGGGCCGCGGGCGACGGTAAAGTTACGCACTCAACTTATAATAAATACAATGGCAATTATGTCTTCTTGCAACATGGTAATGGTATTGTCACTAAGTATTTGCACTTCTCTAAGCGCGCCGTGAAAAAAGGACAAAAAGTTAAACAAGGGCAAGTTATTGGTTACGTAGGCTCGACCGGCATGTCTCAAGCGCCTCATCTACATTATGAGTTCTTACTAAACGGCGTGCATCGTAACCCTAGAACAGTTAAGTTGCCTGAGGCTCAGCCGATAGCTAAAAAATATCGTAATGAATTCACGTTATTAGCCAAGCAACGAATTAAAGAGCTCAATGGCTCTAAACAAGCATTGTTGGCTATGCTAACGCCGAATGAATAAACCGAGCTACTACATTGGTTTAATGTCAGGAACTAGCGCTGACGGCATTGATTTGGCGCTAGTTGATTTCTCTTCAGGCAAACCTGAATTAAAGGCAAGTTCGTATACACCTTATAGTAATCAAATTCGCGAACGAGTAACTGCGCTCTACCAACCAAGTGTTAACGAGATTGATCTCGCTTTTGTATTAGATAAGCAGCTTTCAGCATTATACGCTGAAGCTATTTCAGCTTTTTTAACAGAGCACGCCCTTACAATTGACGATATTGTTGCGATCGGAAACCACGGACAAACGATCAGACACCGACCAAAATCCCCCGAATTCAATCCCCCTTTTACCTTGCAAATTGGCTGTAGCCAAACACTTGCCTGTTTAACTGGTATTGACGTAGTTGGGCATTTTAGACACAAAGACATTGCACTGGGGGGGCAAGGGGCTCCATTAGTGCCGGCTTTTCATCAACAGTTAGTGACTGATAACACTACCGATACTTTTATCGTCAATATTGGTGGTATTGCTAATATTACCTTTCTACCAGCTGATCATAATCAAGCTATTTTGGGTTTTGATACAGGCCCCGGAAATGCGCTAATGGACGAGTGGTTTCAACGCCACCAAGATGGTCGATACGATGAAAGCGGCCAATGGGCGGCTAGCGGAACTACAGAACAAGCCCTGTTAAAAGATATGCTTGCTGAGACTTATTTTAACGTGCCGCCACCTAAAAGTACGGGAAGAGAGCAGTTTAACATGGCATGGTTACAAACATTGACCGCACGACACGAAGCCACGCCAGTAAATGTTCAGCGTACCTTATGTGCATTAACTGCGAACTCCATTGCTAATGACATTAAGCGGCTAAGCAGCAAAGCTAATATTTTTCTCTGTGGTGGTGGCGTTCACAATAATTTGCTATTTGATCTATTGAAAGAAAACCTAGCCAATTATAACTTGTCATCGATTTCTACTTTGGGGTTAGATAGTGACGCATTAGAGGCGATGGCTTTTGCATGGCTCGCTTATGCTTACAAAAATAATATTATTAGCAACACCCCTAGTGTCACAGGGGCTACAAAAAGTACGACATTAGGTGTACTTTTTCGACCTTAAGTTTTTATTCGATTTTTGAAAAAACACCTCTATACTGAACTTTCGCGTGTTTATTTTTCACGCATTCAAAGTAGATTTATTGAACTAAAAATATTAATACTAATCTAATCACAATGAGCTTTAATTTAGAGTTTAGGAGGGGTAATGAAATTTAATGAAATTCATATCGGTATGAAATGTGGTAGTAAAAAAGGAAGCGGTACAATCACATGGATAGACGGCTCTACACGTACAGTTTACATGGCTAACACAGAAGACAATCACAACTTTGAAGTCAATGTAGAAGAGCTAATTGAAGACCCACAAGCTCATAATTGCCAAGACACTTATTATTGATTACTTTATATAGCAATAAAAGAAAGGGCTTAAATGTATATTTAAGCCCTTTCTATTTTATGACAACGTTAAATGACTATTTAGGTTGAATCATATGCACATCGCGTTGAGGGTAAGGAATAGTAATATCTTCTCTATCGAATGCTAATTTCACTGCTTCCATTGTGCCAAAGTAGACGGGCCAATAATCTTCAGAATTAACCCAAGGACGGACAACAAAGTTAATTGAACTGTCAGCGTGAGCTGAAACAAAAATATCTACAACGGGCTCTTTAAGAACACGTTCATCATTATCCATCACGCCTTTTAATATTTGCTTAGCTTTAGCAATATCGTCGTCATAACTAATGCCAAAAGTCATATCAACACGGCGTGTTTTCTCAACAAAGAGATTTTTAACGCAGCCATTTGATAATAGGCCATTAGGAATAATGACCCTTTGGTTGTCTAACGTTAAGATGATGGTGTTAAATATTTGGATTTCTTGTACTCGTCCAACAAAGCCCTGTGCTTCTATCACATCATTTGCTTTGAATGGCTTAAAGAACAATATTAAGATGCCACCAGCGAAATTAGCCAGTGAGCCTTGCAGAGCTAAGCCAATCGCCAAGCCTGCGGCACCTAGCACGGCAATAAGCGACGCTGTTTCGACACCAATCATCGAAGCAACAATAATAATTAGGATGACTTTGAGCAGAATACCGACCAGGTTCATCAAAAATTGGTGTAATGTTACTTCGACCTTTCTTGCTGTCATAGCTAAATCAAACAGCTTCATGATGCGGTTTAAAAACCAACTACCGACCAGAAAAACGAGTAAGGCAACGAAAACTTGCCCACCTAGAGTCAAGCCCATTTCACCAATCACTTTGATGTAATGTTCAATTGTTTCTACATTAAGTTCCATATAAATTCTCTATGTCTATTGAGTTATCTAGGCTAAGTGTAGTCAGGTAAGGGGCAATTGAAAAGAAAAAGACGAACTTTATGTTCGCCTTTTCATAGAGTTATCTCGGTAGTTTGTTAAAAAGTATAGTTATACCCAAGAACCAAGCTACGAGGCTTACCGACCATAATAGAGCCATGTGTGCGAGTAGAGACATACTCTTCATCAAACAAGTTATCTACACTGAAGGTAATTTGTTGATTGTTAGTTAAGCTATAGTGCGCCGACAAATCAACGACAGTACGACTATCAATTTCTTCAGTTGCAGAAATACTGCCACTGCCAGCAGTTGTGCGCATTTTATCCATGTAACGAACCAACATATTTGCACTCCACATGTCACTTTCAACACCAACTAAAAGTTGTAGTTGATTTTCAGGTACGTAAGGTAATTCATCACCTTTTTCGACATTACCCCATGTATCTAGACTCGAAGAAAAGCTATTTTTGAATTCGGTATCTGTAAACGTGTAAGACAAATCAACGGGTATTGATAAATTATTCATCTCAAAAGCATAGCCCGCTTTAACTTCAAGCCCTTTTACTTCAACTTCACCCGCATTGTATTGATTACCAATGTTGTCATCTTCACAACCTTGGCTAGCCGTACAATTTCCGTGCATGTTGTCGTAGTCTGAGTAGAAGAATAATGCTTCTGCGCTCAATGATTCCTGATTGTAACGAGCACCAAATTCATAGTTTTTACTTTCTTCATCTTCAGCATCTTCATTGCCAGGGGCTGGTGGAGCAAAACCTTTTTGCACGCCACCTATAATCACTAATTCTTCTGACATTTTATATGTCATCGCTAATGATGGAATGAACACGTCAACGTCATTGCTTTTACGTGATGCTTCACCGATTCGAGCAGGATCCGATTTACCCCAATCTTCGCGTTTAATGGTCATATCTTCATAACGTAAGCCCGCATTGATAATAAAATTGCCAACGGTGTATTCGTCATGAACAAATAAAGCCAGTGCTTCAGCACTGTCGATGCGATTAGAATCTGTGCCCGGAACACCTGCACTTGATAACGTCATATCGTAATTGCTAGTCAGTTCGTATTGGTCTACCCACTGAAAGCGATCCATATCATCTTCATGATAACGAGCACCAAAACGTACTTGGTGATCATTAAAGTCAGCGTCTAATACTGTTTGAATGCCTTTTGAGTTGTAGTCACGGTTATTGGCTTTGATTTCGACACTTAGAGACTCACCATTTGTATTTTCATCAAATGCTGCGGCTAATTCAATGCCACCGCTTCCTAGGCTTTCTCCACCTACTTTGTTCACTTTGTACCAGTTACGGCTAAAATCATTGTAATAAGCTGATGAACCTAACGTAAAACGGTCTGATAATTGAATCAAATGGTTTACTTGTAACTGTTTATGGTCAGTATCCATGTTATCTAACTGGGAAGCAGAATAACGTTGGTAAGCGTCAGACTCATAGTCTGCTCTGGTTAAACCCATGTAGGTTTCATCAGAGTCTTCATCTGAATATTTCAATTTAAATTCGAGTTCTTGATAGTACCTAGCAGATTGATCGCTGTTAAACATCACTTTAGCTAGAAAATCGTTCTTCACAAAGCCAGTGTCACGATTACTATGGTTAATATCTTTAAAACCATCGGCTTGGTAACGGAATACTTCGAACACTGCACCTATGTTATCGCCTTTACCACCTGCGTAAGCATGCGCCTTTGCAAAGCCGTCTTCACCCGCACTGAGTTTTACAGCACCGGCTAAATCTTGATCAGGGATTTGGCGCGACAAAAGGTTAATTACACCACCTGTTGTCCTTGGCCCATACATCGCACTTGAGGTACCTTTTAGCACTTCAATTTGCTCCATACGGCCAGAAGTAGGGAAGTAATATGCAGAAGGAGCGGCATAAGGAGCAGGTGCAGCTAAAACATTATCTTCCATAATCGTGACTTTTTCACTGCGGTTCTGACTCGTTCCGCGCATACCAATATTAGGACGCAAACCGTAACCATCTTCCTCTAACACGTAAACCCCTGGTACTGAGGTCAAAGTACGCATAATGTCGGTAAAATCAAACTTTTCTAAATCATCTTTAGATAGCATATGAGCACTACCCGGCACGTCGTTAATCGACTGCTCGCTACCGAAAATAGTTAAATGCTCCATATCATCATCAGGCTTAGCTGCCGAGGCTTGCTGAGAAAAAGTAACGAATAAAGCCGTAGCAATTAGAGAAGTTTTAAAAGTTTGTGAAGACCGCATTTGAAAACCTGTACATCATAGATATTGAAATTGTGTGCATTAAAACACGATTGCAAATACGAATCAATATCATTTAGTTTTATTTTATGATGTGGGATTATATTAAATTTTTTAGAAACTAAACCCTTGCATCTATAGTTCATATCTTTTCAATGTGAATAAATAGTTAAAAGTTGATCCTTCTATAGCCTTAATCCACGATTCAACGTATGCTTAAAATGAGATAGTGGCGTAATGATTTCAGCCATGTATTACTCCGTTTGAAGTTAGATTAAAAAAATAATGAAAAAAAATAATCTACATGACACTGCTTTAGCTAGCATCCCTATCATATGTATTTTTCAAGCATACTACGGTATTACCGCAGGCCTGCTTGACCTATTATGCCTGCTTATCATGATCACCTTAACAAGACGATTTGTTGGAAAAACATTAGTCGTTGATAAATTGGCGATGCTCCTTTTGCTTATCGTTATATTTGCATTTTTTACTCTCTTCGTCTTTAAAATTACACAAACAAGTTGGATTAATGTTTTCCGTTCAAATCTATTCGTGCTCGTCGTTTACCTCTATGCGATTAATTATCGTGATAGCTTCAATATTTATATACTGAGATATCCTTTTTTAGCTATAAACCTATTTAATCTATGGGTACTATTTACAACCTGGTCTACGGGATTTACGCACTTCTCTACTGATATATCGTATTTCAACCTAAACAATATTGGGATGATTTCTCTTATAGTCTTCTTATCTTCAATGATTATAGAGCTTAGATTTAACGAAAAATCAGGATTTAAGCTGATAGGCATGGCAAATATCATCTTAGCTGCAGGAATGGTAATGCTCAGTTTTTCTCGCGCTAATTATCTTATGATGTTTATTTCCATAGTATTTTTGATGTTTTTTGTTTTCAGTTCAAAAAGTAATCTAAAATTTATTTTCGCACTACTAGCAGGACTTCCGATCATTTTCTATCAAGACATTAATTCTAGTATTCTCAGTTATGGCTTTTCTTTTTTAGATGAGAAAGTCAATGTTGCTACTCCTACAGAAATATTTTCCGGACGAATATACGATATTGCCATAGAGCCATTAGAACGATACATAGAAGCAAAAGGGTTCTTATTTATGTTCCTAGGCGGGAGCTTACTTCCAGAGCATAGCTTACTAGTCACCCACATCACTTGTTTCGGCTTATTTTCAATGATTTTTTACGTTTTAGCTTCGATAAATACATTCAAGGATATCACCAGTAAAAGCAGCACTATTAAACTCACAGCACTGATGATGCTGCTTTTATTCTTGAACGATTCAAGCACAAACGCTTCTACATACATCGCATTCGTAAAATTAATACCGTTTACAATGCTTGGCCTTATGCGCGGGAACAATGATGAAAAACACCGAAAATTCACTTGGTAAAGCACAGCTTATATTCGTACTAGAGTATGATCGTATTACCGGCGGTATGATGCACTCGATTACTTCATTGTTAGCCCATATAAAAGAACGCTATGACATACTTGTAATATCCCCAAAAGGTGAGTTAGCTGATGAATTGAAAAGTGGTCCATATACGGTCAAAGAATTAGGGGATATACAATTATGGCATTCAAAAAACATTTTCAAACGTGTCCGCCTATTATGGCAATTATTACGAGAAATAAAGAGCTGCCAAGCTCAAACTCCAGTTGTTGTAACGAATAACATTTATGCACAGTTGCTTGTGTCAATCTGTAGCTATTTTGTCCCCGTTAAAGTTGTCTACTTTAATCGAGGCGGAGATCTGAAAAATACCATAAGCCGACTAGTCATTTGGCTTTCTCATCACTTAACTCTCGTATTGAGTACGTCATCTAACCAAAAGAGAATAGTCGACCGTTCAGGTATTCTAAGACATGGTGCCAGAACTATTGTACTCTCCAACCCTGTTGACATGCCAATGATAGCCAAGAATCAACTCCCAATAGAAGGTGCTGACAAGTCGTTTAACATTGGTATAGTTGGCTATATAGATCGAGGAAAGAATCAAATACTAGCACTCGAAGCACTATCCCTTTTACAAAAGCGTAATTTAGATGTTGTGATACATCTGTATGGCGAAGCAAACAATCCTACTTATTTAACTGAAATTAAAGAAAAAATTTGTCAGTTGTCATTAGAGGAACACGTTGAATTTAAAGGCTTTACTAATGACAAATCCGCTTTATACCATAATATCGACTTATTGCTTTCAACATCAATTGCAGAAGGGTTTGGGCGCACACTGGTTGAAGCTATGTTGATGAAAAAACCTGTTGTTGCTTTAAAAATCGCTGGTGGCCCAGCCGACATAATTCCTTCAGAGCAATTTGGTCTTTTAGTTGATGACAATGCCAAGTCAGTTGCAGATGCTATTGAAAAGTTTATATGCAATTTAGATTTCAGGCATGTTGTAATAGAGAATGCCTATGCTCGCGCTGTGGATAAGTTTAAACCTGAGTCAATTGCAGATCAGTTTGTATTAATAATGGAGAGCGAAGTACTATGAAAATTGGTGTTGTAACCGTATGGGGTGAACGCGGTGCGTCAGTAGTCTCTAAATCCTACATTGATATACTTAATCAAGAACATGATATTTTCGTCTATTCACGCGGTGGTGAACCAAGTATAAGGGATACTAAAAAAGCAGATAATATTTGGTTTGGTAAAGAAACCTATCTACCAATTACGACTCATATCGACAAGAAAGACTTTCTAAAATGGGTCTTTAAAAATCAAATTGAGTTGGTATTATTTAACGAGCAGCATTGGTTCGAGCCATTAGTCTGGTTAAAAGAACTAGGCATTAAGAGCGTTTCATACGTGGATTACTACACTGAAGAAACAGTGCCTTTATATGACTTGTATGATGCAGTGATTTGCAACACTAAGAGACATCTTAAAGCATTTCAAGAGCACCATAATGCAAAGTTCATCCCTTGGGGAGTCGACAACTCCTTATACGATATTAAAGAAAATATCGCACCTGACAATACAACCACATTTTTCCACTCCTGCGGTATGAACCCATTGCGAAAAGGAACAGATTTATTACTTAAATCAAGCGCAGCTTTAACTGGTAACTTTCACTTATACCTTCATAGCCAAGTTGATTTACAAAAATTTTACCATGACAATACACCAGTATTGGAATGCCTCAATAAACTAGAAAATGATAATAAGCTCACCGTTATTACGAAGTCAGTTTCAGCTCCTGGATTATATAAACATGGTCATGTCTACGTGTACCCTTGCAGACTCGATGGTTTAGGCTTAACTGTTCCTGAAGCCATATCGTCTGGTTTACCTTGTATCATTCCAGATGCTGAGCCAATGAAAGAATTTGCTTCACCTGCATGCTCTTTAGTGAAAGTAGATCGATTTTTTGCTCGCAAAGATGGCTATTATTGGCCTCAACAGTTATGCGACATTAAAGATCTGACAGAGAAAATGGGCAAATATATAAACTGCAACGATATCCATTCAAAAATGAATACTGCTCGAGCACATGCCAAGGAGAAGTTAAACTGGACCAAAAATGCTTCTGACTTAAACCAATTCATGCATGACATAGAACTTGTGCCGATTACGGAAGAAGCAAATAAAACCTATCAAATATATCGACATCATGGATACCGAAAGGTATTCACTAAAATGGAGAAATTTAGCTCTTTCTTCTCTTTTTTATTCTTTGTTTACGCAAAGCTAAAGAAAACATAGTTGTAGTCGACAGTTTCATGAGTTTAAGACATATTCCACTGCTTAATATCTTGTTCAGCGTTTTGTCATCGATGACCATGCGCTTGTGCAGCATTATAGTCACTACAATTTTGGTTAAAGGTATTGGGCAAGCGGAGTTTGGCCACTACATGTATATCATCACCACCGCTTTAATGCTATCTAGTATTTCCGCCATGTCAACTGGACAAGCATTCACTAGAGAAGTATCTAAAGAAAATCAAAGTTATGGTAACTTTCCAAGTTACCTCATCAACTTGTTCGCATTATTTACTACTTTTTCAATCTTATTTTGTTCTTACGCTTTCTATGTCACGCCCAATCAATACATTACTGATAATTTGGGTGTGATTTTGGCTATTTCGGCATTGGAAGTAGCCAATTTAGCTTTTACATCCTTGTTTTCAGGTAAAGAGCAATTTAAAAAAGTACTCCAAGCTCGGTTAATTTTTTCAGTGGTACTGTGTGCCACAGTCGGTGCATCAATCTACCTGGATTCGTACCTTTCTGTTTACCCGTATATCTTGGCCATTTTCCTATCTAACCTATATTTACTTAGTCAATCCGGTGTTTCTTCAAAAGCTTTTGGCTTTGCCATAGCTCGTCAAAGCTCGCTAAAAAGCTTCTACCATCGATATCTAAAACTCTCCTTTCCGATATTCATTTCCGGACTGATGGTAACTCCTGTGCAGTGGTTCTTATCAAATCAGATTGCTGTTCAAAATAGTTTCGCTGAATTAGGTTTATTCAATGTTTCTATGCAATTTAGAATGATGATTTTGATGGTGACAAACGCTATCGCGACCGCTTTGTTACCTCGACTATCGATGCATAGTGGTAGCGAAGGTTTTAATCAGATAAAGCAGGCGGGCTATTATTTTTCGGGACTATTCTGTGTAGTGACTATTGTTGGAGTTGTGTTCATCATGCCTTTTGTGTTCGATTTTTACGAAATCGCGACCAATGAAACTGTACTTTATGGTAGTTACTTGCTTCTCGCCACTGCTTTGCCTTTGTGCCTCTACAATATATATACACAAGTTTTAATAGCCTCCGGCAATACTCGCACATTACTTTTATTCAATTCCTTTTGGGGTATTTTGGTCATCGTGCTTTATTCCCTGTCTAATCAAATAGACACCTTGTCAGCAGCAAAAATATTGTGTATTTCCTACTTTGCTTTGATCGCGTTTGTCTTTCTTTTTAACATATTACTTAAAATAAAAACTCGGCCAACTATTCCAGTAAGAGGTAACAAATGAAGCCCAGTATTGTTGTCTGGATGAATATGCCCTCACACCATCAAAGTGACTATTTTTTTGCTCTATCAAAAATTACAGCATTAACCGTCAACTACATTGCAGAACAAGATAGACGCAGAAAGAACTTGGGTTGGAAACTCCCGAGCACGAGGCCATACGAACATTACCAAACGTCAATGATTAGCCAATTACGCTCTCTGATAAAGCATAGACAATCGACTCAAGTAATTACTGGATGTGGTAGCATATCAAATATACTAATTTGGATTTTCTGTAGAATACTCAATATCAACTGGTGTCATTTGAGTGAAGATGTACCGCTAAATAAATCCCGTTCATGGCTTAAACGCAGAATCATAAACGCCTATTATAAAAGCATCAATTCCAGTGCTATATGTGCATTTGCCATAGGCAACAAAGCAAAAAGGAGTTTTGAAGCACTTGGTGTAAGATCTGATAAAATTCATATCACCAATTATAGCTCTGCGCTTGGTACAGCTAATGAAACCCGCTCTGAAACAACTCTCCCCTATAAAGCCATAGTGCTAGGCGAAATAGCTCCACATAAGGGGAGCGATATCATCATAGATATAGCATCACATTTCATTGGAAAATTAGAGATAGACTTTTATGGTTCAGTGGATGCCGAAAATACTAGTTTAGCGGACAAGATATCTCGGTTGCCTAATGCTAACTATAAAGGCTCTGTAACGTCTGACAGCGTACCAAAACTTTGGGCAAACTATGATTTTCTCATTTTTCCTTCCCGTACCGATGGCTGGGGAATGGCTGTTCATGAAGCTATCGCGCACAATACACCTGTAATTTGCAGCTTGGCAGCAGGTTGTGCAGAACATTTGGTTAAAGACAAGTATAACGGCTTGATTGTTTCTCCTACGCCAGAGTCTCTATCCGAAGCCATTAATGTATATCTGAAGTCCCCAAAAACACTTGACGAACACGCACAACATTGCCAACACCACAAATTAAAATTCTCGCCCGAATCAACAGCACAAAGGTTTGTTCAGTGCCTAGCCCTGGGCACGTAATATGACGCTAACTAACAACAAGCAATTAGCCATATTAAATGTTGGCAATATAGTGAAAGGTGGAGCAATTCAAGCCGCGGTCAATTTTATTAAAACCAATATAGAGTCTCCAGAGTTAAACTTTGATTGGCACTACATTTTAAGCCCCGCAGTTGCTGACGAACTTGCTCGCAGCCGAATATCACTGGGTGAACAATACATAACTTTGAGTAACAGTCCTGCTAAACACCTTGCGGCTAGAGAACAAGCTTTAACCTATGAGAGGCTGATATCCCCTGATTTCGTATTCAGCTTATTTGGTCCAAGCTATATCAAATTTAGCAGTCCACATATCTCAGGCTTTGCAAATGGGTGGGTCACTCACTCCTCTTTTTCAACATTTCGTGATACCTATAAACACCATCTACTTAATATGTGTAAAGCACTAATCAAGTATCTCTACTATGCATTTAAGATTAGACAAGCTGACGCATGGATCCTAGAAACAGATACAGCTATGCAAGGCTTTATTCATAGATTAAAAGTCAGTAGAGGTGATTGTTTTGTAGTCAACAATACCGCCTTAAAATTTGATGATGGTTTTCAAAAAGAAGTAAGTACAAAGCTAAAGAATAAACGTTTAGCCTTATCGGATAATAATTTTTTAGCATTATCGGCAGACTACCCTCATAAGAATCTACTGATATTATTAGACGCAGCAAAGTCATTAAAAAACGAACTCAAGCAAGACCGCTTTAAACTCTTATTTACCCTTGACCCTGCAACGTTTGATGCTATTTACTTACCTTTAATAAAGACATATGGTTTGCAAGACCATATTGCCAATTTAGGAAAGGTTCATACCTCAGAATTAAGTCAGTTATACAGCATTACATATGCCTCAATTTTGCCGAGTTTTATTGAAACATTCTCGGCGGTATACCCTGAGTCATTTGCAACAAAAACACCAGTAATTACTACTGACGCTGAATTTTCCAGAGAAGTTTGTAAAAAAGCGGCGCTGTATGTTGATCCTAAAAGCCCAATAAACATTGCTAACGCAATGGAAACGCTAATCTCTAATAAAGCAAAGTATGATGAGCTTGTTTCATTGGGACAAGAACAACACAAGGATATGCTGACGCCACAGCAAAAAAACCAGCAATATAATCAAGTATTTAAAAAATTTTTAGCAAGCAGACATTAATCCAATATGAAACAAATATTACAAAACATGGGCAGCGGTGAAACAACTATTATCACCGCACCGGCTCCACAAAATAAGAAAAATCATGTCCTTATTGCCACTAGCGTCAGTCTGATTTCTGCTGGTACTGAACGTATGCTGGTTGATTTTGGTAAAGCCTCGTTAATTGATAAAGCGAGAAAACAGCCAGACAAAGTGAAGATGGTGCTCGATAAAATTCAAACCGACGGGTTAATGACGACTGTTGATGCCGTGCGCTCTAAACTTGCTCAACCACTCCCTCTCGGATACTGCCATGTAGGACGTGTACTATCTATCGGTGATGGAGTCACTTCAGTTAAAGAAGGTGATCGCGTGGTTTCTAATGGACCGCATGCCGATGTTGTAAGAGTAGCTAAGAATTTAGTCGCTAAAATTCCTGATGAAGTAGACAATGAAAGCGCTGCTTTTACGGTTCTAGGCTCAATTGGCCTGCAAGGCATTCGGTTAGCAAATCCTACCCTTGGAGAGTCGGTAGTTGTCATTGGTGCTGGCCTGATTGGTTTAATGACCATTCAGTTGCTCATTGCTAATGGCTGCCGTGTTCTAGCGGTCGATTTTGATGAGAACAAACTTAAATTAGCACAGCAATTTGGTGCCGAAACATGTAACCCAAGCAAAGGTGAAGACGTTGTTAACGCTGGCATCGCGTTTTCTCGCGGTGATGGCGCTGATGCAGTATTAATAACCGCTTCAACTCAATCGAGCGACCCTGTATCTCAAGCGGCTAATATGTGTAGAAAGCGTGGCCGCATTGTCTTGGTTGGGGTCACAGGGTTAGAGCTGAATCGCAGCGAGTTTTATGAGAAAGAACTGAGTTTTCAAGTATCTTGCTCATACGGCCCAGGTAGATATGACCCAAATTATGAAGAACAAGGACAAGATTACCCATTAGGATTTGTTCGTTGGACCGAACAGCGTAATTTTATCGCTATTTTAGATATGATGGCCGCAGGAAAAATCGACGTAAAATCACTTATTTCTCATCGCTATCTCTTTGAAAATGCTATCGACGCGTATCAAACATTAAGTGATGATAAAAACGCGTTAGGTATTTTACTGCAGTATGAATCGTCTAATACTGAAGAGATTACAAAACGTAACTTAACGTTAAACAATAGACCCGCAGAAAAAACCTCAAAAGTTGATGTCGGCTTTATTGGGGCGGGCAACTATGCTTCTCGAATGTTGATCCCAGCATTCAAAAAAGCCAATGCTAATTTGCACACCATAGCAACATCAGGTGGAGTTAATAGTGTTATACATGGCAGGGATAATGGCTTTTTACAGGCGACGACCGATACTGATGCGTTAATTGAAAATAAAGAGGTCAACACCTTAGCGATAGTGACTCAGCATAGTAGTCACGCTCACTTTGTTTGTTCTGGCCTTGCTCACCAAAAACATATTTTTGTAGAAAAACCCTTAGCATTAACGTTAGAACAGCTTGAGCAAGTTCAACACCAGTATGTTGAAACCAATAAGCAAACTGCTAGCCTCTTAATGGTTGGCTTTAATCGTCGATTCGCTCCTCATGTCGTCAAAATGAAACAGCTGATTGCGCCGATAAAAGAACCTAAATCTTTTATTATGACAATGAATGCCGGCGCAATCCCTAAAGAACATTGGACACAAGACCCGACAAAAGGTGGCGGGAGAATTATAGGAGAAGCTTGTCACTTTATTGATTTGATGAGGTTTTTGGCTGACAGTCCTATTATTTCTGCGCAAGCACGGTGCATGGGTGACAATGGCTCTGGTGGTATGACCGAGGACAAGGCTGCCATTATTTTAGGTTTTGAAGATGGTTCATTTGGAACTATTCACTACCTAGCAAATGGTGCGGCTACCTTCCCTAAAGAGCGCATTGAAGTATTCGCTGAAGGCAAAACATTGCAACTTGATAATTTCAGGAAAATGAAAGGCTATGGCTTTAAAGGCTTTAATAAAATGAATCTTTGGCAACAAGATAAAGGCCAAACCGCTTGTGTTGCCGAATTTATCGATGCAATTAGCCATGGCAAAGCATCCCCGATAAGCGCTGATGAGTTATTCGAAGTCGCTCGAGTGACCATAGAGATTGCGATGCAACTGCGCGAGCAAAGTTAGGTTGTCATAAGTAATGTTTAGCAAAATAAAAACGTATTTTAGGCTCGGTATCGCCAATGCATTAGTTGTTGTTTGGTATCGTTTATGCCTTAAATTCGGCTATTTCGCGAAAAAACAGCCAATTAATCACTTGTTCTCGAAAGATAAGCACAAAGATTTCTTTTCTAATAGCAAAACTCGCTCAGATATTGAATTACCCACATTAAAGGCGTTTGGTTGGATAGACGTTGACACAAGTATTGCGCCTAATTGGTTACAAGCAATCAATTCTACTAAAACGGTTGATAATAATACGGCGCATTGGAGCCTTTTAAATGATTTTTCACTCAATATTGGTGATATCAAAACCGTTTGGGAGTTATCTCGTTTTGATTGGACGGTTTATTTTTCGGTTGCTGCGGTTAAATCCGGTGACAATAATACTATTCAATCGTTAAATGACTGGTTGCATGATTGGTGTCAGCACAATCCGATAAACCAAGGGGTGAATTGGAAGTGTGGGCAAGAAGCATCAATTCGAGTAATGCACTTAATTTGTAGTTGTTTGATATTACAGCAAGGGCTTTGTATTTCAGGGCCTCTTGGCCAGCTTATTTTTGCACACCTTGAAAGGATAGCGCCAACTCGTTTTTATGCCATGGCACAAGACAATAACCATGGCACAAGCGAAGCCTGCGCTTTGTTTGTCGGTGCAACGATTTTACTCGCTCAAGAAAATCAAACTTTCGATCAAAAATTATTACATAAATGGCAAAAACAAGGTCGGTATTGGCTTGGTAATAGGGTTAATAAATTAATTGATAAAGATGGTTTGTTTAGTCAATACTCAGTTAACTATCATCGGCTTATGTTAGACACTCTTAGCTTTGCTGAGCAAGTTAGGTTGCAGTTTCAACAACCTGAATTTTCAACTCAATTTTACATTAAAGCTAAGTTGGCAAGCCAATGGCTTTATCAAGTAACTCAGCCGTGCACTGGAGATGCACCTAATATAGGAGCAAATGATGGCGCGAGACTATTTCCTATTACTCAATCTGACTATAGAGACTATCGCCCGTCTGTGCAGTGGGCTTTTGGCTTGTTTTGTCAGCAATTTGCTTACCCAGTTCAAGGGCCATACCAACAGTTGACTACACTGCTATCACCGCAAAATAAAACCCTATTGGTTTTAGACGAAACTTACTGGCAGGGATTCAATACCTTATCGACCCAAGTTCAAAAACTTAGCAGTAAAAATGCGGTCGTATACATGAAAACACCCCAAGCTAAATTTCGACCATCAAGCTGCGATGCCTTGCATATCGACTTATGGGTAAATGATCTTAATTTGCTTAGGGATGCCGGTTCATACAGTTATAACTGTGAACCAGAGTTAGAACATTATTTTAAATCGACTGGCGCTCATAATACTGTCGAATTTGATCAGCATGAGCAAATGCCTAAACTTTCACGCTTTCTTTATGGTGATTGGACTACAAGTGATATTATCGAAACCCAAGAGAATCTGCTTAGCGTAACTTGCCAATATCATCATGGTGCGAGCCACCATAGACATTTGTTGCTCACTGAAAACCAACTCACAGTGACCGATAAATTAAGCAACTTTCAGCGTATGGCTGTTATAAGGTTCCGCCTTCCACCTGCCGCATGGACATTAAAAAATAGCTCACTAACATCGGAACTCGCAAATTTTGAATTCGAAGGTTTGCCCGCTAGTGCTCAGATTAAACTTGTTGATGGTCTTGAGTCTCGCTACTATCTACAAAAAAGTGTTATTCCTGTGGTAGAAATTACTATCAAGGAACCTGCAACTATAACAACAATAATAAACTGGGCATCATGAAGTTCATCTATTTTCACCAGCATTTTTCTACACCCCAAGGTGCAACAGGCATTCGCTCATATGAAATGGCTAAAGCGCTTATTGCTAAAGGCCACAGCGTAACTATGGTTTGTGGTACATATAGTGGTGGCTATACCGGTTTAACCTGTTCCTTTGAGGATGGGCAACGTCGAGGTCTTGTAGATGGCATCGAAGTGATTGAATTTGAATTAGAGTATGCAAACGAACAAAGTTTTCTGCAGCGAACGAAAGCATTTATCAAGTTTGCGTTTAAAAGTATTAAATTAGCACTCACTGAACCTTACGATGCTATTTTGCAACAACAACACCGTTAACCGCAGCGTTACCCGGAATTTTTGCTAAGTGGTTTAGAAGAAAGATTTTTATTTTCGAAGTGCGCGACCTGTGGCCTGAACTTCCCAAAGCGATGGGCGTTGTTAAAAACCCTGTCATTCTCAACCTATTGTCTTTACTAGAGTGGATGGCTTATAAAAGCGCAGATGGTCATATCGCATTATCTCCAGGAATTAAACAAGGGATCTCTCGTCATTTAAATAAAAAGTATTTACAAAACAATGAAATTAAATTGATTCCGAATGGGTGTGATCTATCTATCTTCGAGAATGATTTGGATGCCTGGCAACCAGATGATATTAAAGATGAAGACTTTGTCGCTATATTTAGCGGCACACATGGTATTGCCAATGACTTAATGCAAATCATCTTGGTTGCAGAATATCTGCAGAGACTAGGTGACAATAACATTAAATTTATTTTGATTGGTCAAGGTAAACAAAAGGCTGCGCTGATCGACAAAGCCAAGGAATTGAAGCTAAACAATATTGTGTTTTTAGATCCTGTGAACAAGCAGCAGCTATCGACCTTATTTAAACGCGCCAATGTTGGCATGCAATTATTGGCCGATGTTCCTGCATTTTATTATGGAACATCCCCTAATAAATTCTTTGACTATATCAGTGCTGGCCTGCCCGTAATTAACAATTATCCTGGCTGGGTCGCTGATATGCTTGACGGTTACCAGTGCGGTCTGGCCGTAAAGCCAAATGATTGTGTCGAATTTGCGAATGCGATAATAAAATTAAGTCAGTCACCTGAGGTTTGTCGAACAATGTCAGAAAACTCAATAAAACTGGCGAAAGAAAAGTTTGCTCGGCCAATGCTGGCAAATGAATTTGTTGCCTATTTAGAAGGTGTGGTCAAAAAAAATGCTTAAACGATGCTTTGATTTTATAGTGGCTCTAAGTGCTTTGCTGATATTGTTGCCTGTAATGTTAGTTGTTGCATTATTAGTGAGGGTTAAACTAGGCAGCCCAATTATTTTTAACCAACCTCGTCCAGGCCTTAGTGGTGAAACTTTCAACATGTTAAAATTTAGAAGTATGACGAGTGAATGTGATGAGCAAGGTAACTTACTGCCAGATGAATTGCGTTTACCTAAGTTTGGAAAATTTTTACGGTCATCGAGTCTAGACGAATTACCCGGGCTTTGGAATGTATTAACCGGTAAAATGAGCCTAGTGGGGCCGCGCCCATTACTGATTGAATACCTTCCCTTGTATAATAAGAAACAAGCCAAAAGACACAACGTCAGGCCTGGCATTACGGGTTGGGCTCAAGTAAATGGTCGCAATGCCATCTCATGGCAAGAAAAGTTCGACCTCGATGTTTGGTATGTTGAAAATCAATCTTTTCTATTAGATGTTAAAATTTTATTTTTAACGGTCTACAAAGTATTAAAAAGAAGTGATATTAGCGCAGAAGGCGAAGCGACCATGACTAAATTTACTGGGAATAATTGATGCGTAAGTTAGTGGTTATTGGTGCTGGTGGTCATGGTAAAGTCGTGGCGGATTGCGCTGAGCAAATGCACATTTACGATGAAATAGTTTTTATTGATGATATTTATCAGCACACTAAAACTGTTTTGCACTGGCCTATTGTCGGCATGTCAAATCAATGGCAAGAATACCTAGCAGAAGCTGATTATGTGGTGGCTATTGGTAACAATCAAACACGTTATCGATTGGTTCAAGAGCTTATTGCGCAGCATGCTAAAATAGCGACCATCATTCATCCGTCAGCACAAATTAGTCAATATGCCGACATTGGTGCCGGCAGCGTTATTTTTGCTAGTGCTGTCGTAAATTGCTCGAGCCAAATTGGATTAGCCGCGATTATTAACACTAGCGCAACGATAGATCATGATTGCGTAGTTGGTGATGCTTGTCATATATCACCTGGTGCTAATATCGCTGGTATGGTTACATTAGGCGATAGAGTGTGGGTAGGCATTGGCTCAGCGGTTGTTCAATGTCTTTCTATAGGACATGACATTCAACTGGGTGCCGGCACCATAGTGACGAAAAATCTAGAGCAGTCTGGTGTCTATGTTGGCGCGCCTGCTGAAAAAATAAAATAAGACTATCTATAAGGGTTTGCTGTGTTAAATACTCCTTTTTCTCCTTGGCCAAGCTTCACACAAGAAGAAGCAAATGCCGTATCTCAAGTACTATTGTCAAACAAAGTGAATTACTGGACAGGACAAGAAGGGCGTAATTTTGAAAAAGAATTTGCTGACTATACCGATGCAAAATATGCCGTCGCTGTCGCTAATGGTACATTGGCACTGGACTTAGCGTTGCACGCTTTAGATATTGGTGAAGGTGATGAAGTTATTGTCACGCCGCGGACATTTATCGCTTCAATCAGCTCAGTGATTAATGCGGGTGCTACACCGATATTCGCTGATGTTGATTTAGCCTCTCAAAATATTACGGTTGATACTATTGAGCCGGTTTTAACGGACAAAACTAAAGCTATTATCTGTGTGCACTTGGCTGGCTGGCCATGTGATATGGATAGTATTATGGCATTGGCAAATGAACGAGATTTATTTGTTATTGAAGATTGCGCTCAAGCACATGGTGCGAAATATAAGGGCCGTTCGGTCGGCAGTATCGGACATATAGGTTGTTGGTCATTTTGCCAAGATAAAATCATGACCACTGGTGGCGAAGGTGGCATGTTAACCACTAACGACGAAAAACTTTGGCGCAAGGCTTGGGCTTTTAAAGATCATGGTAAGTCATACGCTGCAGTTTATGAAAAGCAACACCCGCCGGGCTATCGTTGGCTACATGAATCATTTGGCACTAATTGGCGCATTACGGAAATGCAATCTGCTATCGGGCGTATTCAACTTCGTCGCATGCCTCAGTGGACATCACTGCGTAACCAGTACGCTAAGCAAATTTTATCAACTTGTAAAAACATTGCTTGGTTGCAGGTGCTAGAACCCAATAACGATATAATACATGCCTATTACAAATGCTACGTACAAGTCATACCTGAATGCTTACCAAAAGGTTGGTCACGGGACGCAATTATCGATGAACTTAACGTTCATGGTGTGCCTTGTTTCTCTGGCAGTTGTTCCGAGGTTTATAAAGAAAAAGCGTTCGACAATATGTCTTATCGCCCTAAAAGTTCACTCGCGAATGCTAAATCTCTGGGTGAAACAAGTTTAATGTTTTTGGTACATCCAACGTTAACACAACAAGAAATAGACAAAACCTGCAAAATATTACATCAGCTTGCCGATAAAATCGCCTTAACTGTTGGTTGAGAGCGAACAAGTGGGTGACAAACGTAACAAACCTTGTCACACTGATTCAGCAGGGATAGAGTCTGTATACGGATATAAAAACAATAATAATCTAACATAGGTGTGTATACCATGATCAGACGAATTGATCTGATTCCCGCGCCAATCAAATTGGCGCTTGTTTTGGGCTACGATTTTTTAGCGCTAAGTATCGCTTTTTTCCTATCTTATGTGCTCCGCTTAGGTGGTGATCTGTACAGCTTTTCTTTAGCTGAATTTTCAGTATTTGCCACGACAGTGACATTCACCTTTATTGCCTTTTATTTTTCAGGGGTTTATGCCTCTATAGTTAGGTTCTTTAATGCCAAAGCCTCTATAAAAGTTATCGGCTTTTTATCCTTGTCGGCTTGCGTTTGTTACTTAAGTGCGCAAGTTTTTGAAGCTTTTTTACCACGTTCAGTGCCGTTCTCTTTTCTTGTTTTATCATCAATTATGATTGCTGGCGCCCGTGCGTTGGTCGGTTTTTTGATTGGTGAACACCTTTTTGAAGAGCGTGAAGGTGTGGTGATTTATGGCGCAGGTAATACCGGCCGTCAGTTGATTACTGCACTAAGTTCTGGCAGCAAGTATCAAGTGCTTGCCGTTATTGACCAAAAAGGTCGCTATCACGGTCGTTCTATATTTGGTGTCAAAATTTTCTCACCCGACCAAATTGGTAAATTGACCAAAAAATATGGCCAATTTAAGGTGCTTATTGCGATAAATCAGGTAAACCCTGACCGCATGAAAGCCATCGTGGATACCATCGAACCCTATGCATTAGAGCTTCTTACCGTGCCATCGATGTACGATATTGTGTCAGGTAAACGCACTATTGACGAATTACGTGAAGTATCAATAGATGAATTATTAGGGCGCGAACCCGTTGCCCCTGTACCAGAGTTACTTAATGCCAATATTGCGAATAAAGTCGTGTTGGTTTCAGGTGCCGGTGGCTCAATTGGTAAAGAGTTATGTCGACAAATTATCAAGCAAAAACCCACTAAACTTATTTTACTTGATGTCAGCGAAGCGTTTTTATACGAAATCAATCAAGAGATTGTAGAATTCCAGGCCGAAATCGAGGCTAACATTCCTGTCGTCCCCTTAATTGGTAACGTGCAAAACGGCATGTTAATGACACGAATTTTTGAGGCGCACAAAGTACAAACCATATATCATGCAGCGGCTTACAAACATGTGCCCATGGTCGAAAATAACGTAATCGCAGGCATTAACAACAACGTATTAGGCACTTATGAAATTGCTCAGGCAGCCGTTTTTTGTAATGTAGAAACCTTCGTTCTCATTTCTACGGATAAAGCGGTTCGTCCAACCAATGTTATGGGAGCAACTAAACGTCTTGCTGAGTTAGTTTTACAAGGCTTGGCTAAGCGCGACCATGATACACGTTTTGTCATGGTTAGATTTGGTAATGTATTAGGCTCTTCAGGCTCAGTGGTTCCACTGTTCAAACGTCAGATTAAAAAGGGCGGCCCAATTACTGTAACGCACCCTGATATTATTCGGTACTTTATGACTATTCCTGAAGCCGCGCAGCTGGTAATACAAGCAGGGGCTATGGGGAAAGGTGGTGACGTATTTGTACTGGACATGGGCAAACCGGTGCGTATCGTCGATTTAGCAATAAAAATGACGCACTTAATGGGCCTAACCGTTAAAGATGAAAACAATCCGACAGGTGATATTGCCATCGAGTATAGTGGCTTGCGTCCAGGCGAAAAATTATACGAAGAGCTGCTTATTGATGATCACGCTGAAGTGACCTCTCACCAACGCATTCTAACCGCTAATGAACGTTCAATTAGTTGGACTGAAGTTGTCAGAATATTGAATCGTCTTACCGATTCGATGGAAGAAGAAAACGTATCAGAGATACGTCAGCTGCTGATGGATGCGCCGCTTGATTACACACCAGAAACTCACAGTAGCACAGAAGAAGCTTCAGCCAGCCAAGGTACAGGATCTGAGTTAACTGATGATTCAAGTCAAAAAAATGCGAAAGCAGGGACTGATAGCTCCAATCCTAGCCTTACATTAGAGCAAGCTTAAGCGAGCTAGTCAGATTGCTTTAGCAACATGATCCATGCGCTAGCGTAATCAGATAAGTGTTTGTTGGCTTTGTGATAATCGGCCCAGCCGTAATAACTGCCGACCAAAAAGTCGAGTTGAAACAAGTTATCATCAAAGGCTCCGCCCTCATCGGCCAATATCGCCATATGATTAACGACATGTCCATCTGATTGATAGCTCAAAAAGATCAACTTACCTAAACCCAGCTGCTTCACGTTACCCGCCAAACTTACGTAAGGTGCTATCGCTATTTTGTCTTCGATTTCTTTGCCGTAACCCAGTATTCCCGACACTTCCGCGAAATACCAATAACGTGCTTGCTCACGTTTACCAATATGATAATCATAGGCAATGTCGTTATTTCGATGAACATTAAAATAGCGGGTCTTACCGTTAACTTTCAGGACACCTGTCCCCTGCAATAATACGTCATGCAATGCTTCTTCTGTTATCCATACTAAGGGCTTTGCTAGTTTATTTTCGAGTAATGCTCCGTTAATGACCTGCTGTCGGGTATAGCGAAACCGAGTTAGCTTGTCTTTGGTGGCATAGGCTTGTTCTACAGACAAGCCTTTCTCGTCGTCTGGTAGGGCGTAAAGTGCTTGATTAAATGTTGCCGTTTTTACTTCGCTGCCTTCAAGCAGCTTAGTGTAGTACTTAGTTAAAAACAGTTTATCCTCGGGGATTTGATTCAATAAACGAGACTTAACCTCATTATTACTTTTTAGCGCAACTGCGTTGGCTTTTTCTTTATCCGGATGCCACTTTATAAACTCAAAATGTTGCTTCAAGAAAGTTTCATCATTTAAACGACTGTCGACACCATTTTGGCTATCTTGCTGCTGTATTCGACATAAAAATTCAAGTGTTTCCTTGACCCTATCTACGGGAAAAATCATACCACTTGCGGCGCCATTATGAACTGCGTAGCTATCGTCGGGATGTTCATTGATATAAGACAATGTATTGTTGGCAACTTGACAAAGCTGCTCACTTGCAACATTTAATTGACGAGTAAAGGTAGGGATTTCATCACGATAAAACAATGGTTTTGCTGCACTTACCTGGGTAATGCTAATCCACAAATTAGACCATAGCAGTACTGATAAAATTAGACTTTTTACATTCACTACATAATCCTTTTTAATCAGGAAATATCTGATTCCGCCATGAGTTTAACAAAATCTTTTATGTGTGTGATCGATTGTTTTGAATTTTTAACGATAGCTATTTTTCACTCCGTAAAGAAAAATGTTATTTCCACCGAAAGCTTTTAGTATTGCGTTTACAATAAAAAACGAGTTAGTTTAGTGACTTGAGGAAGGACGTATTGATACTTCTCACATATACTCAATCAGTAGGCAACAAAAATTTAAGCGACTAAAGGCTACCCCAATGTCATCAAGTAATATAATAGAGTTTCGTTTTCTGGCCGAGCCAACCGATGTCAATTTTGGTGGAAAAGTCCACGGTGGCATGGTGATGAAATGGATAGATCAAGCCTCATACGCTTGTGCTGCTCAATGGAGCAAACATTATTGCGTTACAGTATCAGCAAATGCTATTCGGTTTATCCGACCGATTTTAGTTGGCCAATTAATTACTGTTGAAGCTCGCATTGTTCATACTGGTAAAACAAGTATGCACATCTATGTTGTTGTAAGGGCTGGCGATCCTAAGGGAAGTAAAGCAGTAATAACTAATCGTTGTTTCATAACGTTTATGGCTGTTGATGAAACCGGTTTTCCAATTGCGGTACCAACATATAAACCAATTAACGAAGAAGACATTCAATTAGAAAAAGTTGCCATACGCGGTAAAGAATTTGCGAAACAACTCGATAAAGATTTCGAAGAAAAACTCGGTTGGCAATAAGCACTTTTAATAAGCGGCATTAGAGCTTGGCCCTAATGCCGCTTATAGCGCTATCTAGTGTTTATGATCATGTTGAGGTGAAAACCCTTGATGGATCATTTTAGCTAAAAAGGGATCTTGTTCATTGTCACCAATATCAGTGTAATCGGTTAAATGGTATGCATCCCAAAGCTTGAATTGATTAGCTAACTTAGCTTGGTCAAATGAAAGCTCAGACAATTGCCATGTAATCGCGTTTCCTTGCTTACTTTCTATTTTTAACGAAGCGGGAAGAGACAAGTTTGGCATCCATGAAATGGTCATGGGTTGACTGTTGTTAGCAATTTCATAACTAACCTGCTGTTGGCAGTCAGCGTTAGCAAGAACTGGTTCACTTTTTCCATCAATAAGCTTGCTAGGTGCGATCATATGATATTTCTGCTTCCAAGCGACTGGCTTAATTAAGTCAGCACTTTGGTACTCAATGCCGCGTTGATACTGAGGAAATAGTTTTACTAGCTGTGTCTTTTTGTTCGCGGTATAAGACCAAACTTCGACTACGTCATCATCTACATATTCATAGGCTATTGTATTGCCCATGCGGTAGACTTTAACTGTTTTTTTTATGATATTGCTACCCTGATTAGGAACAAAACTGACGCTATAAGAGGCTACTAGGTGTTCTAAATTGCAATCACTCGCATGAACCTTGATAGACAATACGATAAACAATAAAGCAAATATTATATATTTCATTACATTAATAAAGGGCTAGCACGGCTAGCCCTCTTTCCATATAAAAATAAAAAAAACGATGGTGCTATTGGTCGGCATCAAGAATTAAATCAGCTGAATAGTCCATAATGTGGAATATTAAGCTTTGTTCATTTGTTCCCGTAACCAAATGAGCGCCAGGGCCTCTGGCATAAACACCGACATCTTCACCTGCATGAGTTTCCGAACCAAGCGGTACGACCGCTTCTTGATGGAATCCTGGCGATTGAGTATCAACACTGGTTAAGTCTTGACGAACAGAAACAGCGGGGTAGCTATAGCCAGCGTCTGCATCAGTCTCCGCGCCTAAGTCTTTAAACCCGAGGCCATTAGTGTAACCAACAGTTGTATAAGGCATGCCATCACTTGCTAAGCTCGGCTCTTGACTGCCGACACCAACAACTTTGCCAAGAATTGGATTACCACGCTTTGGATAACCTGCAATGGTAAATACATGACTATGATCAGCCGTTACAATAATCAAAGTGTCGTCAGGATTAGTGGCATCAACGGCAGCTTGAATTGCATTGGAAAACTCAATCGTGTCACCAAGTGCGTTATAAGCATTACCTGCATGGTGGCCATGGTCTATGCGTCCTGACTCAACCATTAAGAAATAACCTTTGTCGTTGTTATTCAACAAATTAATTGCTTTGCTAGTCATGTCAGTTAATGAAGGTTCGCCAGCGGTATCATTAGCTCGGTCTGCTTCATAACGCATGTGTGATTCATTAAATAAGCCAAAAATATGCGTGGTTGTTTCAGTGTTTATGCTATCAAACCCTGCTTGGTCGAATACATATTCTCCCGTTGGGTATTGGGCAGACCAAGAGGCAGTAAGATCGATACCGTCAGTACGATCACCCTCTACAGAGCTAGAAGCATCAGGTGAATTAAACGCAGGGTCTTTTGGCAAGAAATGACGACGACCGCCACCCATAACCACTTCGATACCGTCAACATCAACGCCCAAGAATCTTGCTTCTAGATTTTCTTCAAAGTTAACAAGTTGGCTAGCAATATCTACACAACCTTTTGCTGCTTCTTCGCTTGGCATATCTGAAATATCTTCCCAGTTACGATCTGCAGATTTGGCATAGGTAGCCGCTGGTGTAGCATGAGTAATACGTGCAGTTGAAATAACGCCAGTAGATTTTCCTGCAATTTCAGCAAGCTCTAAAGCTGTTACCAACTCATTACCCGAAACACTGGTACAATCGCCCCGAGATACCGCTTCTGCAACACCGATTACGCCAACGTCAGTTTTTACACCTGACATCATGGCGGTCATTGTGCCCGCAGAGTCAGGTGTTTGTGCATCTACATTGTAAGTTTTAGCAAAACCCGAGTATGGGAATTTATCAAAACTAAGTTGGTGCTCTTCACCTAGTTTTCCTGCTTGTTGACCGGCAAGAATACGTGCTGCTGTGATAGTAGACATTCCCATGCCATCACCAACAAATAGAATAACGTTCTTTGCTTGTCCTTTTGCTATCTCGATTGCTTCTGCCGTTGATTTAGCTGTTTCAACTCTAGCTTTAGCTGATCTAAACCATACGTTATTAGTTGTCGCCGATAAATCTGCAGAATCGATAGACGTTAATGTTGGTGAACAGACATACTCTGTTGCATCAATTTCGCCAGCTTCCAACGAACCATTGCTATTGTCATCAAGCCCTGAATCTATCTGCACACCACCATTTAAACAATTGTCATTGCCTACAGGTAAATTTATTTGAGATATTAGACTAGTAAGTCCATTGCTACCATTAGTGCCATTGACGCCGTTTTTACCATCGTCGCCATCATCACAGCCTGCAAGAGCAACCAAAATTGATAAAGAAATTAATTTTAAACTTTTCATTGATACCGCTCCGATTATTCCGACATTAAGCCGAGGGCTTTATTGATCAGGTGAAATACGACATTTTGCTCGATAACGCCTTGTGCTAAATGTGCACTAGGCCCCATCGCATGAAGAGAGATATCTTCACCGGCATGAGTTTCTGAACTGGTAGGAACCGTTACTTCTTGGTGAAATCCAGAGTTAGTTGTGTCAATCGCACTTAAGTCAAATCGACCGGCAACACTGTCATCAGCATAAGAAGCATCGGCATTGGTTTCAGTCCCTAAATCCCTATACCCTTTACCATTCGTGTAACCTAATGTGGTATATGGCATACCATCACTAGCTAGTGTTGGCTCTGTACTGCCCACACCAACCACTTTCCCTAATATAGGGTTACCACGTTTTGGGTAGCCAGCAATTGTAAATACATGGCTATGGTCAGCTGTAACGAGAATTAGTGTTTCTTCTGGATTTGTTGCATCAACAGCTGCCTGAACGGCCTTTGCGAATTCAATAGTATCGGTCAATGCGTTATAAGCACTTCCGGCATGATGCCCATGGTCGATACGGCCTGACTCAACAACCAATAAGAAACCTTTCTCATTGTTATCTAATACATCAATCGCTTTAGTCGTGAGGTTGGTCAACGAAGGCTCACCTGCGATATCGTTTGCTCTGTCAGCTTCATACTGCATGTGTGACTCATTGAACAAACCCAGAACGCGCTCTTCGTTTCCTGTTAAGGCATCAAATCCCGCTTGATCAACAACATATTTTCCATTGGGATAAGATGTTTGCCATTCAGCAGTAAGATCACGCTCATCGGTGCGATCACCTTCAACCGAGCTACTAGCATCAGCTGAATTAAATGCTGCATCTTTAGGTAAAAAGTGACGACGTCCGCCGCCCATGGCAACTTCAATTCCATCAACGTCGATACCCGGAAATCGGGCTTCTAGGTTTTTTTCAAAATTAACGAGTTGCGAGGCAATATCTTCACAGCCGCTACTAACAGCAAGCTCTGGCATATCGGATACATCTTCCCAGTTACGTTCTGGTGACTTCGCATAAGTTGCAGCAGGTGTTGCATGTGTAATACGAGCTGTACTCACAATGCCGGTTGATAAGCCACGAATTTCAGCAAGTTCAACAGCGGTAATAAGTTCATTGCCTGCAACAGTAGCACAATCGCTTCTTTGCACGCTTTCATTTACACCAATCACACCAGCATCAGTTTTTACGCCTGACATCATTGCTGTCATCGTTCCGGCAGAATCAGGAGTTTGTGCGTCGACATTGTAGGTTTTAACTTGTGCCGAATACGGGAAGGTTTCAAAACTTAAGTATCCTTCTTCCCCTGACTGACCTTTCATTTGACCATCTAAAATTCTGGCAGCAGTCAGTGTTGAAACACCCATGCCATCGCCGACAAAAAGGATGACATTCTTCGCTTTAGTTGTCGTTTTTTGTGCGAGCTTTGTCGCCATGGTTTGCTGAGCATCGGTAAACCATTGACTTGTTTTTTGTACTGCAGGAATTACTTCTGCATTTGCGCTTGATGCCACCAATAGAGCGGTAGCAAGTACCGAACGCGTATAATGTCGAGTACACATGTCTCATTCCTCTGAGTTGAGTTGTTGTAATAAGTCTCATACGTAACCTTTGTTGAGAACAGCAATGCTAGGGTGAGGATGTGACAATTAGGTTTCAGTTAATTGACCGATTAGTTAAGGTTTTTTGATTATCAAGGTGATGGATTGCAATAAAGCGACAGCACCTGAGCTAAAATGCAAGAGCGGCGAAGCAAGGAAAAGTTGTTTAATAACAATGGGGTGTCGCTTGAACCTTTGACCAGTAGAACCGGTGTAAGATGTATGGCGAGTCTGCGGCGATTTAATCAGAAACTCATAAATCCCTGCGGTCGATGTTGTCCCACATGATTATTTAATGAAAGTTCCATTTAAATATCGTTATTAGATAAATGATTTTTATATCTGGAATAACACTTGGTGAAAAAACCAAGTGTTAGGTATTTTGAACTTAAGTGAATGTTGCTTCCAATGTGACGTGTTCTTCAGAGCTAGCGACAGGCACTAGAAATAATTCTAAATGACCCATTTCATCATTGGCTAATTGATATACCGCTTGTTGCGTAGGGAAGTGGCTAGGTGCTTTAAATACGAGTACAAAAGGCACACGCTTTACACGGGGATCGTCAGGTTTAGTCAACTCAACGACTTCTGTTAGCATCAAATTACAATTATCTTTATCGTCGAACTGTTCTTCGCAAGTGTATGGTTGATTTATAGTTTTTCTAAAGCTTTCAGAATTAAGCTGACTTAAATCTAATGTTTCCTTTGTGGACATATAAAATAGCCTTGATTGTTTTTTGTACTAGTATTAGTTGTACCTGACACATACGCATTCTGCAAGTCGAAGGCAAGCCATAAACATCAATTAGGAACTAAACAAAGAACATGGACAGTTATACTCATAGCAATCATCCTGCATTTTTATATCAAAGCATGCTAGCAGATCAATATCGCATGCAGTCATATCGACGAGCAATAGAAAAGGTGGTCAAAAAAGGTGATGTAATTGTCGATCTTGGCACTGGTACGGGTGTTTTGGCAATGATGGCCGTGCAAGCAGGAGCTCAACATGTTTATGCGGTAGAAGTTAGACCACAAATTATTCCAATTACGCAACGGATCATTGAGCAAAACGATATGTCAGGAAAAATTACACTGATCGAAGGAGACGCACGGGATATCATACTGCCTGAGAAAGTCGATCTTATCCTAAATGAGCTCATCGGTGACTTTGGTACGGACGAAAATATCCATGAATGCGTATCATCAGTTGCCGAACGTTACTTAAAACCTACGGGAAAAATACTCCCTCAAAAGTTAGAAACTTATCTAGTTCCTGTAACGTACAACGATGAGTTTCAGGGGCTTTGGTGTAAAGGCTATCAAGGATTAGATCTTAGTTATGTATCAACGTTGAAATGTTTAGAAGAAGCACAAATGCGAATATTGGCACATCAACCTACGGAACTGTCCGTACCCGCATTAATCGAAAGTGTTAGTTTTGAAGATATAGATTTGATGAGAAAGACACACCACAATGCTGAATTTGTTATTCACAGTGACGGTGAGTTGCAGGGCTTTATGGGCTACTTTCAAAGCGAGCTTGCCGACGGCATTTACATAGCTAACTATCCTGTTTACCCCGGTTGTCATTGGCAAACATGGCACTGGCCAGTGTATCCAGCGCGAAATGTCCTTAAGCATGAACTGCTATCGTGCACACTTGAAACACCTGAAAATATGGTTGCTCAAGGCTGGAAGTTAGACTGGTCGATTAAATAGCGGATCAAAATTGTGCAAAAAATGTCCACCTTTTTTACACAATTAAATTTTAAAAATTAATCATTTTACATAGGTGACTGATAGTGAAGCCAAAAATTCTTATGGTATGTGTTGTGCATTATTTAGCCGATTCGGATTGTAAGACAAAATAAAGGACAACATATGCTAGATCGTAGAAAGTTTGTTTTAGCGTTAGCATCGTTAGGCAGTGTTGCAGTCATTAACCCCTTTTTTTCAGTTACTGCATCAGCTAATGACGCCACAAATTCTGTACTAACCAAAGATAAGTTTTCTGCTTTGATGGAAAAATGGATAGCGCTTTATGACGTAAACGGTGGCTATATTACTGAAGTAAAATTAATCAAACTATTTGACGAAAACTCAAATACTCAGTTAGAGCAGTTTTCGCTACGATGGAAGGTTCGAGACGGTTCGTTGTTAGAACCTGGCACTTATGTTCTTGAAGATTTTTCAAACACGCCAACACCTGTTTATTTAGAACCTTCATTTAGTAAGAAAAACAACGGTAAATATTATAGAGCGTCTTTTAGTCTGCTTCGTCATTAAACACACTTGTTTACTACACTTTTGTAAACGAGTTTATATATTTTGAATTATTTTTCGCCATATTTGATAAAAATGGCAGAGCGATCTGAGTATTACGCAAAACCTTGGTGAAGCTATATCACCTTAAAAAATACTACATTGTATGAGTCAGGATGGCTTTTTGTATCTACTCTACAAAATAATAAAAGGAGTTTTGCTATGTCTGAGCCATTTCTGGCTGAAGTAAAAATTGTCGGGTTTAACTTTGCCCCCCGAGGTTGGGCAATGTGCGACGGACAAATTTTGCCCATCAATCAAAATCAATCACTTTACTCGCTGTTGGGGACAAACTACGGCGGGGACGGGAGAACATCATTTGGGTTGCCTGAATTACGCAGTAGAACGCCAATGCATTTAGGCGATGGTATTACCATAGGTAATCGCGGCGGTGAAGAAACCCACACATTAAGCGAAGCTGAAATCCCATCACACACTCATAAGGCTCAAGCGTCGTCTAGCGCGGCGAGTTCATCGTCTGGTGCTGGTGCAGCATTAGCGGTTGCGGGTGGAGGCCGAAGGCCTTTGACTCCTTATGGAAAACTTACTAATCCTACGCAACTGGCAAATTCACAAGTATCTACAACTGGTGGTCAGGGACATGACAATATGCAGCCCTTTTTAGCGCTAAACTTTGTTATCGCGCTGCAGGGTTTGTTCCCATCACGAAACTAACTTAAGGAGGAAATAACAATGTCAGAACCATTTGTAGGTGAAATAAGAATGTTTGCGGGTAATTTCGCTCCGCGTAGTTGGGCATTTTGTGATGGTCAGCTGTTAGCAGTATCTCAAAATGACGCGCTATTTAGTTTATTTGGAACAATTTATGGTGGTGATGGGCGAACCACGTTTGGCCTGCCCGATATGCGTGGCAGAATTCCCATTCATCAAGGAACAGGGCCTGGTCTTTCGGATCGACGATTAGGAAGTCAAGGGGGACAGGAGAATGTGTCTTTAACGGCCAATCAGGTCGGAGCCCATACCCACAGTTTTATGGCCGAAAATGCACCAGCAGGTGACGGCAGCCCAGCGGGTAACACCGTGGCCACAGCGACTGGTGCAAATATATATGGTTCAGGAGCTGGCTCTGCCATGAGCCCAAGCACGATTACTGCGACCGGCGCAGGTCAGCCACATACTAATTTGATGCCTACTCTATGTGTACACTTTATTGTTGCACTATTTGGCGTTTACCCTTCAAGGCAATAAGGAGAACAACATGTCTGAACCATTTATTGCTGAAATAAGAATATTTGCTGGAAATTTTGCACCACGAAACTGGGCTTTTTGTGATGGACAGTTACTACCTGTCGCTCAAAATACTGCATTATTTTCATTGATTGGCACAACCTATGGCGGTGACGGACGCACCACTACAGCGTTACCGAATATGCAAGGACGGGCGCCAATGCACCCAGGTAGAGGGCCCGGTTTAACCACAAGAAGGTTAGGTGAAAGAATAGGTACCAATGATGTTACTTTATCAGCTGCTCAATTACCGCCTCACGGTCATTCGTTGGCGTCATTTAATAATGCAACAAGTAATACGCCGTCTTCATCGGTAGGAATTGGTGCGGCGCCGGTTTATGGAGCAGCGGATAACATGGTAGATATGGCTGATAGCATTATCGGGAATGCTGGCGGTAACCAAGCTCATAACAATATGCAGCCGTTTATAGGTATTAATTTTATTATTGCATTACAAGGGCTGTATCCATCTCGTAGCTAATTAATTGTTGTAGGCATAATGATGGAATAGTAATGGCAAGAGTAGTGGTTGAAACGGTTAAATCTGATGATGCATTTGAGTCAGTAGCAGCAAATAACATCCGACTCAAAACGTCAGAGTTGCATGACGTGGAGTTTTTGATGTCTGTTTACGCAGATTCAAGATTTGACGAAATGCAGCAGATCTATCATTGGAATGAAGCTGAAAAAGAAGAGTTCTTGCGCTTTCAATTTTATGCGCAAGACACTCATTACAAAGAACACTACCCAAATGCAGAATATTTGATTATTGAACAAGCAAACGAAGCAATTGGGCGTTTGTATATAGAACGTAAGCCGAATGACATTTGTATTATGGACATAGCAATTTTACGAGAATATAGGCGTAAAGGTATTGCGAAGAAGCTGATTATAGATGTGCTAAATGAGGCGAAACAAAAAAATGCAAAGGTGTATTTGCATGTCGAGCCAGATAATGTTGCTAAAAAACTATATTTATCGCTTGGCTTTGTTGTGGTCGGTGAAATTAGCTTTTACCAAAAAATGGAATGGTGTGCTTAATAAATTCTCAGGTAAATAAGAGTTGGTTTAGTTTGATGACTAGTGCATTAAATGGTGAGCCATTAAGAGCCATTTAAACGTTAAGTGTTAGAAAAAAGTAAGTGATGTCGCTTTGGGTTCAATTGAATGATGTGATATTCACTTTAATATAATAATGAGAAAAGGAGACAAGTATGTCCTCTCAAGAAAATAAATTGCCTAATGCAATTAGCAGTATAAAATCTTCAGTGAGGCAAAGAATAAAAGCCTCGTTGTTCGCAGGGGCGTTACTTTCAGGTATAGCTTCTGTTACAGCCAGTGCAGCAATTATACCTGTTGAAGTGGTTTATGTGGGTGTTTGGGATTCAGTCGGTGCCGGAAATTTTGGACCTGGCGGCGCAGGCATTTCAGCCGGACAAAAATATGTTATTGCGTTGAACTACGATGCTCTTAGTATAGTCAGCAACAATGTTGCTGTGCTTGATGGAGCTTTTAATCCTACGCCAAATTTAATGACGACCATCGATTTGAGTGCCCCAGGCAATAGCCTTAATATTTATGTGCCAATGGCCGGCTTAGATACTTCTGGAAATCCATTTATATACGAACAGAACCAATCTCAGCACTTTTACTATGGTCCAAATTCTCCTGTGCCGACATTGAATTTTCAAAATAATACTTTTATTGGCGATAAGAATAATATTATTGGCATAGAGTACGAAGGAGATTTTGCTCCCGGCGCTGGAGATAATTTTATTGAATTATTTAACACTGCAGCCCCAAACTCTCCTGTTGTCTCAATGACGGCGCAGGTATTGAGTTTAGGAGCGGGAGTTGCTTCAACTGACACAGATTTAAACGTTTCAGATCCTCCTCAACGTTTAGCTGAAGCGGTAGAATTGATGGTTGATGCTGGTCCTGATATTGTCTATAACGCCGCATCGTTAACCCAAACTGCAACAGCCGTTATTACCCAAAGTAATGATTTAGGTGCGTTCAGAACAGATGGTGAAGACTTTATTGATGTATCTTGGTCACCAGCGGGAACGGTTTCTGGTAATAGTAATCAAGTCGGTATTGCCGCTTCAGGGTTAACTATGACCACAAGTACCACTACTTGGTCCGCCAACGCAGCGGAACAAATGACCGGTAAAGCTGACTCAGATACCACTAACGTTAGTTATGCGAATGCAATACCTACCTTAAACGCCAGTGCCGCAGCCAACGGGAACGATGTTGATTTTATTTTTGATGCCAATGACGCTGATTTAGCGGTTAATACATTAATAGCTGGGTTTGAAATGTTATCGTTTACTGCGCTCGTTGATGGCACCATCGATGCATCTATCTTTTTCGCAGACTTATTTTCTAATGGTAGCTTTACTTATACCATGGCGGATCTTTTTGCTGAATTTGGTAGCGGTCCTCATAATCTTTCCTTTTTTGCTACGGATAAAGCTGGTGCACAGGCCACTGCATTATTTGGCCTTGAAATAACAGGCAGTGCTAATCCTCCAAGTATTCCTGAGCCAAGTGCTATTTTATTGATGTTTGGTGGTCTAATACTACTTTGGCGCAAGCAAAGTAAGCGATTGTAATATATGCGTATAGACAGGTTTTTGTTTGTTGTCTTTATACTGAGTTTTGGATCTAGTTCTGTGGCAAAAGATGTTGATGGATCTTTTGCCATAAAAGGAGTTGGCGCACTTAGTTGTAATGACTTTATCAAAGCAGCGAGTGAAGATGCTCCAATATTACAACAGTATGCGGGGTATCTTTCAGGTTATATGTCTGCATACAATGAGCTAGAAAAAAATACTTTTGATCTACTTCCTTGGCAACAACTAGACACCGTAATGTTGCTAATGTTGCAAGGATGTCGGCAAACTCCAGACTCAACCGTAGCGGGTGCCGTTTCTAGAATTGCACAGTACTTCTCGGCGAATGCAGTTAGCAAAAACACAAAAAAAGTCGAAATTAAAGGAAAAGGCCCATCTGTCTATTTTTATCCTGCTGTAATAGAGCAAATAAAAAACGCACTAATTGAACAAGGTTACGATACTAAAAATTTATGGGATGCAATGTATCAATTCCAGCAAGATAGAAAATTAACCGGTCGTCATCCATTCGAACAAATCATTCTAATGAAGCTGTTGTACGGAAAAAGCAAGATAGAATGACGTAATTATGCAACTAGGCTAATTTAATAAGCTTTGTTCCAAATTAAAAAAGACGCTTAAGGGCGTCTTTTTTAGCTTAGCTGCTCTAAGAAGAGAAACAGCTTATTGGACAAAAGAAATCATACTGAAAGCCTACTCTATATTCTGGATTTAGAAGGAAAGCTTAGGGTCTTAGAAGTTGTAGAGCCTTTCTTACTACAAAAAATTATATCAAGAACAAAGAGTGAAATATCAGAGCTATATGCCCTAGTTATATTGTTAATTTGTATTTACTATAATCGCTTAGTTTGTAGTTGTGCCATATTATGTAGAAACAATTACAAACTGAGCGTGTGATTAATTTTAAGTCATCCAACCGCCAATTTAGCCGTTTCATGCCACAAATATGCTGGCATGGAATGCTTTAATTTCCATGTAATATTCATCGGTTGGCTGCCTTCGTATTTAACAAAATCAACAGGGCCAAAATTAACAAACCCCATTGTTCTACCATTTTCATCTTTGGCTTGCTCACGCACAAATAAGAGAAAGGTTTTCTTATTTTCTTTTTGCTTAATATAACTTAACCCCCTACCTGAACTCGGTTTAGCACTATTCTGAGTCTGCCAATGAAACAAAGTGGGGCTAATAGCATAATCGTGATACATAGTGGTTGCTGAAAACTGCTTTTCACACTTATTTAAAGTAACAAATAATAATTCAGTATTTGCATCAGCGATATTTAATACACCTTCACGGCTAGATGACTTTTTGGTAAAAGTGCTATCACCAAAAGCCACAAGAATATGTTCTTTAGGGTAGCGAACATGCATGTTGAGTGGTGATGTATCTACCTTGTTATTACCAACTATTGGCATATCAAACTCACTTACATCTAATCGCTCAATAAGAAGTGCTATAGCTTCACTTAGCTCACTCTGTAACGCTGTATTTTTCAAAGCAGATAAGCTTTCAGTTAGTTTATCAAAGCCCAATTGTTTACCTGTTTTATCCCAGAAATCGTAATGGCACATCAAAGCAAAAATTTGCTGCTGTTCTGATGAATCACTGCTTAGCAAGGTGCCTTCAGAGGTACCTAATATTGAGAAGCTGTTGTCGCAAAGCGCTTTAATAAACCGCAAATATGAGAGAGACGTGCAATTCATCAATCTATTACTAATCGCTCTGTAATAGGCTGTATAAAGCTCCTTCTCACCTCTTTCAATTTCTTTCCCCTTGCTTGTAGCAAGTAAAGTTGTCCATCCACCAAATTTCCCAATTTTTACCTTATAGATATCTTCCAATGAAATATTAGGGTGAATATGTAAAAAGTTAGTTAGTGTTAAGGGTAAATGTGTTGCATGAGGAAAATTGATTATTAAGTTAATTAACTTACTCTTATTAAGCGTAGCTTGGTTAATATTCTTAAGGATCATTGCTTGAGTTTTTTCTTGTAACTCTATACGGCAACCTAATGGTAAATGAGGAAAACCCTGTTTAACCTCTTTTGCGATAGGTTGATTTGTTTTACCTACCAACGCCCTAAACTTATGTGAAAAGTCATACTCAGGTCGTGAATTACCAACAAAATCTAAAATAGTGCAGCATTCCTTATCATTAGTTAACCGCAAACCACGGCCAAGTTGCTGAAGGAAAATTGTTAAGCTTTCTGTGGGGCGCAAAAACATTAAGGTGTCTAATTCCGGAATATCGACACCTTCATTAAATATATCGACAACAAAAAGTACATTGATTTGTTTTGATTTCAGTCGCTGTTGCTGAATCTCACGATCTTTACTGTTATCACTCGTTAATACGCCACAAGCAATATTATGCAGTGTGAATTTTTGCGCCATAAAGTTCGCATGCTCTTTACTGACACAAAATGCCAAAGCCCTCATTTGGGATATATCAGTAATCACTTCCTCAAGGCTTTGCAGGATGCGAAAAACACGCTGGTCATTGTAGGTATATAGGTGTGTTAACTCAGCAATGTCATAACGCCCTTTTGACCATGATATTTTAGTGAGATCAGTATCATCATCTATGGCGAAATATTGAAATGGAGAAAGGTGGCGTTGATTGATGGCCTCTGGTAACCGAATTTCCGCAGCAATAACATTACAAAAATCACATAATATATCCGTACCATCATGTCGTTCAGGGGTCGCTGTTAAGCCCAATAAAATCTTCGGATTGAAATGTTCTAAAACGTTTCGGTAGCTACTTGCAGAAATATGATGCACTTCATCAATAACAATATAATCAAAGTAATCTTCACTTAACGCTAACGTATCAATTTGATTATTTAAACTTTGAATTGAGGCGAATAGGTGCTTATATTTGCTCGGTTTGTTATTACCAACCCACAACTCTCCAAATGTACTATTTTTTAATACGCCACGGTACGCACCTTGTGCCTGCTTTAAAATCTCTTCTCTATGGGCAATAAATAAGAATTTTGCTTCAGGGTTATCATTGTAAAAACGCGCAAAATCAAAAGCTGAAATGATAGTTTTACCTGTACCAGTAGCCGCAACCACTAGGTTTCGATAACGTTCATGTAGGTCACGCTCAACCTGTAGTTTTTCTAATATAGTTTGTTGATGAGAATGAGGTTTGATATCAAAGTAAAAACTAGATGTTGTACTGTTGAAGCTTCCTTTTGCCTCTTGTAACGCGTTTGTTAATTTTTCTCTGCTTTCAATTTCACCATCAAAATATTCAAAATCAGGTGATTCCCAATAGGTTTCGAATGTACTGAGTGACTTCTCAATAATGTGTGGTATTTCTTGTGAGGTGATTTTGAGGTTCCATTCTAAGCCGCTGGTAAGCGCTGAATGAGACAAGTTAGATGAGCCAATATAACCAGTATGAAAACCAGTATTTCGCATGAATAAATAAGACTTAGCATGCAGGCGTTCGCGATTGGTGTTGTAGCTCAGCTTAACTTCAGTATTGGGTAACGATGCTAAAAATTCTACTGCTTTCGCATCAGTAGCGCCCATATATGAAGTGGTAATAATTTTTAACTTTTTGCCACTTCGTGTAAATGATTCCAACTCATTTTTGAATATGCGAATACCAGCCCATTTTATAAATGATACGAGCCAATAGATTTTATCGGAAGACTGGATCTCTCTTTTTATCTCAGTCTCTAACGAAACGCCAGCGTTACTACCACAGAACAATTCACTTTGCGTTAGCCCTGTAATTGGCATTATAGACTCTACATATTTGGGTAAATCAGCAGCAATGGGGTTGGCTTTATCAAATAGCGCAGTAAGTATTTTACCTTGGCTATCAAGTAGGTTCTCGCTGATTAACTCTTCATCTCGAATATGCTCGCTAAGCCATTTAACGATGGTATTGGAAAGATTTATTTGTTCGCTAATTCGGTTGTCACCACCAGGAACAGAATCCATCGCAATTTCAATGATGCGAGTTAAAAAACGAGATAACCATGTTGCCGCTTCACCAGCTTCTAATGCTCGTTCACCAACATAAAAGGATTCACGGTCTAAGTTTTGTTCAACTAATTGGCTTATTAGCTGCTCGTAGATACCCGTTTGATTCATGAAAATCCTTTTCGCCTTTTTATATAAGTCCAGGATATCTGAATTGTTTGAATAGATGAATATATTTAACTTTTGCTATTACCATTCTGACAAAATTAAATTATTAATAAATTAGTTTTTTTATTCTAGAAAAAACCGGCTAGAATATTGAATAGCAAAGTGAAAAATTAGCACGACATACCATATGACTTGTGTTTCAATTTGAGAAATGACGGTTGTCGCTCCAGATCAACGTATATCTTATTACCTTTCTAAGAGTCAGTGACAGGTGTTCCGATTCTGTACACCTGAAACTAAACTCAAAATGATGAAACAACCGGACCGATTTGGTCCTCAACAGATAACTATCTGCTATAAGCAAGTAAAAGTACCCGTTACACTTCTATTGTCGAGATCATTGAAGTTTGAGAGTTTAAATGTTGTGCTCTCGATACAATGTTGTCTTTCAATTGGCCTATGTAGATTTGCTCTTCTGCCGAAAAGTCATTGGTCTTGATTAGATCTTGAATAAAAGATTCTGCTGTTAAAGTGGACAGCACTTTTTTTGTTAAATTAGAAAGTAATCTTGCCAGTAATTTTTTATCTATTGCACAAGTTTCCGCAAAATCAGCTAACTGATAGGCATTGATATCATTGGGGTCAAATTCATCTCCCATTGCCATAGCTAACACATGCTTAAATTGAGAAAACATGGCAATATTTACGAGGTCATAAGCAGGAGTGAAGCTACTACTCTCCTTGCTCCAAAACAGTGACACGTTTTTTCCATGACTATCATAATTACTAATGATTAAGTTAAATAGCTGCCAATTAATTAGCCATTGTGCACTTTCAGCAGGGGAAGACATTGATTTACTGAATTCAAATAATTTTGGGAGGCTTGCACCATCTCTAATATGCTGTACATCCCTGTTATCACCCAAATTTCGTTCGTATTTAAAATCCCTAGGCAAGTTCAAAGCTTGGCACCCGTCAATGACGTGCCTCCTATACACTTGTTTTTTCTCCGAGACATATTTTCTATCAAAACGGTGAACAATAAGCGCAGGATGTTTTCCAAATCGAATGAACTCGACTTCAGCAGTCGGTAAGCCAACTGCTGCGGATATCTTCATACAAAAGTATTCGTTAAGAACTAGATTCAGACAATTTTTCTTTTCAAATTTTAGGATATGCGTAGAACATAGTGTTCCGTCACCAAAGCCAATCTCGCCATTTTCATTTATGAAGACGTTAAGCTTATCTTGAACACCCGCCACACTGAGCCTAGGTTTGTCATCCCAAGTTAATAGACCTATGTCTTCTTTAGTATCTAGTCTACTTTCAAGCTCATCTTCAGTGAGTAACCTGAAAGCAGGCTCATCAGCTTCATCTACATTCTGTTCAATGCTGTTAGTCGTAAAGGTAAATGCCCCTGAAAGATCGCCACCTATTTCACGTATTTGTGAGAAAACATTCTTTTCTGAAACTCCAGCTCTCTTTGCAAGGAGTAATCGCGCTTCTCCTTCAGGTAAAGCATTATCAAGAAAGTTATATGCAACAGAGTTATCGTGATTATTATCAAGAGTTAGGTTTGGGGATATGGCGAAACCATTTTGTTGCCAATCATAATTGTATTCTAGTTTGGGTAAGCCCGTTTCTTTGTTCAGTGATAGTTCACCGATAACGTTTTTTGCAAATTTTACATTTAGGCTGTAGGCATCTAATTTATCATTCATCAGTTAGACCCACTCGTTATCAGCTATAGAATTAGCGTTCGGCGTTAATAGCTCTTTTGTTGTTAGCTTTATCCCTAACCCTTTTAAAACTGAAAATACTGCGGACAAAGTACAATTTGCATTGCCATTTTCAATACGTGATAGAGTATTTATACCGACTCCACATAGCGCTGCGCAGTCTGCCAGTTTCATATTCAACTTTGTTCGTTTTGCTTTAACTAACTTACCTAGTACTTCTGCATCTTCTATGTGTGCAGAGCTAGGCATGTCTGAAACTTTAACTCGATTAGCCATATCAACAGTGCCTTATTATTCATCACATGTAGTGATTATATTATTAGAATTAACATTAGCAAGAAATATTCACTACTATTAGTGAATAAATTAGTTGGTGGTGATAATGGAAAGTATATTCACCTTTATCGGTGAATATACTTTATTGAGGTAGAAAAAAATATTTATTCACCAGTAGTTGTGAATAATCAAGGTGGCTACTTTATGACTCAAGGAGCTATTATTAGCTCTTGAAAGTATGCTAACTAGCCACTTGACTCGTTTTTCGATTTAGTAAAATGACGGCTAGTGAGGTTTTATAAGGGCTTGTGAAGATTCCAGTATACCGTCAAAGCATTTATGTAAATACTTATGACGGTAAAATGAAGGTTGATAAAGCTATGTAAAGGTCAATGAATTTCTATTCAATATTCTGGATCTGAATACAAAAAGAAAAATAAATAAATTTTAATTTCATTACTTTAGAAGAGTTAAAAAGCAAAAAAACATTAAAGTGTCACCAAATCTGTCACCACCTTTATTTTGCCTTCTGTACTATACAACCTCATATCTATCTATAACTTTACTTAAAATTTTGGACTGTCGGGGTGTCGGTATTTTATTTTTTACTAAGACTGTTTTACTAATAATCTCCATCTCTTTCTCTGATAATTTCCCCTCTGTTAGAGCTTTTTGGGCTAAAGCTTTCCATTTATCAACACCAAATTCGATAACTCTTTTCTGATCGGCTATCGAATTATCTACCTTCTGTACTTTTTTTGCATCAGATTTTATATTTAACTCTTCTACATCATCAATCAGTAGACCTGATAAGTATGGAGAAAACTCACTCTCGGTTTGAGCTATTTCTTCTTGGATCACTTGCCAGCAAAGAGGTTTTTTTGCCCATTCAGTAACATTCTTAAACTGTGGTGGAGGTGACATTAACTTTTCATTTATATAAGCAGATATTATTTTTAAGCACTTAGTCAACTTCAAGTTAATGCTTTGCTTTTCCCAAATAATTTCAAAATTAAATGCCTTATTGTTCTTTTTACAAAACTCACTCAAACATGCGATGCTATAAGCAACAATATTTGCGCGATAGCCACCGTACCACTCTTCAGAAGAAACTATACCTTCGGTAGATTTGAATATAATAGCTTTGGCAATTAAGTTTTTATAATAGACTTCATTAAATTCCTCTGAAGATTTTTTCCATAAGTTCCCTATTCTCTTAGCAAACTGAGTGAAATTCTTTTGTGCGCCATAATTGACGTACAAGGGATCTTCTTCCCATACATTGACATATTTTGCTAAGTCAGTCTTTGTGAACATCTGCCTTTTCGGATGCTCATCTCTAAAACGTTTGGCCTCACCAATAGTTAGCTTCGATATGGCATCATTATACTGTCCTCTAGCCCTTTCATAGAACCACTTAGTTTCTCTAATTTCACCGCTTTTTAAAGGGATATATATTCTTCGAGAAAACTCTTCAATACGAATATGAAATGGGTGGTTAGAAAAAAAGTCAGCTGCATTTACTTTATTTTGTGTATTCGCATATTCAGAGATTTTAGGTACTATTGTTGAAGATAGTTCATCTTCAACAATAGACAGTTTCATCTGAACATAAACATCATCTAAACTAGCCTTTTCTTTTTTTGCTGTATGGAATAAAGATGCTGTCGTTTGTCCACCATTTACAATTTGTAAATCTTGAATATTAGTTATCTCTAATCCATTTTCATTCTTCCGTACTTCAATATTTTTAGCGGTCGCTGTTATGCCATTGTTATAAGCAAAAAACATTTCAGGACTTTCAACAATCGTAGTTTTAATTCCTTTATTTACGTTTCCTCTTGCCTGAAGAAAACAACGTACATTTTGTTCCAATAGCCTTGTACCGTATAGTCCATATAGCTGTGCTAACACTTTACCTGGAATTACAGCTAGGTATGATTGAAGAGAGTTATTGCCCGTATGAGCTGGAAGACATAAAATACCTTGTTCAAAAATATCAGTTAGAGATATATTCAAAGGCTCTTTTTGAGATGACGATATCGATTGCCTATAAAATCTACTAACATCCCATATACTACAATTAATAGTTAGTTCACCAATAGTTTCATTAGGCAAGGCTGCTACGTTATTCCCTAATTTCCTATTAGTAAGAATGTAACAATTAATTTTTGATATATTACCCTTTGATTTATTTATTAAGGAATATAACTGCTCCTCTTCAAGTTCGTCTTCAGAGTCCACACCATTAAAACTATACTCAATGAAATTAATTAATCGCGAATACAGCTGCTTTAACTCTAAATTGGCTATGTTTTGAAGTTTTTCTGAATATTTGTAATCAACAACAAACAAATCTAAAACGCCGTCTTCATTTAACCAATACCCATCAACTCTTTTGGGGTTTCGGCTACCTTTTTCGGTCGTGTATTGATATATCTCTATTCCTTCAATAATTCCGGATTCAAGTAACTCGGTACTTGTTTGTTCAATAAAGTTCAATAATGACAACGAAGGTGTTTCAATATCACCTATTGTAAAGTTATCGTCATAATATTCTTCAAGTGAATAGTTCATAAATAATCATCTCTCATATTATTGATTTATTAGTTCTGAGAAAAAGCCAATCTCTCGGTTTTCAGGTGTACCAACAACAAGAGTCCGGTCTAATGCATTATTCATAACTTCACAGGCCGTTTCTGGTAACAAACAACAGGCTTGGCAAGCAGTTAAATTTAAATAAGATGACCCCTTTGCGCCTACACTCTCGGAGCAAACAGGATCGGTTGAACACCAAGATCCTTTTTCTATAGCCTTAGTAAAGATATTCCCAAAAGTATCTGGATGTCCTAACTTTACCAAGCCTCCCAAACTTCCTTCAGAGTCACCGGAAGCTGTATATATTAATATTGATGACATTGGGGAATCCGGGTCATTAGATATATACAATCTTTCTTTCAATGAGGCTGTACTATATCCGCAGAGGTAAACTAACTCCTTAATCAATAGATGGGCAATAGAATGAATCAGCATATACTTTATAGCCCATTCTTTAGTTGCCCCTTTTAGAGGAGATAAGATCATCCAGTGCTCTGATAATCTAGTCACTAGAGCATCATCCATTCGATTATAAAGTTCCTTACCATTCTCTAATAACCACTCGTCTATCTTCTGGTTGTCGAACTCAATATAAATCCCTTCTCCATAGGACTTTGTTGCAGGGAGCCAAGAATCCATTTCCCCGGGCGCATCCTTAAACAATTGCTTTATCGCATCTTTAGCCATAATGTCGGGTTCATTGCTCTGCGGCTCTAATCTATCAAAGCCTAAAAATACTCTTGTTTCTCTTAGCCTTTCGATAAGATTTATTTTTGAAATCCATTTACTCAATTTCTTAGGAGGCTCCGTGGGAATAATCCTCAGCTCATCTGGATCTGAGGAGACGGCTAAACTTAAACATTCATGCTCGACCCTCCTATACGAAAGCATAGAGCTTTCTGGTTCTGAAGGCGGTGTTGGAGCTGCACCAATATTCGGATTTTTACTTGTCAAATTACAAAAAGCTTTGACAACTTTATCATCTGAGTAGGTTAGGTCCGGATTAATTTCAGAAATCACCGGCCTTAATGCTGTACACATTGCGTCTCTACTTAAACTCCAAAGCGTCTGT
>PJEL010000377.1_pt1 | contig 52888 bp, 48 predicted proteins | sample 1853271 | NCBI WGS metagenome assembly PJEL01 (sample SAMN08108733, study PRJNA415343) | Invertebrate metagenome, whole genome shotgun sequencing project. | host: Globobulimina | place: Sweden: Gullmar Fjord | collected 2015-08
CCTGACGGTTTCCCGCTCCTATACGCGGGTTCACGCGATCCGCGGTTCCGCATCCTTGCGCTCGATGGCGATGAGGTCACGGAGGTGTGGTCGCTGCATGCAAAGGCTGTCGAAGGCATGTGGAACGATGATTGGGATTCGAACCCAGTCGTTGTCGACGACATGCTCTACGTCGGTGGAGAGAACTCGTGGTGGTTCGCCATCAAGCTCAACCGGGGATACGACGACGAAGGCAAGGTCACCGTCGATCCGCAGATCGTGTATCAGATGCCCGCGTGGACCGACGAGCTCTTCGATCTTCTCGGGCGCCAGCACTCTGTCGAGAACTCGACCGCAATCTTCGAGCAGAAGGCCTACTTCGCAACGAGCGGAGGACGCGTCGTCGGGGTCGACATCAGCGACGTCGAGAACGGAAACGCCGAAGTCTTCTTCGATTGGTGGATGGGTGACGACATCGACTCGACCATCACGATCGACAAAGAAGGATACCTCTACGTCGTTGCGCACGCCGATCACGAAAAGACGAACAACACCGCCGCCAGACGGGTGCGCGAAGTCGGCCAACTCGTCAAGCTCGACACGTCCGTTGAGGTCGGAGACCCTCTCACAAGCCTCACACCGATCGTGTGGAGCGTTGAGATTCCAGCCGCGAGGGGACAGGACACGGGTGTGTGGGCAACACCAGCTCTTCACTCTGATGGCGTCATATACGTACCGACCGACAGCGGGGATCTCCTCGCGATCGACACGGACACAGGCGAGACCGTCTGGTCCGGCAGTGTCGGTGTCAACGCGTGGTCGTCGCCAGCAATCGTCGACGACACCCTCGTGATCGCTGTCGACTGCTTCGCTGAGTCCGGCCTGCGAGCATATGACATCACCGATCCGCTGGCTCCTCGCGAGCTATGGACAAGGCCGCTGGCAACGGGGAGCTGCATCGAATCGACGCCAGCCGTCTGGAACGGCAACATATACGTTGGAGCCCGAGACGGATTCATGTACGCTTTCGGTTCGTGATCAGTTACAACGAAACGGGGCTCTTTGCCGGCCTGCGAACCGCGCTGATCATCATGCTCTTCATAGGGGGTGGTGTCGGGGTCGTGCTCAGCGTCGCTGCGTTCTACGGCGACACATGGTGGGTCTTCGACTGGGCAGCGAACTACCGCTGGCAGATGTTCTGGGGACTCCTGGCCGCCGCAATCATCTACACCCTCGTCGCGCGCGGAATCGCATCGTTCGTGTTCCTGGCTGCAGCACTGCTGAACGCGTGGCTGATCCTTCCACTCTGGACGGGAAGTCAACCAGCAGCAACAGGCGAGAACGGTGTGCGGATTGTCCACGCTGATATCTACCCGGGCGTCTCGGACAACGAGTTCGTCCTCCGGTGGATCCTCGACACTGAGGCAGACCTCATCCTCGTTGCTGGCACGACAGCCGAGCGGATGGAGCCGCTCACCCGCGACGACAGCCCGTACACGATCATCGTGGCACCTGAAGTCGTTGGCAGTCCGGGAATCGTCGCCCTCGGTCTTGAGGATTGGCCCGTCGAAGTCGTCAAGACTGACGTCTTCTCCGATCCCGTGTATCGCATCACCGTTGGTGCCAACGGAGAGACGACCAATGTGATCACGAGTTGGGGGGATATCGCATCCAACGGGGACAAGGCGGATCAACTCTCCGCCAGGCTCGCAACCATCACAGAACTGACGACATCCTCAATTCACCCTGTCACCGTGATCGGCAACCTCGGAGCCACACGATGGACACACGGGATGCGCACGATGCGTGACACGATCGGTTTGCGCGATGCCTCCGAGGGATCTGGGTATTTGTCGACATCACCCGTCTCCGGAATCCCGCTCATCGGCGGATGGATCGGGCTCCCCATTGACGTGGTGCTCATGACCGCAGAGATCACTCCACTCGAATTCGCGACCGGTCCTGACATTGGAGCGGGTCACCTTCCTGTGACGGTCGTCGTCGGGCCAGGCTTCCAGGGCTAGGCAGCCGTGGGCTAAGAGACACTCTTCAAGGCACCGCCGTCAACCGCGAGCGTTGCTCCGGTAACAAACGAAGCCGCAGGAGAAACCAGGAACACCGCGGCGTTGGCGAACTCCTCCGGAGCGCCGTATCGACCGAGCGGGATGGCGGATCTGAGCCGATCCCGTACCTCTTCGACGGACTCCCCGCGTTGCGCAGCGATATACGCGTCGAGCTCGTCGAGGCGTTCCGTGGCGATTCTCCCCGGTACGAGCTGATTCACCCGTATGCCGTCTTCGGCCCAATCTGAAGCAAGTGTCTTGGCAAGCGTCGCTACCCCTGAGCGGAACACATTCGAGAGCACAAGGGACGAGATCGGTTCGCGGACCGACATGGACGTCAAATACAGCATCGACCCGCCTTCAGCCAGATGCGGCTTGGCTACCTTCGCGAAGGCCATGGCTGAGCGGAGCGTCAAGGCATACCCCGCATCCCATGCCTCTGGTCCGGTGTCGGCGAACGTTCCGGCCGGTGGACCGCCTGCGTTCGGAATCACGATGTCGATGTGACCGTGCCTCTCTGCCGCGGCATCGACCCAGCCTTGGATCGCGTCAGCGTCTGAGACGTCGACAGCAGACCCAACAACGGTTTGGCCCGTGTTGGATGCGATGACACTCGCCGTATGTTCGACTCTTTCGAGCGATCTCGAACAAATCTCGACCGTGCAACCCTCTTGCGCGAGGATGCGCGCAATCGCTGCACCGAGCCCCCGAGATTCTGCGGCGAGAAGCGCCACCTCTCCGTCAAGGCCTCGCTCCATGGTTCCTCCTCAAATGCCTCTCTCACAGCGGTGAGGTCCTGTTTTCCGTTTGCCATCTCAGGGATGGAGTCTCGCTGCAGCCATCTCTTCGGCCGTTCATGCGGCTTCAGCTCTTGCCTCACCTTGGCAGAGATGGCATCCAACCCGGCTTCCGCCACGACCATGGCACAAACGATCTCGCCCCATTCCTCGTCATTCGTCCCGACAACACAGACATCGTGAACATCATCGAGCCGCATGATCACCTCGACGACGCGTCCCAGCGAGACGTTCTCACCACCAGAAATGATCACATCATCGGCACGGCCCTCGACATGCAGTCTTCCGTCAGCATCGAACCGCCCGAGATCACGTGTGCGAAATGGACCCTGCCGCGATACCTCTCCGAGGTATCCACCGAATACGGCTGGTCCGTCGACCGAGATGATGCCGGTGTCTCCATCAGACACCGCTTCGCCATCTTGCCCAACGATCGCCACATCGAACCCATCGAGAGGCCGCCCCGCGAGCAGGGCCGCCTCACCAGGTATCGCAGTGGCAACCTGCGACCCTGCCTCCGTCAATCCGTACGTGGCAACGAGATGAACGTCCGCATCCAGGCATCGCTGCCACAAGGCCGCGCTGATAGACGCACCGCCCACCAGAACGAGACCGATCGACGCAAGTGCCGTTGGACTGGTATCCATGAGCCTCTGCACCATTGTCGGAACCATCGACGCGATCGTTGGCTTGTTGCGCTCGATGGTCATCCCCGAGGCGGTGAACGGAGCAACCACCGCTGACCCACCGGACTCAAGCGTTCGCCAGATGATCGAGAGGCCACCAACGTGATCGAGAGGCAAGCACAAGAGCCACCGGTCCTCAGGACCATTCCCCAGCCGGGAGAGCGACGCGGCCACCGACGCAGCGATATTGGCATAGGTGAGGGGCACGATCTTTGGTGGCCCGCTGCTTCCTGACGTCCGAATGCACACAGCAGCGCTCGGCGCAGTCGGAGCAGGGAGGTCAGGCTGGGATCCGGTGAACGGGAGCGGCACACCTCCTGCATGCCCGATGGCGAGGAGCTCAACGACCGACTCGATATCGAGCGACACCTCGACGGGAACGACCGCCCACTCGGTGAACCGCGATCTCATGTCGGCAGCTCTGGCATCGACGCGATCTAGCACGTCGCTGTAGCTCATGGGCCTCGCTGGGTCGACAAGGCACAGACGATCGGGATCGACCCGCGCGACACGGGCAAGCCACTGGTATGGAGTGTCTGCCATCATCGGTCACTACAGTATCGCGGGGCGATCCTGCAATGGAGGACGAGTGGTTTCTGACATCTTCGACGCATCAGCATGGGAGCCGGTGGCTGGCTTCGAACTCACCGACATCACGTACCACAGGGCCAACGACATCGGTGCTGTGCGGGTGGCTTTCAACCGGCCTGAAGTGCGCAACGCATTTCGTCCCAACACCGTCGACGAGCTCTACCGCGTACTCGATCATGCTCGGATGACGTCCGACATCGGATGCGTGCTCCTCACAGGCAATGGTCCATCCCCCAAGGACGGCGGCTGGGCCTTCTGCTCTGGCGGTGACCAACGAATTCGAGGCAAAGACGGCTACAAGTACGAGGGAGCCGATGGCGTCGACCAGGCGAAGCTCGGTCGCCTGCACATCCTCGAGGTCCAGCGTCTGATCAGGTTCATGCCGAAGGTCGTTATCGCCGTTGTCCCCGGATGGGCGGTTGGCGGTGGGCACAGCCTCCACGTGGTGTGTGATCTGACGATCGCATCCGAGGAACATGCTGTGTTCAAACAGACCGATGCTGACGTTGCAAGCTTCGACGGTGGCTATGGATCAGCGCTGCTCGCTCGGCAGGTCGGACAGAAACGCGCCCGCGAGATCTTCTTCCTCGGGAGGGATTACTCGGCACAGGAGGCGTTCGACATGGGGATGGCGAATGCTGTGGTGCCCCACGCTGAGCTCGAAGCCGTAGCCCTTGAGTGGGCTGGGGAGATCACCTCGAAGAGCCCAACCTCCCAGAAGATGCTGAAGTACGCGTTCAACCTCCCTGACGATGGCCTTGTCGGCCAGCAGCTGTTCGCAGGCGAGGCGACTCGCCTTGCCTATGGCACCGATGAAGCTCAGGAAGGCAGGGACGCGTTCCTCGAGAAACGCGATCAGGACTACTCCAACTTCCCCTGGCAGTTCTGAACCATGTCCCAGGTGTCGAATCCTTGGATCATGGCCGCGCGGCCGGCAACGCTTCCAGCCGGCGTTGCGCCCGTACTCATCGGTACGTCGATTGCATGGCGCGATGGCGTCTTTGCGTTCTTGCCATTCATCGTCGTGCTGTTCGCTGTGCTCGCCATCCAGATCGGTGTCAACTTCGCCAATGATCTCGCCGACGCGGCGAGAGGCGCTGACACCGAGGCGCGCATTGGTCCGCAGCGGGCTGTTGCCTCTGGTGTGATCACCCCGGTCGACATGAGACGAGCGATCGGGATCGCGTTCGGACTCGCTGGTCTCGCCGGCATCTACTTGATCTGGTACGCAGGGTGGCCGATCTTCGTCATCGGCGTCGTCTCGATCGTCGCCGCACTCGGGTACACCAATGGGCCGATCCCCTACGGTTACTTCGGCCTCGGGGAGCTGTGCGTGTTCATCTTCTTCGGGCTTGTTGCCACCGCAGGAACGAGATATGTGTTCGGAAGTCCGATTCCAGCGTCTGCGTGGGCAGGTGGCGTGGTGATGGGACTACTCGCTTCCGGAATCCTTGAGGCCAACAACATCCGCGATATCGACACCGACCGCGAGGCAGGAAAGAGAACACTCGCCGTAGTCGTTGGCAGGAACTGGGCACGCCGACTCTTCGCGGCGACAATCGCCGGAACGTTCGTCTGGATCATCTTCTCGATCGCCGTCGGCTGGTTCCCACCGCTGGCGATCATCACGCTCATCCTTGCGCCACTCGGTATCCCGCTCATCAAGACCGTGTTCACTGAGACCGAGGGTCCTCCGCTCATTGGCGTCCTCAAGGGCACCGCTCAGTTACAGCTCTTCGTCGCCCTTCTCTTGAGCCTCGCCCTCGCCTTCTGACCGCCGGTAGGCTGAATTCCGGTGACCACTCCAGACGAAACCGCACAGTATTGCGCCGACCTCGTGTCCGGCCTCGCCGACGCCGGCGTCGACACGGTGTTCATCTCGCCAGGCTCGCGCAACACGCCCCTCACGATCGCGTTCGCGAGAGAGCCAAGAATCTCCGACATCTCGCTCAGAGATGAACGTTCAGCTGGGTTCGCGGCGGTCGGATACGGGAAGGCGACAGGCCGCCCCGCTGCGGTCTTGTGCACCTCAGGATCCGCGGCAACGCACTACTTCGCAGCCATTGCCGAAGCGGACCAATCGGCTGCTCCTCTCGTGGTTCTTTCGGCGGACAGGCCCGCCCGGCTGAGAGGCACGGGAGCACCCCAGACGATGGACCAGATGCGTCTCTTCGGAAGCCACGTCAAGTCCTTTACCGATCTCGATGTCAGGTCTGCACAAGGGAAATCCGAGGGTGCGATTCTCGCGACGCTCGCTTCGGCACTGCCTCGCGGGGCGGTGCACGCGAACGTTGCGTTCGATGAGCCACTCCTCCCCGACGACATGCCGTCGATTCCTGAACCGATGCCAAGGCCAACCACACCGGCACAGGCCAGCGCGCACGAAGCGCTCATCGCGTCACTCACCGCGAAGAACGTGATGATCGTTGCCGGTGGGCGTCAGGAGGTCGGCTTCGGACCAGCGCTCAACACGTTCGCCACCGCCCTGGCCGCTCCGATCCTTGCGGATCCGCAGTGCTGGGTCACAGGACCGAACACGGTTCTGTTCGCAGATCTTCTTGCCTCCAGCTCGGACTCATTCGACGTTGCTCCGCCCGATGTCGTGTTGAGAATCGGACCGCTTCCTACCTCGAAGCCGATCTGGCGCTGGCTGGAGACATCCGGCGTCGACCAGATTCTCGTGGACACGTCACGTCTGAGGGACCCTCTCGCATCAGCAGCAAGGGTTGTCGAATGCGACCCTACGGCGTTCCTTCTGGCAAACGTCGCAGCAGAATCAAAGGCGACCGGATTCCTCGACACGTGGTTGGCCATGGACACAGCGTGCGCAACGATCGCAGGCGAGGCGCTCGACGGTCTCGCGTTCCCGAACGAGCCAGAGATCGCCCGATCACTCGTCAGGACGCTCAGAGTAGGTGAGGTGCTCCATGTCGGTTCCTCGATGCCTATCCGGGACGTTGATACATTCGCCACAGCACGGTCCGACATCGCTGTGTTCGCCAATCGTGGAGTCAATGGCATCGACGGGACGATCTCGACAGCCATCGGCATCGCGCTGGCCGGCCGTCCTGTGACCCTTCTGGTGGGCGATGTCGCCGCACTCCACGATGCCACAGCGCTGGCAGAAGCGGTTCGCCTTGATGCGCCGCTGCGGGTCATCGTCGTCAACAACGATGGAGGCGGCATCTTTTCGTTCCTCCCGCAAGAGTCCAGCGGCCTCATCTCGACGGATGTGTACGAGCGGCATTGGGGAACTCCTCATGGCTTGTCCTTGTGCAACGTCGCACGGGGCTTTGCAATGAAGAGCAATGCGGTCGAGACACTCGACGAGTACGTTGCAGCCATCTCTGAACCCTTCACACATCCCGAACTGATTGAGCTGAGAACGAACCGCGATGCGAACCTGAACCATCACCGTGAGGTTCGAGAAGCGATTCGCACTGCGGGTTCGTGAGTCTCTTCAGTTCCTCGTCAGAACAGTGAGCAGTGGCTTGAGTTTGAGCCTGGTCTCGCGCAGCTCGGCGTCGGGTTGCGAGTCGGCAACGATGCCCGCCCCTGCGTACAGGTGGGTCGTTGCACCCTTGATCAATCCGCAGCGAAGCGCAATACAGATCGCACCCTCGCCAGCACCATTGACCCAACCAAGGCCACCGGTGTACCAGCCTCGGTCCATCGCCTCTGACTTGTTGATGTAGTCCACGGCAGCATCCCTCTCCACGCCGCCCACCGCTGGCGTCGGATGCACCGCCTCGATCACGTCGAGTATTCCCACGCCTTCGACGAGCTCACCATGGATCTCGCTCGAGAGGTGCTGGACTGTCGCCATCTGCTTGAGAGAGGGAACCTCTGGCACGCTGAGGTTCACAGTTATCCCCGACAGCCGCTCTGCAAGATCGTCGATCACGAGGGCGTGCTCTTCTCTGTCCTTGGCTGAATTCATCAGCTGCTGAGCGATCACTCGATCGTCATCGTCGCCCTCACCTCGCGGAGCAGACCCCGCAAGCGGATTTGAGAGCAGATTGCTTCCGCTCACTTCGGCGAGCAGCTCTGGGCTGGCTCCCAAGAACACAGAGTCACCCGACTTCCACGCGAAGCTGTAGCACTGCGGGTATGCCGTTACGAGTTCGCGGAAGACCCTGAGGATCTCGACTGGCTCTGTTGATCGGACGATGACCGATCGCGCAAGCACAACCTTGTCGAGGTCACCGCGCCTGATCGTCCCCACCGCGTCAGCAACGTGCTCCGCCCACTCCGTGACCGGTGGGCGTGACTCGATCCCGTGGTCTCCCTGGTCAACCACCGTCGACCATTCGGGATGCTTCATCGAGCCGAGTAACTCCATCGTCGGGCCTGGCTCGTCTGACTCGGGAATGATGACCGACAACCTGCCCACACCCCCGACATGCTCGATCGAAATACGGGGCAGGAATACCTCAGCCGGCTCGTAGCCGTCCCACACGTCCGTAGTCGACCCAGTCGATAGGAAGGAGAATCCGACGAACGCCTTGAGATCTGGTCTCCCGTTCTCTGCAAGGGCGTCCCTGATGTCACCGAAGCGACCCTCTCCCGACGAGGAAGAGCGCCACGCGGTACCGATGCCGACCAGTCGATCACCGTTTGGCATGGAGTACGCAACCGCGTGATCAACGAGGCTGGCTCCAGTGCGTGCGAAGTCGAATGGATCGAAGTCGATGTCCATCGATGCGACCCGCCACCCCGACTGGGCAGCGAGTTGGCGGTCCAGATCGGCGAGCTGTTGAGGGCTGAGGAGGAGCATCAGACGGAGGGTAGGGACATGACGGCATCGATGATCTCGGCGATCCGGTCAGGATCCTCCATGGGCACGAGGTGTGTGGCGTCCTCAAGAACGACCACGTCAACGTTCGTGAATCGATCTGCGAGCATTCCGAGATACGGTTCGCCGTGGGTTGTCGACCGGGCGCCCGCAACGATCGTGACCGGAAGATCGATTGTGCCGATGATGTCCCACGTGTCATGGTCGAAGCCAGAGACGAAGTACTCGGCTTCAATCTCGGGTGAGCACTTCAACTCGAAGCCAGCATCCGTCTGCCTGAAGCCACCGTCGAGATAGGCGTCCAACGCCTCAGGGGTCCAGTCGGCGAATGGCCCAGCGGAGAACCGCTCCTTCGCAACCTCACGCGACTCGAACACGCGTCGACGTCTCCTTGCCGCAGTGGACACGTGGGACTCAACCCTCTGTCGTGGGGCTGGGAGGATGATCGGTTCGATCAGGACGAGATGGTTGAAGGCATTCGGAGACGCAACGGCCGCACGCGCAATTGCAGCGCCGCCTGTCGAGTGACCGACTCCCAAAAGCTCACGACGTCCATCGAGCAAGGCAACAACATCGCGCCCAAGGAGATCCCACTGCATCGGAAATTCCGACATAGCGCTGTCCCCGTGGCCGCGGAGGTCCATCGACAGCCAGGAGAAGGGATTCGTTCGCATCGCCGAGATGACGGGATTCCACACCTCTTTGCAGAATCCGGCTGCGTGCACGAACAGCAGATCGGCGTCGCCGCGACCACCGCTCGCCGTCGCGAGCCGTATCCCGTCAGCGCCCTCAACCACTGACAGGACCCACTCCTTCGGTGTCATCCAAGCGCCATGTGAGGTTGTTCTGGACGTCGACGACGCCGTCCAGACGTCGGGCGAGTTCCTCGATCAATCTGGCCTCCGTGCGGGTTCCGATGCTCCCGACGAACGTCACAATGCCGTTCGCAACGGACACGTCAACCGTGGCAGGGTCTACGAACAACACGCGCCGCACAAGGTCTTCGCGTATCTCGTCCTCGATCAGATCATCCGGTCGAGTGAACGCCGCGACGATGTCGAACCGTGACAACACGCCAACCATCTTTGCGTCCTCCACCACGACCACACGCTTCACATCGCGACTCTGCATGAACCGCGCAGCCTCGAGCACTTCGAGATCAGCAGGAACACTGAGCACTGAGTGGGACATGACTTCATGGACCAATTCCGGAACGATGCCGGACTCGGCACGGGCGACCTCGAGCGCAAGAAAGTCGCCCTCGGTAATGATGCCAAGGACGTGATCATCCGCGTCAACAACCGGGAGACCAGAGACGCGATACCGGAACATCATTCGCGCCGCGTCTCTCACCGTCGTGGTCGGCGCAACGGCCACCACATCTGTTGACATCAGATCTCTGACGTGCATGTCAGCTCCCTATATCTTCGAAGGAAGGTCCATTCTCGATGGAATCCATGTGCCTGTTGTTGGTCGTACCTTGATACGAGCGTCCACGATACGCACACCGTCGCCAGGTGGGCCAACCTTTACGGGATTTAGATCCATCTCGAAGATCTCCGGTACGTCCTCGATCAAAGCCGACACACGAAGGAGCGTGTCGGTGACCGCCTCGATATCACCCGCCTCGCCGCCGCGATATCCATCAAGAAGCTTCGCCGACTTCACTTCGCTGACCATCTCAGCTGCATCGAGGTCGGTGAGTGGGTGAATCCTGAACGCAACGTCGCCGATGAGTTCAACGAACACGCCACCGAGGCCGAATACGAGAAGCGGCCCGAATGTTGGGTCCTCGACCATGCCGATGAGTATCTCGTGTCCACCGGCCACGAACTCTTGTGCAAGAACGCCTTCGGGATCCGGCACGGCGTTGGTGACTTGCTCGAATGCCGCAGCGATCTCACCAGATCCGACCACATTCAACGCAACGCCGCCCACATCGGACTTATGGACCGCCGATGGAGAGATAACCTTCAGAACGATTGGTCCATCAACGTCTGCACCGAACGCGATTGCATCCTCGACCGTGGACACGACCTGGGACTTGGGGATCACGATCCCATAGGAGTCGAGCACCACATCGACGGCGTCGGGGTCGAGCCAGAGGCCGTCCTGCCCGACATCGTCTCCGATGCCTTCCATGGCGGCTTCGACTGCGTATCGTGCCCTCGCTGGGTCGACATCGTCGAACTCGACGAACCTGCCCTCTGGCCGGCTGAGCCATTCGGCGTACGTCGTCGCCTTTCGCAGGGCCTTCGCCGCTCGCTCAGGGAACGAGAAGGTTGGGAACCCCACGTCGTCACTCGAAAGCTCCGTTGGCACACCACCGGATTGCATGTACACACAGAGGAACGTCTTGTCATGGGACGTTGCTTCGCCAGCCTCACGAATCGCCGTCGACGTTTCGGAAACGCCGATTTCAGATGCAGGAATGAACAGTGTGATCAGCGCGTCGATCTCGTCGCTGCCAAGGATGGCTTCGATCGCCTGCCGATACTCCTCGGGACCCGCCGCGGCGATCATGTCCACCGGATTCGCCACCGCAGCGTCATCGGAGAGGAAGGACTTGAGCTTGGCCTGGAGCCCATCGGAGAGCTCAGGCACCCTCAGCCCTTGGGACTCGAGCGCATCAACCGCAAGGATCGCTGGACCACCTGCGTTGGTGACAACGGCAACACGGTCACCCTTCGGTACGGGCTGGTTCGAGAGCAGTGCCGTGACGTCGAAGAGTTCCTCAAGCGTCGACACCCTGATGACACCGGCCTGGCGGAACAGTGCATCGACCGCCACATCGAGGCTGGCGAGTGAGCCTGTGTGGCTCGATGCGGCTCTCGCTCCTGCGGAGGTGCGACCCGACTTCACCGCAACGATTGGCTTCTTCTTCGCTATGCGACGAGCGATCCGCGAGAACCGACGCGGGTTACCGAACGACTCGAGATAGAGGAGGATCACATCGGTGTTTGGATCCTCCTCCCAGAAGAGAAGGAGATCGTTTCCAGCAAGATCCGCCTTGTTACCGACGGAAACGAAGGTCGAGATGCCGATGTTGAGATGTGTCGCGTAGTCGAGGATCGCGAGGCCGAGGGCACCGCTCTGGGACGACATCGACACGTTCCCCGCTCGCGGCATGATCGGCCCGAACTGTCCGTCCAGGCTGACCGAAGGGTCCGTGTTCTGAAGACCCATGCAGTTCGGACCAACCATTCGCATGCCAGAGTTTCGAACGATGTCGAGCAACTCGGCCTCCATCTCTGCGCCGGCCTCACCAGTCTCCGAGAAGCCAGCGGAGATCACTACAACCCCCCGTACGCCCTTCTCGGCGCACTCGCGCACTACGTCGTTGACAAAGCGCCCTGGCACGACGATGAACGCCAGATCAACGGAGTCTGGGATGTCCCCCACAGATGGGAAACAGTGGATCGACCGGACGACCGAAGCCTTCGGATTCACGGGATACACAGGCCCGTTGAAGTCCGCGTTGATGATGTTGTTGAAGAGCCTGCCGCCGATCGATGCCTTGTTTCGGCTTGCCCCGATGACTGCAATTGACGTTGGATAGAACAACGGCATGATCGACGCCGCGGTGGCAATCTGCTCGGCGCGCCCCTCCGCCTCGATCACGGCATCCGACTGTTCCGTGTCGATCTCGACCGTGTAGACGCCCTGGTCAACGTCGCGACGCATCGAGAACCCTACGTTGCGGAAGACGCGCATCATCGCGTGGTTGTCCGCAAGCAGATGCGCTTGGAATCCGTCGATGTTCTGGGCTCGTGCGTATGCGGAGATCCGATACACGAGCAGTGTTCCGATTCCCCTGCCTTGAAGGTCATCGGAAACGGTGAACGCTGCTTCGGCAAACCCGGCAGCGCAGCCCTTGGAACTGTATCTCCCAACTCCAGCCAGCTCACCGTCGACGATCGCGACGAACGCCATCTGCTCGGCGTAGTCGAGGTGTGTGAATTCCTCGAGCTCCTCTGGTTCGAGCTTCCGCTTCACCCGAAAGAAGCGGAAGTAGCTGCTCTCTGTCGACATGCTCTTGACGAACGTCTGGAGCGCCGACGAGTCCTCAGGGACGATCGGCCGTATACGTACCGTGCCGCCATCCTTGAGCACCGCACTTTGTTCCCACTCTGACGGATAGCCGGATGGCGTATCCGTGATCGTCGCCGGAACGGTCAATGACATGTGCGTGGTACCTCGGGTTGCTACCTCCGATTCTGGCAGGTCGCTGATGCCAGCATTCGGCCGCGGTATGGTTCTGGCATGGATGCGTGCTGCTCACCTGTTTGCTGCTCACCGCTGTCGGCCGATGACGCCACCGAGATGGCGTCGCGCATGAAGGCGCTCTCCGATCCGACACGACTCCGCCTCTTCAGCCTCGTTGCTTCGAGTCCTTCACAGTGCGCGTGTGATCTGACCGAGCCGCTCGGTGTCAGCCAACCAACCGTCAGCCACCACCTCAAGGTGCTGACCCAAGCGGGGCTGCTCACGAGGGAGCAACGCGGGAAGTGGGCGTATTTCTCGGTTTCGGACGAAGCTCTAGCCGAGCTCAGCGTCTTCCTCGACCCCAGCGCTGTCACCGTCGGGTGAACCGAACACAACCGATATCTCTCCGCCACCATCGATCGATGTTCCGATCCTGATTCCACCGCCAGTTCGTTCGACAGTGCGCACAACGATGTCAAGTCCGAGACCGGTTGACCCTGCGCCGCTCTGACCTCTCCGCGTGGCGCCGAGGTCGCCAAACCCGGGGCCTGCGTCCGAAACGGTGAGTACCTGCCTCCCATCGCCCTGAGTCCGCGCTGCAAGCCGATATCCGACACCGGCAGGAGTGTGCGCAAAGATGTTCTCGATCAGCACATCAATAAGCGCACCGAGTTCCACTCGCTGGAGTTCGACGAGATGGTCTCCGGGCTCGACAGACACAGAGGTTGGCCTGCCCTGCTCATCGGCAAGCACCTGCCAGAACGAGGCTCGATGTGTCAGCACCGAGCCGAGATCGACGGAGTCTGCAGCCGTGGCTGCCCCTGATTGCCTGCGAGCTCTCTGAATCATTTCGTTCACCTGATGTTCGAGTTCATCGATGTCGGCTTGAAGGGATGCTGCCTCACCACGATCAGAGAGCGTCTCGGCTTGCAGCCTGAGAGCGGTTAGAGGTGTGCGAAGTCGGTGCGAGAGGTCGGCGACAGATTCGCGCTCCGCCTCAAGCAGCATGTCGAGCCGTCCCGCAAGGGTGTTGAACGCCTCGCCTACTTCAGCGATCTCCTCCGGCCCTGAAGGCACGACCCGCACATCGAGGTTTCCCCTCCCCCATTCGTTTGCGGCGTCGGAGAGCTCGATGACGGGTCGCACCACAGAACGTCCAAGGCGGTCGGCCGCAAACGTCGCCACGGCAATCAGGAAAAGGCCGAGTCCGACGAGCATTGCCCAGGCGAGGGCTACACCCTCGGTCAGCTCTTCATCGGAGACGAACGTACGCACAACAACAGTGTCGCCCTCGATGGGTGCATCGGCGGTGAGGACGGGAACGAGGACTTCGGCGCCACCGTCAGTCTTTGCGGTGAATGCCGCGCCACTCTGCGCTTGGCCGATGTTCTCACCCGATCCAATGTCCGCGCCAACGACTTCGCCACTGACAAAGACCACGCTCAGGCCTTCAGGATTCCCGAATGCTGTCAGTATCGCGTCCGCAAGCTCTGGAGTGATTCCGCCGTCCGAGCCAACAACGGCGAGAGCAGCTGCTACCGACTGTGCATCGCGCTCTGCATCCGAGAGTGCTCGTGCCTGCGCCTGGTTCCTGATGAGGATTCCCACAGCAACGAGAAACGCAACAACGACAAGTGACGCGACCGCAAGACTGAGGAGCGCAAGTCGTCTTCTCACAGGACGCGGCTCATGAGGGGTCGACGAGCTTCACGCCCACACCATGCACAGTCTCGATGTGGCGGGCATCCGCAGCGGATTCGCCGAGCTTCTTTCGAAGCCACGAAATGTGGACGTCGACAGACTTCTCCGAGCCGCCATATGGCTGTCGCCACACCTCGGCCATGAGCTGCCGTTTTGAGACCACGGTGCCTTGTCGCTCAGCGAGGTACAGCAACAGGTCGAACTCCTTTGGGCTGAGCTGAAGCCGAGTTCCTGAAAGAGTGGCCACGCGAGCCCCCGGATCGATGTTCAGATCACCGACGACGATGACTGCCGCGCCGTCGTCTGCTGCTGAGCGGCGCAGGACGGCGCGGAGTCGTGCCTCGAGCTGCTCAACGCTGAACGGCTTGACGAGATAGTCATCGGCTCCTGCGTCGAGTGTCCTGATGACGTCACGGTCATCACTTCGTGCGGTGGCCACGACGACAGGTACGTCCGTGATCGCCCTGATCATCTTCAACAGCTCGGCGCCATCTAGATCAGGCAGGCCCATATCGAGAACAACCACGTCGTGGCTTCCGCCGACGATCTGCTGCAATCCGTCAAGCGCTGTTCCTGCACCTGAGACGTCGTACCCGTCCTGGGAGAGGACGCGCGTTACCAACTCACGGATGCGTTGGTCGTCCTCGATGATCAGCACAGCTGGCACGCCGATAATCAACCACAATGCGAGTGTCTTAGCAACTCCTTAACATGCTGTTGGAAACATCGAAACCCGGAGACATGCACGATGCTTGCAATGCGGCAGAGACTCCTCCTGGTCGCTGGTTGGCTTCTGGCAGCCATCGGCTCGGTCTTGGTAGCTTCTGGTGCGGTGGCGATTGCCGGAGGACAGGTTCTTGACCGTCCGCTGCGACCGCTCACTGCGGCAGAAGTTGCAGCGCTCCCTGTCGTATCGGTGGGCTTGACCGACACAACCGAGCCCCAAGCCTCCGGCGGCATCGAACGAACCACCGGCGAGTCCACCGAAGGGAGCGATTCGACCGACGCCGGTCTGACTGATCCAGTCAGCACCGGGGGGAGTTCGCATTCATCCGACGATGATCCCGGGGACGAATCCGGACTGGAATCTGCGCGGTGGGATCGTTTCACGTCACCAGACAGTTCGATCTCACATGTCGAGGCACTGGAAGCGGGCCGAGCGTCCTTTGCGGCGACCGACGGTCAACTCCATCTCTTGTGGGTCACACCGGGTGCGGGATACGTTGCCCACACGTTGAGCCATGACAGCGATTCGATCACGCTTTCGTTCTCTTCGAGCCGCGATGTCTGGTTGATCACTGCCACAGTCGTCGGCGATGAGATCATCGTCGAGTCCGATCCGACACCAATCGCCTAGCCGAGCAGGCTGGCTGATCAGGACTGCGAGGAGTCCTTTGCAAAGGCGAGAGTCTGGTCGTAGCTGTCGACGAACTCCATGACCCGCTCGGGGTCGAGTGGCCTGGCAACGAGATATCCCTGCACTCTCGTACATCCGAGCATGCGGATCGTGGCGAGCTCTTCGGGAGTCTCAACCCCCTCGGCGATGACGCTGAGGTCGAAGCTCCGTGCGATGGCAACGATCGCCTCGACGATCGCCTTTGCCTCGTCGCGTCGGTGGGCGTCGCGAACGAACGACTGATCGATCTTGAGTGCGTGGATGGCAAGGCCTTGCAGCTGGCGAAGCGACGAATAGCCTGTTCCGAAGTCGTCGATCGACACCCGGACACCCATGTCAGAGAGTCGCTCGAGGGCCCGTTCGGTTCGCTCAGCTTCGTGCGTGATGGTGCGTTCGGTGACCTCGATCTCAAGATGCCGCGGGTCGAGATCCGCTGCGGCTAGCGCAGAAGCGATCGATTCCACGAGGTTCGCATCCCTGAACAGCCGCTCTGAAGCGTTGACGGCAACGCGCATTGGGCGCATGCCCTCACTGATCCAGCCGCTCATGGCGTGGCACGCCTCGTCGAGGAGCCACTTGCTCATCGGGACGATCAGATCCGACTCCTCGGCAAGCGGGATGAACTGTCCGGGCATCAGAAGCCCATGGACGGGGTGGTCCCATCTGACGAGCGCCTCGATGCCGATCACGGTTCCCCTGGCCAGGTCGACCTTTGGCTGGTACTCAAGGCGCAGTTCACTCCCTGACTCGATTGCGGCTCTGAGATCATCCATCAGCGCTATCCGGTCAGACGTGCGGTCCCTGAGCGACTTCGTGAAGTACTGGTATGTATTGCGGCCCGCGGCCTTTGACTGATACATCGCGGTGTCTGCACCCTTGAGGAGATCCTCGTATGAATCACCATCGACGGGGTACACGGCGATTCCGATGGAGGCGGTGACGACGAGCTCGCGTTCGCCGACGCTGTAGGGCGTGGCGATCGTCTTGAGGATCTTGGTGGCGACGTGACCTGCGTCTTCGACCCGCTTCCCGTCTTCGAGGATCACGGTGAATTCATCGCCTCCGAGGCGGGCAACGGTATCCGACTCGCGGAGGCATCCGACGAGGCGAGCAGCGATCTGGCGCAGCATTTCATCGCCAACGGCGTGACCGAAGCGATCGTTGACGTCCTTGAACCCGTCAATGTCGATGAACATCACCGTGACGAGGCCACCGTCCCTGCGCGCACGCACGAGCGCGCTTTCGAGCCGGTCGCGGAACAGGGCACGATTGATGAGGCCTGTCAGGTGGTCGTACTGGGCGAGATACCCGAGCTTCCCATCAGGTCGCTTCTTCACGAGCACCACGACAACGATTGCACCGATTGCGGCTACAGCGAGCACACTCGCTACAAGCAGAAGAATCATGCTGAGAATCCGTTGATTGGCATCACGTCTTCTTCGGCACAATGAACCGCAAGGTGTAGGACTTGGCATCGCCTGGCTGCGCGTATTCGGTACGATGGTTGAGACAGGAGAGATTCGCCGCGAAGAGATTGAGAGGATCGTGTGTCGTTCTGGGAGTTCTTCCTTCTGCTGGTGATATTCATTCCGTTGGTGATGCTGTGGTTGTTCACGCTCACGGACCTCGCGAGGCGAGCCGATATCTCCGGCGTCGCCAAGGGCCTCTGGGCGGTCGCGGTGGTGATCCTCCCGCTCATTGGGATGCTCGTCTACTTCATCGCACGACCGAGCGAGCCAGAGATGCAGCCCGATCCGGCGGTGAGAATGCGCGAGAAGATGGACGAGGCTGATCCATCTTCAATGATCGATCAGCTGGAAACGATCGCAGGACTGCACGATTCAGGGATCCTATCTGACGAGGAGTTCGCCTCGGCCAAGTCGAGACTGCTTGATACCGTATGAACCTCGCTGAGGAGACCGTTGAGGTATTACTGATCATCGGGGTTACGGTGCCGCTCTTCCTCCTGTGGATCGTCACGTTCGTCGACATTGCTCGTCGCAAGGATCTATCGCTTCCAAGAAAGGCAACGTGGACTGCCGTCACCTTCTTCGGGGTCTATGTCGGCATTGCCGTGTACGCCGCAATGAGACCCGTGCCCGAGGTTCTTGGCAAGGGCCTCCGATCCTCGGTCCCAGAAACCTCAGCAACCGTCAGCACGCTTGAGAAGCTCAGGACCGAACACGCAGGCGGGTCAATCAACGACGCCGATTACCTGGCAAAGAAACGCGATCTCCTCGGACTGACATAGGCGCTAGTGGACGACGATCCAGACAGCTATGTAGTGGGTCACGAAGGCAGCGACGGTGGGAACGTGGAATCCTGTCGACGTAGGTCCGGCAGAGACCACCGAGATACGACCCAATCAGGTTGGTGTCGTTCGGCTGTCAGGCCTCCGTCTTGTCGTTCGACCTCTCGCGGTTCTCTCTTCGCTGCCACATGAACCCGCCAACGCCGCCAACAATGGCACCAACGAGGAGCCACACGATCGGCGGGCCGAATATGGCGCCGGGAATGAGTGCGAGGAGTCCGCCGGCGATCGCTCCGATTCGCGCACCGTTGAGCGAGTCGTAAGGTTGGACGCCAGGTGGGTACTTCGGGTTGTCACGCGCCACGATATGGAAACCCTACACGCCTTCTTCGGCGGCTGAAATTCGACCATTCCCGGCTCCCCGCTCGGTGGCTGGGTGCACCATGTTGGCTGAGTTGGAGAGCAGCGGCGTCACAGAGCTGGCGAGCAGAAGTGGGATGGCGATCACAGCGAGGAGTTCGGAATCTGGATTGCCGGGACGGGGTACTGCGAGCTGCAGGAACACCTCGATCGCGGGGAGGACGACAATCAATGTGGCCAACATGGCAATCCCATTCATGGCGATTCCGCCCCACTCGCGTTTGGGCTTCCAGAGCGCGGCTGAGCACGCTGCAATGGTCGGAATGCCAAACAGCGCGCCGGCCTCAGGGAGCCACACACCCGTTACCAAGGCGGCAAGACCCAACACAATCAATGCAGCGGTAGGGACATCGACTTCTTGACGATCTGACCATCGGAGGATCGCAGACCACACAACAACGCCAAGACCGACAATCATGCTGAACCACGCATAGATCTCAAAAGCCCCCATGTTCTGCCGACGAGACGCTATCAATGCCCATGCCGCGACTCCCACAACACAGAACCCCGCGATCGAGACGGAGCCGATACCGAGTCCCGCTAGCAGTCCCCGCGGTCGCAGTCCGCCTGATCGCCGCCGCGCATTGACCACGGTCGCGACCGCGACAATAGACATCACACCGATCAGCTCTGCGATACCAGCACCGTATCTCACCACGAACGACCCAGGAATTGTGAAGAAGACAACGGCCTCATCGGTGGGTTGAAGCCGTTCAGGTCCTGGGTGCTGAGCGAGGCCAAGGACGATCTCGGCAGCGTGCAACATCCCGCCCACATTCAGCGACCCGATCGTGTCATTCGTAGTGTGATAGATCGATGACGCTCGCATGTATGCGAAACTGAAGCCGGGGATTCCTTGATCACGGAAGACTTCAAAGTCTGTCGAGGCCCCTCCAATCAGATCGGTTGTCTTCGATAAGAACGAGTACACGACTGGACGTGGAATTGCGCTCACGAGCTGTGACATGAGCTCTGATCTCGGGCCTGATATATCGACGAGCATGGACGGGCCCGATCTGCCGATGCCCTCCAGATTCACGACAAGACGAGGATCATCGAGCCACGGATGCGTGACGGCTGCGGATGCGCCGTACCTCGGGGCAGGTTCCTCACCGTCGGTGAACAGGAAGATGACATCGACAGGTGGCGGCGTTGCCGATAGGAATCGTGCGACATCAAGAAGGGCAGCAACCGCTGCCGCGTTGTCGTTTGCCCCCGCCGTTGTCGGCACACTGTCATAGTGAGCGACGAATACGACTGGAGGCCCCGACTGTTGACCGCTGAGATGTGCGAACACATTGGTGATCTCAACCGTCCCGCCGGTGTTCGAGAAGTAGTCGTCTACCTCGATTGTCTGCGTTTGCACCGTCACATCGAAGTCGGCAAGGACTTGAACGAGATAGTCCCTGACGAGTTCGTTCGCGGCGGAACCCATTGGGTGTGGCACGGCAGCGATGGATGCAACGTGATCAGCCATTCGCTCCTGGGACAGCTCTCCAGCTGAACGCGGAGCCACCAGTGGACTTGCTGCCACAACCAAAGACGCCGCGAATATGGCACCAGCGGCAACTCTTCGCTGTCCTACACCCATCCGTTCCTCGAGACCTACTCGATCGTCTCATGGCACACCTTCGGAGAAGGCTCTGGGATTCCCGGAATGCCAAGATGTGCCCGGGACAGGACTTGAACCTGTACACCCTTTCGGATAGCGGATTTTAAGTCCGCCGCGTCTGCCAGTTTCGCCACCCGGGCCTGTGCATTGAACGGTAGACGGCGCTGATGTCATACAGCCGCGTTCGGATTCCTAACCTCAGAGCACTCGAATTAAGGAGCTCGTCGGTGAAAGTCTTCCCTCCTGAGAAGATCCGGAATGTCGCACTCGTAGGCCACTCCGGATCAGGAAAGACAACCCTTGCAGAAGCACTGCTGTACCGCGCCGGTGCGATCGACCGCATCGGCACCGTCGAGGCAGGCACCACCGTCACCGATTACGATCCCGAAGAACACGAGCGCGGCACGACCATCACCATGGCGCTCGCACCGTTTGAGTGGCGCGGTCACAAGATCAACCTCATCGACACCCCCGGATACGCCGACTACGCGGGCGAGCTGCACGCAGCGCTCCGCGTCACCGACCTCGCAATCTTCGTAATCGACGCCGTCGAAGGCGTCGAGGTACAGACCGACTACGCATGGCGGATCGCGGAACGCCTTGGCACACCTCGCATGGTCTTCGTCAACAAGCTCGACAAGGAACGCGCCTCATTCGAGAAGACAGTTGCCGAACTCAGGGACACGTTCGGTGCCGGAATCGCACCCATCGAGCTCCCGATAGGCAATGAGGAAGCATTCCACGGAATCGCCGATCTCTTCAGGGACAAGGCCTTCTTCTACGACTCTGGCAGTGCGAAAGCCGCCGAGATGCCAGAAGACATGGTCGACCGTGAGCACGAGGTTCACGACAACCTCGTCGAGGGAATCGTCGTTGCAGACGATGCGCTTCTCGAGCGATACCTCGACGGAGACGTGCCGTCGGTCGACGAACTCGAGCATGTAATGGCAGCAGGAGTCACCGCTGGCACGGTCTTCCCCGTGGTGTGCGGATCCGCAACGGGCCCCATCGCCGTTGACCGCCTTGCCGACTTCATCGTCGAACTCGCACCCGCACCGGCCGACAGGCCCCCAGCGATCGTCACGGTTGGCGACGAGGAGATAGAAATCGAGAAGGATCCTGCCGGCGATCCGCTCGCCTTCGTCTTCAAGACCCTTGCCGATCCCTACGTTGGCCAGATCAGTCTTCTCAAGGTGATGTCAGGCACGCTCAGTCCGGAGACACATCTCGTCAGCGGACGCTCAGGTCAGGACGAGCGTCTTGCGAAGATCGCTACGATGTTCGGGAGCGAGACCACGCTCGTTGAGTCTGCACCCGCCGGCGACATCATCGCCGTTGCGAAACTGATCGACACGAAGACGGGTGACACCCTCGCGCCGAAGAACAAGCCCGTCACGGCTGCACCGATCGACTTCCCCGCGCCTGTACTGGCAACTGCTCTTGTGGCGCGGACCCAATCGGACGACGACAAGCTGTCGTCCGCGTTGTATCGCATTCTCGAGGAGGACGCGAGCCTCAAACTGGAACGCAACGCCGAAACCCATCAGACACTTCTGTACGGTCTCGGCGACAACCATGTGAACACCGCGATCGACAAGCTCAGGCGGAAGTTCGGTGTCGAGGTTGATCAGGAGAAGGTCCGCGTCCCCTATCGCGAGACAGTGACGCGGTCAGCCGATGCCGATGGCAAGCACAAGAAGCAGTCCGGCGGCCACGGCCAGTTCGGCGTCTGCCACCTCATGGTGAAGCCCTCACCCCGAGGCGATGGGTTCGAATTCGTGGACAAGGTCAAGGGCGGTTCCATCCCCAGAGGATTCATCCCTGCTGTCGAGAAGGGCATTATCGAAACGATGGCCGAAGGCGGCAATCACGGGTTCCCAGTCGTCGATGTGCAAGTCACTGTCGACGACGGCAAGTATCACGCCGTCGACTCCTCCGAAATGGCATTCAAGCTCGCTGCACGCGCCGGATTCAGGGATGCGTTCGACAAAGCAGGGCCCATCGTCCTAGAGCCTGTGTCCAAGGTGGCGATCACCGTTCCAGCCGACTACCAGGGCGACGTCATGGGCGACATCGCCTCACGTCGAGGGTCCGTCCAGGGAACGATGACGGGCGACAATGGCAGCCAGACAGTCGAAGCATTGATTCCGACGAGCGAGATCGTCAGGTATGCGATTGACCTTCGATCGCTCACCCACGGATGGGGCAGGTACCGTGCTTCGTTCGATCATTACCAAGAGCTTCCATCTCATCTCGTTGCCAAGGCAATGGCAGACGCCAAAGAGGAATAGGCCGCTACTTCGGCAGCAGGTCGTGCGCGAGAGCGTTGAGCAGCCCGTACTCGCTCACGACGATTGAGTCATTGCCAACCGCGACGCATGCCCTGTCTGCCAGCACCGCTCCCGCAAGCATGACGGGTGCGCGCTTGGGATCCAGTGACGGGATCGCTGCGGTCTCCGCGACGGTCAACACGGAGAGCTCTGAGATGAGCTCCTTGATCTCGCCGCGAGTTAGCTCCTTGCCGTGGACGGCCTCCCTGTCGTATACCTGAAGTCCGAGCTTGATGGCGGTAAGACTGGAGAATGTGCCAGCAACTCCGATGACGGTGCGGGGCGTCCCTGGCAATTCGACAGTGGAGAACTCCGCGTCGGCATGCGCTGAGGCGTCCGACAGCTGTCCTCCGGAGGGAGGTCGGTCGGGCAGCTTTCGATCGTTGAGACGCACCGACCCGATATCGATACTCGTCGCATAGATCGGTTCCGTCACGCCATACACGAACTCGGTTGAACCTCCACCTATGTCGATCACGAGAAAGGGCGGCTCCCGGTCGGTGTTCGCTGTTGCACCCGCAAACGCGAGGGCCGCCTCCTCCTGTCCTCCGATGATCTCAGGACTGACTTCGATGATGGCGCCGATGGCGTTCATCAGCTCGGCGCCGTTCTCGGCATCCCTCGAAGCTGATGTCGCAACGGCACGGACGCGTGAGACTCCGTGCTGCTCAATCGCATCGGCGTATGAACGCATGACGTCGAGTGTCGCTTCCATGGTGTCGTCCCTGAACCGCCCCGTGGCATCAACGCCCTTGCCAAGTGCCGTGACTCTCGTGTGGCGGGCGAGTTGCTTCCCTCCATCATCCAACACGAGAAGGCGAACAGAGTTCGAACCGATATCGATCGCTGCAACCCTCACGCTGGCTCCGTCATGTTGGCTCGGTCCAAGCACCGTTGCGTATCCATCTGCCTTCCTCCATAACGACACACGGCGACGTGCAGCCGAGAGGCTCTATGTCCGCAGCGACACCGGCGCCGACCGGATTCTCGTTGCCGGCGGCCGTATCCGCGTACTGAGCATGCAGGCATTTCACACCACCTCGCGATCCTGCAATCCCTCCGCTCGGTCGGGGCCCCTCCCAGCCGGCCGGAATGAGCGAGTCACGATGATCCGAGTACCGCTTCATCGCGGCATGGAAGTCTTGCGAAACCGCGTCGTCCGATGCGAGCCTTTCATCGGCTTCGCTAACACCCCCGGCCGACTCGAGTCGTGAGACACGAAGCGTTGCGAGCGGACAGGTGAGCCAGTGTGTCGTTGGAAACGGCGTGCCATCGTCGAGAATCGGGGGAACAGCTATCACGATCGGGAGCTCAAGGTGACAGCGCGCCTCGACCGCGACGGGCGAGCGAGTTGGTCGTCCGATCTGGCGCTCCACGACCGAGCGGTCATCCATCTCTGGTTTGATCGTTCCCCGTGACGAAGTCCCAGATACGCTCGAAGAACGATCGATCCTCGTCGGATGTCGGCACCTGGTCCGTCGGCGTCTCGCCTAACTCTGGAATCACGGAGCTCTCGGCCTCGTCGGGGATCACGACGTATCCGATCTCCCCTTCTCTCACGAAGCCGTACTGCTCGCGAGCTAGACGCTCGACTTCCTGCTCCGTGTACATCGCCGCGATGTCGTCTGACAGCTCCACGTTCTCTGCTGTCAGCCTGTCGAGTTCGATCTGTGCAGCCTCGACGTCCGTCCCCCGGTCGAGGTACTCCCTGACAGGAAGAACGCCAGTCACGACGAACCCGGCAACGACGAACACCACGATGAGCACGGCAGAGCGAAGACGCCGCAGTTGCCGCCTCGGCTTGCGAGGGGCTGCCTCTACCTCTGGTCGTTCGAGTGTGTCTGTCATCTGAACTTCGCGAACCTGTCCCATCCTGCGTAGCGTGCGTCCGCTCCGAGGCTCTCCTCAATGCGGAGCAGCTGGTTGTACTTGGCCGTGCGCTCGCCTCTGGCGGGAGCGCCCGTCTTCATCTGTCCCGCGTTCGTCGCAACGGCGAGATGGGCAATGAATGAGTCCTCTGTCTCCCCTGACCGGTGGCTGATCATTGATCCGTATGCCGAACGCTCAGCGAGTTCGATCGTGTGAAGCGTCTCTGAGAGGGAACCGATCTGGTTCACTTTGATCAGGATCGCGTTCGCGACGCCAAGATCGATCGACTTCCTGAGAAGGTCGACATTGGTCACGAGCAGGTCGTCTCCGACGATCTGAGTTGACGTGCCCAACTGATCGGTCATGATCTTCCAGCCATCCCAATCCGCCTCGTCGAGGCCGTCCTCGACAGATACGATCGGATAGTCGCGCACCAGACCAGCGAGATGGTCGACCATCTCTGCGGACGAAAGAGTGGCGCCCGAGAGTTCGTACGATCCGGCACGGTAGAGCTCGGTGGCAGCGACGTCGAGAGCGAACGCTACGTCCTCTCCAACCTTGTAGCCTGCCGTCTCGATTGCCTCTGAGAGCACTTCAAGAACCTCGCGGTCGCCAGGCAGATCGGGTGCGAATCCGCCCTCATCACCAACATTTGTGGGAAGCCCCTTGCCGGCGAGCACCTTCTTGAGCGCTTGATACACCTCGACTCCTGCCCGCAACGCTTCCTTGAAGCTTGGAAGGCCACCAGGAACGATCATGAATTCTTGGGTGTCGATCGAGTTCGCGGCGTGGGCGCCACCATTGACGACGTTGAAGCACGGCGTCGGAAGGGTTCTCGCGTTCGTACCACCGAGGTACCGATAGAGGGGAAGCCCAACTCCTGCGGATGCCGCACGGGCATTCGCCATGGAGACAGCAAGCACGGCGTTCGCGCCGAGATTCGCCTTGTTCGGCGTTCCATCGAGATCCAGCATGACCTGGTCGATTGCTTCCTGATCTGTGGCGTCCATACCCACCAAGCGGGGTGTGATGGTGTCGGTGACATTCGTAACGGCGCGTTGCACACCCTTGCCGCCGTACCGATCGCCGCCGTCTCTGAGCTCAACCGCTTCAAGGGCTCCGGTGGATGCACCTGAAGGTACGATTGCACGCCCAAATCCTCCGCCGTGGAGCGTTACCTCCGCTTCGACGGTTGGGTTTCCGCGGGAGTCCAGCACCTCTCGCGCATGGATCTTTGTTATGGATGTGGCTGCATTGCTCATATTGCTCCGAGGGTAGACGGCGGATGCCTCTGCCTATGGCTTTACAGAGGCTCTTGCTAGTGAATCTCCAACTTGGCAGATCGCCAGGCTTGCTCAAGTTCAGCTGCTTTTGCGGACGCAATATCGGCCGATCGGGCCATGAAATCGTCTTCCATCCAGCGGAACCGTGCAACGAATTTGTCGACCGTTAAACGCAGGGCAATCTCGGGATCGACTCCGAGGTGCCTCGCAAGATTGACCACCGTGAAGAGGATGTCCCCGAGTTCATCTGTCGTTGCTGCCTCGTCCGCCTCCTCGAGTTCAACGATCTCCCCACGGAGGACAGCGATCACTTCCTCCGGCTGATCCCAGTCGAAACCAACGCTCTTCGCGCGTTTCTGCACCTTCATTGCACGGGCGACGCCCGGCATGCCAGCGGGGATGTCATCCATCAGACTGTCGCGCTTCTTCTCTTCCTTCTTGATCTGCTCCCAGTTGTTGAGCACCTCATCGGCGTCGGCGACTTCAACATCCCCGAACACGTGCGGATGCCGATGCACGAGCTTGCGACGGATGGACTCTGCAACCTCGTCGATGTCGAACGCTCCGGCCTCAGCGGCAAGCGTGGCGTGGAAGATCACCTGAAGCAGCAGGTCACCGAGTTCCTCCTCAACTTCAGCGTAGGCGCCGAAGTCTGGCTCACCGTCCGGTGCATCGTGTGGCAACTGGGCAATGGCGTCTGCAGTCTCGTACGCCTCCTCGATGAGGTGTGTGAGGAGCGTGTGGTGCGTCTGTTTGTGATCCCAAGGACACTGTTCTCGCAACACTCGATTCGTAGCAATCAACCCGAGCAAGCCGGTGGCTGTTGCGGGGACGAATAAGGACGTTCTCGGTCCCGCCGCACGCCGCGCCAACTCACTCGCTGTTATGTGCTCGATCACCTCGTCATCGTCACCGAGACGATCGAGAACGACGACGACCGTGTCCGGCGGAAGGGTCCGGGTCAGAGCAAGCGAAACTTCAGACGCCCGCAGCTCAGAGTCGACCTGCGTAATGATTGTCGGTACATGAAGCGGGAGCGGATCGGGAAGGTCCCTTGCATCAAGCACCTGGAGGCCATCGGCGATCGGGTCGAGACCGACAGCGACATAGGCCAAGTCGAGGAACGAAAGCCCCGGTTCTATGACGACGTCCAAGCCTAACTCGAGCGCCAAAGCCCTTATCTGGTGCACCGCTCGCTCTCCTACAACTGCGCTGCCCGGCACCGCGTAAACGACGGAACCGTTGCCTGCAGCCGCGAGAACGCGATGGGTGATCGCTGTGTAGACGTCGTCGAACTCGGCGAGGGAGTCATACAGATCGTCGCAGGCGATCACGCGCTGGGTGGATGTCCGGGTGGATGCCGGTTCCGCGTCCATCAGTTCATCGGCGGCTGGATGAATCAACGTCCGCAACACCACCGTTGCGGCCGATTCGATCGCGGATCGGGCGCTCTCGCTGACGTGGTCGAGGCCTGCTGGACCAAGACCGACGATCGTAATGCTCGGCACACCAGTCGTTGCAGGTTCAGACATATCAGGGAGAGGGTGGAGGAGGGATGATCCCGTCTACAGGGGGGTACCACATGCCGATATCGCTACGAACCTTGATCTCAGAGCGCTCTACGACGTCGTTGATCCAGGTATTCCAGTGCGAGTCGACCGTCTCACTCGGCACCCAGCGGGCGGGGTCCTCAGCAAGCTCTTCGAGCGTCTCTGGACCCTCGCGGGAGTCAACTCTGATGATGTGGAGGCCAAACTGGCTCTCCACGGGGCCAACAGCCTCACCGACCGGGGCAGTGGCAACAACGGTCGCAAATTCGGGGACGAACACGGCGGGAGAGACGGGGCATGGCAGGACACCGTCTACAGATTGAGTGTCGAGCGAGACTTCGTTCGCCACCGCGGCGAAGTCCTCTCCCGCGTCCAGTCGAGAGAGCACGGTCGACGCCTCTTCTTCTGTGGCGACGACGATGTGACTCGCACACACTTGGATCAGCTCGTTGATGTCGTTCTGCCATACGTCAAGGAGCACTTCCTCGTCGGCGGCAAGCGCCGCACGCACCTCAGACCGGAGGACGAGCTGGGTGACAACCACATCAAGCGCAGCGGCCGACAGGGACTCATCCACAACGATCGACTCGAGGTACTGCTGTTCTTGGGCGCCAACCGTTGAGAGGTATTCGGCTCGTACTTGGGGGGTGTCGAGCCCCGTAATCCCGAAGTCTGCCTCAGCCGCCAAGAGCATGGCTTCGGAGAAGATCAGACGCGAGAGGTCATTCCTGAACTCCTCTGCACCGACGGAGGTCTCACCCTCGTTACCAACCCTGATTGCCAACACTGAAGACACCTGAATATCGGAGTCGTTGACGGTCGCGGCAACGTCGGCCGACGCACAGCCTGCGGCGACGACTGAGAGAGCGGCGATGGCCACGGTGATTCGTTTGGTTGTGATCATTGGCTCGCGTTGCCTTCGCTTGCGGAATCGACAGATGCAGGCCACATTGTACGGAGGAACTCGGCAATCGCGGTTGCCGGAGACTCTGCGGGCGGCTTGAGGTACAGCGTCGATCCCCGAAGCAGCGAGCCTCGTGCGATGCGCTCAAGTCGAACCTCCTGTGATGCCTTCAGCGACACCGGCCCGATCTTCACTTCCCTGCGGTTCTGGACGATCTCGGTGATCCCGATCCGGATCGCCTCTACCCGGAGCCTCGCCGCTTCGATAAGGTCGACGGCCTCCTCCGGCAGCGGACCAAATCGGTCCTCCCACTCGGCAACAACATCATCGACCGCGCCGTGCGTCGTCGCCGCAGCGAGACGCCTGTATGCCTCAAGGCGAGTCTCGACGCCGGATACGTAGCTGGCAGGAAGGTGCGCATCGGCATAGAGATCAATGCGCACTGGCTCTGGCTCGTCCTCGTCGGCGGCTTCGCCCTTGAGCTTGTTCACGGCATCCGCCACAAGCTCCGTGTAGAGATCGATACCGACCGCAGCTATGTGACCGGATTGGGTCTCTGAAAGGATGCTGCCCGCGCCACGGATCTCGAGGTCACGCATTGCGAGTTCGAAACCGCTGCCGAGGTCGGAGAACTGGCCGATGGCTTCGAGCCTTCGATAGGCAGTGTCGGTGAGCCTTTCCTCCTCAGGATGGAACAGATATGCATACGCTCGCTGGTTTGAACGACCGACGCGTCCTCGCAGCTGATACAACTGGGCAAGACCGAGCCGATCGGCGCGTTCCACGATGAGGGTGTTGACGGTCGGTAGGTCGAGGCCTGACTCGATGATGGTCGTAGCAACGAGGACGTCGTACTCACGATTCCAGAAGTCATACATGACCTGCTCGAGCTGCCCCTCGGACATCTGGCCATGCGCAATCGCGAATTTGGCATCCGGAACGAGTTCTCGCAGGCGCGCCACGGCATGGTCTATCGACTGCACCCTGTTGTGGACGAAATACACCTGGCCCTCGCGGAGCATTTCCCGACGAATGGCAGCACCGGTTGCCCGTTCGTCATACGGCCCTACATACGTGAGGATTGGGTGGCGGTCCTGAGGTGCGGTGCGGATGTTGCTCACATCACGAATGCCAGTGAGAGCCATCTCGAGGGTGCGCGGTATCGGTGTCGCCGTCAGTGTGAGCACATCAACGCTGGCACGGAGTTCCCGCAGCCTGTCCTTCGCCGACACGCCGAACCGTTGCTCCTCATCGATCACGACGAGGCCGAGTGCACGGAACTCGATGTCTTTCGACAGGAGGCGGTGGGTGCCGACGACGATGTCGACCGAGCCGTCATGAATCCCCCGGACGACGTCCTTCTGTTGTTTGGCTGTGAGGAATCTTGAAAGCACCTCAACGCGTACGGGATACGGCGCGAACCGCTCCTCGAAGTTCGCGAAGTGCTGCTGTGCCAGAAGTGTTGTCGGCACGAGCACCACGGCCTGCTTGCCGTCTTGGACCGCCTTGAACATCGCCCTGATCGCGACCTCAGTCTTGCCGAACCCAACGTCTCCGAAGATCAGCCTGTCCATCGGAATGTTCGCCTGCATGTCCGATTTGACGTCCGTGATTGCCGCGAGTTGGTCCGGAGTCTCCTCGTAAGGGAAGGCGGCTTCGAACTCGGTCTGCCACGGCGTATCTGAGGAGAAGGCGTGGCCCTCGGCGGCGGCTCGCTTGCGGTGGAGCGCTACGACTTGATCCGCAACGACCGCGACCTCCTTGCGCACCTTGCTGCGAGTCTGGCTCCAATCGGTGCCACCCATCCTTGACAGACGCGGAGACTCCCCACCCGTGTACCTGACAATCGACGCAAGCTGGTCAGTTGGGACATAAAGTCTGTCCTCGCCGGCGAACTCGACGAGCAGATAGTCGCGCTCCGCACCAGCGATCTCTCTGTGAACGAGGCCAGTGAATCGGCCAATTCCATGATGGTGATGGACGATGAAGTCGTCCGGGTTGAGATCTCTGAACGCGTCGTGGATGGGCTTGCGGGTGCCGCGCCTCGCTGTTCTGTGGGCTCGACGACGACCGGCAACCTCACGCTCGCCCACAACGCCGAACCCAAGAGCAGGGAACACGAATCCGCTGTGGATGCCTATCGACGTGATCGCAGGAATCAGCTTGTCGAGGTGTCCGACGACCGGGAGGTCTGCTCCGTGCTCGCCGAGTACGTTCGCGACGCGGTCAGCGGCAGCCTGTCCGTCCATCGCGACGACGATCTCGACTCCGCGGTCCTTCCACGTGTTGATTGCAGTCGCGATCGACTCGGGATCACCCGGTACGGCATCGAGGGACCGGATCTCGTAGCCCTCGTCCCCCGGGCCGGACGGCTGCGGTGGAGCCTCCACGAGCCTGTCAGTGATCGCATCGGTGTCGAGCGGGAGGTACAGGGGAGGATGAGCACCGCCCTCAGGCCCCTCACTCCCCCACGTGTCTGCGAGCGCGATTGCGAGATCGGTTTCTTCTGCAATGAGCGCGTCAGCGCGAGCAGCGCAGCGGACAGGGTCGAAGAGGAAGACCGGTACGTCGGTGTCGTCAAGGATGGTGCGGGGGTTGGCAAGCCACGGCAGCCACGATTCCATGCCCTGGAACGTGATGCCATCGGCAATGCGGTCCCACGTGTCGGCCGCCCACGCTGCATCAGTGAGCAGATCCGTGGCTCGGTCGGCCATCGATCCATCGATGATCACCTCACGAGCCGGGTAGATCGACACAGACTCGTATTCATCGAGCGACCGCTGGGATGAAGCCGAGTAGGTTCGGATCTCATCAAGCGTATCTCCCCAGAAGTCGAGGCGGATTGGATCGTCTGCATTTGGTGGGTAGACATCGATGATTCCACCGCGCACGGCGATTTCACCCCTGGCCTCGCAACGTTCGACGCGCGTGTACCCAAGATTCACCAGGTTGGAAACAAGTCCCGTGAAGTCGTGAACATCGCCCTTTGAGAGGCCGAATGGCTCAACAGACGTCGGTGAGAGACGTTGGATCACAGCCCGAACTGATGCGACGATTACGATCGGTTCGTCAAGGGTGAGCCGATGCCTCGCCTCGACCCTGGCCGCCATCGTCACGATGTTCGGCGAAACATGTTCGAACGGCAGCGTCTCCCATGCAGGGAGCTGCAGCACCTGATCGGTGAAGATCGCGACGTCCTCGGTCAGATCCTCTGCTTCGCGCTCGCCAGCGACGACCGCAAGCACGGGTTTTCCCAAGCGTTTCGCGGCTGCGGAAACGACATAGGCGCGCGCGGACGGCGCAACGACCACTCGACCGGGGAGGGGTGGATCGAGGTCGCGACGCCAGCGATCAAGAAGAACACTTAGCGGTGCTGCCACTACGCGGAGGTTACAGGCAAACGATCACGCGGTTGACATCACACGTCGAGCATCAGGCGTCAGGGATACGGGGGTGACTTGTTGTCGTCATCCCTGTGGACCGCCGTGTGGTGCGTCCGGCAGAGCAGCCGGCAGTTCTCAAGGGAGGTGTCTCCGCCGTCTGCCCAGTGCACATCGTGGTGGACGTCACACCAACTCGACGGTGCGTGGCATCCAGGCCACGTGCAGTGCGTGTCGCGCGCTTCGATCGCCCGTCGCAGTGCAGATGGAATGATGCGAGTCCTGCGACCCACATCAAGCGGTTCGCCTTCCGATCCCAACACCATCGGAATGATGGCTGCGTCACAGGTGATCTTTCTCATGGTGCCAAGAGTCACGGCCGAGCCATCGATCTCTGGGAGACGTTTGAGACGCCCAGCAAGGATGTCGTAGTCAACGGTGACTGTGACATGCGGCTTGTCGCCAGCAGATGTCACCGCATCTGGGTTGTGGTCGAGCCAGAACGAGCAGATGTCCACGATGGCGTCTGCGCGGCGCTGGGCTGGTGAACGCAATTCGCCCGCATCGAGGTTCTGCGGATCGCTGATGCCGTCGACCGCCCGCTTGAGGATGTGCCCGCCCTCCGGAGCGAACGTGCCTCTCGTGTCCCACAGACCCTCGATCGTCTGATGGTGGTACAACGATCGCAGCTGGTCGCGCTTGTGAACATCATGAATTGCGCCGTGATAGTTGATCTGCTGTTCCCAGTGGTCAATGGCGCGTCGCAGATGCTTGACCGACAGGTAGGTGCCGATATCTGCGAAGACCGCTTCGTGATCGCCGAATTCGTCACCGTGACGGTCCCGTGCTTGGGCAAGGAGTCGCACGGAGTGGTGTGGGATGTCACCCGCCAGCGCCTTCTCAGTGATCGTTGGCATATGCGCCATCGCTCGGCCCGTCTTGACCGTCCCCGATGCTTCCGCAGTCGTCATTGCTGTGGTGTGTCGCAGCCAACCCGTGGTGCCAAGCCCGTAGAGCTCTTCGGGAATGTTGCGTCTCTCTGCCTCGTTCACCTGGACCGCCAAACGGGTCTGAGCGACGCTGACCGACCGCGCAAGGTCGGTTGTCGACTTGTCCAACACGTCATTGGACATCTGATCAAGCTCGATCTGTAGCTCCTGCAAACGAGTAGTTGCTGGGGGTTGCTCTCTCATACGCACAACATATCGAACATATGTTCGAGTGTCAAGAAGAAACACGAAGTAACATAAAGAACATCCATCAAGCTTGGTTTATGCGCGCTGCGCGTCGCGCATCACCGGCCGATCGACCGCTAGCGTGGCGATTCATGGCGATCCCAAGCAACATGCATTCGATCACGGCAGAGTGGATGACCGACGCCCTGAGCGCGAGCATCGGTGAATGCACAGTGGCTTCGCTCAGGGTTGAGCGAGTCGGTCAGGATCAGGGATGGACGGGACAGGTGGGTCGTGTTTGGATCGAGTACAAGGACGCACCATCCGATGCTCCTGACTCAGTGATCGCGAAGTTCTCGCCGCTGGACATCGGCGGCGTGTTTGGGGGGCGGGAGGTGAACTTCTATCAGGAGATCGCTGCCGAACAGGGTTTCGCCGTTCCTGTGTGCTATCACAGCGACATCGATGCTCAGACCGGCGAGAACATCGCGCTTCTCGAGGATCTCAGCAATCTCAACACTGTGCCATTCGTCGATGGATGCACACCAGGCCAGGCTGAGGCCGCTGTCGTGGCGCTTGCAGAGATCCATGCTCGCTGGTGGAACGACCCGACGCTCAAGTCAAAGGAGTGGCTCTTCAGCATCGCTGGATCTGACTTTGCAGAATGGTGGGCGCTGTATCCCGACGAGGTCGCACGTCTGCTCCCCGACTTCGATCTGTCGCCGCGACTGTTGGAATTCGGGGACCGCTTCGCATCAAACCTCCCTGCAATGTTGCAGCGAATTGAGGGAGCCCCATTCACTTGCATCCACAGGGACATCCATGTCGACAATCTCCTGTTCGGATCCGAGCCTCAGGATCCGAAGGTCATCCTCGTTGACTGGCAGACAGCAGGAAGGGGCAGAGGACCCAGCGACATCGCGTATCTCCTGATCAGTTCGCTCTCGCCCAGCGACCGGAAGTCGAACGAGCGACGCTTGGTTGGCACGTACCACGACCATCTCGTGTCGGGCGGCGTCGAGGACTACTCGCAGGACCAATGCTGGTCGGATTACCTGGTTTCGGCAGCAAGCAAGTTGTTTATCACGGTGACTGCGACCATCAACTTCGACAACACAAGCTCACACCGCACAGCATGGCGAACAGCAGATTTGGAGCGGCTGACAGCCTTCTTCGACGACCACAACCCGATCAGCGAACTCTGAACGGAGTCCTCACCCGCTAGACAGGCAGATAGAACGTCATGAGATCGGCAGATTGTGGTGGGAACAGAATCTCGAGGACTTCCCTCTGCGTACCGAGGTAGCAATCCGGTCGATCATTCTCGATGCCGAGGGCACCGCCCGGACCGAGAATGAGTGCCGGCACAGCATCGGGTGCAACCCCAGAACCGCCTTTGGATATGGGCGCCTGCTCCGGACCCCCGGACCGAATGTTTGCGACACCCTCCGGTCCGATCTCGAAGGTCACGTGACTTCCCCACAGCGAGATCAGCACTTCAGCGGTGTCTGTCCTCCCCGCTTCGGACCATCGGCGCTGAAGCTCTGGTGACAGAACCAGCAGCATCCCTGCGAGGTCACCGACTCTTGCGTAATACCACTCCTGTTGACCATCTGGGCCCTCCGCTGGTTCGACATACCGTTCGACGGGTTCCGCAACCGTGGAATTCGGCCGTTCCACGGCTTGGACAGGACCGGCAGACACCGCTTGTGCGTGCGAAATGAGACTCTCGACTCCATGATCGCTCCCAGCGATTTCGGCAAGAATGACACCGTCGCTCGAAACGACCGCACGTGCCGAGGCAGCAATCTCGCCGTCGGATTCCGAGACCCAGACAGAAGAGGTTTCGCGGTTGACCATCCAACTCCAACATGCATCCGAATGGTTCATCGCCACTGAAGCTGCCGATTGGGCGGTGTCGTTGAGCACCGAGAGCGTCAGTAGATCAGATTCGGTGGCCTCGCGCACCGTGTGGGTTCCCGGCGAATCGATGGCGGAGTCGACGTTCCGCAGCCTCGGAATCGGCATGGCGTACTCGTACCCGAAACGCCGATAGAAGTACGGGATGCCGATCATCACTTGGAGAGCATCACCACGCTCTGCGCTTCTGTGGTGAGCATCAGCCATCAATGCACGAATGAGACCTCGACGTTCGAAACCGGGATCCGTTGCGACGAGTTCGACCTGGCCGGCTGGCACAACCACGCTTCCAACGCGGACGCGTTCCTTGAGCAGCGTCGCCGTCGAGACGACTTTCCCATCCGGCGACACCACGACGCGGCATGAGTCCAGACCCTCGTCAGGGTGCTGGATCACCAAGCGAAGGTCGTCGGCATCCTCGGGATCACCCCTGGCAGCGAGTAGCTCGCATACTTGGCCGATCTCGCTCAGGAACGGCCTTCGCAGGACCATTCCACCCTCGAGCGACAACTCGATCACTCGCGATCCTTTTCATCGTCTGAGTGAGCTTCGTCGAGGTGGTGAAACGGCTCGGGCTCAGGGGGAAGCACGGTGCGCATGACACAGAATTCGTTACCAACGGGATCCTCCATGACAACCCACGACACGTCGTCACCCTGACCGATGTCCACCCGCCGAGCGCCGAGACCTTCCAGACGAAGAACCTCCTCCGATTGTGTCGTGTCAACAGGGCACACATCGAAGTGCAGCCGGTTCTTTTGAGCCTTCACATCGGAAGTCGCCAGCAGAAGAATGGTCGGAGCACTTGAATCGCCTGCAATCGCGACATCGGTGTCGTCTTGGTCCGTAATGCGATAGCCGAGGGCAGCACACCAGAACTCCGCGGCCACCATCGGATCCGAACAATCAATCGAGAACTCGCCAATACGCACAGCCATCGGGCCGATCGTAGCGCTCTCACATCAGACGATGTCTTCGTCTTCCAGCCAACGCACGGTGCGATCGATGGTGTCCCCGGCCGCGGTGTAGTCGAATCGAAGATCCTTGGTGGCCTTTGAGCCATCGAATCGGTGGCCATGAAGGAGAGTCGCCACGAGTTCCGGGCAGATTCCTGCGGAAGGCCTGAATAACGCCGCTACTCGCGCAGCGGCCATCCCTACGGTACGAACGACGCCCTCGCTCACCCATCGGGGTTCAATCGTGCGGCTCGCCGCTGCCGAGAGAAGATCGACTGCCTCCGACACCTTCAGCGTCGCACCGGACAGAATGTACCGCTCCCCCGCCCGACCGTACTCGGCCGCGTTGATGTGACCTCTCGTGCAGTCCTCGATATCGACGATCGACAGCGTGGTGTCCACGAGTATCGGTCGCTTCGCGTTGAGCGCGCGGACCAGCAGTTCGGCGGAACCCGTAGCCCTTCCCGGACCCTGAACGGATGACGGATTGACAGCAACAAGATCAACACCGAGCCGATCGGCCGTCTCGAACGCAGCGATCTCGCCAAGGTGCTTGCTTCGCGCGTATGCCGAGACGTACTCACCCGAGTGCACGGTGTGCTCCGTGCCAACCATGCCGTGACGCTCGCCGATAGCGGCAGCCGAGGATGTGTACACGACGCGCCGAACACCGTTTGCTGCCGCAGCCTCAACCATCGCGACGGTTCCGTCGATATTCACGCGGTCCATCACCGCCGGGTCCTTCGAACACATCTCATTGATGCCAGCAACATGGAACACGGTGTCGACGCCCCACATGCCCTCTCGAAGTGCGTCGGTACCGAAGATGTCCCCCGCAACGGGCAGCGCACCTCGGTCAGCCACCGTGGCGGCCGCCGCAGATGACCGTGCAAGACACCGCACAACTGCGCCTTCGGCAATGAGTCGAGATGTCAAGTGGCCACCGACGAGGCCGCTCCCACCGGTTACGAACGCTTCACTCGCCACGATCACCGGGCGTCAGCACAGCTCTGAAACGGGAGAAGTAGTCGCCTGCGGAGATGACCGTCACGATGACAGCGAGCCCCATCAACCACTGATCGACCCGCCAGGAACCAACCACGACGTCAAGATGCAGGATCGCGACCGAGATAGCGGTGAACTGAATCGCCGCCTTGGACTTGCCCCAGATCGAGGGAGGAACAGTGGATTGGTCGAGCGCCGCAACGGACCGCAAACCCATGATCGATACCTCACGGGCGATGATGATGAACGCGACCCAGCTGCTTGTCGTCCCGATCTCAACGAGCGCAATCAGCGCTCCCGCAACCAGCACCTTGTCCGCAACTGTGTCGAGGAACGCGCCCAGCGTCGTGGTGATTCGCCATCGTCTGGCGAGATAGCCATCAGCAAAATCCGTGAGCGCGGCGATGACGAATACCACCGTCCCGGCTATGGCGTATGCACGGTTTCCCGGTGACTGCAAGATGAGGAACATCGCAATGGGTGTCAGCACCAGGCGGGTCAGCGCAAGAAGGTTGGGAATTGACATCGCTCGTGCAGCCTAAAGGGGTGCGCGAGCGCACGCTGGATTCATGTCTCGATCCAACCAAGTGACCGGTCGATCGCCTTGGACCAACCCCTGAGATACTCACCGCGTAACTCTTCGTCCATGGATGGCCTGTATCGGATCGCCTCGCGCCACTTCACGGCGACTTCGTCAGATCCGCTCCACACTCCGGCTGCGATCCCTGCACCGAACGCGGCCCCGAGCACCGTTGTCTCGACAACCGCAGGAACAACAACGTCGACACCGACGATGTCTGCCTGGAACCGCATGAGGAGGGTGTTGGCCACCATTCCACCGTCGACACGGATCTCAGGCAGGACGCTTCCGGTGTCCGCAGCCATGGCATCGATCACGTCCTTGGTCTGGAACGCCGTTGCCTCCAGCACGGCACGGGCGATATGGCCCTTGTTGGAGAACCGGGTGAGGCCCGTGAGGACACCTCGCGCATCGTCGCGCCAGTGTGGGGCGAAGAGGCCAGAGAATGCCGGCACGAAGTACACATCTCCGTTGTCTGACACGGTCGCCGCAAGGGCTTCGATCTCCTCGGCACTTTGGATCATCCCGATGTTGTCTCTGAGCCACTGCACTGCAGAACCTGCGATCGCAACGGACCCCTCGAGGGCGTACTTCGCTGGCTCACCGGCTACCTGATAGGCAACAGTGGTCAGGAGCCCCGACTTTGAGCGAACGATCTCGGTTCCTGTGTTCGATACCAGGAATGCGCCGGTTCCGTATGTGACCTTGGTGTCACCATCCCCAAACGCTGCTTGACCGACCAGCGCAGCGTGTTGATCCCCGAGAATCGTCGTGAGTCTGGTGCCTTCGAGAACTCCCGTGCACGCATCGATGTCACCGATGGATGGCACAATCTCGGGGAGCATCGGCATGGGAACACCGACCGCATCGCAGAGATCGGCGTCCCATGCAAGCGCCTCAATGTCCATCAGCATTGTCCGGCTCGCGTTGGTCACGTCCGTCACATGACGTCCGGTCAGATTCCACGCGAGCCATGAGTCCATCGTCCCGAAAGCAAGCTCACCGTCGACAGCCCGCTGCCGCAGATCTGGGTACTGATCGAGCATCCACCTGACCTTCGGCCCAGAGAAGTATGTCGCTGGTGGGAGTCCAGTCCTCGCCCTGAATTCCTCAATCCCGTACGACGCGCCAAGCTCCTTGGCGAGGTCCGCTGTCCTTGTGTCCTGCCATACGATCGCGTTCGTGACTGCCTCGCCCGTGGCCTTGTCCCACACAACGGCTGTCTCTCGTTGATTGGTAATGCCCACACCTGCGAGATCGGATGCGCGAATACCGGCAACTTCGAGCGCCTCGATAATGACGGCCTCCGTGTTGGCGAGTATCTCCGCTGGCCTGTGCTCAACCCATCCCGGCCGTGGAAGAATCTGCTCGTGTTCCCGCTGGGCAATAGCGACGAAGGCTCCCTCCGCATCCACGATGACGAATCGGGAACTCGTCGTTCCCTGATCAATCGCTCCTACGAGTGGGCCCATGTCCTCGCTCCGGTCAGTCGTTCAGCTCTCCGGTGAACTGCCTTGCATCGTCGCCGCCGTGGGCGATGAAGCGTTCGATCACCTCTGCTGCACGGTACACAGATACGTCAACATCCGGCCGCTCGACCTTGGTAAAGCGTTTGAGTACGAAGTCGGCAGGGTCCACGCGACCCGGTGGCCTACCCACACCGATCTTGAGGCGCCAGAATTCTGGCGTCTTGAGCGAGTTCACCACAGAACGAACACCGTTGTTTCCCGCGTGCCCACCGGACCATTGCACCTTCAACTTGCCGAACGGCACGTCGATGTCGTCGTGAACGACGAGCATCTGATCGAGTTCGACACCGTGATAGCGAACGAGTGGTGCGACCGCCTGGCCTGATTCGTTCATGAACGTCGTCGGCAGAGCAGCAAGAGCACGTTGGCCATCAATGTTGAAGTCGGCGACCTCGCAGCGAATGCCCTGTCTGGCTCGCTTCAGGTTGCCCGAAATGTCGGAGAGAAATCGATCGACGGCCTCTGCACCGACGTTGTGGCGGGTTCCCTCGTAGTCGGGACCGGGATTCCGGAGCCCAACAACAAGCCGATTCTGGGACGGGGCGATCAGCCCTCGTCCTCGCCGGCACCTTCTTCGCCCTCGACGCCTTCGCCCTCTTCGCCCTCGACGCCTTCGCCCTCTTCGCCTTCTTCACCCTCTTCGAGCACTGGCTCTTCGACGATCTCGGCGGCAGGCAGTGAGACTGTTGCGACTGCGTGTTCGTCGTCATTGACGTACGTCACGCCCTCCATCTCCGGCAGGTCTGCGACCGTGAGCGTGTCTCCGACGCTCATTTCGGTGACATCAAGCTTGATCGATGACGGAATGGCATTCGGAAGTGCGCTGATCGAAATCGTCGCTTCGAGGGTTTGAAGTATTCCGCCCTCTTCGAGAACTCCGAAGGACTCACCGGTGAACTCAAGAGCAACCTCTGCCTCGATCTCGATATCAAGACTGACCTTGATGAAGTCGAGATGATCGATCTCACCACGAACTGGGTGGCGGTATACCTCACGGGCAACTGTCAGGACCGACTCGCCGTCGACATCAACTTCGATGATGGCGTTGAGTCCCGCTTCGGTGTGAAGGACGGAGTAGAGGTCGCGTTGCGACACGTGGATTGCGACGGGGTCGATATCGGAGCCGTAGACGACTCCGGGGACCCGGCCTTCGCGGCGAAGTCGCTTCGATGCGCGACTTCCTGCTGTTTGGCGCTTGGTGGCGCGCAGGGTTTCCTGCTGCATTGGAATTCTCCTGAAGAAGGTGAGGACTGCGACGACAGTGTAGGGACGCCGAAGAACAAAGAACAGAGAGCTCTACAGGAACGAGAGCCTGACGGTGCGAGTCGGGTTGTCTCTATTCGGGTCGACAAGGACGATGGACTGCCATGTGCCGAGGGCAAGATGACCGTCGATCACTGGCAGGACGATCGATGGGGCGATCCATCCGGGAAGCACGTGATCGGCACCGTGCCCAGGCGAACCGTGACGATGGCGGTACAGCGAGTCGTCCGGAATCAGAAGTCTATCGATCGAATCGAGAAGATCGTCATCCGATCCGGCACCGGTTTCGATGACCGCAACACCCGCAGTTGCGTGAGGGACAAAGACATTGAGCAGCCCATCCACCTGGCCGTGACCGATCCCCTCAACGAACGACGCCGCCTGAGCGGTGATGTCGATGATCGCTTTGTCGTTTCCGGTGTGAATGGTGAAGGTCGTTGTGTTCATGGTGCGGATACCTCGATCAGTGAGCGGGCTCTTCGGTACGGAAGGATCTCGATGATCTCACCCGATGTAAGACGCTTCTGCACACCTTGCCAGAACTCGATGTCGAAGAGGTCCCCATGACGCTCGTCGAATGTCGACCTGAGCATCTTGTTCAACCCGAGGAATCGGGGCAGCTCCTCTGGGAACACGTCGTTGGGACCGACGCCGAACGACGGTGTTGCGCCCATCTCATCCGCGGGGTCATCTGATTGCGGGAACCGCCTGAACCGCAGACCGGTCAGATCTGAGATCTCGTCGTAGTCGTAGAAGACGATCCTGCCGCGGGATGTGACCCCGAAGTTCTTCAGCAGCATGTCGCCAGGGAAGATGTTGGTGGCCGCCAGATTCTTGATCGCTGTTCCGTACCCGGTGATCGCTCTCGCGGCATCGTCATCTGCAGCATCCTTGAGGAAGATGTCGAGTGGGACCACACGTCGTTCGACATAGACATTCTTGATCGACACCTGGCCACCATGGACCGATACGGTCCGTCCAGCACCGGTCGTGAGTTCGTCGAGGAGATCACGGTCGAACCGCGCTTCTGGAAGGCGGAGATCGATGAACCGCTGCGCCTCGACGAGACGTCCGGCCCTGTCATGCCTGGCCACCTGTCGGTACTTCTCCTCAACCTCATGCGGGGTGACGGTCTTCTGGGGTGGGAACCGGTCTCGAATCACCTTGAACACCACGTCGTATCCAGGGAGCGTGAACACGATCATCACCAGACCCGCAATACCGGGCGTGTAGACGAACTTGTCCGATGAGGTCTGCAGATATCTCGCAAGATCCCTGAACCGCTCGGTCTTTGACTGCTTCTGGAACCCGATCGATGCGTATATCTCGGCTGCCTTCCTCCACGGCAGAAGTTCAGAGAGGAAACCAACAAGTTCGCGGGGCACATCGACTGAAACAAGGAACGATGCCCTCGTATACGAGAAGAGGATCGACATGTCCTCCTCTCCCACAAGCACAGCGCCAAGCCGGAGACCTGACCGCTGATGCCTGATCGCGAGAGCGAACGGCGTCTCGTCATCACCGTGGAGCAGGCGTCCGACGAGATAGGCACCCTTCCCCCGGTAGAAGAGCTGACCGATCACCTCGACCCTGTCGGGGACCGGCGGCATCAGTGCAACCGCTGCATCGAGGTCGCGGTGCCTGTCTTCCCATGAGGCGTGGAAGCGACAGTCCCTCAGGAGATCTTCGAGCAGGGTTCGCACGTCGCTCGGGTGGTCGTACGCACGCAGCATCGGACGAGCAGACACGACGTCGGTCTGCGGCGGGTCGGCGAGAAACTCAAGATGTGGATCGATCCCATCGGTACCGAACATCCGTCGCGCTATGGAGTTGAAGAACGTCTCCGCGATTTCTTGGTACGGGTCGGCGGAGTGCTCCGTCCGATAAAGAGCGCGAGCAGCGGACCACGCGGCGCGGTCCTCAGTGTCGTACCCGGCATCAAGGATTGACCGAATCGTGTCGTCGAGCGCGACTCCGTATGCATCGCGACGTTCGAGATTGTCCCTGCGGATTGAAGCCCAGTCTCTGCTCTCGAATCTCGCCGCAGCCCTACGCGTTGACGACTGGAATTGCCGTCGATAGACCTGGAATCCGATCGCAGCGGTTGCTGCAATCTGCTCGGGGGTGAGGCTCATCACTACCTGCCCGGACCGCTGCTCAGGTGTTCTCGCCCTTGAAGAGCTCGCTCACGGACCGGTCGGTGAAGATGGCCTCGATCGTGCCAGCAACAAGCGGTGCAATGGACAGAACCGTCAGGTTGGGGAGCGCCAATGCTTCCTTCTGAACGGGGAGCGTGTTCGTGATAATGATCTCGTCGAACGGAGCCGTCTTCAGACGCTCGACGGCTGGACCTGCGAGGATCCCATGCGTTGCGAGCACGATCACTGACAGCGCGCCGCGCTTGACGAGAAGGTCGGCGCTCGCGATCACCGTGCCTGCCGTATCGATCATGTCATCGACGATCACACAATGCCTGCCCTCGACATCGCCAACGACCCACTCAGCGTCAACTTCGTTGCGCACATCGCTGCGACGTCGCTTGTAGACGAACGCGACCTCGGCATCGACATGCCTTGCGAAGGTCGTTGCGCGCTTCACCCCGCCCGAGTCGGGGGAGACAAACGTGACCGGACCATCGATCCTCTCGTTGAGGTACTCCTCGAAGAGCGGCATCGCCGTCAACGAGTCGAATGGTGCGTCGATGAACCCTTGGATCTGACCGGTGTGAAGGTCGACCGCTGCGATGCGATCGGCACCCGCAGCAATGAAGAGATCGCCCATCATCTTGGCTGAAATCGGTTCGCGAGGACGGCCCTTCTTGTCCTGGCGTGCGTAGCCATAGAAGGGGATTACGGCGGTGATGCGCTTGGCGGACGCACGCTTCAGAGCATCGATCATGATCAACTGCTCCATGATGTGGTAGTTGATCGGATCAGAGTGGCTCTGGATCACGAAGCAGTCCGCGCCACGAGCCGACTCGGTGTACCGGATGTAGATCTCGCCGTTTGCAAAGGTCGATCGCTCAACGCCACCGAGTTCGACATCGAGAAGCTTCGCTACCTCTGCAGCCAGATCCTCGTTTGCCGACCCGGAGAACACCATGAGTCTCTTGACTCCTGGACGCTCCATCAGTCCGCCTCCCCATCCGCACGTCGTCGCCTCTTCTCAGCGTAGTCGGGAATGTTCTGCTGTAGATTTCGCTCGACTCCCAGAGCGCCCTCAGGGACATCGTGTGTGATGACGGATCCCGCTCCTGTAGAAGCATCGTCCCCGATCGTGACCGGCGCGATGAGCATGGTGTCCGATCCGATCTTCACCCTGTCCCCAATCGTCGTGCGATGTTTGGCGTAGCCGTCGTAGTTCACGGTGACGGTCGCAGCCCCAACGTTCGTGTCCCGTCCGATGGTCGTATCCCCGATGTAGCTGAGATGTGGCACCTTGGAGCCTTCGCCGATTTCGGAGTTCTTGATCTCGACATAGGCCCCAGCCTTGGCACCCGCAGCGAGGACCGCACCCGGTCTGAGATACGCGAACGGACCAACCATTGCCTGTGTGCCCACGGTTGCCCCGTTCAGTACGGCGTTGAGTACTCGCGCTCCCTCGCCAATCGTCGAGTCGTTGATCTGCACGCTGGGACCAATGCACGCGCCTGTCTCAATCCGGGTACGACCGGTGAGATACGTATCGGGGTAGATCTCGGTCCCGCTGGCTACATCGACCGATGCGTCGATGTACACCCGTGTCGGATCGAGCATCCACACGCCAGACTCCATCAGATCGGTGTTGATACGGCCGCGCAGGAGAGATGCGGCCTCGGCAAGTTGGCCCTGGGAATTGACGCCGAGTCCTTCCTCGTGATCCGCGCCAAACGATCTGACCATGTGGCCGTCGCCGACGAGAACGGCGATCACATCCGTGAGGTACTGCTCGCCCTGGTCGTTATCCGTTCCGATCCGCTCAAGTCCATCGGCAAGAAGTGCTCCGTCAAAGACGTAGACGGATGTGTTGACTTCTGAAATGGTGCGCTGCTCAGGCGTGGCGTCGCGCTGTTCGACGATCGCCGTCACCGATTCTCCTTCGGCGACCACTCGGCCGTAGCCGAATGGGTCATCGAGGTCGACCGTGAGAATCGTTGCGGCAGCGTCGGACTCCGTGTGACTCGCGACCAGTGAAGCGATCGTGTCCGGGTGGAGCAGCGGCATGTCCCCCGGCAGGACGACCACGGTTTCATGCGCCTGTGTGAACCCGGTGAGTCCAACCTGAGCGGCGTGCCCCGTCCCGTTCTGGGGCTCCTGGACCACCGAGACGGCACCGTCCGGAAGGGCGGCTGCAACTTCGGTTCCCTGGTATCCGACGACGACTGATGTCTCATCAGGATCCGCAGCTGCCGAGGACCGCAATGCCCACTCCAGGAGCGTCAACCCGCACGCTTCGTGGAGCACTTTGGCCTTGCCGGTCTTCATCCGTGTGCCCTTGCCTGCAGCAAGGACGACCACACCGACGCTCATCTCATCACAACCTTCGGTCGTTTCGCTGGGGGGACAGGACTTGAACCCGTTCTAGATGGACCAAAACCACCTGTGCTGCCAATTACACCACCCCCCATTGCTGGAGTGCGATGCGGAAGTGTAGAGGCTGAACCGCGATGTGTTCCTTCACAATCAGTCATCTTGCGAGCCTCCATTGATCTGTCGCCATCCGACGTCGACCGGTTCAACCGCCTCGGCTGCCCGCGTAGGGATGTCGATGCCTTCCACCGCGCTGTGAGCTTCGTCGATGGTGCTGAAGAAAGCGAACAACGCAGACCCGGAACCTGTCATCGCGACCCCCGTCCCCCACCTCGCTGCGATCTCGTCGCGCCATTCGCCGACACGCGGATCGAGAGAGATGGCTGCGGGAAGGAGATCATTGCGGATGGGATGGCCGCCTCGCAGTGTGGGCGGAAGGTGCCGATCATCCATGACGTCTCCCACGGGACACTCCAGCCTGTCCCACTCACCGAAGACTGCAGGAGTAGACAGGGAGAATGGCGGTACGACGATCCCAAGGGCGAAGTCTCCAAGTGGTTCGTAGGGGCTGAGCCGCTCCCCCCGACCCTCAACAAGTTTGGTGCCGCCGACGAACGAGAAGGGAACGTCAGCCCCAAGCGACTCTGCGAGTTCCGCTACGGAGTCGTCCTCAAGTCCGAGGCGGGCCGCCATCAACCCGAGCGCAGCCGCTGCGTTGGCGCTTCCACCTCCGAGCCCGGCACCCATCGGGATGCGTTTCTTGATGGTCAGCGCAACGGGCGAAGGGTTACGCACGCTGCGCCTCACCGCATCAATCGCTTTCCAAGCGAGATTCGATTCATCGTCGGGTGCCTCTCCTCCCTCCACCGTGACCGAGTCCTCAGAAGACGGACCGACGGACACGTGATCTGCGAACGATACGGATTGGAAGATGCCACGCAATGGGTGATAGCCGTCCACAGATCGCGGGTAGACGGCAAGGGCCAGGTTCACCTTGGCATACGCTGCTGCCCTCACAACAACCGCTCCTCAGCCTCGGCGATGCGAACGAAATCGATGGGTGTGAGCTGCTCCGGTCGAGTCGTCGGGTCGATGCCCGCTTCGTCGAGTATCCGCTCTGGCTCCCGAAGCGCCCGGTCGAGCGATCTTCTGAGCATCTTTCGTCGCTGCCCGAATCCGGCAGCGGCCAATTCGATCGCCCGCGGCGCCAGGCGAGGCGCCTCCACCCTATTGAGAACGATCACGGCGGAATCGACGCGAGGCACAGGCTCAAAGACCTGTCTCGGAACCCCAAACGCGACGTTGCCGGTGGCATGAAGCCCCGCCGTCACGGATGGCAGTCCGTATGTCTTCGTTCCCGCGTCAGCAAACATCCGATCGGCAACCTCTCTCTGCACCATGACGACGATCCGCTTCACGGCCGTGGCTTGCCGCAGCGCATCAAGGACAATGCCTGTCCCAACGTTGTACGGGAGGTTGGAGACCATCGTCCACTCCCCTCCGTCCAGCGCCTCTCCCAAGTCAATCTTCGATGCATCCTCGAATCGTAGATCCACGTTGGCGAAATGGCCGAGCGTCTCGGTCAGGATCGGCGCAAGTGATGCATCGACCTCATACGCCACAACTCGTCGAGCTCGCTCCGCCATGAGCGCGGTCATCGTGCCAGTCCCTGCGCCAATCTCAACGACTTGGGACTCCGCGGTGAGGTCAGCAGCATCGATGAGCTTGCGCACGATGTTCGGGTCAGCAAGGAAGTTCTGGCCGTACGTCTTGGTCGGCCGATGGCCATGGTCATCAAGGAGCCGTCTGATCTCGCCTCTCGGCTGTGTCCCGTCGTCACCCACGTGGAGATCCGAACACACGCGCTGCAGTCTCTGAAGTGAGCCCTGCCACCTCAGCGGAGTCGATGCCCCAGATCTCTGCGAGCTTCGCACCGGTGTGCGGAAGGAATCCAGGCTCGTTGGACGCACCACGAAGCGGCTCTGGCGTGAGGTACGGACTATCGGTTTCGAGCATCGTGCGGTCATGAGGGAGGTACTTCGCTGCGAGTTGAAGGGTCTCCGCAGTCTTGTATGTGAGTGGTCCAGCAAGAGAGAAGGTGACGCCAAGTTGGTCAAATCGCTTCGTCCACTTCGACCCGCCGGTCCAGCAGTGGAGTACGGCGCGTTCGCCGATGTCGGCTGCCTCCAGCATTTCGAACGTATCCTTGAACGCATCGCGACAGTGAACGATGATCGGCTTGCTTAGGTCTTGTGCGATGTCCAACTGATCACCGAACGCTCGTAGCTGCGCCTCTCGCGGTGCGAGGTTTCGGTACCAGTCGAGCCCGCATTCACCAACAGCGGCAGCCTCCTTGGCAAGCACCGCGATGCGATCGGCAACGGCCGGCCAGTCCTCCGCACTGTGGGGGTGAAGACCCGCAGACCACAAGACTCGATCGGAGAACCTCCCGGCGAGATCTCTGCTCTGCTCAGAGGTCGCTACATCGACCCCAGGACACACGAGCCAACCGACACCAGCAGCGGACGCCCTCTCGAGAACGGGTTCGGGATCGTCCTCTATGAGAAAGAGATGCCCGTGGGTGTCGACCCACGGCTGGTGTGAGCCGGACGATTCCACGTCAGTCCTCTGTGTCGAGCTCGACCTTGGCGAACAACGGTCCGAGCTCTTCGAGCGTCGTGCCTGCCACGACTTCTGGTGCGATCCACTCGGGAGCCCTGCCATCGAAGGGCGACCCAAGGGCGTCGAGAACACTGCGCGACGTTCCGGGGAGATACGGTGACAACGCCACAGCGTTCGCAGCGATCATCTGGAGCGCAACCCACAGAGTCGTGCCTGTTCGCTCCATGTCTGTCTTGGATGTCGTCCAGGGCGCGAGGTCGTTCAAGTAGATGTTCGCCTCCTGCGCCCCAGCCATCGCCCTGGCAACCCCGCCTCGAAGCTTCACAGCATATAGCTGCTCGGAAACATCGTCGAGCGTGCTCAGCCGACCAGCCATCGCAGCCTCGTCAACCTCGCTGAGGGTTCCCGGTGTTGGCACGACGCCACCGAAGTAGCGATTCGTCATGGAGACAACACGATTCACGAGATTGCCCCACGTCGCGACAAGCTCGTCGTTAATCCTTCGGACGATCTCGTCATCGGAGAGATCACTGTCATTCGACTCGGGGAGCGACTGCGCCAGCGCATAGCGGAGCGAGTCGGATTCGAAGCGGTCGAGGTACCAGCCGAGCGCCTGACCAACGCCACGCGACTTCGATGCCTTCGCACCACCGAAGGTGACGTACTGGTTCGCTGGAACATTGGTTGGCAGATTCAGTCCACCGTGGCCCATGATGAGCGCAGGCCAGTAGATCGCGTGGAACGGGATGTTGTCCTTGCCCACGAAGTAGTAGCTCTCTGCCTCTGGGTCTTTCCACCACGCCTTCCATGCATCCGGCGTTCCCTGCAACTCGGCCCACTCCTGGGGGGCGGAGAGGTAGCCCATGACCGCCTCCCACCAGACATAGATCGACTTGCCCGGTCCGAGATCGTCAACAGGAATCGGGATACCCCACTCGAGGTCACGGGTGAATGCCCGGTCGTGGAGACCCTCCTCAACCATGCCGACAGCGAAGTTCAGGACGTGATTCCGCCAACCCTCGCGCGATATGAGCCACTCAAGCATCGGCTCATTGAACGCGCTCAGCTTCCAGTAGTAGTGCTCTGTCTCGCGCAGCACGGGCGTCGCGCCTGTGAACTTCGAGCGCGGATCGACGAGATCGATCGGATCCAGGGTCTTGCCACAGTTGTCGCATTGGTCTCCCCTCGCGTCGGCGTAGCCACAGTGGGGGCAGGTCCCCTCGACGTAACGGTCGGGAAGGAACCGCGAGGCCTCCTCGTCGAAGAACTGCTCCGTGACCTTCGTATAGAGGTATCCGTTCTCGAGAAGCGTCAGAAAGAAGTCCTGGACAACACGTTTGTGAGTCTCCGTGCCTGTCGTGGTGAACAGGTCCCAATCGATTTCGAGATCCTTCCAATACGTGAGGAACTCAGGATGGAACTTGTCGACAATCTCACGGGGAGTGACACCGAGCTCGTCTGCTTTGACAGTTATCGGCGTCCCGTGGACATCGGAGCCGGACACCATGAGAACGTCATCACCGACCGAGCGCCTGAAGCGGGCGTAGATGTCCGACGGCAGATACGCACCACCAATGTGGCCGAGGTGCAGAGGGCCCTGGGCGTATGGCCAGGCGACGGCAACGAGGACCTTCTTCGGTTGTGATTCAGTCATGGCAGCGATGCTACCGCCGTCAGAACGCCGTCCGCGTCCGGAAACGAGTTCCAATAGATCCCGCTACCATTCACCGGTCGGTGCCAGGCCGACAAGTTGACAACGGAGGTTAAGTCTTGGACACACTCATGGTCAGGAAGATCGACGACCTTGGAAGGATCGTCGTTCCGGCGGAAACTCGCCGACTGTTCAATATCCATGAGGGGGACGAGCTAGCGATAAGCGTGGAGAATGGTGGGATCGTTCTTCGCAAACTCGATGCGGTATGCGTCTTCTGCGGAAGCGATGACGGCGTAGCGGACTTCGAGGGTCGCGGCGTTTGCGGGCCCTGCCGTGAAAAGATCTCATCGATCTAGGTCACACCTAGGACGGGTCTTTCACAACACGGTCATAGAGCTCCCTGCGGCTTACGCCGGTGCTCTTGGCTATCTGACGCACCGCGTCTGACGTGGTGGAACCCTGAGAGATCAGGCGTTTCGCCGCGTCCGACGCCGCGTCAAGGTCCACAGCGACAGCCTCAGCGCCCTCGATGACGACCGTGAACTCACCCCGCACGTTATCGACCGACTGCCAGTGGGCAACCGCCTCCTCGATGCTGCCGCGCCAAATCTCTTCGTGGAGCTTCGTCAACTCTCTCGCCAGCACGACCCTCCGGTCACTGGCCATGTGATCTGCCAATTGTTCGAGGTCCTTCACGACACGTCCAGGCGAGGCAAAGAAGACAACGGTCCGCTGCTCGTCACCGATCGACTCGATGACTGCTGTTCGTGCCTTTCCCTTGCGGGGGAGAAACCCTTCGAACACGAACCTGTCACCCTCAAAGCTTGAGACCGCAACGGCTGTGACCACCGCCGACGGTCCGGGGATAACGGTGACGGTTGCGCCGGCCCGTGCTGCGACATCCACGGCTGACATACCAGGGTCCGACACAACGGGCATGCCCGCGTCCGAAACCAAGACCACTGTGTCGCCGCGATCGAGAAACTCGGAGAGTTCGTTGAGACGGGCCCGTTCGTTGTGTGCGAAGAAACTCTTCATCGGAACCGATGCCCCGATGTGATTGAGGAGCTTCCCAGTGCGCCTCGTGTCCTCCGCGAAGATGACGTCGGCTTCGGCGAGTGCCTTTGCTGCGCGCTCTGACAGATCACCGAGGTTCCCGATCGGGGTCGCGCAGAGGATCAGTGTTCCGGGCATGGAACGGCATGGTAGATGCAATGACACGGGTCCCCGGAGCCGGCAGTGGCGCTCCGGTGCCAACCTCGAGCACCCACCGCCTTGATCCAAGGAACATGACCCTCCTCGGTGCCATGGTTCCGCTCGTGACCACCAGGCCATCCAGGTTGAGTACGCACACCCCAACGGGCTGTGACATCGTGAATGTGTGGATTGAGCGCGTGAGGAGTAACACCGCGCTGTGGCGATATCGGGAGAGCCCCTCCAGTCGATCGCGAGGCGTGAAAAGCACTCGCACCAATGCCGACCATCCGGATGGATCGAAAAGAACCACACTGCGATACACCGGACTCACTGGTACGCTTGTCGCACTATGGCAAAGGCAAAACGACGTAAACTCCGCGCTCGCCGCTCAAAGGCGAACCACGGCCGCAAACCAAACGCGGGCCGCGGATAGCGCACGCTCTCGTCACATCCTGCCGCAGCGATTCGTTCCACCCTCTGGTTATACGACGCGCCGGTTCAGATTTCGAGAGGTTCGACTCGGATTACAAGTTCAGTTGCTCGCGCAACGAGGCGCCGGCCGTGTGGTCCGTTGAGGCAACGAAGTAGATCTGATCTTCCACGCGATCGATGAACACGTACGTTGAGCCACCGTCGTACAACAGGCCACCACCGGACTCGACGGCCGACCCAGCATTCATCGATGCCCGCACGTGGGCGATGAGCGCAGCAACCAGTTCCTCGGCGTCTGCCTCTGTTTCGCCCTCATACAGCCACGCAAACGCTGCCTCCTCACCACTGAGGAAGGCACGATATGTGTCGTTACCCCACCCCGCGGCGGCCTGAGTTCGAAGACCGGGCGTCAGCGAATCGAGGATCAGCATCCGAATACCCCACTCGCCGAACGTCGCCTCATCGAAGAGATCCCATCCAGCCAACTCGACGGTGAGCGGCGCGAGCTCTGTGGGACCCTCCGCCCGCAAGTACTTCTGAGGGTGGAGGATCTGCTCTGAACTGACAGGGAGATCGAGATACGTTTCGTCGAGCCCCTTGAGGCCGTCCTGGCCCACGATGAACCCTGCGAATACGAGACCATGCTCGTACGGATATGTGAGGTCTTTTTGGATCCACTCCGGCGCAGAGTCGAAGACTGATGTGTCGAACGCAAGAGACTCGAGCACCGCGCCGGCGGCCGCAACCGGGTCCATGGATTCGAGATACAAGAACTGCTGATACGTCGCGTCACCCTCGACAAGGGCAAGCACACCGCTGGCATCGTCGCCCGTCCCATTCTCCAGACGGTCCTCGAATACCTCGTTGAAGTCGAAGTGCTGATCCGTGAGCGCATGCACGAGTTCGTGGGCGATCGTTATCTCCTGGAGCGGCGTGATACCGTCGGCCGAAACCGGAACCACCAGTTCGTCGGCGTCGGGATCGAAGAACCCGGCGACCTGCTCCGTGTACAGATCCACAAGCAGCTGATAGAGGTCAGTCGAGCCATCGAGCATGCCGAGGAGTTCGAAGATCGCTTGGTCCCCAGCGATCTCATCGGTATCGAGGTCCTCTTCCATGGTGGAGCGGACCCTGTTGGTGAAGTCGGTTTCGTCGAGGATCGTGACGGTCGGGATCTCAAGGAATGGCAAGCCCCGGCTCTCCTCGACATCAAGCATGATGACCCCGATGTCCGCCCGCATCGCCTCGGCTATCTCCGGTGCGATCGATGGAGAGGTCTCTCCCGGAATCGAACCAGCCGGAAGAGACGTGAGCGGTGCCTCCGTTGTGGTGGTCGCGTCTGTGGGGGTTGTGGACTCCGTTTGGGCGGTCGTCGAGGACCCGACGGGGTCGCCCGATGTGTCGCATGCTGCAGCGGTCAGTGCAATGGCCAACGCTACAGCGACGAACGAGAACCGTGAGCGTCTATTTGCAGTGTTCAGCACGTCGGGAGAGTACCCGCGACTCCAGATAACCGAGAGGCCAAATGGCCATGCAACGCCCTCACAAGCCGAGAATCCGCCCTCTGACGGGATTTGGCGATAGTGTCTGTACCAGGACGGAGCCGCTGGGCGCCCGTACACGCAATCCAAAGGAGTCTGGCGTGAACAAGACCGAAATGGCGAAGAAGCTTGCCAAGAAGACCGACCTATCCCAGGCAAAGGCCGCTGAGGTCCTCGATGTGATCTTCAGTTCTGAGGATGGCCACGGCATCATCGCCGTTGAGCTCGATGCAGGTCGGGACGTTGCCATTGCTGGTTTCGGCAAGTTCGAGACCCGTCATCGCAAAGCACGTGCAGGTCGCAATCCCGCGACAGGTGAAGCCATTCAGATCGCAGCCGCGACCGTTCCGGCGTTCAAGGCTGCCAAGGGCCTCAAGGACCGCGTCCGCGTCTGAGACAACGTTCCATCTCGAGACTGCTCGAGCGGATAACACGCAGAAGAGCCACCCCTGGGTGGCTCTTCTGTCGCGTCGCCGAGCCGCTTCCTGCTACCTTGGCGCACCGACGTCAGAGGGGAAGTAACGGCCATGACCGTGCGTAACGACCAGCGGACGATCTTCGGTTGGGCGATGTACGACTGGGCCATCTCGGCCTACATCACCATCTTCGGCGCCGTGATCGGTGCCTTCTTCACCGGCTCGATCATGACCGGAGACACCTACTGGGGCATGTCCGGCGAGGCCCTGTTCTCGA
>PJEL010000378.1_pt1 | contig 52866 bp, 42 predicted proteins | sample 1853271 | NCBI WGS metagenome assembly PJEL01 (sample SAMN08108733, study PRJNA415343) | Invertebrate metagenome, whole genome shotgun sequencing project. | host: Globobulimina | place: Sweden: Gullmar Fjord | collected 2015-08
AGGGGGACCAACTATCTGGACTCTGATTATTGTCTCAAGCGATTAGTTGATTGAATCAACAGTCACTATGACTTTTGACCCAAGAAACGAGTGTTTTGGCCTCGGATGGAAAAGATCTATTCTACAGGTAAAATGTGAAAGGAGCAAGAAACGGCTGTCATGATGCCAGGTATGGGGAAATGACTCACCTCCCTTTTCAGGTCTGTGAGAAACTTGCATCCAGGAATTTCAGAACTAGTGGTGACAATGTAAAAGTTGTATGTCAAAGCGAGAGAGATGTTCTTTGCTTGAGGAATACCATTCCCACTCCATTCCCCATGGTGGGTATATGATCTCTTCACATGCTTAGCCTCTCCGTATTTAAAAAATATTTCACGATGATTCATTTTATGCTAACACTAATTCTAATTTCTTCCGTGCGTGGGATTCATCCGAACCATAAGGGTTCGGAACAAATTGAAAACTGTGAGCTCCATTGGTTCAAAGTGCCCCTGGATCATTTTACACATACGGTTCCCCATGATACATTCGAAATTAGATATTATTTTTGCCGTAATACTCGGCAGACAAAGACTTTGTTCGTGTACTTTGGAAACGAAGCTGATGTAGGACTTTATCTGAGGAATACTGGACTGATGTGGGAGTCTGCAGATCGACATGGCGCGAGCTTGGTGTTTTTAGAACATCGATACTATGGGAAATCAAAACCTTTCACCAAACTAGACAAGAGCAATATGGGATACCTGAGCACAAGTCAGGCCATGGCAGACTATGCTGCAATACTGACACACCTCACATCATCTGACTACAAGGATATCCCTGTGATTGGGTTTGGAGGGTCGTATGGAGGAATGATTGCGACATACTTCCGTCTAAAGTATCCTTACCTCGTGGATGGTGTTATTGCAGCATCCGCTCCTATCTGGACATATTATGGTGAAGGATATGATTGGAACAGCTTTGCAAAAATAGTCACAAATGATGCGGAGATGGCTTCACGGTCATGCGTAGTGAAAGCAAGAAAGGCTTGGAAAATAATGTTTCACATGGGAATATCTTCCAAAGGACGGAGTGAGCTTGAGAAAGCTGTCAAACTATGCTCCCCTTTGGAAACATACCAGGATGTTGAGAGGCTCGTAGATTGGATGAGCGAAGCATGGGATTACATGGCCATGGGAAACTTTCCATACCAATCAAGTTATCTTGTGGATGGACTCGGTCGCTTGCCGGCGTATCCAGTAAGAAAAGCTTGCTCATTCTTGACAGAAACAGATGGAATAGAATTGGTTAAATCGATGGCAAAAGCCATTGGAGTGTACTATAATGCATCAGATGAGGTGAAATGTTACCAATATAATACAGACTCTTCATCAGAGACGGAAGATTTCTGGAATTACCAATACTGTACAGAGCATTTTATGCCGATGGAGCGTGATGGCATACATGATATGTTTTATCCCAAGCCCTTTAATTTATCTCACGAAATTCAGGAATGCAAGGATAGGTGGGATGTAGAGCCAGATTTACATCGTGGTATTACTGAATTTGGAGGGAAAAAGATTTTAGACTATCTTTCAAATGCAGTCTTCTCCAATGGAGCACTGGACCCATGGTCTGGTGGTGGGGTGTTGCACATTCCAGCATGGCTGGAGAAGAAGAATAATTTACGTACAATTATGATACCAGAAGGAGCACATCATTTGGACCTGATGTTTTCCAATGAAGATGACCCTCTGTCTGTTTTGGATGCCAGGAGAATAGAAAATGAGATGATTGCATCCTGGATAGAGCAAAAAGCAGCACACGTTCCATCAACCAGCGATCCAGGAAATCAGCATAGTATTCAGTGATTTACATCATATCTATCGAATGTATCTATCGAATGTGATTTCTTCTTCGCACCTGCCTGCTTCACAGTGTATGTTCAGTTTGACTCAAGTTTGGCCAAGTCACTGGGCATGCTCTGAAACGGAGATACGTACGAGCTCGAGTCTCCCCTCACCCTTTTTGGAGAGGGACCATCGAACTCTATCATTTTGGCGTTTGGATCGACATCTATGCATATGAAATAATCCAGACGCTTCTCTAGTGCCATAACGCACCCACTCTGCTGAAGCTCTCCACTATATCGAGCGATAACTCGCTCAACATCCCCCCTCCATTCCTCATAATTTCCTGCATCCGGGTTCATACAACATACTCCTACCACACTGCCCAGCAACGCGCACAAGCCCCACTGTCCAACCTCTTTCGCACCAGGTCTCTGCACATAGGGGTGCTCTTTCGCAAGCAAATCCATATCACGCATCATGCTTTCCCATGTTGCCGAAGAAAGCCTCCCTTTTAATTGGGACGGAAGTATATCTGGATTGTGATTGAACCGTATAACTCGACCAACACCTGGCTCTGAAGATCGCTGAAATTCGATCACAACACGGAGCGAGGTCTCCATGTTACTCATCTTGAATGATTAATAGGGTACCGTTACATAAATAATGACATTTCTAAAGTGCAGTATTATTTTCTTTACTTTCCAGGAAGTTACCGTAGCATCTCTGATATCCATGGCGAGTCACCAATATATATTGGGGAGAGCTGCAGCTGCATACATATGTAAACCAATCATGATTGAAATGATCATTTCACTCGATATTTGTACAAGGTACCCAACCTTGAACCAAATTCACGACATCATGTATATGGATAGATGTACAGATGGTCAAACATATGCAATGCAATGCAATGCTGAATAGGACTAGGATGCAAACTCAGTTGACCAACAGAGTCTGCACTTGGGTTTCAATGGCCAACAGAGCCTTTCCTACACCATATCTCTACTGCATGGTATCATCCCTGTTCTATTACATCTAGTGCCAATAATCATCACGAATTGTGAAATTTTGAACGATTCTTTTTCTTCTTCGATGGATGAACTAGAGATATCCCAAATTTACATGTGGAGATCTCCATGGAGACTGGCCATTCTCTAGAGACTCAGTCTCCAGAGTGACTTGCTCTGGAGTAGATTTTTGTCTCTGTAAAACATCTGTACACGGACTTAATGGTATCTTTGCACTGTAAGACTGTTAAATTTTGTCTTGAATTTGAAATCAATCGGAATGATGGATTCTGACACGAGGAAATGGTAAAGGTCTGACGGTTGCCTTCTTCAGGGAAACAACCTGTCTGACTGGAACAGGTGGAGGTATAGGAACACGTACAGAACATATAGAGCGTATTAGATTTATTACAAGGTGCACCTGCACTGGGTAAACGATTGTCTATAGTCCAACCGAAGCATGGATTTGAATTCCGTAATTCATACGCTGACAGTTGCTCACTCGGGGAACGCAAACGTGGATGAACGTCGAGCAGAAGTTCGTTTGTTTGAAGAATTGAGGAATCATGCGAATATACAGATGGTTATTCAGCTTGCCGTGGAGCTAACAACGAAGCCGGAGCTTTTGGTGCAAGGTCACCTGATGGGATTTGGTGTCCTGCAGCATGTTGCTGGAAATAGATGGGACGAGCTGAGTCTCGAGGATAGAAATGCAATGTTGAATCTATGCTTTAGCATCTTGGACTCCCTCTGCGCTGAAAATGCTGACGGTGCCGGCAGTAGCAGGGGCAATATTGTGTATGCTCTCAGAAGTAAATGTGCAGTGCTTTTTGCTATTGTAATCAAAAGGCATGGGGCCACATATGTCAATGAATCACTTGGTCGATTGATTCAAGGTGAGTTAAACTATAAAACTGACACGACAAAGAAAGGCTTGTCGACATACCATTCTCTGGTCTGTCTTGTGTTTAGATATCTCGTTGATGAGGTGTACCAATTTGCTGGTGACATGCAAGGGGAACATGCGAGGGAAATGCTTGTATGTATGGCAGCATGGATTCCAGAAATCCTTAAATTTACAGTGAACGTCATAGAAATCGATTATGCCACGTACACTGGCACAGATGACGAGGTAGAGAAGAAAAATTCTTATTTTTCTGTCAAGACTGCTCTTGAGGGTGGAGCCTTATATGCAGAAGTGGCACCAGCAAGTGCAATGTTTTCGAGCGGATTTGTCAAAGCTGCTGGATTCTTTGTATCTCAAAAAAATGAAGAGTTGCGGCGTATTTCCTGTGAGATATTAAAGTACGTTGGCTCAAGAAGGCAAACAAGTGATGAGAGCATTGAAGAGTTTACTCATGCTATGCAAGAAGTTGGGAGGTTCCTCACCGGTCTGGCATCAGAACTGCTAAGGGATAATGCAGAAGAAAGGTTGAGTTTTGAGGGAGAAGATGAAGAATTTGGTTTGGACGTTGTTGATGCAATGGTCGACCTGGGAAGGACCCATTTGCTCATAGCATTTGGAGACCATGCCAGCAGATATACTTTTCTTGAGCACATGCTCGGCTTTGCAAAGCATCCCTATTTGCCTTTGTCAGGAAAATCTCTTGGATTATGGCATAAGCTTCTGCAAGAGTCGGCCCTGACAGTTGCAACGAAAGGATGTCCAGAAAAGAGCACACTACCCTCTGAAGCTGTTTTGGTCTTGATGCAACTCGCTGCAGAACAACTACAGCACAGGAGTACCAGAGTGCCTCATCTTGATGATGAGATACCGCTTTTTTTCGACGACTTTGAAGAGTATAAAGATTTTATCGTAGGATATAGGCAGAAACTTTCTGCAATCGTTAGATTTTCAGCTGCAACCCTTCCAGAACAAGCTTTACAAGCGACAGTGACAAGTCTGATGGATGCGATGACTGTCGCTGCAAAATGTCACGATTCAAAAAATTCCTTGGAGCATGCAAGATCTTCTCTTGAGGCTGCAGCTGTATTTTCAGAAAGTACCGTCAAAGCTGTCTGGGAGGCTGTGAACGCTAGCAATGTACCAGATGAGGTCCGACTGGTCAGGAGACAAACCTTTTACTCAAGTTTAGAGCCAGTTTACTCTGCAATGATTCATCTACGAGTTTCAGACGCAAGGTTGCTTAACAGTCAAGCAAAAGCTCTCGGGTCATTTGCCCGCTTATTATCACTACGGCCTGAGATGGCACAGGATGCGATCTCAAATTTACTCAACATTCTGGTGACGGGCATTCCACTTACTCCAGGAGAGCATGAAACCCCTCCTCCTTTGCCATCTTCAGTGTGGAGGGAGGCTGCTCAAGCTCGATCAGCAATATCTAATGTCATACTTGATTATGCAAAGTTTTCTCCCCATGGATTCTTACCACATATTGAGGAAGTAGCAGGCACAGTGACCCAATTATATGAGAGTGGCAGACTTCGTCCAGGGGAGAAAAACACTATAATTGAAGGATTATTGGCTGCATCATCATCAGGAACCCTCGAACTTCAGGAGACAGTGATTAACTGGTCGATGCATCCAATCAAAGAATCTTGGACGTCACCATCAGTACAAGATACTGTATCAAATGTTCAAAAATTCATCTCAGCGTACCTCCCAGTTTACATGGAGGGCAATGAGGTGCGGGTGGGAGGGGCTAAAGAGCGATACTTACTGTATCACCAAATTCATATGATTGAAAGAACAATGAGAAGGCTGACTGCAGAAAATTCGAGGGAAATATTGAACAGGCATATGACATGGATTGTTCCATTCTGCCTCCAATGCCTAGCTTCTCTTAATGCTCTCCTGACACAACAGGGCAGGGCACTTATTGGTGCAGCATCAGCAGCTTTAGATATGAGTCCCCAAGAAAAAGCTCACTATCTCCGTAGGGCTCCAGTGAGGCCTATGCCGTTACCGGGGGATTCAGATGCTGGTGATTACTCGACAGTAGGAGGTGCAACAGTTTCGAGTGTCAGGGCGTGGATAAGGCACAGCGTAGAGTTCCTTTGTCATTCACTCGGCCTATTGCCCTCGGTCGTACCAAAGTCATTAGTACTAATTCCTGGATTAAAAGAGAATTCAGCTGCTTCCGTTTTCGCTTCGTTGGATACGATAGATCACAAGCAATTAAGGATCATACTGCGTCATGTCACAATCCCCTCTGTGAGGTATTGTCCGCCTGAGAGCATTCATATATGGGTTTTACCCTCCTTATCGTTGCTTGCTCCTCATATGAAAGAAAGACTGGCTTTGGCATGGAGTTCTTTAAATGTAGATGTACCAAGTCACGTAGAATATGGTTCTGGATACCTAGCAAGTGTGCCACAAGCTACAGAGGAAGATGTCATCAATGATCGACTTGTTAGAGAATTGTCCCAAGAATATGCGGAGCTTCTGAAAGAAGTGGCTTCCAGACAGATAGAGCATGGGTCAGACAACAAAGTTCCATTGTTACAGAGTTTTCTTATGGCCGATACTGCTGGTGGCATAGCCGCAGCTGGAGCTGCACTGGAAGGCATGCTGCGACCAGATGAGGCCGCATACAAATTCGCAGCTTTCTGCAGGGCTTTAGTCAATTTAGCTTCCACAGATGCAGCCCTCTACAATTATGTTGGGTCTGAAGTTCTATATAATACGATTACATCGCTATCTCTTGAAGTAATGGCGTCTCATCAAGCCGAGATCCTTGGCATGATTCGTGCCATCATCATGCAGCAAATTGACGACCCACAATCTCAGGTTCACTCTGTTCTATCTATGTTACCCGGGGTTAGTCCCGCCCAAATAGCATCTTTTATTGCATCAATTAAAAGCACAGGTAGCGAGAAGGAACAGAGGAACCACGTGAAACAGTTTTTGCTAAGCACTGGTGGCAAAGGATCATTCACAGCTCTTGCACGTTGGAAACCTCCTGGAGCAGCATCTACTGTCCAAGGCATTAAAAATAAAGCGTACAGAGTCCAGAAGATCCCCCTGCAGGAAGAGGCAGACGAAAGATTACAAGGAGATATTACGAGACACCTCTTCGAATCAACATGATGCCAATTATTCAAGATTGTAAGAATGATTTTCAGCAAAGTCGGTTGCATGTCTGACCATGCAACCATTTTTGGGAAATGTAGGATCCCGTGATAATTTGAATCTAAGAGAATCATATATGATCACAAGTGATACATCAAATCTTCAATTATGCTACGAATCACCAGTGAGATGCCAGGATCATGGCTCTGCTGTACAACACAGATGATGTAGCCCTGGAGCAGGCGTGACACCTGCATCACTTTTTCAAATTGTTCCGGCAGGCTCGTTAGAAAGCATTCTTTTCTATTTTTTCTATTTAATAGACCTATTTAAGGTCTACGAGCACGTATACACTCCAGTCTTTTACACAGAGACGGTGTCAATCGGAACCTGCCATTCTGTATCAGTAAAATTTTCCCTGTACATATGTCATTCTTTTGAATCTAGTTTGAAAAGAAAAGTGCATATATCAAAGTATTTACAGAGGAGATAGGAAATTCACGCATCCTTGCCAAGGAGGTGACAACCACATGGTCCACGACTCGGCTGTTCCAGCAATGGTGGAGACTGGCTGCATGAATGATGCATCAAATGTAACTGAAGAAAGGAAAGTAAAAGTATCAACAGCAGATGGGGCATATGTTGAGCGGGATGACAAAGTACGTTCGTGTGGCGTTGATGAGGGCACTTCCTCAAAGGGCGAGTCCGTCAATGGAGTCGATGGAATTGAGGTTGAATCATACAGAAACAGTTCATTTTATAAATGTGACAATCTGAACGACTGTGGGGAGCCTCGGCCAAACGTCCAGAATATTTCTGCTTGTGGGCAGCACCCCGAGCAGCAGCACCCCTGCCAGACTTCAGCCTCAGATTGTACCGATTTGTCTTTAGATACGGATGCTTCATTGACGAGTAACAGTTCCGGGGATATTGACGGAGAAACGAAGAAGATAAATAAAGAGCTCGACCAACAAGGCAATAATTCCAAGAGAATGAGCATGGAGGCAGCTCCTTATGACTTCAATGACCCCATGTTCTCAACAGACGAATTCAGAGTATGGGAAATGAAGATCAGGAGCTGTCCAAAATCCCGTCCTCATGATTGGACTATGTGCCCCTTTGCCCATCCAGGAGAGAAGGCTAAGCGAAGAGACCCCAGGTTGTACAACTACTGTGGAACAGCATGTGCTGACTACAGGAAATCAGGGACATGTGCCAGAGGTGATGCATGCATGTATGCTCACGGTGTTTTCGAGTGCTGGCTTCATCCATCGCGTTACAGAACTCAGCTTTGCACAGATGGGATTGCTTGCTCCAGGCGGGTGTGTTTCTTTGCACACAGGGAATGTGAATTGAGAAAATCAGTTGGGGGCATCATGCCAAGTATACCTCCCCCAAGGGTCCATGCTGGATTGGAAAACTTGAATGATATACAGAGACCTCGCGCATCCGAGGATTCGAGATCTCTATCTGCCGCAATCCAAATGTTAGATCCTGTATCAAAGCACAGATTATTGGAAGCCCTTCAAAATGATATTCATGGATCTGCAAACCAATCTGCCTTTTATGCAAGTGGTGGTTCACCACAAGTCAACTCTCATCAAATTGGGGACCAAAACGTTATTGAGGCTATGCAACAAATGCAATTAAGTTCACAATTGTTCTCAAGGAGGAGCTTGGATGATGCACTCGGGATATCAACTTCCCATACATCTGGTTTGCCACTCTACAACCAATATTTGAATTCGATGAATTCAACCAGGAAATCTGTTGATATTGGAGCAATATCTAGGCTCGCTTCTGCAAACACATCGGACTTTGTCAGGCCAGTTCAGACCACTCCTAGCCTGATAAGAAAGCAACCAGATATGAGCAGGAATAGCCTGGATCTCGGTAGTCTCTACGATGCTTCCTCAACAGCAATGTTGTCACAAGCCTTTTATCAGAGAAGAGAAGGTAGGCTATCAATGGCTGATGACCCAAGGAGGAGCTTGAGCAGAATTTCTGAGAATCCATTCCCAGAAGTGGACTCAGAGGGTACTGGGAGCGGAGGAAGCAGCTCTATTGGCACAGCATTTCAGAATGGACACGATGGAAGCAATACCGTTGTTACAAAGGATATGAAAACAAAGGCAATGCAAAGAGAGTTTTCATTGGATAATATTCTAGCAGAGCTTCCGAGAAGCGCTTCACAAGTAGAACTCACTCAAAACCATTAGCTTTGCCAATTGGCAGATTGCAATCACTATTTCATTTTATATTTTCTTTTCATTTATTGATTTTATTGACTGCGAATTTTCATTACTATTCTTTTCAATTCTGTTATCAAAAAGTTAACACAAGCTACCCAGGAAAAATGTTTCTATGAACAAATTGGAGCCCATTTATATATGATGGGCAGGAATGTTTCAGTTCAAAAGTGTCAGTCAATACTTGGAAAACCCCATAAGATTTATGCATATTGATGGGTGTTGTCTTATTCTGTACATTATTAATTTTATGGTAATTAGAGTAGAGAAATCGCTTAAATCGGCGATGATACGTGTTTGCTCGCCCTTCTGGTGGGGCAACCACAAATGTAACACAAGTGGCAGGAGGAAATACTCTCGCATTATCGCTGCTGCACATTCTTCTGGGGACACAATCTTAGAAAAATCTTTTAATTTGGCACGAATGAGGATGAATGCCACTAAAGCGAACATAATTGCAGACGAATATGCTGAACTTTTTGCTGACCAGTGTGCCCCAGAAACTTCAAAAGATGATGATTCCAAAGTTACCGCAAACGAGTCCTTTGATATCATCTCATACAAATTCATAGACGAATCAGTACTGAATATAGCTTCAATGGTCAATATGAATAGAGAGCAAGACTATTCTCAGGTTGTGCTACTTGGTGATGGAACATGCACCAGGTTCTGTAGACTTCCCTGGCCTGCTGGAACTGTGATTTATCTCGTCGCTCCAGCAGAGGTTCACGAGCGAGCGGAAGCAATTTTAAAAGATAAAGACGCTGTGGCTCCAAGAGGATGTTTGCTACGAAGGGTTAGTTGGAATTTAGGATCCTGTGATAGGAATCTTTCTGAAGCTCTAAAAGACAAAGGTTTCCGGGGAGATCGAGTGTCTGTATGGGGTCTGAACGGAATCCGGGCTTTGGGAGTATCTTCAGGTATTATGGAGCATATATTTTCAGAGATAGCCAACGCTGCTGCCTTTGAGTCAATAATTTTGGGTGAGTTTCCAGAGATATCAGTGTTGAACTTGGAGAATTTCTTAGCCAAATATGGCCTCGGAGGGAAACATATACCATTACAAACCGTCTGTGATCAATGTATCCCTGGTTATGAAGGTCATCCAGACTGGATGCAAGCACTGGAATCATTTGAATCGAGAGGGGAATGCCCAAGGCTTTTCAGAGCTACGCAACGAAGGGTTTCCCTTGACGAAATGGACATGTACAATAGCCATGTTGCTATGGCTGAAGAGGTTGATGAAGATTTCTTTGGTAATTTCTCATAAATGAATGTAAAATGAAGACACAGAATAGTGGGAAAGGCCTCCACAGAGCAGATACATGAGCTTTAGAGACGCATTCTTTCCCTCCGGGGCACCACCCCCAGCAGAGGCTCCAAATGACCCTGCTGTGAATAAAATCATTGAAAACTTGGCAGTATTTGCCGCTAAAAATGGTTAGGAATCGAGTAGATGCACCCTTTATCTATGTATTTTGCATACAATTTTCTGAGATTTGTTTTCCTAACTTTTTCCAGGACCTTCATTCATTCAAACAGTGTGGTCAAATCAATATAATAACCCAGGATATTCATTCTTGAACCCAGAAAGTGAGTTACATCCATACTTTCGATACAAGCTTTGGAAGCAGTTTGAAAACCTTGGAGGGCAGAACATTGAACAACTTCCAGAACAATTGAAGGAATCGTGGCTGAAGCTTTTGGGTCAATTGAACGGATCTGAACTATCTGTAAAAAAGTGCCAAGGATGGTTCACGTCTTTCTCACAGCATTCACCAGCATTATTTCAAATACTTGAGGCAGAAGTTAAGAATTCCTCTGATAGTTACCACGTGATGAATTTATTTTCTCTTTTGGATGATATCTTGCATAGGATACACGATGATGATAGAAAAGGAAGTCATATAACCAGTGATTTAGAAAATCAAATCAAAGCCATGCTTGAAAAAGCATATAGTTTCCGGGATATAGATCTGTCAGAGCGACTAAAAATTATGATCTCCACCTGGTCAAAGCAGCAGATATTCTCTCCACAAATCACTGAGGAAATGGTACACTATTTAACTGGAATGCTTGGAACTACATCATCTGACCCTGGGAATGATGTCTCGTGGTTCCCTGCGGGACATCTTCCTGGTCTCTGCAGTGATATTCCTTACACACCACTCGACTCTGGAGATTTACCCCAGCAAGCCCGACATGGTCCTCCTGACATAGACGATTATTTGGATGCCAGGATCAAACTATTTTATGACGTTATACACGATTATAGACCTGGAATGGCGTACGATAAGATATGCCCATACCAGAAACAACAGGGTCAATCTCACACGACCTTGCCGGCTCATGATGGGAGCTATGTAGGTGCCCGAGCACGGGCAGGATCATCGGCCAAAGGACTTGGATACGATCGATCCATAGGACTAGATCGAGCTGTGAACCAATTTAGAAATATGAGGAAATACGCATCATATAAAAATCCATAGGCAAACATGTAAAGGTTGCTTCATTTCTCAGGCACACATTGCTGCATCGATTCCTTCTAACAAGACTGTCACTATTTTACCAATGTATATCTGAAGCTGCGCTGCGATTCCTGTTTGGGGTTGAAGGTGAAGAGCGAGGCTGTCCCTCTGAAGGGATAGATGCTTTCGTAAATGGGGGAGCTTCTCCTGGTTCACACTTGATTTTGTGAGCCAGTAATGACGTAAAAGTTCAGTTGTCTTCAATGCTTCGATTCGGAAAAACTCCGTCATCACTGAACCCATGGCTTCTTCAGGATTTACTGTAGCAGCTGAGAAACCAGAAGCACCAAATTCCTTGACGAAAGCTTCACCATCCATCATACAGAACTCCTCAAGGGCAACTAAACTAGAAAGGGGGGAATATGGCACCTCTAAAAGATTTGAGGGATCGATTTGTAGGGACGAAAGATCACTGAATTGATTTGAATCATTATTATATTCTTTTCCTTTCTTTTCTAGTGAATACGATGATTCGTTCGCCATTCTTTCATATGCGGATATATCTTTTATTGACAATGGAAGGGTCTGCACCGACGAGTGTCCTCTGAGATCTTCTAGGCCAGAAGATGCCCTGTGTTTCCATAAATTGGGTTCTGCTTTTGATTCCTTGGCATGACCCTTTGCTAAGTGTTTTTTCCTCGCTGCTTCCAATGCTGCTGCCAAGGATACTGATGATACTGTTTCATCCAGACTGTGAGAGTCACCTATTGGCCCATCAAGAACATGGAATGAATGTCTATTAAGTTCATTCGCAAAAGTCTTTACTCCAGTATGTATCGACTGTGTCTCATTTGCCCGTGATCTCAAATGCTCTGGTATTGCTTCATCCGATCTGGCAGTATCTGCACCAAAAATCCGGGTGCCACCTCCCCATCTGTCTCCATACTCAGCGAACAAATCTAACGTAGGGTCCACATTTTTTAGGCGAGATAAAGAAATTTCTGATTCCTGCTCCGTTATATGCTGTCTAAATGGGGCAAATATGTCATCTTTATCGTCTACCACAGTTGCAGATCTGGATGGAAGAGATCCACCAGAAGCAATCTTCTTTCGTCTGGCTGCTTGTTTATATTCTAACTTGAAGTACTTCTGCCAAAAATCTCCTTCCGTCATAGAATGAGGTACATACGCAATAAATGCTCTATTTACTTCGGGTTTGTCCCTGAATATCCTTTCAATGTCCTGGGGAGTGAGGTGGATGTTAACCCTCTCAGTTTTCCCATCATGCAATTTTTCAACCTCATGCATAACAGACGATAATCCAATTCTCTTCCCAACGTTTTTCGATTGTAACGATTTAAAGTCATTCTTATGCATAGACCAAAATTCAGACTCGGAGAGAATACCGGTGACAACCAGCTGGTTATAAAGTATCTCTAGATCCTTATTCGCAGCAAAAATCTGACTCCGTTCAGCAGATTTGGGCCCCACATCCGCGTGAGGGCCTTGCCTCTGCTTCAAAAGATCAAGTACATCTTGTTTATCGTTTTCAGTCTCAAAAGCAAGTCCAAGAGGGGGCCCATCGCTCAAAATGCGAAGAAATGGCTTGCCACTCACTTGCTGTTGTTCTGCAAGACTCAGGATGGTTAGAGTGCTTGCCTCATCCAGTACAATGGCATTAATGAAACATACTTTTTATGTATTTTAAAATAATCACAGTCTCGTTGCACGCTCGTACATCCTCTGGTGTCCAGACGAGTTTGGCATCAGTAATTGTCAAACTTCCTGGCACGTCAAGCTGGCCTTTTTGAAGTTTCTTCGCCGGCTTGGATAATAAAATAGACCCATTATCCATTCTATATGAAATTATTACATAATTCTTAAAACATCATGATTTTGGATGGTTTGAATTTCGTCACTCTGGAGTCCACCTCTTCAGGCCAAAGTCAATGCCTCTAGGGATTTCTCCAAGATGGAATACTGGTTTTGCAGGTATATTTTGCAGAATGATGCGGACAACTTCCAGTCCTCTGGTACCTTACCTTCATCAAAATGTTCTAGAGACCGTTTCAGAGAATCATGGATCTCTTGCAGAGCTCTATGAAGAGTTTGCTCTGCTTGTTTCTCATTAGCTGCATTTATCTCCTCACATAGAGGATTCTTGTCCCCATTGATGATACCTTTTAACTCATTTGAGTCCGATACAAGAACTCGAAGACACGCTTTCAACTTTTTCGAAAGAGGCCCATATCGTAGATTGTGGTCAAGGTTTACTGACATGGCATCCAATGCCTGTTGCACCTTCTCACTCTGCTTTGAGATTTCAAATGTCAAAGGAACAATATCATGAGGGTTCTCTTCGATGGCAAAGCCATAATAAGCTATCAATTTCATATTTGGAGCTGGTCCATAACTAATAAATGCTTGCTCACCTTTTCGGCACGGTCTGAATGAGGGGTATCGCAGACAATTTGATTTCATGTCCATCTTTCCATATCGCACTACGTGGGGCCATGGAGAATGGTTGACAAGGCAGGCAAATGGAACCATAACTGTCTTGCTTTTAATGTTTGGAGGAAATTCAATCTCAAATGCATATGAATACCAGAGCTCCACAGCCCACACGTATTTTTCATACGTGAACATGTCTTGATTGAGGTATGTAGGGTATGCAGAGATGAGAATATCAAACAGCTGGGTACATGCCTGATATTGACTTTTAATGTGCATTTGTGCCTTTTTTATCTCATCATAAGCAGCTGAACCTTGAAGAAGGTCAACTACAGAAGGATGGAACGATATTCCAGTTCTGAATGCATTTGGAAGCTGCTTCCAGAATGGTCTCCAGATGCTATCAGCATCCCATCTGTCAATCATGGTGAAGAGAATCAGTAGATTGTCCATCGAAAGCCCAGGAATGACTGATAACATCTTTCCAACATCCGTTTTCAGGACTGTTTCGTCATATAGTAAGGTTTCCCTTGGAATTGAGAGAATGTCAGCACCAACATCAATGTCCTCCTCTGCCATGCATCCCCTGATTCCATATGGTTTAAAATTTCCAACCACGAGCCGAGAGCAAATACCTTGATCCACTGACCATCTCAAAAAATCTTCTGTATCTTGTCCTTTCTCCACCTCTCCAGTCTCTAATGGAAACAACGACATATCTCGAAACTGGTCCCAAAGGGAGGAGCAGTATGCATCCAGGTCTTTAAGGAATGACCCCTGCCGTGTAGCCGATACATTGCTTTCGGCAAGCTTTTGCTGTATCAAGGATAACGAAGCCGCTTCATTTCTATGATTAAGTGCTTTCCTTAGCTCTGTCGGAGATTCCAAAAAATACAGTTCATCATGGCAGAGGCAAAAGATCCTTGCAGCAACTAAAACATCCTCTGGCAATCTCTCATTTCCATCACTAGTTGAAGGTACATTGTCATCTTTATACCATGAACATATAGAATCTGCTATTCGATACCAGATGATTGAAGCATCTTCATCTGCACATTCTGTATCAACAAACTCCTGTTGTACAATAAGGGTGCGAAGGAGAGCGACCTTTTCCTTCTCCTGGAAAGGTCCCAACAGCAATGTACGATCCATACATGCGACAAAATGTAATAAAACTGTTATGAAGGATCCAAACTATGCTATACGATCATTGAGACAAGAATGTATCGTCATGAGTGTGTCATACACAAGACCCAATGCTCCCAAGATATTAAGAGTATCTAGTCCTCAAGATCATATGATACGAAAGATATTATAAAAGTTTAAAAGTTGTATTGATCTCATACATACGGATGATCCTAAAAGATAGAGGAAGATCCAACATGAAATGATCCAAGTTGGACTCCAATCCGGGATCCACGGCGTGGATGTGCAGATTTTCAAAAAAGAAGAGATTTTTACCTGCAGGTAAAACATTTCTAAAGTTTGATACATTACCAATACTGGTGATTGTACATTTGAACATGTTTAGTTTCATTGTTGAAGGTGTAGCGTATGGTTTGAAAGACCTTCTTTGACATGACAGTTACACTCGATCGTTCATTTTTTTCAAAGCTCTCTGGGGGCAGTAAAATACTAGGCCTTTCCTTAGTAGTAGGATATATTGTGGTAGCACTATCAAGAAATGGAGAAAAATCCCTCGTTCTGAATACTTTGGCTCTGGTTGCAGGGAAAACGTTTCCATTCGGTTGTTGGAATGTTTTCACGAGTGCTTTTGTAGAAGATAGTCTACCATCGGTGCGTCATTATATACACGTTGATTGATATATTTCACATCAGCTGATTGATCCTGCGTATTGTAGTTGATATGTATGACGTTGCCTCTGTCAATATATCTGGCACATGTGCTCGAGCCAATTCAAGGGCAAAAAGCACTGGCGAAGATTGTCCTGGTTACTGTCTGTAGCTCCGGGATACTTACTTTCCTAGCCATATGGCTATGCTATGTTGTTGGAAGTATTGCTTCCAGGGAGAGTGCGGATGTCATGGCGAGCACTGTACTGTATGCACCCGTCTGTGGGTTTCAGGGAGCAATAGCTGGGCTGCTGGTTGCATTAAAACAAGCCGTACCAGAGAGTGAAGTTCGAATCACGCATGCAATCAAATTAAAGACAACCTTTGTTCCTGTCATATACGTGGTTTGTGTCTGCGCCCTGGGTCTGCTTGGAGGACAAGGGCTCAAATATGTCCCTTTGACAGTCTTTGGATGGTATGCTTCTTGGATTTACCTCCGCTATTTCCACCCTATGCCAGACAGTGGATTGCGTGGTGACCCTTCTGACCAGTTTAGCTTTCTCTCTTTCTTTCCTGAAGTAATACAGAAAAATCCTACACTGAATGCCATATGCTCCAAGCTCCACACATCCCTGGGGCCATTGCAGGGATACGGACAAAGACAGCAGGATCAAAGTACTGTAGATCTCGATCTCGAAATCAATCGAGATGGTAACGCAACACGACGACGTGAGCGTGGGATGAAGGCTCTAGAGGAGAGAATTGCCTCTAGTACTGATATATAGTGAAGAGTCTGACATGATCAAAGTATTGATTTCTGAAAGGGCTGATGTTAGAATAGGTACTATTGGAAGATTCCTAGTAGTTGCATTGGGCATTAAAAGATTCTTGTCACGACCCCAGGATATTGATCAATTGTACAAATTTTACATGTAAAATTCACATTCTACTACTACTAGTATGTATATCCATATACCTATATAGATCTATATAGATATCTGTATTGGATAGAGACACGTGGCAAATGCAAAATCAGACCATACCTGTAGGGCCATGGATTGATGGGATACCATGTGTCTATCTAAAGGAATCTTGATCAGAATCCGCATGTTTGAATATAGCACGATGGATGACTACTATTGTTCATACCTACTATTTTTTCTATAATATTTGATTTAGGATAAGTAAATAGTGCATATCTTATTATATCTATTTAGTGCTAGGTACAGGTACGACGATGTATAATTTAGTACAGTTAGGCTGGCTACAGCTAGGGCAAACACCTCTGGAAGAGGATAAGGTACTCACATCACCGTAAATGCCCTGCAGCTAGGTAGCCTAGGTCTCATCTGCATAATTTACCATACCATTCAAGTATTGAATGAATACGAATCATAATATGGAAAGTTACGAGGGAGATTTGGCACTGGGATTACAGAATCGCCTCGACTTTGGATTTTCGGAGGTACGTATAATGTAGCTTTTTTATACTACATGAAGGGATGAGTAAGAAATCAGATGTCTTGTTGACATGATAGAGTCTCAAAAGTATCAAGTGATCCATTTGAAACGACATGTTCGATCGACGTGACATCTTGGGAGATGGTGTATGGAGGTCATGGTGCATGAAGTTGAATGGCTCTGCATGAAAGTTCTGTATGCCCAGAATTTCTATGGGTTGAGTCTTTCAAGCTGATCCTTTGTTAGCCAGAGTGATATCCAATACTTGTGCTACATGGGGATGAAAATTTACGTATACCATTTCTTATGATACCGATAGAATGTTGCTAGACTTCATGTCCGATGACTGGGAAATTGCGCATGCAGGGTCCTGGGAATACTCACAGGGCAATGGCATTGAAAACTCTGCCATCAACAAGGGCCAGGAAAAGCACTGCAACCAGGTACTTTTGGATCATCATATGTTAATTATCTTTATATATATGAGATATCTATGTTTGTATCATGTATGCAGGACGATGCACAAAGAGCACGGGCATATGCTGGATTTTATGATTGACCATGGTAACCTTGGAAGAAAAGATCAAAGGAAACAATTCAAGATTTCCTCTAACTTCGTCGACTCTTCTGTCAGTGGTACGTTTCACGATTATAACTTTGTCTGTTCCTGAAGTAGTATTTAACCATCGCATTTCGTCGTGTGTATGTTTAGGTCCTCGCCTTCCTGGTCAGGGATGCAATCAACTGACACAGGAGATTGTCTCAGCTATATGTCTGGATGACAGGTGTGTCTACATGAGTACCTACCATACCATTGTATATCGCCATTGTTCTGTACTACAAATGAGTATACTCTTGGAACGAGATTCCAACAGTTTTCTGACGGCATTATGTCTCCATGTGCAGAACTATCGTACTGAGGATCACAATTCTTGCTGCTGGGTTTGTCATTGGACCTAGGGGCTCGAGCATCAAGATGATTTCAGAGCGTTGTAATGTTGATATCGAGTCAAAAACCGTCCATCACGGTGAAGTGAGAGAATTCAAATGCATTGGTAATCATGGAAATGTTGTGAAAGCTGTGCAAATAATGAAAGAGGCTGTCAATACGTACAAAGTTTTGACAGAGGGAGATTACAAGGGTCAATGTGTGCAGTCTACCATGGTAATTCTTGGAGTTACTTTTGATTACTGTCCACCGCCAAAGTCAAAAATGCCACATGCAGCATCAGTCATGAAGCTGTCTCAAAAGCTGGCCGTAAGGAAGGAGGAAAATTCATCTTCAATGACGATGGACAGTTCATCAAGTGTTGACAGTACACAGGGCCTAGAGCCGTATGTGCCCTCAGATGGTATGCATTCGTCAAAATATAATAAGGCCACCATGGAAAGACGCATAATTCACGCTTCATCCCCTTATTCCGAAGAAACACGATCAAATTTTCAGCAAAAATTTGAGTTTGATACTCCATGGAGGTCTCGAGAGTGCAGACATGTGTACCCATCAGACAGCCCCTTTTCTGAAAAGTTCTCAAACACTGATTTCTCAGAAGGAGCAGACCAGATACCAGCATTGCAAAATGCAGGTCGAATGTCATCAGCATTCATATCACCATTGCACAACTCTGAGTCAGAGGGGTTATATCACGATGCGTCTCCTTGGGGAGCAACCAAGAGGTATCATCTTGATGAGCGTACTGCCATGAGAAATCTTATGAGAGAATATGGCAGTATGGACATTTAAAGCCATCCGTACAGTCAAATTCGAATTTCATCCACGATAAGATAATTTTTTCCATATATACATGAAGAGAGAATGCACGATGTTAGCGATTGAGAGAAATATTGTGCAGAGAATAAAAGAAAAGATCTTTTCCTCTAGAGGATGAGGAATATTGATCAATAAGGAAGCTCCTCGGAAGCATTTTTTCTATTCAAGAAAGAATAAAAGTTCTATGAATTTGTCAGTTCACCAAAATCAAACGTTTCATAGTCTTGTCAGCAGAGGCACGGGCATCATCCAACCTTGTGGTGTTGCAAGCTCAAACGGTGTGTGTACCTCATGCATGACTAGTCAGGTCTAAACTTTGCCCATATCTTTTTTACCACAGCCTCTACATAAGATATTATACTAGTATTAAATCCACTTCTTCCCATGTAAATCCATAAATCCATAATTAAAACACAGGTTATATCATCAATATCCTACAATATCCACAAATTTGTGCTTGCGAGCAAATTTTTGCTTATTTAAATTCAAAATTTGTTCTCAGTCCTTCTGTCCACTCAAATCGATTAATACCAGTACAGTAATATATTCACAAGGATATCTAAGTATATATGAAATACTCATTAAAGAGCACTATCCGTAGAAGTGAGTTGGTCAACAATGAGGTCAGACGTTCGTACCAAGCAGAGTTCTACCGTCTCTGATCCACAACAAGATCTTGGTCTGATTCCTAATGTATCTATAATAGAAATAAAATGGTGCATCAGGCTTGAGAATGGGGATGAAATGGACGTGGTGCGTGATTCGTGTTTTTTGAATTCAAACCTCAGGTGTCCGTGAGTTCTTCAACGGCGTCCCTTGTTCATGGTACATCCTTGGTATTGCAGTGGTGGAAAGCAAAGGTTATCTCGATACTTGAGTGTGGAACGGTGCATCTATTGTATGAACCTCTTCCTCGCTTGGGTTTTCCCCAGGCTGAGAAGGCGAGGGTCAAGTTTGTGAATAGGTTTTATGTCGAGCATGCTGCTTGTGACAGTGAGGTTGGCGGGGAAGAAGTGAACTACAGTGTAGCAATGCCTTGGAGATTTCAGGGAGAAGCCCGTGATATAGATGCAGATGGGATTGATGATGTGTCAGAACCTGCTGTGGATGTCATCAGGAAAGAGCTCTCAGAAGAAATGAGGAATAGAGACCCAGACGAACAGAGGGTATTGGCATCAAAAGTCCACAATGCTCTGGAAGCCTTCAAAGATGAAATATTACGCGAGGCATTGGATCATAACAATGAGATCAATGATCAAAATGCCCAGAACATTTTGGCACGGGTGCAGCAGCGACTTCTCCAAGATCAGCAGTGAGAGGGATTTACGCCGACTACCGAAGAATGATCTATGAACTGGTACAAAGTCACCAGAATCACACTCGTGGTGTCGTATTTGCTCGTTTCTTGGCGCATGCTGCACATCGAGGTTGACAATTGTTAACTTGATCAAGTCATCATGATCGATCACGATGTGATCACATAGCTGGTCAAAATTGGCACAGAGTAAATTGCTTGCATTTACCCGTCGCAGTTGATTGTCGCACAATTTTAAATGAATGCATTAAATTATATGTATAGTTGATTATATTCGCTTCTTATTTGATTTCCGGGCGTTTTGAAGTTCCGAGGGTCCATGGCATGCTCTTCAGGAGGGAAGTGCCAAACCCTCTATTCGGATCTCGCAGATGTGCTCGAGAATATCTCAAAAGATACAAGGGAGCTAATTATTGGAAATACTGTGAAAATATACGATGCTCATTTGGATCCAATCCAGTTTCTGAGAGATCACTTGGGCTGTAGCAAACCCTGCCTAATTAGGAAGGAAAAGACGGTACAAACATGGCCTGCGTTATCAAGATGGGCCAATGATGACTACCTGATGAAAAAATTGGAGGATGTGTCTGTGACAACAGCATTAACACCCAATGGACTGGCAGACTGCCCCCATAATGATGGAGGCAATGGGCAACCAGCATTTGCCTTGCCCCTTTATTTGCAAATGCCGTACGGAAGATTTCGCAAGCTTCTCTCGCAAACAGATGGGACTGTGGTCCCTTATCTACAATACCAGAATAGCTCACTGACGAGGGAACTCTCTGTGCTGGGAGATGATATTGGGGGCATACCTTGGGCTGATGAGTGTTTCACAAACCTCGAGGCTGTGAATTTTTGGATGGGACAATACCCGACCAAGACGAGTTGGCATCGGGATCATTTTGAAAATATTTATGTGGTGCTTCGAGGGTGTAAGGTGATCCGCCTTCTCCCACCTACAGACTCGTATCGAATGAAAATCAAGGTGTATTCGCAATCTTCATGGTCAACTGACGAAAGTTTGAGTACATGGACGTTGGAGCCCACTCAAGACGATGCACTTCTTTGGAGCTCTCTCATGCCATGTACTTGTCTTGATTCTAGAGATAATATGTTATGCAGTAGTTGTCAGCATCTATATCCGAGGTTGCCTCTGGAAGTTGAGGTAAACGCTGGCGATGTTCTGTTCCTACCCGCTACATGGTGGCATGAAATTCACCACAAAAATACTGCTACAAACGATCCGACAATAGCAATCAACTTTTGGTATGATATGATACACGATTCTAAATATTCAAGCATGGTTGCAGTAGATAAAATTGCTCAAATTCTGAAAATGAATGAATGTTTGTAAATCTGGTTTACTTTCTTGCCATTTTCAATAGAGGCTGTCTTGGGTCTTTCAGCAATATTTTCACGCCTGCTGGGAGATCGAGAGACGTCCAGAGAACTTTATCATTCACCTCTAGATCACTAATATCTACTTCAAAGAATTGAGGGACGGAAACAGATCCTTCGACAAGACATGGGATTGTCCTCCTGATCCAATTGACTCTTCCACCAGCTCGGATCCCAGGAGACACCTCTCTACCAAATGTTTTCAGCGGAACGTCGACTTTAACTGTTCTATCATTTGAAAATCCAATCAAGGTAACGTTTTCAGCCTCAGCAGTCGCAGCAGTCACGTGGACTTGCCTTCCAAGAGCTCGGATAGTCCTTTTGCTGCTAGCATCACCGTCATCATTTGCAATGATAACATTACAAACTTGGCATCCCCAACCATACGAGCCCACTTTCTGGTACACTGAGGATATCTCCTTTTTATCAAAAGAGAGTAGGATCCTATCTTCTGTACTACCCCCTCCTCCAAGAGAAAACAAAGTTCCAGGAACTCTTCCTGTCTCCCTCAGTTTAGCAGCTGCTCGAGATCCAGATGCAGTCCTGATGCGAGCAGATAGATTCACCACGTTATTATCTGGTGTACTATTATCTAACGAGTCATTTTGAGAGGAACTTTGCTGCGATGCGAATCGTTTTGTATCACATGCCAGTCCGACCTTTGGTAGCAAAGAAATACAGGACTCTATTCCCGTTGGATACAACCTTCTACAGATAGATGGTACTTGTAACTTTCTGAGAACTTCCATATTTAAATTCTATAGACTCTTTTATCTGACAAAGCTCATCGGACATATGTAAATCTTGTCCAACCAAAGTTACTTTTTTCCGGCCAAGACGGTGTTCATGAACCTTAAACCTTTCAGTATCCGCGAATCTGATTGCATTAAATTTAAAATATCATTCATTTTGTTATTTTCAAGGCATGGGTGGTCTTTCTGTGATACTTGCCTTCTTGGCAAGTTTGACAGTGACGTGTGTAGGTCAAGAGACACAGGTCAATAGAGATCGTCTTGGTGTCATATCTACGCACACAAATAGTGTTTATGATTGTAGTCCAAGCGTTTATCCAAAGCAAGGTGGCGCAACCGTGCCATCTCCATTAATGTTACCAAACCCAGTGGACGACTTCCTATGGGTTTCAAACAGCTCGACAAAGCAGGATTCAATTGTCTACGTTACTACATACACCAAGTCAGGGTATCCAGGTGGTCCTTTATGGAAAGGCTCAGGTTTGGGTGGGGACAATGTGGTATGGACTGAAATGGCTGATGAGATGAAAAAGGCTGTTGCAGCAGTAGGGACAGATGAGCCCCAAGAGAATATTGATCTTGGAGTTGTCGGTGTGCACGCAAGTCCTGTTGACAAGAATGTACTTTTCTTCCAGGGTCATGGGAAATGGCATTGGGTGTCAGAAGACGGTGGAGAGACTCTGAATGCCTTGCTGACCCCTGCATCAACCGAAGGAAGGAAGGAGATTGTCAAGTTCCACCCCAAGCAAAAAAAATGGATTTTATTGCGCACAACCAGAGACGAATGCGATGTTAGTCTTAAATCTGGTTGCCTTTTTGATCTGATAGTGTCAAAAGACTTGGGAAACACATGGATGAATCTGACAGAAAGGTCTCAGGGACAATTGGGAGGTGTTCGTGACTTCGACTGGGGCATGAAAATGTCACGCTTCGATGGAAGAGAAACAAAAGACGAGGACATATTTGTCACAGCATATCCAGGATCCGCGATGAAGCAGGGGATGCCACCTGGATGGGATGACTCACTCCAGTTTTATTTCTCCGCTGACCTGTTCAAAAGCAAAGCAAAAAGAATAATACAATGCGGAAATCTCTTTGAAATTATTGCAGATAGAATGTTTATGGCTATTCCTTCAAATTGTCCTGTCGACCCTTCAGGAAATCCCAGAAAGACAGGGTCAGGAGCAATCAAAGATCGTTCAGTCACAATGTTTGTGTCTGTTCACGGACATGATTTTGTCGAAGCATGTCTGCCTGCCAACATAGAGGATGATGGTTATAGTCTTGTACATACTCACGATGAAGAAGGTGTGTTTGTTCTCGCTGATCATGCAGACCCGGGATCCAAAGGGCCCACAGAAGATTCGCCTTCTGCAGATGCTTATGCTCCTGCATATAATGCATCACTGCATACCCTTTCCCTGGACATGGTATATCGTAGGGGCTTCATTTCCGACTTCGCTCGTGTGGAAGGGATCCCTGGATTTTACTTTGCAAATCAGGTTCATGGCTCTGCTTCCTCAACGTTTTTTTCATTTATCAAGACAAAGCATACAATGAATGGAGGTTCATCGTGGGATCTAATTAGCCCCCCTCAGTCATTCAGGCATAGTCAATGCAATACGTGCACTCCAGGGTCCTCTTTAAAAGAGTGTTCTCTTCATTTACATGGGCCAACGTCTTGGCTGGCTCCTGAAGGGCCTCACCCTCATTTCTATTCACTTAAGTCTGCTCCTGGATTGATGCTTGCAACAGGAAATGTTGGTTCCCAACTGAACTTCCATCCTGATGCAGATTGTACATATATGTCAAGGGATGGGGGAGATTCTTGGTTCGATGTAGCTGACAATACTGCAATTTACGAGATTAGCAATTCTGGAGGCACTGTGGTCATGGCATCGCATAGATCAGAAGGTCCAACTAATGAAATTTCCTTTTCTCTGGACCAGGGTTCTTGTTTCCATAAAGTTAAATTAAGCCAATCAATGCTTGTAGAAAACATTAGGGTTGCATCAGACGGCGAGTCTAATATTTTCTATATAATTGGGTCAGCTTGTATAAAATCATCATCACACCCAGATTGTACATTTGATGGTGGATCAAATGCTCAAGGAATGCTTTATGTCATCGACTTACCAAAGCTGGTTGGAGATGAATGGAAACAATGCGATATCAACAAAGATTATGAAAAATGGGACTTCAATGGTAATTGCATCCTTGGTTCAAAAAGGAGTTTATCTAGGCGCACCTCTGGATCATTCTGTGCCAATCCAGTGAGCAAAAGTCCTCAAGTTGAAGTTACAGAATCTTGTACATGTACACTAAATGACGTAGAATGCGAGTTTGGTTATATAAGGACAGGAAATGATACATGTATGCGAATACAGGATGTCACAATTGAAAATGCATGTCCAAGGCTCCTAGACAGCTCCTACATGACTAGCACGTCCCATTTCCGGCTCGTGCATGATAATAGGTGTTCACAAATAAATAGGATCATTCCGGACACAAACGGGAAAGGGGGTCCTAAAGGATCCTCAGATCCCGGCGATGATAGTTCGAACGTAGACTCGGATAGAAGCTTCATAAGATCTATCTCTATATTTGTGGTAGTGTCTGGTGCCATATCTGTTGCTCTGGGGATTGTTTGGAGCCAGGTGTTATCAGAAGAACAGCAGCAAAGCATTTTACAAATAATAGATCCTGTTCTTAGAGGTTTATCAGCTGCTTTTGAAATGTGCCTGGGAATGCTGGTGGAAGGATATGACTGGGTTAGAGCCAAACTGAATTTTGTACCTTTCTTTGCAAACCAAAATGACGAGGATGCAAGAGGATACTACGAAGCTCTATCAGGGTCCAGGACTGGATTGGATGTTGATCCAGAAGATCAAGATTCTCCCAACACCCTCTGAGCAACATATATATGCTGTATTGGAGGAAACACTGCATTGAATAAAACACACAAATTTGGTCCACACATTTGATGCATTTGAACTTCATGTTTGGAATGCCACGTCAGCTCTGGTCCCACCATGTAAAACCATAGATGAACAAGTTTACATATCTATTATTAAATCATTTATGTTACATTGGGCATGAAAATGACTTTGCACTGCCAGAGTTGTATCAAACCGACCCTGAGTGTTGGAAGACTCCGAGGACAGTCAAGGCAGAGTCACACCACACTCAACGGGATTAACAGACATGCTTCATTGAAAAGAAACAGTAAAAAAATTCTCATAACGCATGCATCAACTGATTCTGAAGCGTTGGGGAGCCCTGAAAACCCTGCCCCAAAATATACAAAGGTTTTGGTGACTGGGAGTACTGGTGGCACAGGGCAGTCTGTCGTGAAGCAGCTTATAGATATGGGTTTAGAAGTGAAAGCCATGACAAGGGATGCTAAGAGAGCGAAGGGTGTATTGCCAGCAGGTGTAACCATTGCAGAAGGAGATTTGTTTTCATATGTGGATGCTGCACATGCTGTTGAAGGAGTAGACGCAATTGTCATTTGCAGTGGGCCAACTTCGAGAATGGATCCCTTTTCACCATTTAAAGTTGATTTCCAGGGGAATGAGAACCTGGTAGCAGCAGCTAAAGCATCTGGAGTGAAAAAAATTGTGATGGTATCAAGCATAGGTGCAGATGATCCACTGTTCCCTCTGAATCTGTTTGGTGGAGTCCTAGTTATGAAGAAACTTGGAGAACTATGTTTACAGAGATCCAATATAGACTACACGATCATCAGACCAGGTGGTTTAAAAGATCAAGAGAAGAGTGCAGAACCAGCAAATCCAGTGGTTGGGAAGGCAAATGAGTATGGCCTCCCCCCTAGGAAGATGCCTGGATCCATTCTGAGATCTAAAGTTGCAGAAGCCTGTATAGCTGCTTTGACAGAACCAGATGCGTCAAATAAAGTCATTGAATTGATATCTGAAAAGGGAGCTCCTGCCAAGTCTTGGAAAGAACTCTTTGCAACCATTAGTTGACCAAGTATTTCATCATTATTTCATGATGTACACAGATATATTGTAACTATACCATTAAGATTTGATGACAACCAATTAAATATTACCAATTCTTGGATTAAAAGCATAGATATTAGTCAATACGAATGGTCAAGAACTGACTGAGGCATATACCCAATATTGGGTACCTTTCAGCACCAATTGGTGCCATAGAACAGTCCCCATCTGGGAGGTTGAAAAGGATCATCAATAGCGGGGAACCCATTAAATTTTATTTCAAAACTATATCTAATTTACAATGTGTGGAAGAGCAAGATGTTCCGCTTCCCGAAAACGCCTGGAGGACTTTGTTGATCACAACTTTGGAGGTTCACAAAGGCAAACAAATGACTCCATAGTGGCGAATTACTCGCCCTCCTACAACATTAGCCCTGGAAATTATCTTCCAGTAGTTTTACGGAGACAAGACGGCGTGTCACATGAAAGCACCGTCGAGCTGTCAGCTTTCAAGTGGGGCCTTGTCACACAAAAGAATACAGGAAAACCTGATCACTTTCGAATGTTCAACTGTCGTAGCGAAGAGATGCAAAGTAAGCCCTCATTTAAACATTTAGTGTCTCGAAATCGGTGCATTGTGTTGACAGAGGGATTCTATGAGTGGAAGAGCCAACATTTTGGGGGAAAGCAACCATACTTTGTATATTTTAAAAGTCAAACTGAGAAAGATGTAGACATAATGCCCATGGCGGGCCTATTTGATTGTTGGATTGATAAAAATGGGGTCAAATTGTATACTTGTACTATATTGACGACTTCATGTAGCAAGAAACTGTCCTGGTTGCACGATCGGATGCCTTTGGTTCTGGATGAGAGCAACATGGCATCATGGATTGATACTGAAACTCTGTCGATACCCAAAGAGAGACTGCAGCCATATCACGGGAAAAGAACCCTTCAATATCATAAAGTTAGCCCCCAAATTGGAAAGTTGTCATTTCAGGGTAGGTCGTGCTGTGAGGAGTATGGTAAGTCACAAAAGTCTATACTTTCAATGTTCCGTGTCAAGGAGGAAGATCAAAGCAAGAATGATGCACAGAATAGTGAAATCACTGTAAGAGATGGTGCGACAAAAAGAATAAAAGAAGATCCTGGGGATCATCTGGGGAAAAAGCCCAGGATTGTTACATGACCCTCACTTATTTCTACCAAACCCTTTGTTTGGTGATGGGGATTTTTGCTTGCTCTTTTTTTTCTTTGATGCAGAGATATCACCGTCTCGTATTTTCTCAATTCTTTCTTTAATTCTTTCTACGGCATTTGATAGTATGGCCTTCTTTTCTTTCCGGAGTGTCACAGCAAGGCCATAATCCCCATCATGTTCCTCAATAAGGGATACATCCTGGGCAGAGGATGTGCTGAATTGTGATAGAGCAATGATGCACATGCCCATGAGAGTTTTCATCGAACTCAATTCCCATGAAATATTCTGAATATCTTCGTTCCAATTACCAAGCTCATGACTCTTGCAGTCACTCTCTTTTGTTGCACATAATATTCTAACTCCTGCTAGAAGTCTGTCATCAACTGGTGAACCATCCTTACCGCTCCGGACAATTGAAACTTCTTTGTCTATATGGAGACAAAGATCTTCCAGCAATTTCTGTTGCCATGGGATCAGTTTGACAGTATCAGAGCCATCATCAATCAAAGATCCAACATTTGCAACTGCTTTTGCCCCTTCAACAAATCCCGCATCAAAGGATAACTTTACAGTATCAAATGGATTGTCTTCAATCACAAAACCATAGTCAAGAAGAAGAAAGTCGTTTGGGAGATTTCCATAGCAAAGCATGATTGGCTCATCAGCAGTAATATCCCTCACAGCAACCATGGAGAGGCAATCACTGGCCGTGCCTGCTTTGGATCCTATGACCTTTGCATTTGGATTGAATGAGTGATTGCACATATCTATCAGCGGTAATAGCACACCTGGGCTTTTCGGACCTCCGGGTCGAAATGCTCGGGTTGTAACTGCAGCAAATGCCCATCCCAGTGCATTAGCATCAATCTCAGTTCCGTGAAAGGGATTATCAGTCTTTTTCTGTAGCTCTTCTTTCGCAAATTGAAGTAACCATCGACATCGTTTGATGACTTGTGAAGAAACTGGAGGATACTCTAAAGCTTGGATTGTCTTCTGGTCAAAGAACAAGGGTAGGCCAGGAAAGCCAACAGGTAAATTCTCTATATAGTGCCAAAAGTGGCCTTCTTCCCCTTGAAGCCTTTCGTATAAAAGTTTAAGCGCCAGTTTCGCTCCCCAAAGTTCCTCGGGAATTGTATCCATCATCTTTTTAAGAGATGATGGATCCCTACCTTCTTGATATCGAATTTGAAGGTTCCCTGGGAGCACTACAAGCTCTTCTCCTGCTTTTACATCTCTATTCGCTTTCAATCCATACCCAGATCCCCCATCAACACCTTGCCATGAATGAATCGCCACATCATGCACTGACCCGCCATTTGTATTCACCCAATCAACGAGTTCACTGCTTGAGGATAAGCCTGAAACACCCACTGTTGAATACCTTTTAAAGAAGCGAAAACGATCTAAATTAACACAGGGAAGTATCAAATGATTGATTAAAGGATTCTGGGATCTATTACCATCACAATATGCTCTCTGTGACCTTGCAAATAGTGGGGCAGAAGGTCGCACTGACAAATGGACAACCAGTTCGGTTTGCACACAGCTTCTCAAATGCATCGATCTATATCCATGTAACATTATATATAATAAATAAATAAACAATTTAATGGCAAAGCAATCGATTTACTTCATCACATGCATGACTCTCTGAGTCAGTTGTATTAATATGCCGTTTCGAGATTCAAACTTGGTCTCGGAATTGTTTAAAAATGCGTTGTTTCATGCAACAATAGAAACGATATAAAACAAGTAGCATTTATGGGTGTGAAATCAATATACCTGTTGGCATACAATGCCGCCCTCTGCTCTGGTTGGTACGATGCCTCCCTGCAAATGTTGACAATTGACTTTCTTCTTCTGCGATGAGCACTGAATTCTTATTTCGAAAGTAACGATCCATTAAATTGATATCATATAGGGCATTTGTATTGTTTCAGATGTATTCGGCGCTATATGGAGCTTTCTCGTCTGGACTGCCGCTCACCTCTCCTGCTTCCTTGTCTCTGGTGTGGGAGCGGGTTAATTTACCATTGAAATATTCTCAAACTGTCGCACTGATGGAAATAGTGCATGCTGCTTTGGGTATTGTAAGATCTCCTGTATTGATTACGGCCACTCAGGTTGCATCGAGGCTATGGATATTGTGGGGTATTGTAGTTCTTGCCCCAGAATCAACAACGACAACAACAGTGTCCTTGGCAGTTCCAAATATGGAATTTGTAGGGATCAAACTGAGTTTGATCACTTTATTGACTGCTTGGTGCCTAAGTGAAATAATTAGGTATGGTTTCTTTGCCTGTAAAGAGGCGAATATACAGTCTCAGATGTTAGTCTGGCTCCGCTACTCTGGGTTTTTGGTCTTGTATCCATTGGGTGTTGCCAGTGAACTGTCAATGGTTTGGCTCGCGCTTCCCGTGATTCAAGTAAAAAAGCCATTTTCAATTGAACTCCCTAATCCTTTTAATTTCGCGTTTTCGTATCATGCTCTGTGTGTACTGATTGTGGCTGCATACCTTCCTGGGTTCCCTCAGTTGTATGGGTACATGCTCAAGCAGAGAAAGAAAGTGTTGGGACCAGGTACTCGGCATGTGCCTCCTTCCATGAAGAAGGATCAATGATCAATGTTACTTTTGAATAGATCTACTTACATCGAATGACTGAATTGTAACAGAAGCACACTTACAAATCAAGAAGCTTGGACAAGGTTTCGTCAAAAGGGACCAAGTCCTCATTCTCGATGCCCGTTTCAAAAGGTTCCATGCTAGGTCGATATTTCCACATATCTTCTTCTGTCAGAGATTTCATCTCGAACTCGGACATATTGTCGACATTTGCCTCAGAAAGCCAGGGCAGGGGTGATGGTTCTTGCTCATGCATAGTGTCCCATGCACTACCCATAACGGGCGTGCCGCTCTTGACCACGGGAAGAAAATCCTTGAATGATGCAATAGAAAAAGATGCATTGACATCATATACATGTCTCTGCGATTGGGTGCCATGCCCTCTGTCAAACCCCCTGCCCTTGTTGGGTGACTTGATAGTGGTCTTCTTTACTGGGGACGTTTTCCTCTTGGTGGGGGATTTCCTAGCCTCTAAAGCACCTTTATTCGATTTAGAGACAGTATTGGATGCATTCCTGAGCGTCTTTTTGGGGCTACTCACACAATAGTCAGGTATCAAACCTTCCAAGTCATGATCTTTCAACCACTGTCCCAATGGCTTGCCCTCACAACCATCCTCTGTTACGACACGGATGGAGATCCTCCATTTCCGGTTTCTCTCTTTCCCTCCAAGACATTCAAATCCTGTAGGAGATAAGATGTCCCACGAATCGAGCGAATAAAATGGCTGCAACCCTGGCTCGCTCGTTCTCACCTCAACAAAAACTTTGTGTACATTCACACAGTAATACCCCACGGCATCACTAACACACACAGGTACAACACACATAACACCTTCACTTGAATCTTCAATAGAGACAAGAATAGGGTTGATATCCTCGGAAGAACTGAGTAGTCTACTCTTGACTGTTTCAGGCAACGTATGCCTGATTTGATCCAATGCACGTTGGATCTTACAATGTGTTGATGACATGCTAGAAAAGTACAATAATGAATTTAATATTATATTTGTACATGTATGTGCTATTCAATCGATAGTTAAACTCTTCTGTGACATGAGAGTGACATGATCCTTGTCTGCATGAGCACCATGCAATCTGAGATGATCATTTGATGGTGCAGTGATTGATGCATGTGATGATGTTCTCATCATTGTATCTTACAATCAATGGTATCAGCGTACATGCATGTCGAAATTATCACGTTCAGATTGCGATTATGTGAGCTGCTGACTGTTGAAACCGAGCACGAATCTCCCTGTAGGTACGGTTTGTTGCTTCACAATAAATTGTCACAGCGATACGAATTACTACATAGTAAAACAAAATCATGTATATTAAATATGGATGAACAGAAAATGGAAAAAGGAGACGAAGATGGCATGGTTGAAAGCTTGTTTGGAGAGTCTCCCCTAGGTTTGTCAAAAACAAAACGACAAACGACTGCTGGTGAACGGACGAGTGGAGGAGATGGGAATACTGATAATAGAAATATAGAAAATATTGATAATGTTAAAAAGAAACTGATCGTAGACGACGATGTAATAGGTGAGCGCCGTGGTGTACCGGGTGGGGTGCCTGTTGCCTCAACTGCAGAGGAAGGAATGCTGGTGGAGGAGGATCTTTATGGAGATTTGTACGTGGATGACGACCATGGTAGCGGAAAAAGGAATGACGGATCTGGAATTCTACGGTTGAAGGTGTCCAAGTTGACGAGCGATGTTGCAGCTAAGGATGCAGTCATATCAGAAGCTGAGAAAGTGATCCAAAGTCTTCGAGAGACTGTATCTCGACTAGAACGGGAAAATGAGACTCTCAAGTACAATATATCGTCTTTATTTAATACTGCAAAACTTGAAATTGAGAGGAAAGACCGTGAAATTGAGGAGAATAGGTCTGAGATTTACAGGCTGAAGAAGAAGGGTGGGAGGTCATGAAATGAATTAGTTATGCCGTCTGATTGGTTTGAAATAACGAGGCGATTTAAAACGAATAATATGAGACGAACAAGTACTTCTGTTACAAATCAAAACTGTCGTTCTGCTGTTGCAAATAGTTGCCAGACAATTGTACCTAGAATGTTGAGCACTGCAGTGGTTAAAAATATGCTCTCGAATGACCCAGTTTTCTCCACGACGAAGCCAGCTACTGACACTCCTGCGATACCAGAGAAACAGCCAAAGGTGTTCGAGAGACCAAAGAGGCGACCTGCATGCTTTGGGGCTACCTCACTTATATTGGCAGTGAATTGTCCCACAGATGTAAGGCCAAGGGCAAATGTCATAGCAATTAGTGCATTTCCAACTGACAGTGTTCCGGTAGAAAGCGCAATGAGAGCTGGAACGGGACCCAATAAAGCAATTGATTGTATTAATTTTCTAACAGACGTCCTGTTCACCCCAGAGTTCACCAATGAGTCACAGACATATCCAGCTGTCACAGACCCAAATGCCATCACAAGCCATGGCACAAATGACATAAAACTTGATGCTCTCAGGTTCATCCCTAAAACTTTGTAAAAATATGTCGGCATCCAGTTGAGATACATGAAGTATCCCCAATGGTTCACTACATTTGCTGTAATAATGGCCCACACCGCCTTATTTTTCAACATGGAAGACAGAGACACCTTGTTTGTTTCCTTTTCTCTTTCTTCCTTCTGAGATGGTTCCTCCTCCCCGTCTCTCCTCAAAGGTACAGTATCGGGTACTACTGCATTCCACATAAAAACAAGGGGTACTCCTAGAGCACCAAACACATAGAATACGCTCCTCCACCCAAAGTTCTCCAACAACAGAGGAGATACCAACAGGCCTACCAAGTTTCCAGAATGAAATCCTGTAAACATCCCACCTATTGCCGAAGCTCGCTGTGCGAGACCAATATTTCTAGCCATAAGATTGTTTACGCTCGGCAGAGCCACTCCTTCCCCAATGCCGACCAGAAACCTACTGAAAAGAACAGCCGGGAAAACTATGCCAAGGCTGATAGTGAATGGTGTGATTGCAAAAAGCGGCAGTAAGACAGACGCCGTTGAGAAGAAAATCATACCCATAGTCATAACCTTTTTACCTCCATATCTATCTGCCAGAGTACCACCAATCAATTGCGTTGAGACATACCCCCAAAGGAAGGCAGACTGGATAATACCTTGAGCTCCTTCAGCCCACCCCATTTCAGCAGCAAGAGGTAGCATGGCAACGCTAAGACAAATCCGATCGATATTGCAGAGCATCATTGCTAGAGCAGATGGTATCACTGTCTTCCAATACGAAGCATCGTCAGTACAGGCAGATGGGTTCGCAGCACTTGCCCCACAAACATAGTGGCCTGGTCTCGGAAAACTCGCAAAGTTTGTCCCCGAAATAGGGACAACCCTGGCCCTAGGCACTGATGCGATAAATTTAGGTCCAGAAGAGCAAGTATAATGGAATGAGATTCGACGCACGCCACATGGTGGGCAGAAACCTCTGGCAGTCGACTCCAGACATGACCTGTTCAGATGACCCATCTTTCCTTCTTTGGGCTCACCCTTTTGGCATATCTATAGATAGAATCGATAAAAATCTTTTGAAATAAAGAGATGCCACGCATTCTCTTGACAACGCATGCATTCAAAATTTGAATTGTTTAACCAAACTTGCATGCAAGTGCCAGCACTGGCAAAACCAAATCAGGATGAGGATTTCCTGATGGTTCCTACTTGAACTTTCCTGATCCCCCACATTGTCCTTGGATGAACGACATTATCAATGTTGATTAAATCATGCATCATCAGAGACAAATGATGATGAAACATTCAAGACTTGCCAGCCTCTCCCGCGTGGGTGGTCCTACAGTGAGACGCTCACGACGCACGGTCGAAAAATCTACTCTTATCAGAGCAGGTATGGTGGATATTCATGCATATAGACAAATGTGATACTTGGTTGCTTATTTAATGCACCTGCGCCCTCCTAGCCGTCTTAAAGTCTCGACTGTCAGTGAGGTCACATGTCACTCTTAATTTCCTCTTCGCAGATAGCAACGACAGACAAAGTTTTGACAATTTCGACGAAGGAGCCGCACAAGTGAGAAGACTTTTGGATCGAGATAGAAAAGAAATTGATTTTGGAGAGTTAGAAAAGACCTTTCAGAGTGATGGCCCAACGAGTGACACTGAAGCTGAAGACTCTTTGAACACCAGAGGTGCCCTAGAGGCTACGCCAAGTAACAGTGGTGCTGTATTTGCAGCAGACAAATCAAGAGTGAGTCCTTTTGGCCCTTCTCCTGGGTCTCTAGGGGCAGTTCCTTTCGAATCTGGAAGTAGAAAGCCATCTATAGAACCAAGAAACCTTTCACCTGATATGAAGCCTGCTCCTTTGGAGGAGAGCAAACCATGGTGGACCAAAATCACACTGACACAAGTCGTTATTGTTTTATCATTCACAACAATTATTAGTTTGATGATCGCTACATTCTTCTTTGTACTGAATGTTGGAGCTATTCGGTTGAACGAATGATGGCCTGGTATAAATCAATATTCAGGTAGAAAACGTGCATTACATAATAATACAACTATTATTACATTTAAAAGTTTCTTGCCAGCTCCATTTCTTCGTCCGTATTCAATGCAAAATAGGGGTTGAGACCTCCTTCCATAGGTCTGAATTGAAGTCCGCAGACAACGAAAAAGACGATTGTGGCTAGCTCATTTGCCAAGGCTGAAATCCATATCAGCTGATATGGTAATGTAGCATCCAAAAGATAGACTATGATCCTTGTGAAGTAGATATATGAGACAACCATCACGTAAAACTGTCTGAAAAGCACCAATTTGCTCAGCACTCTTGCTGCTTTGTCGTCATGCTCTGCAGTTTCCCTCATATGACGAATGGACCATACGATCGGGAAAAGAATTGCACAACAGCACAGAATATCCACGATGTGCCAGATATCTCTCCATGAGAACCAATTTCGCGATGCTGGTGTTGTCTCATCAATCACGACAATAGCAACATTGGCAAACACTTGGAGTGGTACTACCAACAAAAGCACCTGTTTCTCACGCTCAGAAAGGAAAGGCTTCATGTAACTCCATCCTGCTGCAATCAAGACTACAACACTGAAGAAGAGGACACTTCTCATAGCAGTGAAGAAGTAAAAGGCAATATTCCAACCCTCAGGATGTCCATACCATGCAATCATGTGATACATTCCAGATTGAGATAGCACTGTCAGTGCCCTCAAAAGAACCAATGCTCCCATAAGGTAATGTATCATATGAGCACCTTGCTTTGCCTTGTATACCGTCACTCCCCACAAGAAGAGGAGCCCGGAGAAGGCCACGAATGCAACAAAATACAAGAATGGCAACGCATCCATTCCAACTGGAAGATAATCAACCTTTTCTCCCTTTTTATTGTACAAAGACAGCACAATATCAAAATCCACGGCTGTGTTTGCCTCACAGTTTGCAAAGTACAGGATAAATTCACCACCTTGATAGTCCTCCAGCATGTCATCCAACACAAAATCCTTCTGGAAGGTACCCTGAGCCATGTTGATTTCATCAAATCTCACAAGTGTTATCTGTTCCTGGGAATCCAGGGGGCAAATTTGCTTCTCAGACACCTCCTCTTCCAAGAGAACACCACCATATGGCGTCGTGAGCAGAATCCCCATTTGACTGACACGTGGGTGGGCCACCTCCTTTGTTTTTCGATCATACAATGGTCGTAACTCAAATCTTTTCAGCGTGATGTTGATGCGGCCTCCTGGGCCAAATCCGTAAGGCTCATCCAACGGGACCAACAACCTGTCCTCCTTCGTCACCTCGGCCTCCGTGATTTTGGCATCTACATTGTAGAATGAGAAAAATACGAATATTACTGATAATAATACGGCAAATCTCATGCCGTTCCTGATCCCAACAAGGAGCGGAAAGAAGCAGGTACAACCAGACAAACAATGTATCCACCCGCGAACACGTGCACTATTTTACGTAGTTATTTGATAATAACAATTTAATAATATAGCATGAGTCAACGTTGAAGCACTCTATTCAATGGAAGAATTCCAAAGGATGATACATCAGGTAGGTTCTTTACGAACCTTCTCTATTGGTTTTTTCCCAATCCCATCCTTGCCAACGGCAACAATGTCGGACAAACAACAATATCTCTCATCATCTGCAGGAACCACCTCAAACGATGGCTTTCTGTCAAACCCTAGAGAGGCCACATGTATCAGAATTGCCGCTGTCAACCCCCAGATAAGGAAGGACTGACCTGCATCAGGAGATACAATGCGTGCTTGCCTTCTTGTCATTCGTCGACCTCGATCAAATCTTCCAGTATCCTCTGCTAATGATCTGGTCACCGAATACTCCCATGCGTGCAACCTGAACATGAAATCTCCCCACTCTGCATCCCTGGAGGAATACCTGCTACCAGTTGTATTTTTTGCTAAAAACATATCCAGAGGGGCGGAAAATACATGCTCAACTTCTTCCACATTTGGAGTAAATTGCATGTCCTGAATATCGCGAATGATTGCCACTACAGGTGTCACCGAGAGAAGATGTTTGCTGAGGAAAGGTTGGAGACAACCCAACACCAACAAAGAGTCGGTATCTATTCCTAGCTCCTCTCGTGCCTCTCGAAGGGCACATGTGATATGATTGAATTCGTCTGATGGATCTACTTTACCTCCAGGAAAGCAAACCTCCCCGGAATGGGTTCGCAAAGATACACTCCTCTGAGACAATATCACTCTGACTCCTCCTTCAGGAGTCTCGTACAGAGGTACCAAAACTGCTGCATGCCTGTCACTTAAATGTGTGTCACTATGTTTTGAGCAATGTCTTTGTAGATTTGAAGACACAGTCTGAAGAAGTGTGCCCATGTATGGGAAGTCTTTCTACAGGGTTCCGTCTAGAGAACAACCAACAATGGTATGATGTATCATATACTACAATATCAAGATTTCTTTCAAAGAGTGTTACAATTTTAAATGAGAGAATATGTGCAAATGCTGTGTCTACATGACTCTGTGTCGTTAAGCAAATGAGTGGGAAATCGATGATAGTATCCCATCGAAGGGATCGTATGACCGGAGATGAATGACGTTCATTCAGAACCCGAAACAGGAACAAAACTAACGTTGTACAACAGACTGTACGACTAGAGAATTTCTCATTTTTGGATCAATATACCGACTCATCTGTACATATATCCCATTAAATACGTATATTAGGTAGCACATGGGTTGAAAATTGGTTCAAGAGAGGCTTGAACCGGATGAAAAGAAAAGTTATTTCACCAACTACTCCTCCACTGGAGAGAGGCGTTTCCGTCTTCTGTTGGCATGCTTGTAACTTTCTGATGTGCGCATGAGTAAAATTAATCATTATGGATGATGATACGTATGCATCTATTGGAGATGTTCTATCGTCTGTTCCAGTGACTGCTGTCCCATGTTTCAAACTTCTTGCTAAACAACATGGTGTTTCCGAAGAGACCGTCTACAGTATATACTCTCAAGAGGTACAATACCGAGTCATGAGGACTCATAAAGATTTGTGTAATGCGTCTGTGGAGTTGATGAGACGATATGCCAAAGGTATGGTGGCCATTTCTTGGAAATTCTGCAGAGCTCCTTGCAGATTTGGATTCAAACGTATTACTGGGCATTTTGTGTGTAGGAGACTGTCATATATTGGACTTGTGTCTTGAATGGAATATTCCTCCATGTGTGATGCTGAGAAGGATGCTGGAGTCTTGTCCAGCATTTGGTTGCAAATCTAGTAAAACTGTGAGGTCTATTTTCAAGGATTCCAGCCTACTGCGAACATTCATCGCGGATGGGTTTCTAGAAAAACTAGGAAAACAGCTGAATGAGATAGATCTAGAATCTTGTTGGGAAGAGGGTCAGTTTCTATCGAGATTAGAATGTGAAATACAAGAGTGTGTCATGGTGGACAGTATATGTGGCCCATCTTCAGATCATGCACGGAGGCAGGCAGGTCTAGAATTCGAATCTAAATTGTATACATGTCTGAATGATCAAGGAGTGTCGTACTGGACAGAGGATGAATTGCGTGATAGACAGTTTTTTAAGACTCCTGATGCCCTGCTTCGTGTCCCAATTGCAGTTTGTGGGAGTGTAATCTGCTGGATTGATAGCAAGGCGACATTTTGCGACAAAAGATCCCATAAAAAGCTTCTAGAAGATCAATATGATAGCTACGTGAATAGGTTTGGACCTGGATTAGTAATCTACTGGCATGGATATCTTCAGTCAATAGAAACCATCAAGAGTGATTTTGTTCTCGTCTTGGATTCCTTCCCTCGAAACGAGCAGATCACAAGGCTCCCTTGCCTGGAGTAGAATAATGCTAATCATAGTATTTTTATTTTATACATGCAATCTAGGATGATCATCATCGCAACATAATGAAAGTTCTCTTTTGCGGAAGAGACATGCACTTTGGGTATGCTTACACCAAGGAGGAAATAGAGCAGGTGAAAAGAGTAGGTCGGGTTGTTCAATGTGATCGGGCAGATGTAGAGAGAGAAATCGTGAATGCTGATGTCATTGTACCATTGATGACCCCAATCACGAGAGAGATGCTTTTGAAATGTACAAAGGCAAAACTCTTGATTCAGTTTGGGGCAGGTATTGAGGGCATTGATTTGCAAGCAGCTGCTGATCTAGGTATATATGTATCGAATATACCCTCAAAAGATACAGGTAACGCAGAGTCATGTGCGGAGATGTGTCTGTTTCTGGCGCTGGCGTTACTTAGAAAGATTAGACAGATGGAGCAAAGTATTTTGAGTAGAGAGCTGGGTGTGCCAATTGGGAACATGCTGAAAAACAGCCAGGTTTGTGTTATTGGGTTTGGGAATATCGCAAAAGCTCTGATACCTCGTCTTAAGGCATTTGAGGTGTATATATCCGTGCTGCGGAGGAGTACATTGTGGTCAGAGGAAGATGCCGCGACTCGAAAGATGCTGGTGGATGTAGGACAGGTGGATGTAGGACAGGACTTGCGCAGGATCGTAGGCAAAGCAGATATAATTTTTCTCACATGCCCCCTCAACAAGAGTTCTGAGAACATTGTCAATGAACGTTTAATATCATATTGCAAAATAGGGGTGAAAATAATCAACGTTGCAAGGGGTGGACTGCTGGAATACCAACCAGTCCTGGATGGATTAGAGTCGGGTAAGATTGGAGGTCTTGGGCTTGATGTCCAATTTGAGGAGCCTTTCGATCCAAACGACCCGATAACAAAGTATGACAATGTATACCTAACTCCTCACGTCGCTGGAGTAACCGAGACTTCGTATAGAAACATGGCCAAGGTTGTTTGTGAGGAATCTATCAAGGTAATTCTTAGTGGAGAACAACCTAGTATTACAATCAATGCGGGCCAATGACCACGCCCAGCTCACGTGTCCCATCTACTCTTCTTTTCTGGAGCAATTATTTTCTTTTCTTTGGAAGGAGGGACAATCGAAGCTTGAATCTTCCCATCATATTTGATGTCACTCACTGATGTATGGTTGGACGGAGCACGTACAAAACCAGACAAGGCCTTGGGTTCTTCTTTTCCGTCCTGAGAACCTTTGTGCTTTGATGAGGTCCAAACGTTCGCTGCTCTCTTTTTGCTATGCCTCTGTACTAAGTTTGACACGTATTCAGGAACTTGGGCGCCAGACTCTTCTAGATATTTGACTACATACACAGCTTGTCTGTGCTCATTGGGAAGTAAAAGTGAGTATGCCTCCCCATCCTTGTTCTCACCTCTACCTACTCGCCCAACCCTATGTATATATTGATTTAATTCTTTAGGCATATCAAAATTGATGACAACCTGTAGAGTGTCAATATCAAGGCCTCTTGCTGCTATATCAGTTGCAACCAATACATGGATTGCACCTGACTTGAATTGAGATATCTGTTTCATCCTTGTCCCCTGGTCCATATCTCCATGCAGCATTCCCAATCGAGATATTCTCGTGGTCAAGAGTAGATGTATTTCTTCTACACGGTCCTTTTGGTTGCAGAAGATGATGACATTTCCTTGATCTACAAAGTCTTCCACTCTCTTCAAAAGCCAAGCTTTCTTCTCCTCAATATTATTTATCACATGAACCGATTGCCTAATCTTCAATATTTTCTTACTCTTAATATTTAAAGTCACATGATTCTTTAATATAGCATTCGCAAGGCTCTGGACCTTCTTTGGCATGGTTGCAGAGAACATGACAACCTGCCTGTCTGGTCGTATCTGTGACACGATAGCTTGCACCTGTGGCTCAAATCCCAAGTCAAGCATCCTGTCTACTTCATCAATAACTAGATACGTAGCTTGTTTGAGTCTACATGCTTTACTTTTAACAAGGTCAAGTAGTCTCCCAGGTGTAGCAACAACAATATCTACCCCTGCCTTGAGTTCCTTGATTTGGTGATATTTATCCAAACCTCCAAATGCAGCACAGGACTTGAATCTATGAGTCTTGGTCCCAAACTTCCTTGTCTCTGAATGAATCTGTTCTGCTAATTCTCGCGTCGGCGCGAGTATCACGGCGATAGGCCCCTCACCTAGTGATGGTCTTTGTTGTGCTGCAATGTGAGGGATCATTGGTAAAACAAATGCCAAAGTCTTTCCTGACCCTGTTTCTGCGATTCCCAGGCAATCCTTCCCCATGGAAATCTCCGGAATAGCCTTTGACTGTATTTGCGTAGGTTTGAAAAATCCAGCGCGATGGATCGCCGACAGCAATTTTGAATCATTACCAAAAATACGGTTGAAATCATCCATAACTGGGGGGGTTTGTCCGACAAAATTCTTCTTGAATGGCTGATATGACTCTTTCACATGATCTGTATTTTGTAAAGACTTGCAAAGAGTATTATATGCATCCTTAGGAATCCCATGGGTCGCTTGCTTCTCCTCATTCCTGGAGAGTGATTGTCTCTTGTCAACTGCCAAGTAAAGGTAGTCAATGCCAGGATCTTCTTCTATCATCAACTCCCCCTTACTTTTAACTTCACCGGGCCCTTGTCTTGCAATTGTCTCATCAATATCTTTCATGAACGCATCAAGTGGGTCCTCCTCCTCCTCCCCATTTTGTTCAGTGTCAACATTCTTTGTGGCTGCTACTCCAGAGTGAATTTCACACTGCCTTCCTCTTTGCACGAGTGCTTGCAGGGTATCACAATCGTCTCGATCTTCTCCCATTCTATCTAAATACGATTCAATTTCTTTTTTTGTCCATTCTGAAAAGTCTGTTTCCCGTTCCATAGTTGAATGTTTTGACATGTCAGACGACCATTTTACTTAGGGTTTCCTCGAAAGCTCGAGGTCGATCGTAAGCGTCAGATTCATAGGAGTCATTATGTTTGGTTACTTGAACAAAAATATGGCAATGAGATGGAGAAAGTTTGACAAGATTCTTTGAAAGTTTCAATTTTGATGATGGCTTGAGATTGAGAAAATTGAATCGAGAAATGCCGGGTTCAAATCTTCTCAAGATGACATGCCAATCCACACTTTTAATTCAACATGAAACAATTACAAGCATTACGTGGGACTCGATCCCATTATTTAGCTTTGGGCAAGCCTTGTCGTACGTAACCAACTCTCTGCATGGCATGTGTTGATTGTCCCTCGACGGATGTATATGTCTGACATGCAGGATCATCCATTGCGTATAATCATAGAACAATGTGCCACGCTAACATGTCACCAGATGTCCCCAGAACGGCTAGTGACCATGTGCTGTCAATTCTTCAACAAGCAGATGGAGTGTGTTTTGATGTTGACAGCACCTTCTGTCAGGACGAATCTATTGATGAGCTTGCTGAATACCTTGGAGTCGGAGAAAAGGTTAAGGAACTGACTGCTAAAGCGATGGGGGGCAGCGTGCTGTTTCAGGATGCCTTGGCGGAGAGACTAGGAGTGATGAGTCCATCTCAAATGGATGTTGACAACTTTTTGAGAGATCACCCGCACATGTTGTCCAGAGGTATTGCAGAGCTGTTGGAAGCTTTAAAGGAAAAGAATATTTTAGTTTTTCTGGTCTCCGGTGGCTTTAGGCAAATAATTCATCCCCTTGCAGAGTCTCTTGATATCCCCGTGTCACAGGTTTTTGCCAATAATCTTTTATTTGATGGCTCAGGGAACTATACTGGCTTCGATCCTGAGGAATTTACAAGTCGAAGTGGAGGTAAAAAAGAAGCAGTAGTACACATTAAAAAGAATTGGGGTCTGAAGACGGTTGTTATGGTCGGAGATGGTGCAACCGATGCGGAAGCAAAGGATCCAGCTGGTGCAGATTTGTTTATTGGGTATGGCGGTACTGTGTTCAGAGAGGGTGTCGCAAAGCGTTCAGATTGGTATATTATGGAAATAAAAGAAATTACAGAAAAATTATGATGCATTTCAGTTGAATGTAAGTAACAAAGTAGTGAGAGTGTCTTTTGTGGCATTTGTCAATTCCATGTCTTCACTTCTCATGTCTATCGATGCATTCTGGCCATCATTGATGACAACATTCACGAGGACCACAATTCCAGAGATGGATTTTCCATAAAAGAAAAATCGATATGGGGTAGACGATCCTCTAGTTGGCTTTCCAATACATTTTAAGTTTGCCTGCTTCACATGATTTTCAAAGGTTGAGAATCCTTCACTAACAACCATTTGTAAGACTTCAGGGGAACCCAATGCATACTCAAATGTGACGGAAAATATTGAAAGTTCATTCCAGAGTTTTTTGAATTCTTCCTGATCCATAGATAGGGAAGTTTGATCGACAAGTTGTGATTGACCTGATGTCGACTGGACTGGTGCATTTGTTGTTCCTTGGTCCTGATTTCCTAGTTCGTTCATCAACATGTCCAAATTGAGTAAATCATTACTCTCAGGGGCAAGATATATAGGACTATGTGTCTTCTTTCCTGCTGTATGGACGGCATCAAAAGAAAACTCCTCAGTTTGTACAGTCACATCTCCTAACAAGTCATCAAGTTCTGCTACCAATCTCTCCTGGCCATTTGAATGTGTTCCATCTATCGCATCATTTTGTACTTCTTGTGTGTCTATCAAGCTTTCCATTCCAATGTCATCAATTGCGATGTCCCCTGCCAGGGAGCCTGACTCAAATCTTGCAAGACCAGCCTCATCTTCCTCAACAAATGTCAATGCCGGTGCTTTGTAAATCACTGAAAGGCTATTCCATTCATCGAAAAGCTTATCCTGAACTTCTTCAGAAGTCTCTTGTAAATTTTCCTGAACGTCTTGAATAGATGGCAGCTGCACGACAAATTTAGCAGCATCCCTGCCAAATCTTTCTAAAAGACTTGCATACAGAGAAGCCTTTTCAGAGAGCACATAATCTGTATCTGCTAGGGCATTTTTCAGGGCCTGTTTCACCAAGTGAAGACATTCAGGAGGTCTTTTGCAAAATAAATTAACTGCAGATGTAAGCATAGCCAGTTTCACTCGACTATCCTGGCTTTCAAATGCCTCACAGATATCCTCCAAAAGGTATGGCGCATCCTGCACACTATCGCCAAACTGGCCCAATATCCAAATGAAGGCGGCTTGAGACTCAGTTGATTCCAAAACGTTATAAGGCACTCTAGAAATAGATGGGACACATATTTCTGCAGCGCCTGGAAATTTATTTAGTGCTGAAGCAAAGGCAACAACTGTTTCTCCAACAATAACGCTTCGTCTGTGATTTAAGAATAACAGGAGCCTATCAAGTATCCCATCAACACTTCCAACTTTCATGGCTATTCTCGATATCGCACGGACAGCATGCCTTGCAACATCATCATCGAAATCCCTGGCATATTCAAATGCCTCCTCAGCTGCTTCAAATGCATTGTCTACATGTGAAATGAGCACCAAAACATCCAGCTTTGATAATTTAAGATACGATGGATCATCAGGTCTATAAAATAAATCGTCCATCATGACATAAAATGGCTCTGGGTGCCTTTGTGCCAGCACCTGAACATTGCAGAGAGCAGCATATGCAACCTCAGGCTCTCTCCCCATCAATAATGTCCTCCATGGTCCCATGGTCAGCCGAATTACTTGTTGATACTGATCCTTATAATTAGAAGTGTAATGTAAAAATAATTTAGCTGTAGCGAGAATGACCGCAGAGTTTGTGTGGTTCAAACCAGAATCCAAAACTTCAAGTACATCAAACCTTTCTTCTTCAGTCTCTGGTCTGTAGTATTTTAGCAAGATTTCCATCAGCAGGCATTGCCCCCATTCACTAAAGTTTCGCATGTTATTCATAAAAGAAATCATTAGAGATCTACTTAGGGTGGAAGCGCTTAATGCCCCTAAACTTTGAAGGACATACAGGCAACTGGTAATAACTTGTGTATCCTGGTCAGTTTTCAAGATCCTCTTCACCTCCTCGATCAACCCAAGCTCCAATGTCCGTCTATCATCCTGATGATAGCATTTCAATACTCCTATAACAGATACCTCCCGCACGTAAGCATGTGGGTCCACGAGTCCGTCAGCAACAACTGGAAGAACATTCTCCAATAACTCTGGCACTCTCAGAGAGCACATGGATCGAACTGCAAGACCACGTATTCTCGGATCAATGTCCTTCGAGTCATTCAGAAGGGTTTGAACTACAAGCAATGATAGCGAAGAGTTTTGTCGTGCCGCAGAACGAAGGTATAAATATAACATCTTCTTCAGAGGTAGATCATTCTTCGACAGCGCGACGCATTTCGTCGCCGATACAAATACGCTCGACATATCTATACCACTTGTCATATATTTGATTAGCTTTTGAAAGCATTCCCGTTTGAGATAAATGACATCCGTTTTCCTCCCGTCTAGAGCACTCAACTGTTCCAAGGTTTTGGTGATTTCATTCACCTCTCCCTTCCTCCTCACCCCTTTCTTTGATCTCTGAGGAACCATGATGAATATTAAAAATATGTTTGATATTATAAGACAATAGTTTACTCGATTTAATGAGCCTTGGCATTTTCATTCCGTCACAACTGAGCATGAACTGCCTCGACTTGGACATTCATGGAAGTTCCCAGATATCTCTCCTTTCTTACCTCTTGATATCGTGGAATAATACGCACCTGTCATTATAGAATCCATTCAAGATGGTACAGGAAGGTAGTCGGTCGTCTCCCGGCCATGAAAATCTCTCTTGTGATCAGGACAACATTGTTGGGTCTGGATCTGTTGACCCTGATGAGAGTCCACATCAGGGAGAACACTCCGCGAAACATGATGAGTCCATATTGAGGGATAGATATCGCGTCGAGATTGAAAGTCTTTGTACCTCGTATTCCCTCGCTCAGAAGGAGAAATCTTTGTTGACCACTGAGCTGGCCAAGGCAAGGCAGACATTGGAGGAACAGTCATTGCAAGCAGAACAAACTCTCAATAATGAGAGGTTACAGCACGAGCAAGCAATAAAGAGCGTCAAAGAGCAATCCATGAAAGTTCAGCAAGCATATCAGAAGCACATGCTAGATCCCAAGGTGAAGGCCTTGTTTCGCAAGTATTTGAGATTATCAAATCCATCTAAAGGAGTTACCTTTGCCAGGTACTTTTGGCCAGGACCTGGCCATAGGGACTTTTTCTCCCTGGAGAAGAAGAAGAAATCAGCAAAATGTACCAGTGTTTTAAATGAAATCAGGCTCCAAAGCCGAACAAAGATTCTTTATGGAAAATATCAATCCCTCTTGGCAAAGCACAAAGAAGCTTGCAACCAAGTCAATCATCTCAAGGGGTCGCTGCGAAAGAAATATCAGAAAGAATTTGATTCCATAGTCAAGGAATTTGAAATGTATTCTACTCAGATGAATCTTCTTGCGGAGAAGGTAGATTGCTTGAAGGAGGAAAATAAATCTCTCTCCCTGAAACTCTCTCAAGAAATCACCCGGGGAAAACAGCAGGAGAGAAGGATTGAAGATTTGAAAATATCAGAACGTTTGATTACCAATAAATATAGAAATACCAAGAGACACATGGAAGAACAAAACAGTAAAGATATCGAGATGAAAATGTTCCTACAATCCTGCCTGTATTCTATGAAAAAGTCAAATCGAGAACTACAGCATGGTCAAATGCCTATATCCTTTGACCGTGATGTCAAGGCTCTGCTTGAAAAGGCTCAGAGCGCAGGTGATGGTATAGATACCAAAAATCTCTCTACTTCGGATGTGCATGCATTCGTATCCCTGGTGGTACAAAGAATGAATTCATTGTGACAATCATCTTGCCACATGCTTTAGCTTTTTGTTTCGTGATTTCAGCTCACGAATCTCATCTTGTCTCTCTTGTGCGTTATCTTCTCTCTTACCATGTATGACAACCTTTTTCTTCCTTCCACTCTTTTGTATCTTCACTCTTGGCTCAATAATGCCTCGCCTCTGTAGACTTTTGTAGCGCTCCTTGACTAAAATTGGGGTTGGCTTGATCTTGCGCAGGCTGCCACCAGATTCTTGAATTTCTTCAGTAGTCATCACTTGTATTGGTAACGGTGTAAATTTATGCTTTCCTAGTCGAGGGGGTGCAGATTCCTCGAGCTCTTGGCGGTCTGCCTTTCGCCTCTGTCTTCTGTCATCTCTCTCTTCCTCAAGTTCATCCACTTGTTGGTGGATATCTTTGAGATTTTCCAGGTCACGACGCTGCTGTTTTTCTTTTCTCTTCATTTCAATTTCTTTCTCTAAAACCTTATTCCTAGCCTGTCTATTCCTGTCTTTGATTGTCTTTTTATGATGCCTTGATGCCCCCTTCAACCCATCCTTTTCGGAAGCATCAGAATCATCCTCAGTTTCCTCCTCCTCTTCATCAGATTCAACCAATAATCTTTCTAGCTCTCCTTTTGCTTCATAGTCTTCCCATTCAACCACTTGTGGAGGTGCCCGAGGCAATAAATCTCTGTCATACACCTTTTTCATCTCTGCGGCAACAGCCTCTGCAACAACCTCTTGATGTGATTCATAATCTGGGTTAATGGAGCAGCCAGAGGCATCTATTTCAACAGCAGGAACATTTCTAAGAGATTTTTTCCACGATTTCACTGCCTTCACCGCCTTGTTCCGAATACTGAATTCCACAGTATCCTTGGAGAAGAGGTCATATTCACCTTCTTTCGGAACCAAAGCCTTTTCTTCGTTCAAGCTCACAATCTCCCTAGAATGTTTGGCAGTTTCCTGTGATCCCCTTTTCTTTGTCTTTGAGAATGATTGCATAGAGACAGGCTCTGCATTCTGTGCAACTTGAATAATAGCCTGAGCTCTAGTCAGCCTGTTCCTAGCAAACTCCTTCCTACTAACTTTCCTCTTGCGAACCTCTGCCACATTCTCTGGCTGAGTATCAACGAAAAACAACTCATCATCAGGAAGTTTTTCAACACGAGGACCCAGTCTCTCCTCCCTCGTCCGCTTTTCTAAAAAGTCTTCGACCTGCAATGCATGGAGAACACATGCGTCATGCAACCTGCAAGCACGGTACAAAAGGACCTACGTAAACGGCTCATAGAGTATACAAAAATACATACCTGAGTTCCATCAATTGCCCTCCAGTCCTTCTTTTGTCTCTTTGCAGCCTTGCCCATGGTGCGTCTCTTGGAGTGGAAATGTCTTGGACGAGGGTGAACAAGATTTCTACATGAATAATACTTCTAACTAACAGTATCCAGGGGATGCAGATTTTATCATTGTAGACAAGTCTTTCACAATGTCAAATAATGAATCTGGTTTAGCCAGAGCTTTGGCTCTGGCAGCCAGGGCCTTCAACTCCTTTCCATCATTCTTCAGCCACGATTTTATTATTTCAGCAACCTTGCGAGGCTTGGTCTCAAACACCCCTACATTATTCTCAGTCACATAGGGAATATTGCCCTCTTCCTGACACGGAATATATGCATTGAGTACTAGAGGAAGTCCACAGATGAGGGCCTCGCTGATTGTTCCAGGTCCCGCTTTTGTTATAATCACGTCACATGCTCCCATAAAGTCTGGCATATTCGTGACAAAACCTTGTACATTCACATTCATTCCTTCAGGATATTTCTTTGATGTCAGTCTTTGGACGAGTGCCGCATTCCGACCACATACAACCACTAATTGAGCATCTGCTCCTATATGGCTGGCCACAGCATCCACAGTCTTTTCAAGAGGTCCCATGCCCTCTCCACCAGCCATGAGAATAATACATGGTTTTACTGGGTCCAAGCCGAGCTTTTTCTTCAGAGACTTTTTAGATGGCATTCCATGACTGAATGCTGGTCGAATGGGCAGCCCATACACTCTCAGTTTGTCCTTGTCCATGCCTAGATTCAATGCCTGTCGCTTTGACTCTTCTGTAGCCACATAACATCTATCCACATCATTGTAAAACCAAGTGTTATGACACGTCGTTAGATCTGTCACAACAGTTGCAAATGTTGTATTTGGATCCTGCAACCCCGCTTCAATTCTTCTCCTCATGACCTGCACTGGAACATGCTGCATCAGTGGGTGAACTGATATGATGAGGTTTGGCTTGTACTTTTCAAATGCTGCTGCAATGGATGGACCAGCCGCAGCATTCATCGCCGTGGCCAGGGGCACATGCACAAAACGGGGTTGAGTTAATGTGAAGTTTGTTCTCCAAACGAATGGATACTTCACCATGAACGAGTAGCTCTTTGGGAATTCATTATATGGCCACGGCGTATGGTGGGTCCAAAGGTCCACAATATCAATCTCATATCTCGACCCATACAAATGCTCAAACCCTGCCCGCAGCGCTTCTGCAGACGCCCGATGTCCACCTCCTGTATCAGACATGAGTATCAATATACGGGGTTTCTTCTTTGAGCAGCACCAGCCACCACGAACGGGCCCAGAGTTCCCAAGTGGCCACAGAGGTGTCGCTCTGTAAAGTCCATCCCCATATCCCACCCAGGGCAGTGCTGAGGACATCCCTTTGCTCGATGGGATTCTAGAGTTTGGAATCTTTCCTTGCTTCCCTCGGAACGACACTCGAGAGCCACAGGAACTAGAATCACTCCCACCGCCGAGGCTACTCCCAACGACAATAGGCAGACTTGCTGAGCTACCCCCATGCTCTGATCGTTTATTCCTCAGAATAGATTCTGCATGTTTGATAGATTGAAAAGAAATCGAAGCATGTGGGAAATCCACAAGAACTGGGCAATCCTGAGATTGCGAAAGTGATTGTCCATTTCCAGGGAGCGTGACGACACTGTTGTCTCCCTTTCCTCTCATCATCACCGTGTATGCAACAACTATGATCACGTTTCGTTATCTACTATAAATATACTGTAAAATACACTTGAATGTCGACAATCTATCAACGCAAATATGCCTTTTCTTGCCATCCAAACCTTTTCATGGATGGATGAGGCAGAGAGATTTTGTTTGTTAACAAATTTGCTTTTATACGCTTGGGCCCATGCATGGGCAATGCCGTGTAGTACGTTTCTATCTTGATCTAGGTACGTAGACTACAGTGATTGATTACAATACTGTAGATCTGACTCTCCATGTTCCGGAACTGAGAATTGCTTGCAAGCTTCAAGACTTGCAAAAGTCTTCATGTTGTAAACAATGCATCCCTTTGTCTATACAAATAAATACAGATTAATATGGATCATAGAATAGGGACTCTTATAGTCTCAAATGAGCTTGGACAGCTTCAATGTACGTGTGTTGTTGAATTTCTCTGTGGTCACATGCCATGCATGTCACACATGTGTATCGTTCCCGATGGCGTGGGATGGTCATGTCTATGAATGCTATATGGTACATGCATACATACATGTCATAGTTTGGATCAAATCTCATTCGTGGGATACATCGTGTGATGTATATCTGTCTCTCTCAGTTGGTAGCCGAACTGCTTTAGCATGATTTGATGGAATCCTTGGTTGTTGTGCAGTGATACGTGAACAGAGTGTGATTCAAGGGGATGGTCAAGGTAATGGGGATGAGGGGGTGGTGAAGAAGGGTACTGCAAAGGGGTATGGAGTGGTGCATACCTGGGGTGACGCTGATCGCCAGGCTGGTGTGGCCAGTATGGAATGTGTGCCTGGATCGACTCCTCAGGTTTTGGTTGCGAGAAAGAATGGATTGGTGGAACGGGTAGATGTAGATGAAGCTACTGGATTCAGCTTGGCTTGGCAGAAGGATGTAGGGGGTGAGGCAGTATCAGCTCATGCAATGAGATGCTCCCCAGATGTAGAGCGTCTCGTTTCCGTGTTTCGAGAAGATGGTGTAGGGAAAGTGTATGATAGTAGGGATGAGAATGACAAAGGGGATGCCGTCATAGACTTTACCTGTCCACAAAAAGTGACTTGTACTGCTCATCATTCCGTCTCCCAGCATTTTGCTGTTGGGTGTCAGGGAGCTGAGCTCAAAGTATACGACGGTGAGAATATATCTGATACGAGCCGCTGGATGATCTTTGCGGCAAAAGGAGGCAAGCCGAATTCTGTGGGTCTCTGTGATAGGCCTTGGAATAGTGCTGTTGCATTCAACCATGGCAGGGAGGATGGTAGTCAGATTATTGTTGGAACTGGTTACGGGAAGCTTCGTCTTTATGATACACATGTGGGAAGAAGGCCACAACTCGATGTTCCATTCAAAAACTATAGGATCACGTGTCTAGCTCCTGAGATGTGCGGGAACAGATGGTGGGTAGGAGATGCTTCTGGGAATCTTCAAGTATTCGATGTTCGTGCTGGAAAGTATGCGGGTGCAATCAAAGGGTTTGGGGGATCTGTTCGTAGTCTGGATATTCAACACACGGAATCATTGATTGCTTCAGCTGGATTGGATAGGTTTGTCCGTGTGAATGCACTGAGATCCAGATCCTCTCTTGTCAAGCTCTATGCAACCTCTCAGTTGACTGCTGTTCGATTTCTGCTCAAGGGAGACAGCACTCTAGATACAATAGCAGGAGGTAGTGATGATGCCAAGGTTGGCCTCCTTAAGGAGGAGAAGAAAACTCTCAAAACTGCTGACCAACAATCCTATGCGGCAAAGTCAAATAGATCAAAGAAACGACGAAAGAAGTAGATTGATACATGTGTTTAAACATAAATAATCTCAATGAAACGAATATTTGGAACAAAAAAGGACAAAGTCCCTGCCAAATCACTCGATGACGTTGGTGGTTCCCTTGACAACCGTGTTGAACAGTAGGTTTCTCTCTCTTCTCACCCAGTGCATTCACTATTGTTGACAATAATAGCACTATAATAATGTAGGTTAGATAGTAAAATAGCAAAACTTGATGCAGAGCTACGTCGACATAGGGAAGCTATAAAGTCTCTTGGGTCCAGGACTGGTCCCTCTCTCGAACAAGCAAAGAAGAGGGCCTTGAATACCTTGAAACAAAAGCGTATGCTCGAGAACCAACGAGCGCAAATCCAAGACAATGTCATGCGGATTGATGAGGTGAGGTATACAACCTCAGCTATGCAGGACCAGGCAGATATGGTCAAAGCTTTGAAGATTGCATCTAAAGAAATGAAGACTCGGATTAAAAAGACAAAGGAACTCGACCCTGATCACGTGACTGATATAATGGATGAAATGCAAGAGCACAAGGATTACTTTGAAGAAATACAAATGGCAATGTCGTCATATGATGCCCCTGTGGATATTGATGACCAAGAGCTTATGGAAGAGATGGAACTTCTTGGAGATGACATTGCTGAGGAGGCCCTGGCAGAAGACACTCCAGCGTACATGATGGATATACCTGATGCTCCTCAAGATCGCATCGGTGTCCCTTCAGAGTCGGAAGGAGTGTATGAGAGGCAACAGGAGCATGACAAGGAGGGTATTATATTGTAAACGTATTGAGACATCTTCTGATGCACATCTTGATAATGATAACATCCATTTTATGTATATGTAAAGACATTTATGACATCAGCCTCTCCCTGGTACTCATCATATGTCTGTACCACTGAAAATACTGTTGGTTCAAATGGGTGGAAGTGATACAGTAGATGGATTCCCCTTCTAATAGTTTCACCAATATCATTCTCGTTATGTTCGATAGATGACATATGGAGGCAGGTTTGAATATCTAGAGAGAATTTTAGATTTGTGGGCCACGTGTTTGCAATAAACTTGGCAGTCCGAAAATTCATGGCAGGCACTGGCACCCTCTCTCTACTCATACTCTTTTCATCATATTGAAACAATTCTTTATCTAAATATGGAGAACACTGCCTCTTTTGACACCATACCAATGTTGGAGATATATCACTGTCCCCATCCTTGCTGATATTCCGGAGCCAGGATTGTTGTCCTCGAATACCATCCAAGGCAAATTGCTCCCATGGGCTGGAAGGGAAGCCAGCTATCAATAAGCTAGGATGTTGCACGAGCCATTCATTGAATTTTGCTTTACTAAAAGGAGGTAACCCCTTTGCGAATACGGTTGTTGTAAGATGATATATCGACTTGTTGCCCTCAGGTAAATGGTGGGTTTGACGAGACATATCAGTATAGG
>PJEL010000379.1_pt1 | contig 52822 bp, 44 predicted proteins | sample 1853271 | NCBI WGS metagenome assembly PJEL01 (sample SAMN08108733, study PRJNA415343) | Invertebrate metagenome, whole genome shotgun sequencing project. | host: Globobulimina | place: Sweden: Gullmar Fjord | collected 2015-08
GACTCTGCAACATGGCCTTCCTACAGATGGGTTACTGATCATGATTTATCATATTACACTATCGGAGACTCCCTTGTAGCCGATGACTGGGATGATCTGACGCATTCGGCAGGGAGCAGTGATGATTATTTAGCCAATCCTATCGATGAGGATGAGAACGGTGACCCTGTACCTTACGATGAAGGCGAAGGGGGTCCCTGGCCTCTTGTATGGACAGATACTGACCCTGAAGGATATCCTGTTTCAGGAGGTGCTGCGAATTGTGAGGACTGGACAGCCGGTGGTGGTGAAGCAGGAGGGGTTTTTGGTGTCTTCTTAGAGGTCGATGAGGGTTGGACTGTCTGGAGTGATGAGTGGTGTGGTGAAGATCTGCATCTCTACTGTTTCGAACAGGTTGCTGAAGATTGTGTTGATATCAGTGAAGAGGATTTCATTAAGTAAATTTCTTCATTAACACTGATAATATTAATTAAATAAAAAAGACCGGCAGGGTGCTTACCCTGCCGGTCTTTTTTATTTACAACCAAACAACTGCATGTATGTTATCTTCAGGCCTTCTTTGAAAAACTCCCTGATACTTTCTGAATATACTTCTTAACTTCTACAGTTCTTATTCAGAAGCCAGTTCATATTCAAAGTGGTAATACTGCATACCAGCGGAATCGGTGTTGCTGTGGATGGTGAATCCGCGGAATGTCCCGAATCCGCTAAAGGTGTATTTAAAGTAGTCAGGAAGAATATTCTTTATCTCTGAATGCACCAGCGAACCGTCGTTAGCATAAAAATCAACAGTTATGGTGCTCGGAGGGTCGCCGTGGCCTGCTACCCAATAGATCGACTTGGCGTCATTGTCCAGAAGAACCGATAGAGGTCCTTTGTAGTTCATGCTTGAACGGATCGCGCTTTCAGTACCTAATGATGAGAGAAAGAGTTCATCCTGCGGTGCAAGAGTGAGCGGGTCTGCCGGCTGCCCTGTTACAGCTGTAAGCCCCTCAGATATGGCGTGCCCTTTAAAACTCTGGGCAAAACTGCCTCCCGGACTGACTATGACGGTTCCTTTCTTCTCCCCTTCAAGCTCTATCAGAACAACATTATCATCATCTGCCCGAACGGAGCCTGCAGATGCAAAGATGAATGAAACGGCAATTATGATACCTATAAGATTTCTCATTTCTGTATAACCTCCAAGTAAATGTGCAGTTGAGCGGTTTTTTGTACTCTATAAATACGGCTGAAAGTTGTCAAGCCCTGACCGCTTAAAACAACTGCTTATTTTAACATTTAATACAGGATTGGTTTATCAGAAAAAGGGAAGCCTGAAACGAGCTGCAATGCGGCAACTTATTAAATTAAGCTTAATAGCGAAGGCTTATAGCAGAGGTTCTTTGCTGTGCAGCATATCCATAAACACATCAACCGTAACGGGGTCAAACTGTATTCCTGAGTATTTCCTGAACTCTTTAATAGCATACTCCCTGCCGGGAGATTCACGGTAGGGCCTGTCTGATGTCATCGCGTCAAAGGCGTCTGCAACATGCAGTATCCTGGCTGCTAGAGGTATATCCTCACCACTGACACCGTCAGGGTAGCCCGTGCCGTCAAAGCTCTCATGGTGGTGTCTAATAATAGGAACTATATCTTTCAGCTGGTTGATATCTCCAACAATAACAGCTCCCTGATCCGGATGCTTCTTAATGATCCCAAACTCAAAATCTGTCAGCTTGCCGGGCTTGTCAAGCAGCGCATCGTATGTACCGATCTTTCCTATATCATGAAGTATCCCTGCAAGCCAGAGGTCCTTGAGCTTACGCTCGCTGAAGCCCATCCTCTTTGCAATCAGCTGAGAGTATTCTGCAACTCTATCAGAATGGCCTTTTGTCCAGTGGCTCTTGGCATCAAGCGCATTTACCATAGCTCTTACAAGGCCGGTAAAGAGGTGCTCCAGTTCATTATAGGACTCACTCACATCTTCAAGTATGTTGAAGAATGCCTGACGGCTCTTGATCAGAAGCATATCCTGCTCAGCAGCATCCATCCGTGAAGAAGAATGATCATCCATTTTTTCATCATTTTCTTCTGCAGGTCTACTGAAGCAGACATCCCTGTCACTCTTCATCACGCCTAAAGCCCCCTACTCGCAAGTTCATTCTGCACCCTCTTCAGCTCCATCTTCAGCTCCTTCATCCTCACTTCCCTGTTAACAGCCATCTCATAGAATTTCTCAAGGTCATCTACCCTCTTCTTCAGCTCTACCTCCGACTTCTTAAGAGGGGTTATGTCCTTCATGTAATGCACAGAGCTTGTTATTGCTCCATCCACATCAATAATAGGAGATATTGAGACCATAAGATGCCTGTCAAGATCCTGGTTGTATAGATCTCTCGTGACAGTCTGCCGGGTATTCAACATCTCAGCATGAGGACTATCACTCTCAGAATTATTTGAACCTTTCAGCAGGTCATAGCATTTCTTTCCGATTATATCACTTGCATCCATGCCTAACAGGTCTATAAAGGATCTGTTGGCCTTTCTCACCCTGAAGTCTTTATCAAGAACAGCAACAAAATCGCCGATAGAGTCGAACGTTGTCTTCCATTCTTTGGCAGCCTGCATGATCTTCTTCTCTGTATCAGCAAACTTCTGCTCTCTTTTGATCTCTTTCATCACCTTCTTGATCACAAAAGGCAGCATATCCATGAAACCCTTGTCCTTGACAAGATAGTCCCTTGCCCCAAGCTTCATCATATCTACAGCAACCTTCTCATCCCCATGGCCGGTGACAATAATAAATGGCACATCGATATTCCTGTCCCTCAGGGATTCAACAAGAAGGCTGCCCTTCATATCAGGCAGCTCATAGTCCAGAAGTATCAAAGCCGCATTGCCCTCAGCAGCCTTCATGACACCTTCCTCTCCTGTTAAGGCACCTTCGGTCTGGAAACCGGCACGGCCCAGGCTCTTCTGTATGAGGGCATTAAGGCTCTCATCATCCTCAATGATAAGAAGAATTTCATTAATGCTCCCTTCTTTGGCGGGTTCGATCAGGCTGCTCATATATTTATCCTCGTTTAACATTTTATATCATATATTAATATATAAGACAATTTTTTAAGTCTGGTAGTGCTATATATGTAAATAATAGTCCTGTTTTGATATAATCAATTGATTTCTGCAGAAGAAAAGTGAGTTAATCCTGGAGGCGAATATGTCAGAAGATCTGTATGATGTGATAATAATAGGCGGCGGGCCGGCGGGCCTTAGCGCTGCGCAATATGCTTCAAGGGCAAAGCTGAAAACAGTCATCCTTGATAAATCATCCACTGCCGGAGCGCTTGCATTTACAAGCAAGATAGTGAATTATCCCGGGCAGACCGACCCTATGAGCGGAACAGAGATGCTTGACCGGTTCCGCAAACAGGCTCTGGAGTTTGGAGCAGAATATGTTGAGACGCAGGTCGTGGGAGTAAAGCTCGACGGGGTTGTAAAAGAGGTCTTCTCAATGGAGAAGAACTATTCCGGCAAATCAGTGATCATTGCAACAGGATCAATGGGCAGAAAGCCGACCATTAAAGGTGAAGGCGAGATGCTGGGCAAGGGTGTAAGCTACTGTGCAATATGCGATGCCGCATTTTATAAAGGCAGCACAGTTTGTGTCATTGGAGATTCAGAAGAGGCGGTGAAGGAGGCTGACCTGCTGACAAGGTTTGCTGAGACTGTATACCTCATAGCGCCTGCAAAAAAGATCGTGAATGACCATCCATCCCTGGAGTCGGGAAAGATAAAGGTGCTTGCAGGCCATAAGGTCATATCAATAGATGGTGATGCTGTGGTCAAGAGCATAAGGGTGCAGAACCTTAAGAGCAGCGATGAGGTGACCATGCCCATGGATGGTGTCTTTGTATACCTTCACGGCAACCAGCCTGTGGTAGACTTTCTCAACTTTGCGGTAGACCTGAGCGATGAAAAATGCGTCCTCTCAAACAAGATGATGGAGACATCCATCCCCGGCATCTTCACTGCTGGAGATGTCTCATGCACTGAGGTGAGGCAGGTAGTTGTGGCTGCTTCAGACGGATGCCTTGCCGCACTGTCGGCTGAAAAGTATATCAATCAAAGAAAACGCAGAAAGCTCGACTGGGGTAAAAGCTGATACCGTGCCTTCTCTGCATAAAGCAGGTATTCCTTCTATAAAGGAACAGCTATCACAGGTCCTGCCGGTTCTGGCCCTGGTCATGATCATTGCCATTGCATCTATAGCCGGCATTGTTGTTATCAAGCAGCTTTCAGGTGTCAGGTTCCCTTCCCTGACCAGCGACCCTGCATTTGCAACAAACTCAAAATTCTTCATCGGTATTCTTTCGAATATCGGAGTTATGTTATGGTCATCCACCACCGCAATATGCTTTTTTTCTGCAGCCGCACTACATAGTAATACAGCTTCTTCAGGCCTCTGGAGATTCTTCTTCTGGTCAGGCATGCTGTCGTTAATACTTACATTGGATGATTCGCTTATGTTCCATGAAAGGCTCTTCCCGAGATATTTGAATGTTCCCGAGAGGCTGGTCTATCTCACATACATAATGAGCGGTATTGCCTATATTGTTTTTTATTTTAAAAGGATACTGAAGACTGATTATATACTTCTGGTGCTGGCCATCATTTTTCTGGGAAGCTCTGTCATAGCTGACCAATTCATGGAATTCAGTGATATCGAATATCTTGTGGAGGACTCCCTAAAGTACACCGGCATACTCTTCTGGCTCGCCTACTTCTCCCGTACAGCTTTAAAGGCATTACATAGTGAGGAATGAATATATCTTGTATCTGTTAACTGCTGCCTGAGTATATTTTCATCTTCATGCCGTTATGTTTTCAACTTTGTGCCTTTGTGCCTTTCACCTTTGTGCCTGTCTTATTTCTTTATCCCTGTCTCAAGCATCCTCTTCCTTATCGCCTTCACCCTATCCCTCAGCTCTGCGGCTTTCTCAAACTCCAGCTTTTCGGCAGCATCCTTCATCTCCTGCTCAAGCTCCTTAACGGCAGACTCGTCTCCATATTCGATCTTCTCCTCAGCAACTGCAGGAACCGTCCAGTAGTCTGCTTCATATATTGAACTTAAGATATTGGTTATCTCCTTGACTATGGACCTCGGGGTGATATTATGCTCCCTGTTATACTCCTTCTGCTTTCTGCGCCTTCTCTCTGTCTCATCCATAGCGGTCTGCATTGAGCGGGTAACTTTATCCGCATAGAAGATGACCTTACCGTTGATGTTCCTTGCCGCCCTCCCTGAGGTCTGTATAAGGGAACGGGCGGAGCGGAGGAAGCCCTCCTTGTCAGCATCAAGTATCGCTACGAGCGAGACCTCGGGAAGGTCAAGCCCCTCCCTGAGCAGGTTCACGCCGATGAGCACATCAAACCTGCCCATCCTCAGATCTCTCAGTATCTCTATCCTCTCAAGGGTATCAATGTCAGAGTGCAGGTATCTCGTTCTTATCCCCAGCTCTTTATAATGCTCGGATATATCCTCTGCCATCTTCTTTGTAAGGCTCGTCACAAGGACCCTCTCGTCCTTTTCTGCCCTTGACCTTATCTCACCGATGAGATCATCAAGCTGCCCTCCTACAGGGCGCATCTCTATCACCGGATCCATAAGCCCTGTAGGCCTCACTATCTGCTCGACTATCCTATGTTTTGACTTCTCCTTCTCATAGTCTGCAGGTGTCGCTGATATGTAGACAGCCTGCTTCACCTTCTGCTCAAACTCATTGAACTTGAGCGGCCTGTTGTCCAGCGCCGACGGCATCCTGAACCCGTAATCTATAAGCGTCTGCTTTCTCGACCTATCGCCCGCGTACATCCCGCCTATCTGGGGAATCATGGCGTGGGACTCATCTATTACCATGAGGAAGTCATCAGGAAAGTAGTCTATAAGGCAGGAGGCAGCCACCCCCGGTGCCCTGCCGGTAAGATGCCTGGAGTAATTCTCTATACCGTGACAGTATCCAAACTCCTTAAGCATCTCCATATCAAACCTCGTCTTCTCCTCGATCCTCTGTGCCTCCAACTCCCTGCCCTGCCTGATAAAAAAACTTATCCTCTCTTCAAGCTCATCGCTGATGGCAGAAAGCGCATTCTCTATCCTGTCCTTTGGTGTTATCCAGTGGCTGTTCGGATAGAGAACTGTCTTTGAGAGCTTTCTGATCACAGCTCCGGTCAGGGAATCAAACTCTGAGAGCGCATCCACATCATCTCCGAAGAACTCTATCCTTACCGCATGGTCTCCGGAAAAGGAGGGTAAGACCTCTACCGTATCGCCCCTCACCCTGAAGGTCCCTCTCTTAAAGTTCTCATCCCTTATGTAAAGCATCTCAACAAGCTTGCGCAGAAATGTATCACGTCCGATCCTCATGCCCTCCTCTATCTGAAAGTGCATGCCGAGATAATCATCAGGAGAGCCTATGCCGTATATACAGGAGACCGAAGCAACAACAATCGTGTCATTCCTCTCCAGCACAGCACGGGTGGCAGAGTGCCTAAGCCTGTCGATATCCTCATTGATCATCGCATCCTTCTCAATATAGGAGTCAACCGAGGGGATGTATGCCTCAGGCTGGTAATAGTCGTAATAGCTGACAAAGTACTCAACAGCATTTTCCGGGAAGAACTCCTTGAACTCGCCGTAAAGCTGCGCGGCAAGGGTCTTGTTATGTGCCATAACAAGTGTGGGCTTATTGATATTTGCAATGACGTTAGCAACGGTGAATGTCTTGCCGGAGCCGGTTACCCCGAGAAGGACCTGATGGGCCTGACCGTTCAGTATGCCGTTGGTCAGTTCCTCTATCGCACCGGGCTGGTCTCCCGAAGGCTTGAAGTTTGAGACAAGCCTGAATTTGTCACCGGATCTGTTATTTGATCGAGCCATAAGAGTATTTAAAGACCGCTTTCATAAAAGTTAATTCATTAATTAAGTATTTTAACATTTTCTATTAAGCTCTTAATAATTGTATAATTCATGTCTTAGTTCAAGGAGAAAAATGGAAGAGAAGAGCTTTTCAATGAATGAGGCAATCAGTTTTGGATGGGAGACGATGAAAACTAATATCGGCTTCTTCATCGGACTTCTGATAATTGCCTTTCTTATAGAGCATATACCTGACTGGATTGCCGGTTACGCGCACAAACAGGGGCTTGGATTCATAGGCTACATTCTCAACGTGACTGCGGTCGTTCTTGCGCTTGTCGTGCAGCTCGGCAAGATCAAGATCAGCCTGAAGTTCTGCAAGGGGATCAAGGGAGAGTTTGATGACCTGCTCTCATCATTTGACCTGCTCATTAACTTCATCGCTGCATCATTGCTGTACCTGTTCATAATTATGGCAGGCCTTATACTCTTAATAGTTCCGGGGGTCATATTGGGGTTAAAGTTCAGCCTCTATCCTTACCTCATGATAGAAAAGGGCCTCGGCCCAATCGAGTCCTTAAAGGCGAGCGCGATCGCAACAGACGGTGCAAAGATGGATCTTTTTTTATTCGGGCTGATGCTTATGCTTATCAATCTTGCAGGTTTTCTCTTCTTTGTTATCGGCCTCTTTGCAACTATTCCTACCAGCATGGTCGCGTATGCATATGTCTACCGTAAGCTTGCCCTGCGTGCTGATATCGCAGGCCAGGCTGCATACCCGAATCCGGAGATATAAAATATAAAAATGTCATTTCGAGGACGTAAGGACGAGAAATCTTAAGCTTGCAAACAGCCAAGATTTCTCCCTCTGGTCGAAATGACAAAAAATGGCAAGAAATAGGGGGTGCCCCTATTTTCAACTTTCATGCATTACGCATCACTCATCACAGCCTTTAAAACTTCTCCATATGTCTCAAGCGTCCTCTTATCAAAAAGAACAAACCTGACAAGCTTTAGAGCCGAACCTCCTTTAAGGTGGCCAGCTGCTGTCCTGAGTGCTATCTTTGCGGCATCCTCCATTGGATATTTGTAGGCACCAGTACTGATGGATGGGAATGCGACACTCAGGATACCTTCAGAAGAGGCAAGTGCAAGAGAGTTACTGTAGGCATTCTCAAGAAGCTGCGGCTCGTTATGAAGGCCGTCCCTGTAGAAAGGCCCGACTGTGTGAATGACATATTTTGACTTCAGTCTGCCGCCTGTAGTGATAACAGCCTCACCCGTTTCACAGCCGCCTATCTTCCTGCACTCCTCAAGTATCGCAGGCCCGCCCCTTCTGTGAATAGCACCGTCAACACCGCCGCCGCCGAGAAGGCTCCTGTTTGCGGCATTGACTATGGCCTCGGTATCCTGTTCCGTTATGTTACCTTCAATAAGTGATAATACTGCATCATTTATCCTGACTTCCATAACAACCTCCCTTTATTTTGTAGAGACAAGATCAATGACAGTTATTTCGGGCTGGGAGAGAAAACGTACAGGCGGGCCCGCCGTACCTGCCCCCCTGCTGGTATACAGTGCAGAACCCTTTGCCAGTTTATAATACCCTGCATAGCGAGGGTAAAAGATCATGATCGCAAAGTGTACAGGGAATATCTGCCCTTTGTGAGTATGGCCGGAGAGCTGCAGGTCAAAAAGTCCCAGAGAACCCTTTTGAATGGTCGGTCTGTGTTTGAGAAAAAGCCTGAACCTGTCATCCGGCAGCTCTGACAGTATCTTCTCTTCAGATACCTCATGACCTTCTCTTTCAGACGCCATCTCTTTAACAGCTGCATCATCCATTCCTGCTATCCCTATGGCATCATCAACGGTTATCGCCTCATCCCTGAGAAGCCTGAAGCCTGAAGCCTCAATGAATTCTACAGCATTATTAATGCCGGCATAGGACTCATGGTTACCCGTCACCGCATATTTACCAAACCTCGGCTTAAGTTTATTCAGATGACCGGACAGATAGCCGATATGATCAAGCTCCGCATTAATGAGGTCGCCGGTAGATACTATAAGATCAGGTTCAGCAGCCTCTATCTCCATGATCACCTTATTAAGAGTATCTTCTCCCAGAATAAGGCCAAGGTGCAAGTCTGATATCTGAAATATCCTAAGCCTCATGATCCCTTCGGGCATTTTTGAGGTGTTTATGGTCAGCCTTTCAACTCTGATCCTTTTTGCATCAAAGTAACCATAGAGGGTGAATAAGACAGAAAGAATAGATGAGGCCATGAGAATATTGTATGGTGAGATAATGAGACTTCTATAGTTTTCATTGAAGATGGAATATATGTAAATAAGTGAAAGGTTGTAGAGATCACATGACATGGCAGCAGTGAAGAAGAGTATCAGAAGTGCCACCCAGATATTGCAGACATATGAAAGAACCTTTGAACGGTTATAAGCACCTCGGGATAAGAAGACCATAGCAAGAGGCGATGCAGCCATGAGAAGAAGGAAGAGCGCCAGCAATATATTGCCTGTGATGCTGAGAGCAAATACATCTGTGACCTTAAGAAAGAGGTGCAGGTGTGACAGCAGGAATATAGAACAGAAAAATAATAATATCATCAGTCTAAAACTACCCTTGATCTCCAGCCGGCTTCTCCATCCGGATAAAGAACATCAGAAGCGACGGTATAACAAAGACTGTAAAGACGGTAGATAGGGCAAGGCCTCCGAGTATTACGCTTCCAAGCCCCCTGTAAAGCTCTGAGCCCGGGCCGGGAAAGAGCACAAGAGGCAGCATGCCGAATATGCTTGTTGTGGCGCTCATATAGATAGGCCTCAGCCTTGACCTTGTCGACTCCAGCACAGCCTCTTTGTAATCCATGCCGTTATAGCGCAGATTATTCAGTGACTGGTGGACGATAAGTATGGCGTTATTGACAACAACACCGATCAATATAACAAAACCGAGCATCGTAAGTATATCAAGAGGTGCAGGAGCAATAGCAGCATCCACCAGCCTCAGCCCCATGAACCCTCCCGCACCTGCAAGCGGTACGGTGAACATTATGATAAGGGGATATATGAAGTTTCCGAATAGCGCCGACATAAGCAGGTAGGCGATAACAGCCGCAAGCAGAAAGTTCCATTGAAGGATCTCCCTGGTCTCATCCAGTTTATCTGCAACACCGCTCATGGATATACCAATGCCTTCATTAATCATACCCATTGCACTTACCGCAGGTATCACTTTCTCATTTATGATATCAATGGTCTCTTCAAGCGGGATATGTCCGGGAGGCGTCACCTGAAGAGTTATGGTTCTCTTCCTCTCAAGATGCCGTATCTCATTTATGCCGGCTGTCATCTCGAGTCTGGAGAGAGAAGATGCCGGTACCGTCCTGCCTGCTGGAGTAGCGATCACAGAGCTGTAAAGAGCTTCCGGAGTATCTATGTCAGCTTCTGATGCCTTTAAAATAAGGTCTATCTTCTTCTTTCCCTCCTCCTTGAACTCACCTATCTTTCTGCCGTCCATCAGCACATCCATGGCGACTCCAAATTCTCCTGAGCTCATGCCGGAAGCACGAAGACTGTCCCTTTCAGGGATGAGCCTTACCTCAGGATATAGTAGTTCAAGCGAAGGAAGAGGCCGCACCTGCGATTGCGGGATCTCCTGCATTATTATGCCGAACATGGTGCCGGCGGCAGCGACTATCTGGTTCATATCATCCCCTACCACATCGACTTCCACGGTCCTGCCCCTGCCAAGCCTGTTCTGAAAGATACCTGCCTGCATGCTGACACCGAACATCCCGGGGATGGTATTAATATTCCTCATAAAAAGCGGCACCAGCTCGCCGGCACGCTGTATGCGCATGCTGGTCGCACCGGCAATATCAAACCTGTCTGACCCGACATAAAAGAGGTTCTCAATGCCGGGCAGGCCTTCATGGTCCTTGCCTACCAGCTCTTTTGTAGCCTCAAAAAAATTATCGCCTATCTCCTTCTTCTCCTCATATGAAAGCCCCGGAGGAGGAATAAGGAGGCTTATTATCAGGTTCCTGTTGCCCTGAGGCAGATACTCGCTCTTTGGTATCAGAAACCATGCAGATCCGACAGATATGAATGTCAGCAGGAATACGGTCATCACCCTTGTCATTGTTGAGCTTGTGGAGATCTCAACCAGCTTCATTATCTTATCAACGATCCCGTGCCCTATTGCTGTGATCGCGTTCTTTTTACTGACGGCCTTCTTTCTCCCGATGGTACTGAAGAGCTTTTCAGAGAGCATGGGGATAACAAGTACAGAGACAAAGAGGCTGAGCGTAACCGCACAGGTAACAGCTATAGCGATATCCCTGAAGAGCTGTCCTGCCTCTTCCTGAATAAATACGACCGGCAGAAAGACCGCAACAGTAGTAAGGGTAGATGCAAGCACCGCTCCCCACACCTCCCGTGTGCCGTCATGAGCCGCCTGAAAAGGGTTCTTTCCCATACCCCTGTGGCGGTCTATGTTCTCAAGCACAACTATGGCGTTGTCCACAAGCATCCCGACCGCAAAGGCTATACCTGCAAGACTTATAACATTAAGGTTCCTGCCAAGGCCGTTCATGACCGTAAATGTTCCTATTACACTGATAGGGATCGCGGCGGCAACTACTATGGTTGAGGATAGGCTCCTGAGAAATATAAGAAGAACAGCTATGGCAAAGATACCGCCTATGAGTATGTTCCTCTTCACAAGGTCGATAGCACCCTGTATATAAGGCCTCTGGTCATATACCCAGTCAAGGTATATCCCGTTAGGCTTCATCTTCTCCTCATTGAGCCAGTTAACAACCTCTTCCGCCCTGTGAGTCATATCAAGGATATTTGTGCCGGGCTCAGGCTTTACACCTATGGCCATGCCGTCCTTTGAGTTATGTATCATCGCCACGCTCTTCTTTTCGTATCCTGTCTCTACCCGCGCAACATCAGCTACTGTGATCCTTTTCTGCCCGTCCGACCTTATCACCATGGCCTCTATATCAGCTGCAGACCTGAACTGGGCGACAGTCCTTATCCTGAAATTTCTCCTGCCGACACCCATGGTACCTGCTGATACATCAACATTCTCCGCCTGCAGGGAACCTATAAGGTCGTTGATGGTGAGACCGAATGCGGCGAGTTTTGACGGCTCGGCGATCACATGCATCTGGCGCCTGGTTCCTCCCCCTATAAAGAGGTCAGCAACACCCTCCACACGCTCAAGGTACTGCCGTACTTCATCTTCAAAAAAGGTCTTGTATGTGCCTACATGGTTCGGGTTCTCCTCATCAGACTTCATTATTATCCAGATAACAGGAGAGGTTGCCGCACCCGTGGCATTTATAACAGGCTTGTTAACATTTTCCGGATAAGAGGGAACCTCATTCAGCTTGTTCGATACCCTTAAAAGAGCATCATCAACATCAGTGCCGATCGAAAAGCGGAGGGTGACAGAGCCCTCATTGTTCAAGGAGGCGCTCTCCATTTCAGTAAGTCCGGGAATCCCTTTGAGGGTCTTCTCCTGCTCCTCGATGATATCCCGTTCTATCTCATAAGGGGTTGCTCCGGGCCATATGGTCCTCACCTCTATTTCAGGAACCGTAACATCAGGGCTCAGCTGATACGGCATCTTATTGAGCCCTATCAGCCCGAACATGACGACGAGTATTACACCGACAATGATGGTTACGGGTTTTTTAATTGCGAATTGTACGATATCCATTTTATAAAGATAGTACAACAGTTCCACAGTTCAAAAGCGCAACAGCTAAAAAACATCTAAGACTTTGCTGTTGCACTTATGCACTTCGGCACTATTCTATTTTTGTATTGTTACCGGCTGTTCAGGCCTGAGCCTTTCATTCCCTTTAATGACCACCTGCATACCTTCATCGACACCTTCAGCGATTATCCCTGCTTTATCGCCTTCGTACCCTAACACCTGCACAGATATCATCATCGCCTTTGAATCAATTACAGCAAAGATCACATTATTGCCGAACATATTTATGACAGCATCCCTTTCAACCATAAGTACCTCGGTCTTCTCTCCTGTTGGCAGAGAGACAACAGCCTCCATGCCCTGCAGAAGGTTGCCCGGATTTTTTACACGTATCTTTATAGGAAATGTCCTTGTTGACACATCCCCGCTTGGGATGAGCGCATAGACTTTGCCACTAATATCTTTGTCATCAGCCTTTACTGCAGCAGCCATACCCTCTTTTGTATGCCGCATTGTTAATTCAGGCACCTCTGCGATTATATCCACCAGATCATCATTTGCGACTGTAGCAACCAAAGACCCCGGTGAAAGCCACTCTCCCCTTTCAGCATGTTTTTTTATTATCACACCGTCAAACGGGGCCCTTACCGTCCTTTTCTGCTGCTCTATCCTGAGACGCTGCAGCTCAAACCTGCGTTCGTCATATAACTGCTCTGAGATAAGGTCTTCCTTATAAAGGTTCTCTGCCCTCCTAAAGTCGAGTTCCGCCTTTTCAAGGTCTGAAAAGAGCAGGTCTGAATTGAGACTGACAAGTTCGCCCCCCTGCTTCACCCTGTGCCCTTCCTTAAAGCTGATCGTCTCCACCTTGCCGCCCGCCTCACACGCGACATCAGATACCTCAGAATAATAGACCGTTCCTACAAACTCAGACTGCGGATTAAGGAGGCCTCTGCTGACCTCAGACACTACCACTATTGAAGGAGGCATACCGCCCTTCTCTTCCTCCTGTGCGTAGAGACCTGATGATGAAATCAGTAGAAAAAACAGGAATATTATTAGAAATATTATTTTATGCATTGAAATTCTCCAGTGCTGTTTGCTTATGTTATTTAAAGCTAATTAAAGTTATTTTCCTGATATGTTATCGTCATCTGGTATCCCGTAACTGAAAACCTCTTTCATAAATGTTCCTGTTGCACGCCTCAGCCCGAGGGATGCCAACCGGAAGTTAAGCCTTGCCGTGACAAACTCCCTCTCTGCTGTAACCAGAAGTGTATTGGCATCCATAACATCAATACTATCTGCAAGACCATGCTGAAACTGTTTTGTTACAACATTGTAATTGTCTGAGGCAAACTCTACTTCAGCCTTAAGGCTGTCAAGAACACCAGAAGATGTAACAACTGCAAGATATGCGCTGTCAACCTCAACCTCCACCGTCCTTTTTACATCATTTAGTCTTAATACAGACTGCCTGAGTCTGGCCCTTGATTCCCTGACTTCAGCTCTCCGCAGACCGCCTTCAAAAAATGGGAAATCAATCCTCACTCCTCCATATATCCTCTCTGTAAGCGCAAAGGTCGAGGCAGGTTCGTCTTCCTCTCTGAGATAAACGCCTTCTAATGACAGGGTAGGCCAGTAGCCGCCTTTTGTGTACCCGACCTCATCTTCAGCAATATCTCTCTGAATAGATAATGCCTTTACCTCAGGCCTCATTTTTAGTGCAATCTCCTTAAGACAATCAAGCGAGGCAGAGCTGCATCCTTCAATATAAAAGATTTCTTCAACCTTATTAATATCGTCCTTCACATCGTACTCATCCCTTATACCTGCCTTCCTCCCAAGGAGCACCTTTGCAAAACGGAGTGCATTTTCAGCCCTTATAAGGTCAGCATGTGCGCCAGCAAGTTCAGCTTCAGCCCTTAGAAGGACCGTCTTTGTCGCTCCCCCTACCCTGAACCTGGCTCCCGCAGCATCCCTATGTTTTGTTAAACGCTCAACATTGACTTCAGCTATCTCTAAATTCTTCTTTGTCTTTAATAGGTCATAGTAAGATAAAGCAACTCTGAAAAGATATTCTTCTTTTACTGCCTTCAGATCGAAGCTGCTTTTCTTTATGCTGCTTTTTGATATCCTGACACCTGTTATCTCTTTACCACTTAAAGATAGTGACTGATCAAGCCTTAAACCCCACGAATTCGTGTGTTTTGGCTGTAAAATGAAATCGCCGTTCCCCTTCTCCTCGCTGTATCTGGTATGATCGGCAAAGGCCGAAAATGTGGGGAGAAGCGCTGCAACGGCCTTGTCCCTGCCGAGCTCTGAAAGATAAAGGTTTTCTTCAGCTATTTTAATGGTTTCGCTTCTCTGAAGCGCAAGAAGATATAAATCATTGAGAGTATATTCATCGGCAGAAAGAATATTCGGAAAACTGACAAGCAGCAATCCCAGGAATAATATAAGCTTTGTTTTCATAAATAATATTTTATCCGAACAGCGCATCTAAAAAGTCATCAGGGTTAAAGTCCTGCAGATCCTCTACAGCCTCACCAACTCCGATAAGTTTAACAGGAATATTCAGTTCTTTGTTTATCGCAAGGACTATACCTCCCTTTGCCGTGCCGTCAAGCTTGGTAAGGGCGATACCGGTAACACCCACGGCCTCATTAAATATCTTGGCCTGGTTTATGGCATTCTGTCCAGAGGTTGAATCAACCACAAGCAGCACCTCGTGAGGGGCGGAAGCCTTCTCTTTACCTATGACACGGCTTATCTTCTTCAGCTCCTCCATAAGGTTCGATTGTGTATGGAGCCTGCCGGCAGTATCGATTATCACAACATCTACCCCTTTTGACCTGGCAGATGCAACAGCGTCAAATGCAACAGCCGCGGGGTCTGCCCCGCTGCGGTGCTTTACTATATTGGCGCCTGCCCTATCAGCCCATATCTCAAGCTGCTCTATCGCAGCTGCCCTGAAGGTGTCAGCAGCGGCAAGGGTGACTGAAAAACCATGGTCTGTAAAGCGCCTTGCAAGTTTCCCTATCGTCGTGGTCTTGCCTACACCATTAACACCGACTGTCAGGATAACATACGGGTTCTCACCGGAACACATAAGTGCATGCCCCTCTTTGAGGATCTTCTTCACCTCTTCCTTAAAGGCTGCAACAAGCTCCCTCTCATCCTTAATGCCGTCCTTACTGACCCTCTCCCTGAGCGCCTCTGTTATAGTGTCAGCAGCTTGAGGGCCTACATCGGCCATGATAAGCAGCTCTTCGAATTCATCGAGAAGCGCATCATCAACCTTTCGCCCCTTTGCAAGTTTTTCAGTATCCTCTATAAGAGACTTCTTGGTCTTAAAAAGCCCCTTCTTTAATCTGTCAAAAATACCCAAAATACTCTCCTTAAAAGATGATAGTAAAGCTGGAACATTTCATGCCAGACGAATGAAGGTCAATATATCAACCAAGCACAGATGATATAAGTCCAGCCAGTAAAAATATTAACAGGTTTTGACCGGAAATTGATACATCATGAAAACAAAAAAAGAAAGGCAGGATCTCTCCTGCCTTTCAATAAATCATCTATATTGCAGCTATTCTTTATATGCCGAATGGGTTTGCAAAGAGTATTATCAGTGCAACAACAAGAGCATAGATACAGAGTGACTCGATCATTGCAAGACCGATGATAAGGGTAGTGGTTACCTTACCTGATGCACCCGGGTTCCTTGCAACACCTTCTGCAGCCTTTGCAAGTCCGATACCCTGTCCAATACCTGTTCCTAAAGCAGCGAGACCGATGCCGATTCCGCATGCCATTGCTGCCATGCCGAAGTAGCTGAACTCAGCAGCACTTTTAGCAACTTCAGCAGCAAAAGCTGCAGGAGCCATTAAAAATGTCCCTATGAGTGCAAGTAAAAATACATTAAATGTCTTCTTCATTTGTTCCTCCTTTCCTTATAAATTCGGATTATAATTTATCTTTAATGCGCTTCTTCAACTGCACCTGCAAGGTACAGTGCCGTAAGCAGCACAAAAACATATGCCTGTATAACAGATACAAGTACTCCCAGACCGAGAATGGCTGACGGAACTATTATCGGCGAAAGAACACCAAGTATCATTATTATCTTATGCTTTGCGATCATATTACCGAACAGCCTCACTGAAAGTGTAAGCGGCCTTGCAATATGACCTATTACTTCGATGAAGAACATGAGGATCATCAGCGGCAATGCCGGAAGTGACCTCATCGGCCCTACAAAATGCTTTATATAGCTAAGCTTATGGCTCTTTATCCCATAATAATGAGTTGCCAGAAATACTGGAATAGCAAGTGCTGCAGTCATGTTCAGGTCGCTGGTAGCGGCTTCAAACCCCGGAATAAGCCCGAGAAAGTTACATGTAAGAATGTAAAGGAAGAGTGTTGCCAGAAGCGGAAAGAAGTAGCGCCCCATATGCCCGATAGAGGTCTCAGCCAGGTCAAGGAGAAACTCAACCAGCACCTCAGCAACATTCTGAACTCCTGTGGGGACTACCTTAAGAGACTTCCTTACGGCAAATGCAAAGACCAGAAGAATGACCATTGCAACCCATGCGTAAGCCACTGATCCTGAAACTCCTGCCATCTCAGCTATAAAATGAAAAAATAAAGGGAGTTCTTTCATGCTATTCCTCCAAAAAATTGCATTATGTTAATCCAGTATCTTAGGTCAAGTCAAGATATATATTCTGACATTTAAAAAAATTATAACTTAAATACCATTATTACAAAAACAAAGAGGGCCTGGTCAATGACCAGGCCCTCTTTTTAGTATATTTAATCCGGCGACTACCTACTTTCCCAGGGCCTCGCAGCCCAAGTATCATCGGCCATGGAGGGCTTAACTTCCGTGTTCGATATGGGAACGGGTGTGGCCCCTCCGGCATTGCCACCGGAAATTTATCATTTCCGAAAAAGATAATAACATTAAAACATTATATTTTGCAAATCAGAGGTAACGGATGCAGGGAGCAAGGAAGAAACAGGTTTCATTCCTTACTCCCTATGCCCGAATCTCTGTCTTAATGGTGGAGGTAAACGGGATCGAACCGATGACCTCCTGGTTGCAAACCAGGCGCTCTCCCAGCTGAGCTATACCCCCGCATCAAAATTACAGACAGTAATTTTAAAACTCCAAATCACAAATTGCAAGTTCCAAACTTTGAGACCTGCTATTTGATCCATGGAAATCACAAATCACTAAAACAAAAAAATGTATGGTGGGCCTAGATAGACTCGAACTATCGACCTCGCGCTTATCAGGCGCGCGCTCTAACCACCTGAGCTATAGGCCCTCATTAACCTATCTAAAATACATCATAAACCGCTGATTGTCAATTTGCATAACCATGATTTGCCATATGATTTTAAAGAATGTTTTGATTATTTTAATGATAATGCAGCTTGCTGATATCTTCATCCTTTAAGTATTATATCCTTAGGCAGGTAAAGGTAGGTATATGGAAAAAATAACATTAATCGCAGCTATCATATGCGCCGTTACATCATTGACAACATCACTGAGGGGACTGGCAAGGGCAAGGGAATATCCTGACACAGATCTAGAGGTGCTTCGATCAAGCGCACGGCTGCCCGGCATAATCAAAAAACAGAACTTCTCATCAGGCCACAACCTCTTCATCTACCGTTTAAGCACAGTCATATGGTTTGTCCTCTCTATGATCTTTGCAGCGCCCACATATTACAGTTTCTGGGCAGATAAAAGCATTCCCGGAATAATGGTCTGCATAGCCTTGTTTATAACACTGGCTGTGGTAATATTCTTCATATGGGCAAAAACACCCACCAGTAAAAATTAAAAGAAGCTATTCCGGAGGCTAAATGAAAAGAACATATTTATTAATTGCTTTGTGCCTTGTTTTACTTTTCAGTATTGCATACGCTCACGAAGGATCGCATGTACTGCCTGCCCCTAACGGGATAGAGATACCTCAAAACTATAAAGACTGGCGCATTATATCTCCTTCCCACAGGACAGACAATAATACCATCAGGGTAACACTGGGCAACGATACCGCCATTTATGCCGCAAGAAACAACAAGACAAAGCCGTGGCCGGAGGGGACAATACTTGCAAAGCTGGTCTGGAAAGACACATCACATAATAAATGGGGTGCCGCAACCCTGCCCGGAGAGTTCGTGCATGCAGAGTTCATGATAAAAGATTCAAAAAAGTATTCAAAAACAGGCGGATGGGGATTTGCCCGCTGGAAAGGCCTTGATCAGGACCCTTACGGAAAGGACGCCTCTTTTGTACAGGAGTGCTTTGGATGTCACAAACCGGTAAAAGATAATGATTATGTCTTTACTGCACCGGCCGTCATCCCATGATTCCTGATTATCCAACAATACAGCAAGGAGAACTGCAGCATGGAGATCTTTGAAGGGATCCACACACGAAGAAGCATACGCCACTTTACTGATATAGAGGTCAGAAAAGAAGATCTGGACGAGATAATAAAGGCTGGCACATGGGCGCCCTCAGGGCTTAACAACCAGCCATGGCGTTTTGCAGTTATTAAAGATAAAGATATGCGGTATGATATGGCACAGCTGACAAAGTACGGAAAGATAATCGAGAATGCGCCTGTATGTATAGCCGTTTTTGCAGACAAAGATGCAATGTATAATGACGTGAAGGACCACCAGGCGGTCGGTGCATGCCTTCAGAACATGCTTCTTGCAGCACATGCGCTCAGGCTTGGAGCGGTCTGGCTCGGCGAGATACTCAAGAACGGTGATGAGGTTCGCAAACTTCTTGAGCTGCCCGAATCAATGGATCTTATGGCCGTCATTGCAATAGGGTATCCCGCATCAAAAGGAAAGACCCCTCAAAGAAAGGATGTCTCAGAGGTTCTACTTAAGGAGATCTGACAGATTCATATATCTTTAGGCCTCCACCCCTGTAATTACCGATGTGCTACTTCTAAACGTCAGCTTGACATTAATTCAAACAAGTGTTTTAATTAAGTGTATGACGAAAAATATCCCGGCAACGGCTGATACAAAACAGAGCATACTTGATTCTTCTGAGGTGCTCTTTGCACGCAATGGATACCGAGGCACATCCTTAAGGCTGATAACTGACAGGGCCGGGGTGAACCTGGCGGCTGTCAATTACCACTTCGGCTCGAAAAAAGCCCTGCTTGAGGAGGTCATCAGAAGAAGGATCGTTCCCCTGAACCGGGTGCGCAGGCAGCGGATAGAGGAGGTGCGGGATAGTGCCCTTAAAAAGAAGAAAAGGCCCGAGATAAAGGCTATCATGCTCGCCTTTATTGAGCCGACACTCCATTTCAGGCAGTCGGAGCCGGGTGCTAAGGATTTCATGACCTTCATCGGACACTCATTCACTGATCCCGACGCAACAGTTAAAAATACTTTTATGAAATTCATCAATCCCCTCTTCAACCTTCTATTTGAAACGGCATGTGAGGCGCTGCCCAGCCTCTCAAAAGAGACCGTATTCTGGCGCCTCCATTTTTCAATAGGCACACTTCTGCACGGGATACACCTACGCGAAAGCATCCCTACAGAGATGTTTAAGAAAAAAACTGCTAATGAGAGCCCCCTGATCGACCTGATCATGCCTTACATCACAGCGGGTATGAAAGCAAAATGAGAACTTCAATATTTATAACTGTAATTGTATCCATCATGCTAACCGGATGTTCTGTTCATAAGTCAGAAATGACACGTTTATCTGCAAGTATGCCGGCTGAATACTCAAACCCCATGGAGCAGCCATCCCCGCTGGCAGAAAGGTGGTGGGAGAGATTTAATGACAAATACCTAAATGCCCTGATGGAAGAGGCATTCCGACAGAACCTTGATATAGCTCAGGCACATTCACGACTTGAGCAGCTTCAGGCTGTGAACCGTATTACAGGCTCGGCAGGAGGCCTGAACCTTAATATAGAGGGCTCAGCATCAAGAAGCAGGCAGGGCGGAGGAAGCCAGTCAGGTCTTTTCAGTGCAGGTACATTCAACACCTACTCTCTTTCTACCGCAGCAAGTTACGAAATTGACATCTGGAGGAGGCTGGGGTCAGCAACTGAAGCAGCGCACCTTGATGCCCTGGCTTCTGAAGAAGACCTAAAGTCTCTATACATAAGTATCTCCGCACAGCTGTCAGAACTCTACTTTCTTGCTGCAGAACAGAGCAAACAGATAGAACTTGCTGACAGGACAATAGCCTCTTTTGAAGACACACTAAAGCTTGTTGAAAGACGGTACCGGTCAGGACTGGTGCCTGCAATAGACATTTACCAGTCAAGGCAGAACCTGGCATCGGCAAGGGCACAGAAGCCTCTTTTTGAGTCAAACCTTGCTAAGTCACTGAACGCCATCTCCCTGCTGACCGCAAGCCCTCCTGAAGATGATATTGATTACAGCGTAACAGAATTAAGAGACGCACCTCTATTCTCTGAAAAACTTTCTTCTTCCTCCCTGATGGGCAGGCCTGATATAAAGGCGGCCTTTCTCCGCCTCAAAGCAAGTGACAAAAGAATAGGCGCAGCCATTGCAGACAGATTCCCGTCATTCAGTCTAGTCGGAAGTTACGGCGGGTCCAGCGATGAGCTCAAGAACATCCTTGATTCTCCAAACATCTTCTGGAACATACTCCTTCAGGCCGCGCAGCCGGTTCTTGACGCAGGAAGGAGAAGGGCTGAGGTAAGCAGAACAGAAGCTGTCTTTGAGGAGAATCTGGCCGCCTATCACAAAACTATACTCACAGCATTCAGAGAAGTTAAAGATGCACTCGCAATGACAAGCGCATCTGAGCAGCGAATCAAAATGCTTGAGGAGACCGTATCAGCTTCAGACAATTCAATACGCCTTGCACTGGACCGTTACAGGAACGGGCTCACCGACTATATACCTGTTCTTACTGAGCAGGTGAGAAATGCCACATCCAAAAGCAATCTTCTTGCAGCAAGGCGACAGCTGATATCAGACCGCATACAGCTTGTCCGGGCGCTTGGCGGTGACTGGACCGACGATATTATAAATGAATATTTAACAGGGGACGAGTGAAGATGAGTGACAAAAATAAAATATTAAAGATAGCCATACCGATCGGTATCATCTTTTTAGGGTTAATCATAATGAAGATGCTCATATCGGCGCGATCAGCCCCGATAAAGATAGAGATAAAGGATCCTGGAGTCCTTGTTCAGCTTCTGAAGACAGAGAAGGTGGACAGGATGATAGAGATCAAGGGTACCGGCACTGTGACGTCATCGGAGGAGATCACTGTCGTCCCTCAGGTTAGCGGCCTTGTATTGAATGTATCAGACAATCTCGTTGAAGGGGGCTTCTTTAAGGAAGGCGACACCCTTTTTGAAATAGATGACACTGATTCCATACTTGCTCTGGAGCGCGCAATGGCTGCAAAGGCAAAGGCTGAATATGATATGGCTGAGATGCAAGGCCTTGCTGATATCGCCCGGACCGAATGGGATATCCTGAACAAAGATGGGAGCAGTGTTCCTACCCCCCTTGTACTGTATGAACCTCAGCTCAAAAATGCCAGCGCGTCACTTGCCTCTGCAATGGCAACCGTCAGGCAGGCAGAGGTCAATCTTGACAGAACAAAGGTTATCGCCCCGTTTAACGGAAGGGTCCGGTCAGAAAATATTGATGTCGGCCAGTTTGTAACTCAGGGCTCTGCAGCAGCTGTTCTTGCAGGAACTGACAGAGCCGAGGTGCAGGTTCCTCTCACCCCCGGCCAGATGCAGTGGTTGAAGATACCGCGCCAGGGAGATATGCAGAAGGGCGCAAAGGCTATGGTTCAGATGCAGTCCGGAAACAAGACTTTGACATGGCAGGGAATAGTTGTACGTTCAACTGAAGAAGTTGATGAAAAAAGCAGAATGGTGGAAGTTATTGTAGAAATAGATGACCCTTATGGACTCAAAAACGGAGACTCCCCTACTCTTATGGCAGGCAGCTTTGTCAGCGTAATATTTGAAGGCAGCACACTTGATGATGTCTTTATCATCCCAAGAAGCGCCTTCCATGATAATTCAACAGTATGGGTCATGGACAGTGAAAACAAATTAAAGATAAAGAGCGTCGTACCGGTAAAGATAGAGAGAACAGAAGTACTCATAGGTAAAGGGCTTGATGAAGGAGAGATACTGGTGCTTACAAATATCTCAGGCGCGGCTGATGGGATGAAGTTACGCACGGCAAGTGAAGATAAATGACAAATATCAAATTACAAACCTCAAATAAGTTCCAAATTCAAATTTCTAAAATTCCAAACATTTGAAAGTTTGGAGCTTGAGATTTATTTGTTATTTGTTATTTGATACTTGGGATTTGGGATTTGGGATTATTAATCATGTCTAATTACAACACGTTATTCATAAGGTATAAAGTATGAAGGGTCCCGTAAGCTGGATGGCTAGAAACCACGTGGCTGCAAACCTCCTGATGATGATACTCATCGTGGGCGGCCTTGTTATGGCTTTTTCCATCAAGCAGGAGGTATTTCCTGAGATAGAGCTGGACATGGTATTTGTATCTGTCGCCTATCCGGGCGCAGGACCTGAAGAGGTCGAAGACGGGATAATCCTCAAGATAGAGGATAGCCTCAGCAGCGTAAACGGCATAAAAGAGATAAGGTCTGTTGCTGCAGAAGGTGTCGGGAGTGTGACAGCCGAGGTCCTTCCCGGAGAGGATATAGATATTGTCCTGCAGGACATCAAGGCTGAGGTCGACCGTATAACCAATCTGCCTGAGGATGCTGAAAGGCCTGTCGTAAGCAAGTCTGCAAGAAGGCGTGAAGTTGTCTCTGCTGTTGTCTATGGAGATGCCTCTGAGCGGAGCCTCAGGGAGCAGGCAGAATCAATAAGAGATGAACTTCTGGATATGCCTAACATCACTCAGGTCGAACTGAGAGGAGTGAGGCCCTATGAGATATCTATTGAAATTAATGAAGCTACTCTTTCACGCCACAGCCTCACCCTCGGCAGCATTGCTGAGAGGATACGGGAGGTATCAATTGACCTGCCGGCAGGTGCAGTAAAATCAACCGGCGGGGAGATACTTATCCGCACAAAGGGTAAACGCTACACTGCAGAGGATTACGAAGATGTCACCATTGTCGAGAGGGCAGACGGCACAGACCTGAAGGTTGGAGATATCGCAGATGTCAGGGACACATTCAGGGACACAGGAGAGATCTCCCTCTTTGACGGCAAGCCGTCTGCAATGATATCGGTCTACCGCGTCGGTGACCAGAAGCCGCTTCAGATATCAAAGACAGTGATAGATTATGTTGAGAAGAAGAGAGAGTCGATGCCTGATTCAATTGACATCGCCATATGGAACGACTTCACTGAAATATATCAGAGCAGGCTGAACCTCCTGCTGAGAAATGCCGTGATTGCTCTCATACTGATCTCGATCGTTCTCGGCCTCTTCCTTCAAATAAGGCTTGCCATGTGGGTCATGCTAGGCATACCGATATCATTTCTGGGGGCAATATTCTTTATGCCTTCGCTGGGAGTATCGATAAATATGCTCTCCCTGTTTGCCTTCATTCTGGCACTCGGAATAGTCGTTGATGACGCTATAGTCGTAGGTGAAAATGTATATACGCACCGCGGCATGGGCAAGAAGTATATTGATGCATCTATCGACGGAACGATAGAGGTTGCAAGACCTGTCATATTCTCTGTCCTCACAACCGTGGCCGCCTTCCTGCCTCTCATCTATATAAGCGGAATGATGGGTAAGTTCATAAGAGTCATACCTATGGTCGTAATACCTATACTCTTGCTCTCCCTTGTAGAATCTCTTCTAATACTTCCTGCACACCTGAGTCTGGGAAAGACCACCAGATCAAAAGGCGGCATAAGCGCTTTTATCGAGAGGATCAGGGAGCGTTTCAGCGGATGGATGAACAACTTTATCTCAGGTACATATAAGCGTCAACTCTCATTCTGCATAAAGCACAGGTATGCAACCTTTGCAGTGGCAATCGCTCTATTCCTCTTTACGCTGGGCATAGTAGGCGGAGGCATAATCAAGTTCAGCTTCATGCCGAGGGTTGACGGAGATGTTATCTTCATATCGCTCAGGATGCCTATCGGCACGCCTGTAGAGATCACGGAAGATGCCCAGAAACATATCCTTCAGATATCAACTGAGGTAATAGAAAATTACGACAGTGCTTATGAGGATGGTAAAAGTGTTCTGCGGCATATCTATTCTCTCGTTGGCGGAAGCATAACGGCAGGCCCTACAAGTGATAGTGTCGCATCCGGCTCTCACAGAGCGGATGTCATCCTGCTCCTTACGGAGAGTGAAAAGAGGGGCATCCCTTCTCATGAGATATCAGGAAAGATACGAAAAGCGGTCGGCACTGTTCCGGGAGCTGACTCGCTCTCATTCGATTCAAGCCTTGTCCACTTCGGAGCCAATATAGATGTACAGCTTGCACATGAAAATCCTGACATGCTTGAGGCTGCATCCGAAAAGATAAAATCCGTGCTTGCAGATTATCCCGGGGTGGATGATATCGAAGATAATTATTCCCGCGGAAAGAGAGAATTGAAGCTGAGGCTCAAGCCCGAAGCGAGGCTTATGGGTATATCAGAGAGGGATCTAGGCAGGCAGATAAGGTCTGCCTTCTTCGGTGCTGAGGCTCTGAGGATACAAAGGGGCCGCAACGAGGTAAAGGTAATGGTCCGTTATCCCGAGGCAGACAGAAGGAGCATGACCAACCTTGAGTCTATGCGTATACGCACGCCTGACGGCAGAGAGATTCCCCTGACACAAGCTGCCCATATTGATGAAGGCAGAGGATTCACTGAGATCAACCGTGCCGACAGAAAAAGGATCACAAACATAACGGCGAGCGTTGATGACAAGGTTGCAAATGCAGGTGAGATACGATTTGATCTTAAAACGACCCTACTGAATGACCTGAGGAACGACTTCCCCGGCCTCACATATGATATGGAGGGAGAGGAGAAGGAGCGTAACGAGTCTATGAGCAGTATGAGAAAGGGCTTCCTCCTTGCCCTCTTTCTTATGTACACCCTGCTTGCGGTACCATTCAGAAGCTATTTCCAGCCGTTGATAATAATGGCATCAATACCATTCGGTTTCGTGGGTGCTGTAGCAGGACATCTAATTATGGGCAAGAGCCTGAGCCTGCTGAGCCTATTCGGTATGGTAGCCCTTACCGGCGTGGTCGTAAATGACTCATTGCTGATGATAAGCTTTATAAACCAGAAGAAGGAAGAGCTGGGTGATGTTTTTGAGGCTGTTATTGTGGCTGCTCAGCGGAGATTCCGCCCGATCATACTCACATCGCTCACCACATCATTCGGGCTGACCCCTATCATCCTGGAAAAGAGCATCCAGGCCCAGTTCCTTATACCGATGGCGATAAGCCTCGGTTTCGGTATCCTCTTTGCGACATTTATAACCCTCCTTCTGGTCCCGTCTCTATATGTGATATTTGAAGATATCAAGAAATATTTTGTGAAAGGAAAGTTGAGTTCAGAAATCATTAATAACAGTTGAGGTTTAATTATGGATCTAAAAGAATATTTTTCAACTACACTCGGAACAGGTGTAATATCCACCGCTGACAGTGATGGAAAGGTGAATTCAGCCATATTCTCACGCCCACATGTTTATGATGACGGCACTGTAGCATTCCTTATGAGAGAACGGCTTATACGTCATCATCTGCAATCAAACCCTTACGCGTCATTCCTTTTTATCGAAAAGACGCCCGGCCACAAAGGGATCAGGCTGCATCTGAAAAAGATAAGAGAAGAATATGATGCTGAGATCATTGATAAAATGCGTCAAAGAAAAGCCTCCTCAAAGAAGAGCCCGCCAAAGGAGCCGATCCACTTGATCCGCTTCAGCATTGAAAAGATACTGCCTCTGCTCGGTAACGGTAAACTTCCTGTTTCAATAAAATGACGATGGGGGAAACCACTGAAAATGGCAATGATTCCAAAGCTGAGTTACAGACAGCAACACTGGCAGGAGGATGTTTCTGGTGCCTTGAAGCTGTTTTCTTAGAACTGAAAGGGGTAAAAGCTGTTGTCTCAGGATACACCGGAGGGAAGACGATCAACCCCTCCTACCGTGAGATATCTTCAGGCACGACCGGCCATGCCGAGGCGGTACAGGTCACTTTCGATCCTGCAGAAATATCCTTCCAAGATATCATCGAAGTATTCTTTACAATCCATGACCCTACCACCTTAAACCGTCAGGGTGCGGATAAGGGCACACAATACCGTTCAGCAGTCTTCTTTAACGACGATGGACAAAGCCGGATCATTCAGGAAGTAATGGACGAGGTCGAGAAGTCTGCTATATGGAAAGATCCGCTTGTAACTGAAGTCACCCCTCTTAACAACTTCTACAAGGCTGAGGAATATCATCAGAATTACTACAAACAGAATAGTGAACAGGCCTACTGCCGTCTGGTAATCGACCCCAAGGTGGCAAAATTCAGGAAGCAGTTCATTGAGAAGCTGAAAAAGATCTGAGCAAAAAAACATTATCATTAACCTCTCCTACCCCTCCTTGAATAAGTCGAATCGACTCAATCCCGAGGGGAGATACAGAGGGGTGTCATTTGTCTTTCTTTAACAAAAAAAGAAGAAGAACTGGATTCCAGCCCAAAACATCACTGGAATGACAAAAAAGGCAAACCCTACCCCGGCTACAACCGTATACCAAACACTTTAACCAAACGTTAATGTTATAATTACGCATGAAAATCAGGCGTATTGTCAAGATGCTGGAGAATGATAAGTGGTTTATTATCAGAACCAGGGGAAGCCATCGCCAGTACAAACATCCCTCTAAAAAAGGCTTGGTCACTATTGCCGGAAAACCTAACGATGACTTGGCAAAGGGTACTCTAAATAGTATACTTAAACAGGCAGGTTTGAAATGAAATATTTAATCGTCATAGAAGAAACAGAGACTGGTTTTTCAGCTTATTCTCCCGACCTTGAAGGCTGCATCGCTACAGGCTCTACAAGAGAAGAGGTTGAAAAATCCATGAAAGAAGCTATTGAGTTTCATCTTGAGGGGCTTCGTGAAGAGGGGCATAAAATACCTTCTCCTCACAGTTTCTCAGCTTACCTTGAAGTCTCTGCTTGATTAATTAATTAAGGAAGTTGAACTTCCTTGATTTCCAATCCCTACCCCGGCCACAACCGCCTCTCAAGTGCCTTCATCAAACCTTGAAACGTCTTCGGCTTAATGGCGGAAATGGAGACTGCATCGTAATTGTCACATAGGTTCCCAAGCGTCTCTTTATCCTTGAAGAGGTCCACCTTATTAAAGACCATCTGCATCGGCTTACCTGATATCTCAAGGTCAGAGAGGATATTCTCAACAGAGTTTATCTGCTGTTCATATCTCGGATTTGATATATCAACCACATGAAGCAGCAGATCTGCATCCACAAGCTCCTCAAGCGTTGCTTTGAAGGCTGCAAAGAGATCCTTCGGAAGGTTTCGGATGAAACCGACCGTGTCTGTTATTATCACATCCCGTTCTTTGGGAAAGCGGAGACGCCTGCTTGCAGTATCAAGTGTTGCGAACATCTTCTGCTCAATAAATGTCTTACTGCTTGTAAGGGTATTAAGGAGAGTTGACTTGCCAGCATTCGTATACCCTATTATTGAAATGATTGGAAGGCCCTGCTCAACCCTCTTTCTCTTTCTCTGCTCCCTTGCTTTACTTAATGACTGAAGCTGCTTCTCAAGAAGCGTTATCCTATCACGCACCCTCCTTCTATCCACCTCAAGCTTCATCTCACCCGGCCCCTTGCCGCCTATGCCGCCCATAAGACGGGACATGGCGGTACCCTTACCTGTCAAATGCGGAAGCCTGTATCTCTGCTGGGCAAGCTCTACCTGCACCTTGCCGTCTCGGCTGTGCGCTCGGCGCGCAAAAACATCGAGTATCAGCTGAGAGCGGTCAATGACCTTTAATTCAACTATATCGGTTATCGCCTTTATCTGTGAGGGGTTGAGATCCTGATCAAATACAAGGAGTGTAGCTCCCTTGTTAAGCGCGTTTATAACAAGATCTTTCACCTTGCCCTGCCCCATAAGGTATTTAGGGTTTATCTTCCTCACCCTCTGCATCACAGTATCCAGAACATTGATGTCGCTTGATACCGCCAGCTCCTTCAACTCTTCCATCGAGTCTTCCTGCTCAAACCTGGAGCCTGTCGAGACGCTGACAAGTATCGCCCTCTCACGCCTGTCCTTTACATCAAAGCCCGACCTCTGCGACTCAAGCTCCTCCTCGATATAAGAGATCATGACATTGAAGTCCTCAAGCATCGCCTCAGACCTCTGAAACGGAACAGGTTCACCGATCGTATATGCTGTGGACTCCTGAGGCGCAAGGTGTGCTAGGTATACCCTGTCAGGCTCACCATCATCCTTCATGCCGATAGCCACAAGAGCATCAAGACGCAGTAGCGACAGGTCGGTTATATCATCCTTGTTGATCTTTTCATTCTTAAGGTGAGTATGTATCAGCCGCAGGCCGCGCAGCGCCCTTCTGCCAAGCGAATAATCGGAAAGATCAGGAATAAAGATACCCTTTGCATCACCGACAATTACATATTCGACATTGCCCTTTCTGTCGACAAGGATGCCTATCTGCCTGCCTGTGGAGTAAGAGCACTCTGCCAGATACCTGCCGATATCTAAATTGAATAGCAGATCTTTAGGTATCCGCCGTTTGTATATCCGTTCAATGGCCTTAATGTCACTCTTCTTAAGGCCTGATATATTTCCTAAAACTGTGGGAATAGTTCTCTCCTTTTAGTCTAACTTTTGCACTGTTGTTCTTTGGAACTGTTGAACTAAAATTATCGAGGTTCAACCTCGATAATTTTAATGCGCCTCAGCCCAGTTCAACCCAATACCCAGATCGACCTTGAGCGGGACCTTGAGCTTGATCGCGCCCTCCATCTCTTCCCTTACAAGCGCTTCAACTATATCTTTCTCATCTTCTGGAAGCTCAAAAAGCAGCTCATCATGGACCTGAAGCAGCATCCTTGTCTTGAGCTTCTCCTTGATGATCCTGTGATGGATATTTATCATGGCTATCTTTATAATGTCAGCCGCAGAGCCCTGAATAGGGGTGTTCATCGCAAGCCTCTCTCCAAGCTGCCTTATATTCTTGTTGCTGCTGTTAAGCTCCGGGATAGCCCTCTTGCGGTTGTATATCGTTTTTGCATAGCCTGTCTTTGTTACCTCACTGATAAGCTTCTCAAAATACTTACTCACACCTGTATGAAGGGCAAAGTAGGTCTCTATGTAGTCCTTTGCCTCCCCTGGGCTTATATTAAGTTCCTTGCTCAAACCGTAGGCGCTCATGCCGTAGACTATGCCGAAGTTAACAACCTTGGCCCTGCGCCTCTGCTCTGATGACACTTTATTTTCCGATACATCAAAGAGTCCTGATGCGGTTCGTGAGTGTATATCGCCGTCATTCTCAAATACCTCAATCAGTCCCTCATCACCGCTTAGATGCGCAAGCACTCTCAGCTCCACCTGCGAATAGTCGGATGAAAGAAGGAGGTTGCCCTCTTCTGCCACAAATGCTCCCCTTATCTTCTCTCCCCACGGGCCCCTGACAGGGATATTCTGCAAGTTTGGGTCTGAACTGCTAAGCCTGCCTGTGGCGGTTATCGTCTGGTTAAATGATGTATGTATGCGTCCGGTATCCAGATTGACTATCTTTGGAAGCGCATCAAGGTATGTGTTCTTTATCTTTGAGAGCCCTCTGTACTCAAGTATCTCCTTTGGGAGTTCATGCTCAAAGGATAGCTGCTCAAGCACATCAACATCTGTTGAGTAGCCGGTCTTGGTCTTCTTTATCTTTCTGAGTCCCAATTTCTCAAAAAGTATCTCCTGAAGCTGCTTTGGTGATTTTATATTGAACTCCTCACCCGCGATAAAGTATATCCGCTTTTCAATACTGTCGAGTTCCTTGCCGAGCTTATCCGAAAGCGATGTCATGAGCACACTGTCGATCTTTATGCCCGCCATCTCCATATCTGCAAGCACCTCAACAAGCGGCATCTCCATATCATTGAAGAGCATGGCAAGCCCCTGCTTCTGCAGCTCAGGTGCGAGCTTCTTCTGAAGTTTAAGCGTAACCGCTGAATCCTCGCCAGAGTACTTTGTCGCATCCTCAACCGGCACCTCTCTGAAGTCTTTCAGCTTGCCTATAACTTCTTTGAATCCCAGCTTCTTTACATTGAGCTGCCCCATGGCAACATCCTCAAGGCTGTGGTTTGCCCTGTTGGGGTTAAGCAGATATGAAGCGAGCATAGTGTCAAAGCCTGCACCCTTCAGATCTATCCCCTCATTCTTCAAAACTATAAGGTCATACTTGATGTTATGCCCGGTCTTCTTCACATCAGGGTCTTCAAGCATTGTTTTCATCTCTTTAAATACGGTCTCTTTTGAAAGCTGTTTCGGCGCTCCGAGGTATGCATGTTCTATCGGGATGTAGTATGCCTTCTCCGGTATGATGGAAAGAGATATTCCGACTAGCTCTGCAGTGACAGGCGACTTTGATGTTGTCTCTGTATCTATCGTCACCTCACCCTTTATTGAGGATATGACATCCTTCAACAGCTTCTCATCGGTGATCGTCACATATTCGCACTTATATTCAGGAACCTTTCTCTCCTCTCTCGGAATGAGGATCATCAGGTTCTTAAGCTCATACTTTGTAAATATCTCAACAAGCCTCGGCCAGTCAGGCTCCTCCTCTCTGAGATCATCAAGAGATGTATTAACTGGCACATTAGAATCTATAGTCGCAAGCTCAAAGCTCAGGTCGATATTATCAAGGTTATCAGCTATCGACTGCCTCAACTTCGGCCGCTTCACCTTTCCATACTCCTTCTTGATATTCTCAAGCGTCCCGAACTCCTTCATGAGCTTCACGGCAGTCTTTTCGCCTATGCCGGGAACTCCGGGAATATTGTCTGATGCATCTCCCATAAGCGCCATTATCTCTGGAATACGAGATGGCTCGACGCCGAATTTATCCATGATGTCCTTTGCTTCGGTTATCTTCTCCTTCATACTGTCATAGACCTTGATCTTAGGGGTTATCGCCTGGCAGAGATCTTTATCACCTGTGACGATAAATACATCCATCCCCTCCTTCTCTCCCATCTTTGCGATAGTTACAAGCAGGTCGTCAGCCTCATAACCGGGCATCTCTATCGTATGGATATTAAATGCTGAAATAACCTCTTTTATTACAGGTATCTGAAGCTGCAGGTCATCAGGCATGCTCGGCCTGTGCGCCTTATACTCCTCATACACCTCATGTCTGTGGGTCTTTCCTGGCGAGTCAAAGACTATTGAAAAGTAATCGGGCTTCTTGTTGCTGAATAGCTTCAGCATCATATTCGTGAAGCCGTAAACAGCGTTTGTGGGGAAGCCCGAGGATGTTGAGAGACGCCTTATTGCATAGAATGCGCGGTAGAAATAGGCATTTCCGTCTATAAGATATAAGGTAGGCATATGTGACAGAATATCAAAAAAACATCTTATAAGCAATAAAGACACCTTGACTATTAAGCACCGTAAGGTTATATTTTTTGTGTGAAAAAGAGTTATAAACCCCTGTCATTAAAGAAGGTAAAGACCTACAGCCTGAAGAAGAGAAAGAGCAAGGTACAGCTTTCGAGGTTCGGCTCGCCCGTAAACAAAGGGAGCTTCAGCGGGTTTCTCAAAAGCATGCCTGACATACTCGCCGGAACCGATCTCAGAAAGATCGTAAAGGCAATTGTAAAGGCAAATGCAGACAAAAGGCCTGTAGTTCTCGGCATGGGCGCTCACCCGATAAAGGTAGGCCTCTCACCCATCATCATAGACCTCATGGAGAGAGGTGTCATCAATGCAGTAGCGATGAACGGAGCATGCATCGTTCATGACTTTGAGGTGAGCATGCTTGGCCAGACCTCAGAGGATGTAGCCTCTGAGCTATGCAAAGGCACATTCGGAATGGCTGAGGAGACCGGCAAAGGCATAAATCAAGCGGTAAAACAGGGAGTGAAAAAAGGCAAAGGGATCGGCAAGTCTGTCGGCGACAATATAATAAGCAAAAAGAATCCTTATGCAGGCTACAGCATCCTTGCTGCTGCCTCAAGACTAAAGATACCGGCAACAGTACATGTTGCAATAGGAACTGACATCATCCATATGCATCCCTCAGCAGACGGTGCCGCGATCGGTGAGGGAAGCATGAAAGACTTCAGACTCTTCTCCTCGGTGATCTCAGACCTCAAGGGCGGAGTATACATAAACCTCGGTTCAGCAGTAATTATGCCTGAAGTATTTCTCAAGGCGATAGCGGTCACGCGCAACCTGAAACATGATGTGAAGGACTTCACTACCGTCAACATGGACTTCATACAGCACTACAGGACACACGAAAATGTTCTGAAGCGGCCTGTCATGTCAGGCGGAGAATCATACTCATTGACAGGCCACCATGAGATAATGTTCCCGCTGCTTGCTGCCGCTATAATGGAGAAGCTCGATTGAAGCCCGCTGTTGATGAAGACCTCTGTATCGGATGCGGCAACTGCATGGAAATATGCCCTATGGTCTTCAGTATAGTTGATGACAAATCAAAGGTTATCGACCCTGATGCATGCGATTTCGCAATGTGCTGTGAAGCTGCAGAAGAGAATTGCCCTGTTGAGGCGATTACTTTAGAAAAGAGCTGATTTTTTTGTTGTCATTTCGAAGGAGATACGACTGAAAAATCTTAAACCCCATGCAAACAGCCCAGACTTCTCCTTTCATTCGAAATGACAGATTGATATAATCATATGAACTTTTATCCCATTTAACCTGCAAATCCCCTAAAATAGACAGATGGCTCTAACGTCTCACCATAATATAAAAAGATTCATCACAGTACTCTTCGCTCTCCTTCTATTCTTATCATCAGGATGCGCAAAAGATGAGAAGCCGAAGAAGGTGAGTCTTTACAAAAGATCATCAAACATAAAGCACCATTCTGAAGACCCGCTTTTAGACACCCTGCAATTCGGTTTTGACCTCAGGCTCGGCCCTAAAGAAGAGATAGAGATATACACCCCGTTTCTGAAATACCTTGAAAAGACGACCGGGGAGCGCTTTAATATAAACTTTACTGAAAAGTATGAGGAGACGGTAAGAAACCTCGGACTTGGCAATACGGATTTTGCCGCGATTGGTTCACTCAGTTATGTAATCGGCAGAAGAGAATACGGGATCAAATATCTTGTCAGCGGAGTAAACAGGGAGGGTGATGCAAGGTATCAATCAGCGATCATCACAAGGCCTGACAGCGGCATTGATAACATCAAAGACCTGAGAGGAAGAAGCTTTGCCTTTGGTTCAAGGATGTCCACACAGGGGCATCTAATACCGAGAAAGATGCTTGAGGATGCCGGCATACTGATAGATAACATAGACCATATTTATTCCGGCTCACATGTAAATGCGGTCAAGGCTGTCCTTAACGGGGAGAAGGCTGCTGCCGGTATTCAGGATACATTAGCCAAGAGTCTTGAGTCAGAGGGGAAGATAAAGATCCTCGCCTTTTCAGAACCCTACCCCAGCAGCCTTGTCGCCTATAACGGTGCGACAGACAGAGAGCTTGTTGAAAAGATGAGGTCTGCCCTTCTTGAATTTGAGCCTATGGGAAAACACAAACATATACTCTTTCAATGGAACAGGACCGAAATGCCGCTCGGTTTTATATCTGTAGATGAGGCGGAGATAGAGAAGATAGCTGAACTTGCAGAGAGATACGGACTTCTTAACTGATGAAATTCAGAACTAAGATAATAATTCTTACAACTACTGTCGTAGCTATGGTAGGGCTCTTAATGATGCTTTCCATAAGAGGTACTATTATAAACGCCTTCAGGGGAGAACTTGAAAAGAAAGCAATATCCATAGCCGGCAACCTATCTGACAGGATAGCCGACCTTATCCCCCTTGAAGACAATTTCCAGATAACCCAGGCCTTCAACGAAGTACTTATTAAGGAGAAGGACCTTGAGTATATATTCGTCACAGATGAAAAAGGTTCTCTCTTTACACATACCTTTGATGATGGCCCTCCGGAAGATCTTCTCTCATGGAACCCGCTGACAGGTAAAGAGATGAACGTTCAGCTCCTTGAGACAGAAAAAGGATATATAAGAGATGTAGGGGTCAAGGTCTTTAACAACACAAAGGCTGAACTGCATGTCGGCATAAGAGAGGACAGCCTTAGAGACACACTCAACAGCATGAGAAGCATTACACTTCCCATCATCGGGTTTGTAATACTTATGGGTATGATCGCATCAATTTTTCTGAGCCGCCTTGTTACGGAACCGCTGAACAAGTTCGTGGACTTTACAAAAGTTTTGGGAAGAGGTGAGTTCGGGAAGAAGGTAGAGGTCAGTTCAGGCGATGAGATAGGTGAGCTTGCTGACAGCTTCAACAACCTCTCCATGGAACTCAAGACGGTCAAGGAGAAGATGGAGGAAGCATATACATATACTCATCTTCTTCAGGCCGAGAAACTCTCTTCCATCGGACAGATATCAGCAGGGCTTGCACATGAGCTCAAGAACCCGCTTGCCGCTCTTAAGATGCTCTTTCAGGCTTATAAAGACCAGCCGGACATGACAGCAGAAGATGCAGAGGTTATTACAGGGGAAATAGAGAAGATAGACAATATCCTCACAAGGTTTCTGGGCTTTGTGAAGGATAAGGGCACTAACTTTTCTAATGTTAACCTTAACAACCTTATCGACCGTGTGCTCAACCTTGCTACCTTTGATATACAGAGCCGCAATATACAGGTGCACAGGGATATGCTTGAGACCCTTCCGCTTGTATATGCAGACTGGGCGCTCCTGGAACAGGTTTTCCTTAACCTTGTCCTGAATGCAATTGAGGCGATGCCTGAAGGCGGTGAGATAAGGATATCCGGAAAGACAGACGAGAGTTTTGTCGAAGTGATGGTCTGGGACAGGGGCAGCGGAATACCTGACGAGATGAAGAAGAAGATACTTGACCCCTTCTTTACTACAAAAGAGACTGGCACAGGCCTGGGCCTCTCAATAGCATATAATATAGTCAAGACACATGGCGGAAGGCTCTACTTCAGCAGCAGTGAAAAGATGGGAACCGTGTTTACCGTTAGATTACCCAGAGGAAGCATGGATGGATAAAATTCTTGTTGTAGATGACGAAAAGGCTGTCTGTTACTCATTCAAAAAGATACTCAACAGGCATGGCTATGATGTCACAACTGCAAACAATGGAGTAGAAGCTATAGAGAAGGCAGGAAGTGATGAGCCGGACCTTATCATAATGGATATCTCAATGCCTGAGATGGACGGCCTTGAAACACTCGAGAAGCTCAAGTCCGCCCACCCTTCCCTCACCATAATAATGATGACTGCGCACAGCACCTCTGAAAAGGCGATCACCGCTATGAAGCACGGTGCATATGATTACCTTGTAAAGCCTTTTGACAACGATGACATGTTATCTCTTGTACAGAAGGCTATCATCGATAAGAAGATAACAACTCCCGTAACTTTTAAAGAGACAGAAGAGGATGCAGGTGACCGCATAATCGGCAGGAGCCCTGCCATGCTTGAGATATTCAAAAAGATAGGACAGGTTGCGGTTACTGATGTAACTGTCCTTCTGCGAGGCGAGACAGGGACTGGAAAAGAACTGGTGGCAAGGGCCATATATCAGCACAGCGATAGAGTTAACAAGCCGTTCCTTCCTGTAAACTGCGCTGCCATACCGGACAACCTTCTTGAGAGCGAACTCTTTGGAAATGAGAAAGGCGCATTCACCGGAGCTGACAGGCAGAAGATAGGAAAGTTCGAGCAGGCTGATGGGGGCACAATGTTCCTTGATGAGATAGGTGACATGCCTCTGGCGCTGCAGGCTAAGCTTCTAAGAGTGCTTCAGGACGGGACTTTCCAACGACTTGGAGGAAAAGATACTGTCAATACTGATGTCAGGATAATTGCAGCTACGAACAAGAACATTGAAGATCTCCAGAAAAAAGACAGCTTCAGAGATGATCTATACTGGAGACTCAATGTCGTAAGCATCACCATCCCGCCGCTCAGGGATAGAAGATCGGATATTGAGAAGATAACCAATTATTTTATTCATAGATTCAATAAAGATCCTAGGAAAGACATAAAAGGGATCTCACCTGAACTACTAAAAGAGTTTCAGGAATATAGCTGGCCAGGAAACGTCAGGGAGCTTCAGAGTGTGATACACAGGGCAATAGTACTCTGTCAGAAGGATGTAATATCTCTTGAGGATTGCGAGTCCTTTAAACAGGCGGGCAGCAATGATGAGGGAAGAGCACATATTAACGAGATGCTATCTGATGCTGCAGCTCTTCTTCTGAAGCAGGCCGGCAGCAGCATATATAAGGATGCCGTCTCATCATTTGAACGGAGACTAATCAGTAAAGCTCTTGAACTTACTGATAACAATCAGGTTCTGGCTGCCAAACTCCTCGGAATTTCAAGAAATACCTTGAGAAGTAAAATCCATTCTGATTAGCTCGTGCTGTGCAATTTTTGAACAGCATGTTCAATCTTTGACCATTTCATAGCAGATCCTCAAATGCCAACCCACTGTTTTTAAATCGTTTTTTTATTTATGCAGGCTGGCACAAGCCTTGCTTTATAACTATCAGCAAATTTTATATATTCCAAGGTTATGCATTACATAGCCCACTAATGGCTGATCATTAGCCGCAAATCAAAAGGAGAGAAACGAATGAGGAGAAACATCGTATTAACAGTATTATTAATGTTCATAATCTCAGTTGCTGCAGTAACGGCAGTAGAGGCAGGCATCTATGGTGATGTCAAGAAGAGCGGAGTCGTAAAGATAGGGCACGGTAATAATGTTCCACCTCTGAGCATGATCGACCCCAAGACTGGAGAGCTTGAAGGATTTGACATTGATATCGCAAAAGCGATGGTCGAACAGATCGGTAACATTATGGGCAAAAAGCTCAAGATGGAAGGCGTTGTAGTAAATAACAAGACAAGGATAGCTTTTCTTGCAAACAGCAGGGTAAACCTCGTCGTAAGAAGCATGAGCCACACAAGGAGCCGTGACCAGCAGATCGACTATGCAGAGCCCCCGTACCTCTGGACAGGCAAGATATTCTATGCAAAGAAGGGGAAATTCAAAGAGCCTATGGATATCTGCGGTAAGACAATGGCAGTTACACAGGGTTCAAACGCTTATATCGCAGGACAGGAGTACCTCAAAGGGCTAGGCTGCAAAAAAAACTTTAACATAAAGGCATTCCAGAACAATTCAGAGTGTTTCCTCGCTCTTAAGCAGGGTAAGGTTGATGCATATATTCAAGACGGCCCGATCATCGCCGGCGTTGCCGGAAAAGAGGGTGTTAATTTCGAGCCGGTAGGACCTATATTCAGCCCAGGCCTCTACGGCATCGGCACACCTCCTGATGACAGCAAATGGAATGACACCGCAAGCTTTGCGCTTCAGGATATGATGGCAAACGGCAAGTATGAAGAGATCTACCTGAAGTGGTTCGGCCCTAACGGCATAGCTCCACTTCCGATCAACTCAAGGCCAAGACTTCCAGAAGAACTCTACGGCGACAGGAACCAGTTCGTCTGGCCTAACTAATAATTCTCATTCAACCAGAGGATGCTCATTTGAGCATCCTCTGAATTTTATTAATGAGCAATTAATAATTGGCATTCAGATCAAAAAATAACTATTAATCATTAATTATTCATTTTTAATTTTTCATTCTTCATTGCATCTATATGAACTCTTTTGATAAAAAACTTGAATTAAACGGCCAGTATCCGCTAAACGCTGAGAAGATATCTACGCTGCAGGTAAATATCGGGTATAAGTGCAACCTCAGCTGTACACATTGCCATCTTGAGGCATCACCTGCGAGAAAAGAGCAGATGTCGCTAAAGACGATGACAAGGCTTCTTGACATCCTTATGGAGAACGAAGATATAATGACCGTGGATATCACCGGCGGTTCGCCCGAACTCAATCCTTACTTCAAGTATTTCATTAAGGCATGCCGCAACCTCAACAAGAGCATTATTACACGCACCAACCTTGCGGTACTGACAGAACCCGGAATGGAAGACATCCCCGCCTTCTTTGCAGGGAACAAGGTGAAGATAGTAGCCTCCCTGCCCTGCTACACAGCTGAGGGCGTCGACGGCCAAAGAGGGAAAGGGACCTACGACAAGTCGATAACAGCATTAAAAAAACTGAACTCCCTTGGATACGGCAAGGAAGGCACAGGCCTTGAAATAGATATAATGTTCAACCCTGCAGGCTCTGGCGTGGCACCTGACCAGAAGATGCTCGAAACAGCATACAGGGAAAAGCTTCATGCGATGCACGGCGTAACATTCAATAATCTGATCGCCCTCAGCAACATGCCGATAGGCAGGCTGGGCAAGACCATGTCCGACCACCAGAAGGACAAATACATTGAAGAGCTTGAGGAGAAGTTCAATCCGGGCACAGTAAGCAATGTAATGTGCAGAAACCTGATAAGTATCTCCCCTGACGGCAAACTATATGACTGTGACTTCTGGCAGGTCTTTAGCCTGAACATAAAGACAAAGCTAGCAGATTTTAACTACGAAAAACTGAGCAAAAGAAAGATACTTACAAGCCCTCTCTGCTTCATGTGTACCGCCGGCTCAGGAGCAAGCTGCGGCGGGGCGCTGACATAACAAACGCTTTGATACTGGCAGCCCTTCCCGCATTCCTTTAAATTGACACCCCATAAGCATCAAGACTATAATTCCATGTTATGAAACGTCTTATATTCAGGACAGTTATCATCCTCTTCATTCTCGGAATGGGCGCGGGTATCGGCGCCTACCTTGCAGTCCTTGAGGGTATTCCGGAGATAGAGGATATAAAAAAGTACGCCCCCGCTGACGGCACAAAGGTCTATGCCGATGATGATACACTTATCGGAGAACTCAAGATAGAAAAAGGAGAGCATGCTCTCATTGGCAGCATCCCTGAGCACCTTATACAGGCGCTCATCTCAGTGGAGGACTCCAAGTTCTGGATGCATAAGGGCATAGACTATCTCGCTATCGTAAGAGCGATAGTCAAGGATGTGATCGCCGGCAGAATAAAGCAGGGTGCCAGCACCATAACACAGCAGCTTGCAAAGGTGCTCTTCCTCACCCCTGAAAAGACCATTATAAGAAAGCTCAAGGAGGTAGCGCTCGCCTTCAAGATAGAAAATAACCTTACTAAAGAAGAGATCCTTGAACTATACCTGAACAAGGTATATTTCGGCCACGGGGCATACGGCATCAAAATGGCGGCAAAGAGCTATTTTGGCAAGTCTGTATCTGACCTCGACCTTGCCGAGTCTGCCCTGCTCTGCGGGCTTGTTAAAGCTCCGAGCAACTACTCGCCCTATAGTAATCTGGATAAGGCAAAGCAGCGTCAATATATTGTCCTCAGCAGGATGCAGCAGGAGGGATATATCAGCCAGAAGGACCTGGAGGAGGCTTACAGAAAGCCGCTCCACCTGTCAAGCGTCAGGGCTTCAGGATATACACCCAACTACTTTCTTGAGTATATAAGGAAATACCTCGAAGACAGGTATGGCACTGAGATGGTCTATAAAGGCGGGCTTGAGGTTTACACAACTCTGAACAGAGACATGCAGATTACCGCTGTAAGTGCACTGCAGAAGGGTCTGAAGAAGATTGATAAAAGACAGGGTTTCAGGGGGGCTCTCGGACAGAAAGATATAGACATAACCAGAGAACTTCAGGAGAAAGAACCCTTTGACAAAGTGGTCATGGAGAAGGGAGACATAATGACCGCCATAGTGCTGAAGGTTTCAGAGCTTGAAGCAACCCTTAAAGCCAAGGGCATCATAGGCCGGCTACTGCTCAAAGATGCGGGCTGGGTAAAAAAGCTTATAGATAAAAAAGGCAAAACCATAAAGAGGTTCAAAGACCTTAAACTTACTGAGATCCTCACTGCCGGCGATATAATTACTGTAAAGGTAAAAGAGGTGAAGGATGAGCATCCTCTATTTGCACTTGAGCAGGAGCCTAAGGTTCAGGGGGCTGTGATAGCCATGGATCCTTCGACCGGCTATATCAGAGCAATTGCTGGGGGGTATGACTTTAGGAAGAGCGAGTTCAACAGGGCTATTCATGCAAAGAGGCAGGCAGGTTCGGTACTGAAACCGATCATATATGCCGCTGCAATGGATAGCGGGTTTACGCCTGCAAGCGTGATCATCGATGAGCCCACAATGTACCTTAGTGAAAAGTTCGGTGACTGGGAACCCCTCAACTATGACGAGAAATACCATGGGGCAACACGCCTTAGAGATGCGCTTGCCAAGTCAAAGAATATTGTGACAGTAAAGCTCCTTGACGATATCGGCATCGCAAAGACCATAAAGTTCCTCCGCTCACTCGGTATAGAGGGGCCGTTCCAGCGCAACCTCACACTTGCACTTGGGAGCCTGAGCCTGAGCCCTATGGAGATAACAGGTGCCTTCTCTGTCTTTGCAAATGAAGGTATAAAGATGGAGCCTATCGCCGTTAAATACATCATGGACTCAAAAAGAAATATTATTGAGAGCAACAAGCCTAAAGGTTCACGCGTGACAAGCCCGCAGACAGCATTCCTGGTAACTTCCATGCTTGAGGATGTGGTCAACTACGGGACAGGCTGGAGGGCAAAGGCCCTTAAGAGGCCCACAGCCGGAAAGACCGGTACAACCAATGAGTATAAGGATGCGTGGTTCGTAGGATATACTCCGGAACTTTCCACAGGTGTGTGGATCGGTTTTGACGATCAGAAGACACTGGGTGATAATGAGACAGGCTCAAAGGCAGCAGCCCCGGTGTGGGTTGATTTCATGAAGAAAGCCCTCCCCCCGAAGGAGGAAGCAAAGCCGTTTCCGATACCTGAGGGGATCGTAACAGCTGTAATAGACCCGCTTACAGGACTTCTTGCTACAAGTGAGACTGAAAAAGTGGTAGAATTCTTTAAGGAGGGCACAGTCCCGACTGAATACTCAACTGACCTTTACAGGGAAGAGCTACTAAGACAAATAGAGGAACTCAAAACAATGAAGCCCACGCTTAAAGAGGGCAAGACGGAGGAATAGATGAAAAAGACGATTGCCGTATTACTTATGCTGATCTTTACGCTTTCTGCCTCAATATCCTTTGCCGGAGATGACATGGTTGATCAAGCCTACCATTACTACAACAAGGGCATGATGACTGAGGCTATTGAAGCTATGAAGGAGGCTTCGGCTGATGACCCGACACCCGGCCAGCTCTATTTTATCGGATACGCCTATTACAAGCTTCAGAATTTCAAAGATGCAAGAAAATACTTTGAGATGTCATATGAAATAAATGCTGACTATGACCCCATGGCAAACAGACCGATGAAGTAGTAAGCGCAGCCTTCAGTATCCGACCCTGTGAATCTTCATTATATTCGTCTTCTCTCCAAGGACGAACGGAGAGGTGGCTATTATCACAATAGGGTCTCCCTTCTTTACGATACCCTCCTGAAGAAGCCTCTTCTCTGACTCAGATATCATCTCATCTGTACTTTTGGGAAACCTCATCGTAAAAGGCCTGATGCCGTGATATAGGTTCATGCGCCTTCTGACCTCTTCTGTTACTGTAAACCCGATGATAGGTATATGAGTCCTGAACTTTGACACGAGAAGTGCGGTGAACCCGCTGCGGCTGAATGCTACGATCACCTTTGCCTTTACATCTATTGCGGCTGAACAGGCAGCCTCTGCTATGGCATGAGCAAAAAGTCCGGTATGCTCGACAACCGGTATAAACTCTGAGCTATGCTCCTCGGTATACTTTATTATCCTCCCCATCATCTTAAGTGCCTTAACAGGGTACTTACCCGCAGCCGTTTCAGCCGAGAGCATGAGTGAGTCGGTTCCGTCAATGACAGCATTGGCAACATCAGCTGCCTCTGCCCTTGTGGGGTTTACATGCTCTGTCATTGACTCAAGCATCTGGGTCGCTGTTATCACCGGCTTAAGCTTCCTGTTGCACTTCTCAATAAGATGTTTCTGGATAAGAGGCACCTCCTCGGTCGGGACTTCAACCCCGAGGTCACCCCGGGCTATCATTATGCCGTCTGATATATCTATTATCTCATCAATATTCTCAAGGGCCTGTCTGGTCTCTATCTTTGCGATAACAGATATGTCTGAGCCCTTCTTCTTAAGCAGGTCCTTAACCCTCTTAACATCCCTCTTTCCGGTAACAAAGGATACAGCTACATAATCAACACCCGTCTCAATACAGAACTTAAGATCATCCGCATCCTTATCTGTAATACTTGATGAGGATATCCTCACACCCGGAAGGTTTACCCCTTTCCTCTCTTTAAGGGTTCCCCCTTCAATGACCTTTGCTTTAAATATCTTCTTCTCTTTCCGTAAGACCTTAAGCTGAAGCAGGCCGTCATCAATAAATATGCTGTCTCCTGCCTTGAGGTTCCTGCCCAATCCGGAGTAGAGGATGGGAATAACTTTATCAGTGCCTTCAATGCTGCGGGATGTGACATCTACAACAGATCCTTTTACAAGCTCGGTTTTCCCGCCCTTTAAGGAGCCTACTCTGATCTTCATCCCCTTCAGGTCGATCATTACAGCAACAGGGGAGCCCTTCTTTCCGGCTGACGACCTGATATGATTAATGGCCTTTTTGTGCTCAGCATGTGACCCATGGGACATGTTAAGCCTTGCCACATCCATGCCGGAGGATATAAGACTATCTATTATTTTTTTACCGTTACTGGAGGGGCCGATCGTACAGACTATCTTTGCCTTACGCATCAACCAGTCTCCTGGTGCTGTCGATCAAGACAACACCTTTCTCCCGTGAAGATGAGGTATGCCTCTCCCACCTTTCTCCCCTGGACTTAAAGTCAGACCGGTAATGTGCGCCGATGCTCCCCTCTCTCAGAAGCGCTGAATCGATCAGCAGGTTTGAGACCGTAAGCATGTTCTTCAGCTCAAGCTTTCTCCTGTCCCTGAACGGCGTATCCATAATAAAGTCCCATTCCTTCAGCTTCTCCTTTGCCTCATTCAAAGACTTGCTGCACCTTATAATGCCGACCTTCTCCCACATCGTCTTTCTCAGTGAATATCTTATCTTCTCAGCATCGATAGACCTGATCCCTCCCGGGCCTTCAGGCTTTCTAAAAGATGGAACCTCCTTGCGTACAGACTCCTCTCTATCAGCATAGATCATAGCGCCCTGCCCTGCCCTTGCTCCAAAGACAACACCCTCAAGAAGGCTGTTTGAAGCAAGCCTGTTAGCTCCCTGAACGCCGGTGCATGCTACCTCGCCGGTAGCAAAGAGACCATTTATGCTCGTCTCGCCATTGAGGCCGGACTTGACACCACCCATAATGTAGTGAGCAGCAGGAGTGACCGGTATCATATCGTGTGTTATATCGACATTGAACCTGAGACATGTCTTGTATATCTGGGGAAAGCGCCTCTTTATAAAATCCTTCTCAAGGTGTGTGATATCAAGATACACATGCGCAGCGTCGGTCTTAACCATCTCTGATACAATGTCCCGTGAGACTATGTCCCTCGGTGCAAGCTCTGCAAGTTCGTGATAATCCTGCATAAATCTTTTACCGTGAATGTTTCTAAGCAGAGCACCTTCACCCCTTAATGCCTCGGAGATAAGAAATGGAGGTGCCGAAGGTGAAAAGAGAGTCGTTGGATGAAACTGCATGAACTCCATATCAGTAAGCTCTGCACCTGCCCTGTAGGCTATAGCCATTCCGTCAGCAGTTGCAATGGAGGGATTGGTAGATCTGGCAAAGAGTTCGCCTGCGCCTCCTGTTGCAAGCACAACACTCTTCGCATATATATTGATGATCTCGTTTCCCCTGAGCACTATAGCTCCGACGCATCTGCCGCCTTCGGTTATAAGGTCAAGAGTAAAGGTAAAATCATACCTCGTGACATTGGAGAATGTCCTTACCTTATTAATGAGGGTTTTCTCTATCTCCTTGCCGGTGGAGTCACCATGTGAATGAAGCACCCTGTTTCTGGAGTGTGCGCCCTCACGAGTAAAATCCAGCTTACTGCCATCCTTATCAAACTCAGCACCCCAGGATATAAGCTCCCGTATAAGATCAGGGCCTTCCTCAACCATAACGCTGACAGCATCATGGTCACAGAGTCCGTCACCGGCTTTGATCGTATCCTCAAAGTGTATCCCTATCTCGTCTTCGTCACTCATGGCCACAGCGATACCGCCCTGTGCATACTCTGTGCTGCTCTCACGAGGCTTATCTTTGGTGAGGACTATTATGCTTCCTTTTGAAGGGGCAAGCTCTATGGCAGCCCTGAGGCCTGCAACTCCGCCGCCAATCACGAGAAAGTCCACTGTTTTTACAGAGGATTGCATGATAAAAAACTATAATGTATTTAATATCTTAAGTCAATTTCAGCAAATACGTGAATTAGATAGTGTTTTTTTGTATAATAACCAGTTCATAATATTTATTCGGGGCGTAGCGCAGCCTGGTAGCGCGCCTGCTTTGGGAGCAGGATGTCGGAGGTTCGAATCCTCTCGCCCCGACCAATTACTACAGGGTTTAGGGGATAAGGTATAGGGAATAGGGAACGGCTTTTTCTCTAAACTCTATACCCTATACTCTATTCTCTGTAGTTGAGCGCCAGTAGCTCAGCTGGATAGAGCAACGGACTTCTAATCCGTAGGCCGGGGGTTCAAATCCTCCCTGGCGCGCCATTTAAATTTTGTTTTCAAAAGTTAAGAGTTGAAAGTTAAAAGTTGAAAATTCAGGTATTTTTGTTAAAAATAATAGAGAAGCTTTCATTAATTCTTAACTTTTAACTGTTAACTTTTTTATGATGGTGGGTGTAGCTCAGTCGGTAGAGCATCTGATTGTGGTTCAGAGGGTCGCGGGTTCAATCCCCGTCACTCACCCCATTTAATGACAGCAGTTGAGAGTTAATAGTTTGAAGCGCCTGTAGCTCAGCTGGATAGAGCACCGGCCTCCGAAGCCGGTTGTCGGAGGTTCGACTCCTCTCAGGCGCGCCATTAAAAGCAGAGTGTAGAGAATAGAGTTTAGAGTCAAGGCTTTTCCCTATGCCTTATTCCCTAAACTCTGTAGTTAAAGCAGGGCCGTTAGCTCAGTTGGTAGAGCAGCTGACTCTTAATCAGCATGTCCGGGGTTCAAATCCCCGACGGCCCCCCATTTAAAATCAAAAGGTTAGCCAATTCTGGCTAGCCTTTTTTTGTTTGTTTTTAACAAGACTGTATAGTTTTTGGTATACCTAAGAGACAACTTATCTTCTGGACTACGGTGAAATGATAGGTTGTAATCCGTTAGAATTTTCAAGTTTCATGCTCTGTATATACGAATATTACAAAAGGAGAAGATAATGAACAGAAAAAAGTTAGTTATCATTTTACTTCCAGTAATTATCACTTTTCTCACTATCACATTCATCGGAACGAATGCTGAAGCCGAACCCTTTGCCTATATCACAAACCACGGCAGCGCCAATGTCTCTGTCATAGACATGGCTACCAACACTGTGGTTGATACCGTTACGGTAGGAACCAGTCCTGTAGGCGTTTCAGTGAATAGGGCAGACACAATGGTATATGTTGCAAATTTTACCGGCAACAGTATCTCTGTCATAGATACGGCCACCAATACTGTGGTTGATACTGTTACGGTAGGAACCAATCCTTATGGTGTTTCAGTTAATCGGGCGGGCACAATGGTATACGTGGCAAACACTTCCAGCAGCACCGTCTCTGTCATAGACACGGCCACCAACACTGTGGTTGATACTGTTACGGCAGGAACCTTTCCTCGAGGTATTGCATTTAATCGGGCGGGCACAATGGTATATGTGGCAAACACTATCAGCGGCACCGTCTCTGTCATAGACACGGCCACCAACTGTGGTTGATACTGTTACGGTGGGGGCCCTTCCTTATGCTTTGGGTCAATTTATAAGATGGTGGGTGACTGGAGATAACTCTTCAAGCGATTCCTGCTTCATAGCAACAGCAGCATACGGCAGTCACATGGAACCTGATGTAAAGCTTCTCAGAAAATTCAGAGATGATCATTTACTGACCAATTACCTTGGTAAGACATTTGTAAAATTTTATTACAGCTATTCCCCGCCATTGGCTGACTATATCAGTAAAAATGATGGGTTAAGGGCTGCAACAAGATATGCGCTTACTCCATTGGTATATTCAGTTAAGTATCCTGCATTGCCGTTGATATTTGGTTTTGCAGCTGTTGGAATTATTATTTACAGGAGAAGGCAAAAGACTGATTAGAGGTTAATCATTTATAATCCATAAAGCGAGGGAGGGCAGTAAGCCCTCCCTCGCTTTGTTTAAATCCCTCAAAGAATACTAGCTGCTGGCTGTTTAGTGATCGCTCCAATGCGAAGATCGTGTAACTTATTGAAGATCAATCAGGGGCACCCGGGAAATAACCTCTAAGATCGTCTTTAGGCCCAAAATCACCTCTTCTATCTGTCCCGCTTCTTCTATTATGATACCTTCGTTCCGGACCCTTATAATTAGATTTGGCACCCGGCCTTCTGCGGTCCGTTAAAGTTCTTCTATCAAACTTACGCTGGCTTACCCTGCACGGTTTCTCTAAACCAATAAAGAATTTCTGTGTAACATCTACATTGTTCTGCTCAGGCCCTTTTACATAATCATTATTATTCATATTAATTTTCCTTTCGGGAAGACCCGGTTCAATACCTGCATTCACTATAAGCTGTCGACGAATTCTAAATATTCACTGGTTGGGCTAAGTACCTTAACTCCAAGAAGATTACAATTATTCCCCGCTTCCATCCGGATGATCTTTACAGGGAAATCCATCATCTTTTTTCCTGACGGGATTATGACCGAAACTATTGAATTCAAAGAGTGGCGTATTTCTGAGATAATGCACATACCGCTCTCTGAAATATTTTTTATCTTACACGACGGTATGGAACTGCCATAGAAAAATCTTGCTTCGACTTTAACATTCTTTCTTTCAAAGCCTCGCTTCGACATTATTACCTCCTGCGGGTTTATAGTGGAGAACCCAACAATAAATCTGATACCTGCACCTCTACATATAGCAAGCTTAATGCCAGAAAGAAGGGGATAACGCTAACCTTCTGATTTACAACATTAATTAATGCCGTTGAAAGGATAGTCGATTTTTGAATAGTTCTAATGTGTATGATTTTCCATATACCTTAAATGATCGTAAATCATGTTTGTTTTAAGCTTTTCTTTTTATTTCAAATAGTTAGGGTGTATGGATTTCCATGCACATCAAAGATTATCGGCAACTTGCGCTAACAAAGGTCTTATCCGTTTAGTTATTGCCTTAATTAGCAAATATTGATATAATCTTTATTCTACTTATTACTATGCGTTATCAAATCTCTCCAACAGTGATTCAGGAAACAAAAAAATGCACTCAAAATTTTGAGTGCTTAGACGGCAATTTTGAAAATTGCTCCTGCTCTCTTGATCACAACTCTGACATCAACGGCATTTTCCTGAAGAAGGATGAGAAGTTGAACTCTTTTTGTGATTACCTGACAACCTTTGGGCATTCATATATCTGCAGCTGTCCTACAAGAATTGAGATCCTGAGAAAACATAGTATCTAATATCCCAAAGATGGATTTACTCCATACTCTCGGGGGCGCCAGACTCAACTCTCAAGTGCAACCACCTGAAATAACATCAAGTTCATACTGTATCTTTCTGTTGACACTCTTTTCTAAAGATTGTAGATTAGTGTTTAAGCGATTATCTATATATTATTAATATATTAACTGGCATAAAGCCCGTCCCGGAGACAACTGTTTTGGACACAAACAATTTCGGCGCAGAACTACAGGAGATAGAGAAAAATATAGAGGTCGCCCAAACCGAAATGGAGACGGCCTGCAATGAGTTCATGAAAGCCACGGAAGTCTTTGTCACTGACTGGTACCAGAGCATCGTCAAGAACGGCCTCACCGCAAATGCGAGCGCCGCACTGGAACTCGGGGCTGAAGGACTTAAGAAGGTGAAAGTTGAACTTAACGACCTTACAGCAAGGCTCCCTGAACTGATCGAGCAGTATGTCAACACAGATAAGTGGCCTCACCGAAATAAACTTCCAGAGGATTCAGGCCGCAAGTTCGGCATATCATTTGTCAAGGAACTCTCCAACAACTATCTTCATGGCTACATCCAGATTCTGCTGGGGCATGTCGGGGAACTCCTGATAAAACATGGGCTAGCTGACAACAGCTGGGATATGAAGACCGATGAAACCCTACCCTCTTACAATATCGCCTGTGTATGGTCTGAAGATATGGACAGCGCTATGAGAAAATATGCAGACGGCTGCGACAAATGGATAACGCTAGATAATGAGCGGCAAAAGATAGAAAAGCAAAAGACCGAAGCTGAGATCAGTGACCTGTGGGACAACCTGTAGACAATTCAACAAAACACTTTCATCAATAATCCTTCTGCTCATTTCACACCAGTTTAATCCCACAATTATTCCAGATTGAATATTAATAATTTATATGAAACTATTAGAGCAGTCCATTTCAGCGATAGTAATGATATTATATTTATGTAAAGTCAGCACATCTGAGCCTTCCATGTTTATTTATGAAAAAAAGTATTTTAATATTTATTGTCATCGTTATAGTCTTGTTAGCAGCACTATTCAGTGCTGAGAAACACACCTCCCGTCCGTCCTTCTGCGGCTCATGCCATATCATGCAACCTTATTTTAAGTCATGGGAGAATTCCAAGCATGGAAATGCCGATATCGACTGTGTTGACTGCCATTATGCACCCGGAGAGCACAGAACTATCAAAGCTAAATTCAAAGGGCTGGGACAGCTCTTCTCATACCTCGCTGTAGGAGACACAGAAGTTAGAAAACCTGCAATAGTAAGTGACCTCAGCTGCACAACAGCTAAGTGCCATCCAACTACCGGCAAAGGCAAGGAGGGAGAGTACTGGACAAAAAAGATCAGCTTTGTCGATTATGTCAGGGGTGACGGGTCAAAAGCTGCCGTATCCTTAACACATGAGGCACATTATGATAAAACCAAATGGGTACCGGGGCAGGAGCTGCACTGCAGCACCTGTCACATGCATGAGTCAGGCAAGAAACATATTGAGGTATCACCATATACCTGCTACCTCTGCCATTTCAACAAGACTGAATTAAATGAGAACAGGGCAAAATGTTCATTGTGCCACTCTATCCCTGAAGAACCTTTCAAAAAATCTGACAATCCCGATGAGAAATCTGTAACACATAAAGTACTTGAGGAGAGAGAAGTACCCTGCTCCAGCTGCCATATTCAGCTGTTTAAAGGAGACGGCATGATCAATGACGAACGATGCCTCTTCTGCCATCAATATAGTGAAGGAATACTGGATGATGCAAAGAATATGAAGCTGATGCATGAAAAACATGTTGCAGCACAGGCGGCCAACTGTTTTAACTGCCATACACGAATCGAGCATAAAAAAGGCCTGGAAGGCTTCAACTATGTTGATGCTGTGCTTGGAAACTGCAGTGAGTGCCATGCTGAGGCGCATATGTACCAAAGGCTGCTGCTTGCCGGTGAGGGAGGCAGAGGGGTGAATCAGCCTTACCCGATTAAGCACCATACAGTAAATACAAACTGTATGGCCTGTCATGTTAAGGACTCTTTTGATGAGAAGGGCCGAAAGATAAAGGCGGCTAAACCAGAGACATGCGTTGCCTGTCACACGGAAAGAGAAGGGAAATTAATTAAGAAGTGGAAAGCTGACCTTGCAGACATACTGGAAGAAGCACGGGATATAGAGCAGGAAGCGGTTGATGCTATCGAGGTGGCAAAAGGAACTGTGCCTGATGAGAAACTTCAAAAAGCGATCAGCCTGCTGGCCGAAGGACAGGAGAACATAAAGATCGTTCTTGCCGGGGGTGGCATACACAATAAAAAATACGCGGTTTTACTTCTTGATATAGCAATTGAAAAGTTTGATGATGCAATGGCAGCGCTTGATTGATAATTATATTATCAGCGCATATCCATTAAGGCCTTTTGTTTAAAACACAAAATATTATAAAGGAGGGCAAGATGAAGATCAAAAGAAGAGATTTTCTAAAAGGGATGGCAGCGGCCGGTGCAATAGCCACTATTGACGGGCCGATTCTGAACTCCCTTGCATTTGCAGAAAACGGAACAGCATCTGAAGGAAACTGGCTTCCTACCACATGTCAGGGTTGTACAACTTGGTGTCCTGCCGAGGTCTATGTACAGAACGGAAGAGCTACAAAGGTAAAGGGCAACCGCTATTCAAAACAGAATGAAGGTGTTTTATGTCCCAAAGGCCACCTTTCGCTTCAGGAACTTTATGATCCTGACAGGGTAAAGGTGCCTATGAAGAGGACAAACCCGAAAAAAGGCAAAGGTGTTGACCCGAAATTCGTTCCCATCTCATGGGACGAGGCATTAAACACTGTTGCAGACAAAATGATGGAACTGAGAAACGCCGGTGAGCCTGAAAAATATATGCTCATGCGGGGAAGGTATTCCTACATGAGAGACACCATTTATGATTCCATGACAAAGGTGTTCGGTTCTCCAAACGGAATATCCCACAGTGCCATATGTGCTGAAGCTGAAAAGTTCGGCTCATTCTTCACTGCAGGAAACTGGGCTTACAGAGACTACGATCTCGCAAATACAAAGTACGCACTTATATGGGGCTGCGACCCTCTCAGCAGTAATAGGATGATCCCTGCTGCAATCAAAAGGTTCGGAGACATGCTCGACCATGCGACCGTAACAGTTGTTGATCCGAAACTCCAGTCTTCAGCGGCAAAGGCGCATAATTGGCTGCCGATCAAACCCGGCGAAGATGGTGCATTAGCATCAGCAATTGCCCATGTAATACTTACTGAAGGTTTATGGAGTAAAGAATTTGTTGGAGACTTCAAGGAGGGCAAGAACCTCTTTAAGGCTGGAGAGACTGTTGATGAGGCTGCATTTGAGGAGAAAGAGACCAACGGCCTTGTGAAATGGTGGAACATTGAGCTCAAGGACAAGACGCCTGAGTGGGCCTCAAAGAAGACTCTTATATCCAGTTCAAAGATCAAAGAGGTTGCAACAGGCTTGGGTAAGGCAGCTCCGAATGTTGTAGTCTGGCTCGGACCCGGAGCTGCAATGCACGTCAGAGGCGGATACAGTGCCATGGCTGTACACGCACTTTGCGGCCTTCTCGGCAGTGTTGACAATGAGGGTGGTGTACTTGGCGGAGCCAAGATCCCTGTTGCCAAGCTGGCAAAATACGATGCTTACAAGGACGAACTGGCAAAGAAGCACTCAAAGATCCAGAAGATAGACCAGAGGGGTTACAAAGAATTCCCTGTTCTTAAAAAGGGTAAGCCCGGCAGTGGAGTTGTTACCAACAATGCTGCAAACGGGATGCTAAACAAGGACCCCAATGAGATCAAGATGGCCATCGGCTACATGAACAACTTCGTCTTCTCCTGCACAGGCGCCGAGCGCTGGGAAAAGGCGATGCAGCAGCTGCCGTTCTTCGCTCACATCACCACGAATGCATCGGAGATGACGCAGTATGCTGACATTGTACTGCCGTCGGTAATAACGCAGTATGAGAAACTGGGCTATGTAAAGACCAAGGCCAACAGGTATGCCACGGCAACCCTTATTCTCCCTGTGGTTAAACCGATGTGGGATGTAAGAACCGATGAGACCGAGATCCCCTGGCTGATCGCTGAGAAACTGAAAGAGCGGGGATTCTCAAATCTTCTTGACTACTATACCAATGAATTCAAGGACCCGGAAACAGGGAAGATGCCGACGAACGGGCTTGAGTTTGG
>PJEL010000380.1_pt1 | contig 52698 bp, 87 predicted proteins | sample 1853271 | NCBI WGS metagenome assembly PJEL01 (sample SAMN08108733, study PRJNA415343) | Invertebrate metagenome, whole genome shotgun sequencing project. | host: Globobulimina | place: Sweden: Gullmar Fjord | collected 2015-08
CTGTGTAGCGATAGTGGTTAAGATGTCGACTCAGAAATATGTCAACTTGAACGGCCTACTCTACCAACGTGTAGAGGAGACGTCTCGTAGAGTTGTCGCGGCTATCTGGGAACCTAGTAAAGGCGATAGCGACATCACCGCAGAGAAGCTAGTGGACTCTTTTCCCGAGCTTGACGAAAATGTCGCGGCGGAACTTGCTGCAGCGGCTGGTGGTGTCCACGCTGGGGTCTACAACGATTTTCTTCGTGCTGCTGACAAAGCAATTGATGCACACGGTGTAGAGCCCCTAGCTTTGGGTCCAGATGGGCAAAACAAATACGGTCTTGCCTATGAAGATAGGAAGATTGCGTACTACGTCAACACAGGTGATACCTTCTCTGCGACGTTGCTCTACGATCCCGAGGACGAAAAAGTCTACCTGACTACATGGGGTGACTGGTTGCAGGCGTGGGAGCGTGTCAAAGAAAAAGAGATGGGTAGTGAGGAGGACGTATAATGTCCCCGGTGCCTGCGAGCTTGTGGGATAACATCTCCCCTCCAGGGGCTGTTGAAGGCGACCAAGAGGGCCGTCTTGAATTCACTGGGTACCGTTGGGGCTTAGTCCTACAAGATGGAAACATCGAGATTCTAGCTGACCAGTTTCATCTAACTGACCAGGATGAGCCTGTTATTGGTGATGGAAGCACATTACTGTGTTTTTTGACCCGTGCTTTGTCTGCGCAGTTTGAGTCTGATCTGGAAGCTTTAAAGAGCTTGGACGTTGCGATAACCGACAACCCCGAGATGGAGAGCAGTTTTTCAGAGACTGTTGTAAAACTTCGTAACAATTACGATGCTCTGTACAAAATGATTTACTGTATGTTGTATGGTAAAGCAGCCAACAATGCTGTGAAAACCATACTCATTGTCTCTTCTTTGGAAGAGCGTAAAACAGTGGACCGCTTTGTGGAGAAGGTCACTGAGCTTTTTGATTTCAGTAACATCTGGACATTCATTTCCAGCTACCCTGTAGCTGTAGACAAAATTGCTGAGGATGTTTCAATACTGACTGGAATACCAATCCCAAGAATTGAAGGGTAGTATATGTCATCACCACACGGACGTAGGTTTCCACGCTTCTATCTACGAAGGCCCCTTAAACGGAGGCAACAAGTAGTGGGGCCAGACGTCGGTCCTGGGATTGCGGGGACTGGGCGTGGTCCTGGGCGTGGTCGTGCAGTTTTTACTCCTAGGCGAGGGGTACCTCCACGTCGTTGGAGTCATCCTTTGAACTATACATCAGTCCAAAACTACTTCCGACGACATACACATGGTTACTAAATCCGTAAAATATCTTAAGTTTAAAGGTGCGCTCTACACACGAGCGACTTTTCAGAAGTTGGATGTAGAGGACCGTCTTCTTAAGAAAGAAGACAGCCCTGTTTTTAGAGAAATTGACACGGGTATACTACATGCGAAGTCGGTAGTAGCAGAAGCAACGAAGATGTTGCAGCCAGCAAAGAAGTACTTGGCAGAGCTTCAAAAACTTCGTGCTGAGGTAGGTAGATGCATTCGTAAAGATCGTCCTCATGCCCGTGACATCTCTATTTTGGATCCGGATAAACGAGCAGAGGTTTCCGCTCTCGTAAAAACGATAGAGAAATATAATCGTGCGTTGAACTTTACGGCAGACGCTATGGCATCTGTTTACGATCATATTACAGATCAGGTGGACGCCCTTTCCGATGACCACGGGGCTGCGGCGACAGCGTTAACCGGACCAGCTTCAGATAACAAGCTGAAAAGTGACACCGTTTTTGTGATGGACAACCAACCCAATCTTGACGATGTAGAAGAACTGTAGGCACTGCTATGAAAAAGAATACCGATGCAATCAAGTACAAGGGTGTTACCTATCATAAAGTGGCCGTTTCTGGCGATGTTACAGCAGAAGAACTGTATGACTACGCTCAAAATGTAGAACAACTATATCTATATTTAGAGGAATTTTTTGCTGCTTATGCAGAGGCAGAGGTGGACAATGAAGCCGATGAGGGCGGCTTCCTGCACGAAGCTTACGTAGTAGCAGGAGAGATAGTTTCTATTTTTAGACGCATACCGGGAAACCGTGATGCTACTATCACAGATGCTACTAAAACTGCTTTGGGGGATATGATCGTTAAGCATTATAAAGATAACAAACAATCCTACCAGGATGCGTATAATAAGTCCAAAGACGCGTACACAGCTAAGTACATCGCGTATAAGAAAGCTTTGTACGTTCGTGCAGACGCAGAATCTGAGTCCCTCGACGGGCACAACCTACATCTCTACATCAGAAACACGCAGGAGCTATACAACAACCAGATCCTTCCTATCTTCAAGCACCTACTCAAGTTCAAGAGCAACCGTACCTATAGTCCAAAGCGGGCTGTAGATGCGCTGCTCCCGGTGATGGCTGCTGGCGCTAAACGGTACATGTTAGAGGTAGAGAAGGACCGTGAGACTCCTTACCATGAGAGATTCACTAAGGCTGCTAGGAGAGTAGCTGCCCAGGAGTTTTTGAGTCTGTTTGACGCGTTGTACCAGTCCGGAGAAATTGAGGAACAGGTGGGGCTCACGAAGCCGCGTTTCGTAGCGCGACAGCGCAGTGCCGCAGACCGACTGGATGATTTCTGTGGTGGGTACCTGTATGCAGCACTTTGGTCTTCAACTGACGACAATAGCGTACCTCTAGACAAGAACTACACTTTTAAGGACGTTGCTTTGGAGTGTATGGAGCAGATTGCAAAGGATTGTACAGAGTTCCAAGAGAAGCATCTTCAGCCTCTGTTGGATGATGAGACTTACGACGATGTGGACAGACTCCATGCTACTGAGTACGCTGGAGCCGACTTCTGGCTGACCAGAAACGAGACTGGTGCAGGTTTCGGGGATGGTGACTGGCCCGAGCCTATTGCGTCTATCCTTACAAAAGCTTCTGAGGAATTTGGCCCGCAAGATCTGTACGTTGGAGACGACGGGAAAATATACTGCTATCCCCCACCAGCTAACTAGTCCAAACAATCTTCTTGACATTTGAGTTGGTAGGGGGTACGTTACTCGTGCAACGGAGAACCGAAATGCTACAGGCACAGAAACATAATATGTCAGCGTCGGAGGCTACAGTGGCCTCGACGCACCTGTGTCTCTTTGGGATTAGTTGGGCACCATCTTATGATGCTACCCGAGGTCCCGAACCGCCAGGCGGCAAATCCGTGTAGACCACGACCAAACAACACTGATAAGCCGCCTGGGTAACAACCTTGGCGGCTTTTTTGTTGTCTAGTTCTCTTGATTCTGTTCGTAGATAGGTTGGTGGCGTGGAGAGGCGAGAACAGAACGAGAGTGAGGAGAAGACCCTGTTACTGGTTACGACTGGTTCTGAGGCGCTTCAAAAAGAAGACTGGACAATCTTTGTTGGTGGGCGTGGGCGGGAAGTTCTTTGAAAACCGAATAGTTAACGATGAATAACCCTCCTGCGGGGAGGGTGGCAGTTTACTTTGTAGGGCTACCCTCCCCGTTTTTACTCTTTGGTAGCCTTAACACCAACGTCGACTTTTTCCTGTACCGCACTTGCGAGTTGGTCCGCTAGCACCTCCGCTAGCCCCCACCAGGCGTCTTCTTGGTCATCTTCTTTTAAGATATACCCGCGAACTCGTAAGTCGATGATTAGATCACGTACAGCTTTACGCGCCAGGCCCATGGCTTTGGCTATAGAGGGTAAAGAGCCGTCCGCTCGTCGGTACACTGCTCCATTAACGCGGATCCGCTTGGGTGGTCTTTTCATAGCTACTTCTCTTTTTTGTTCACGCTCTTGGCGAGGTAAGCGAGGTCTAGAATGCTCATACCAGAGTCATCTTTATACTTCTTGAGGTCTTCTACCGCCTCTGGCGGGATACCAAATTCAGCAGCCATCACCTCAGTAGGTGAATATGGATCCTTCTTATCTTCGGCCAACGCGTAGAGAGAGCCATTGTGCTTGATGTACTTGGCGACCTTCTTAGCCTCGTCGTCTAAGAGGTCCATGGTCTTGTCATAATTTTCAGAGTACTGCACCTTGTCGATGTTTGTAGTCGTCTGCTTTTTCTGCCAGTCACTAACTTCTTTCGTAGGGAAGGGCGCTTTGGGAGAACCCTCATTGGGAGCTTCGTTGCTGGAACGTACGTACAGTGCACCCTTGTAGCGGATCTGACCAGGAGCAGATGCCATCACCTTGGGGACAGAGCTTTCTGTGCCCTTCTCCTCAAGAGACTTCATAGTCTTCTCTACGACGCCATCGTGGTTTTTCTCCACTTTGATACCGTCGTCTTGGTTGGCTTTCTCCCACTTGCTTACGTCGGGACCGATGTTGGACTTTTGCTCGTCCGAGTACACTTTGTCGTCTTTTTCCATTTTGTTCCCCGTGTGGTGTTTAGTCGTGGCGACGAGCCTTTTATCAGGGTTGGTCATCTCACCCAACTCCAGCGCCTTTTTAATAAACTTCTTTTTCATTTCTTCATATTCAGGCGTTCCCGGTTTCTTGCTGGATTTACTCAGCCAGAGATCCACCATGAATTTGCTTTCATCATTTAGAGCGTCATAAGAGACTTCCACATCAGCTACGTGGTGTTTCATTCTTTGTCTCCTAGCCCTTTAGTTTGCTCAACCGTGTCTTCGAATCGACGTTCAAACATTTCTTGAGCTTTTTTATCTACCTTAGGAAGAGCAGCGCGAAGCATCTTGCTCTGTTCTATAATTACTTTTTTAATGGCAATCGAAGCTTGCTCTACCTCTGCACTAAAGTCCTCGCTAACACCTATCTCTTCAGCGATGTCTGCGATTTTGCGGAACCTGATAGCTTCCCGGAATGCCTTCATAGAAGCGGAGCTTATAGCCCTACTGAGCTTATCATGCTCTTGGATAGAAAGCTCTCCACTTTCTTTGTAGTCCGCTCTGACGTACGTTACACCCTTATACTTGATCTTTTTTGTAGACATTTTTTCACTACCAGTTGATGATGAATTTGCCGCCGAGGTCTTTTCCGAGTTGTTCCTCTGCTCTTTGTTTAATACTGCGCAGTTTTTTGGTGTTGTCGCTGTACGCACCACCGGCACCGTCGCCTCTTAGCACGGTGAGTTCATCAGCGAACTGTTCGTACGATGGTCCCATCTCTTTGAACACCCTGGCTAGAGAGGTAAGACTGCTGTACAGTTCCATTTTGGCATTAAAGACTGCTTGGAAGTCGTCAGCAAGGAACGTAAGACCGTCTTCTACCGCTTGCTTATCAGCACGGATGTACGTTGCGCCTTTATATCTTATCTTCTTCGCTGGCATTGTTTTATCCTTTAGTAGAGTGGTTGAGTGGCTTTACTGCAAGAACCCAGATCGTTCCCAGTTGAGCGCCATTTTTCTAAGGGCCTCAATGCCGCTTTTGGCTTTGGTTTCTCTTTCAACGCCCCACGCCTCTAGCTCTTTGATATCTAGCGATGCCCCTACGATGCGTGCTGTGTACGTACAGTCGTTTGATGAAGTAGGAACACCTTCAGCACAATCTATATGTACTTCAACAGTGACCGCTTTGTCATGGTACGGCTTTGCGAGCACGTACGTTGCGCCTTTATATCTTATCTTCTTCGCTGGCATTGTCTTATCCTTTTGGTAGAGTGACCGAGCGGCTTAAGGTGCTCGCCTGCTAAGCGAGTGTGCTTCCGGCACCGTGGGTTCGAATCCCACCTCTACCGTTACTTGAGTTTCAAGAAGCCTTTTAGTGACGATATAAATGTTTCTGTCTCTTCTGATAACGACCCCCAAAAGACTGCATCCATGTGTCTGTCGGTATCTCTGAAATCTTCCACGAGTCGATAGGGAGGTTCAGGTTGGTACTTTTTCCACATGGCGTGAAGACCTGCCCTTATCTGCTCCAGGTCTTTTTTAGCCTGCTCTAGTTTATCGTCAGCACGGATGTACGTTGCGCCTTTATATCTTATCTTCTTCGCTGGCATTGTTTCATCCTTTTTTCGGTACAGCCGTCCATTTACACGGATCACCTTTGGCGTACTCATACTATTTGTCTTCCTTATGTAAGTCGTCGTAGACCTGCTGCCAGTCGATTAGGTTGTGGGAGTCTAGTAGCTCTGAGACGTAGATCTCAAAAGACTCTTGGAGTTTTTCAGGAGGGGAATCCAACTCACGGCGTACCTTTTTAGTACTACCGTCGTTGAGCCAAACCTCAAGTAGCGTGTTGTACAGCTTCTTGGCGTCGGACTTCCACTCAGGCGCGTCCTCCGAATCTGTACGCACGTACAGCATTCCATTTACTTGAACATACTTGGACATTGGATCCTCTTTGGCTGGAATCACTTATACATAACTAACAAAACATGTTTGGTGGGTACCAGGGAATGGCCCCTAACTCGGCTCGAACCCGAGGGCAGTGTGAAAGCTGGGAGTTCGATTCTTCTACCCACCGTATCTTGTAAAGTGTGGGGGGTATCCATAGGAGGACTACTCTCATGAACGTTAAGTATTATCTAGTAACTTTTTGTGACCGAACCAGCCTTGAAGATCGTCCACCGAGGTTCAGTAACAAACTTGTAGTCGGTTTAGACCCTGTTGAGTGGTTCGTTCTGACAGGAAACCAAAAGTATTCTGTACTTGTAGGCTTTTGGGAAATATCTGAGACGGCGTTTGAGAGTTTTTCTCACGACGAACAGAACTCCGCGTGGGACTTCTATCAGGGAATGCAAACAGATGAATAGGGAAGCGTGGCCGAGTGGTCTATGGCTGCGGTCTTGAAAACCGTTGAGTGAAAGCTCCGGAGGTTCGAATCCTCTCGCTTCCGTTTTGGTGGGAACTACTTGGAGTCAATCACGTAAGTTGCGCCCTTGAACTTAATTTTAGCCGGTAGAGACACCTCGGCTACAACAAGCCCGGCGAACTGCATTGCTCCAGCAAAATCTTCTCCACCTATATCCCCTAACGCTTCGTAACTTAATATGTTTCCATCTTTATCTGCTGGGAAGACCGCAGTCTCGTCAATTCCGGGTGCGTAAGACACGACGAAGTAGGTGTCTCCCTTCACCCATTTGTAGAATTTCTGAGGTTGATTGTTTGGGCCTTTCTGCTCTTTTATCAACTCTACTTGGAGCGCCGCTTTTTTGTACAAGCGTCCCTCCACTTTGATGTACCTTGGTGTAGGTTTCATACTGTTACTTCCTTTGTTCCCTGTCCTTTTTGATAGCTGCTTTTGCCGCTATATCTAATGCTGCATCAACCGCAATAGAGTATCTTTTTGTTATACTGCTGTGCGTCATTTCTTTTTCAATTATTCCTTTTTCTCGGAGTTGCGCAAAGAGAAAATCCATAGAAGAGTTCGTTGCAGCCTCTAGCATGTCGATGAGGTCAAGACTGTTTATGCCCATCTTCATGAGATCCGCATTATTAGGTACAGTCTTTTCAAGTTTGGCGAGGTCTACGAATGCTTCTACCGATCTTCTATCAGCCACCTGGTACAGATTCCCTTCAACTTTTACATACTTACGAACTTTCATGGCGCATTTCCTATATAACAGGTGTTGGTGGTTACCTTATAAGATAACCACTAAGATATTGTTTTGGCGGGTTGTCCGAGATGGCTTATGGTGCTGCCTTGGAAAGGCAGTGTACTCTAAACAAGTACCGGGGGTTCGAATCCCTCACCCGTCGTAGTAGTTGATTGAGAAGGTCACTACATTTTCTGTAGTTGTGTTAAGTAACTTACGTATAAGTAGGGGTAATACGGGAGAGTTTATCTACACAAAGGGAAATTTAGATGCCTAACAAACTCACCTCCAACACACCTACAGATTACTTTATACTTAATAACTGTCCTTCAAAACGGCCTTGCAAGAAGCTGGATTGCAGACACCATCTGGCGATTGTTTGGGATAACAACGGGTGTTCCAGCCCTATTTTTCCAGATGTAGGACTCAGAGAACTTCCAGAAACTTGTGTACTCGACGTTGCCAACAGATACAACGGTCTTACGCTAGAGGACATTGGTGTACTGTTGGGGATCACTCCTGAGAGGGTGCGCCAAATCGAATTCAAGGCGCTACGCAAGATCAAGAAAGACATGTCTGTTGTTGTAAAACAAGAGGCATGAGAACCTACGCAGGTATCGGAACTCGCTTTCCTACAGATGTACAGGAAACGTTGTGCATCCGTGCTGCGCGATACCTGGGCCATAATGGCTACGAGTTACACACAGGGGCGGCAGAAGGCATAGACCAGATCTGTGCTATGGGAGCGTTTTCTGTAGCTGCGAAGGTGGTTTTCCATCTTCCTTGGAAGAAGCATTCTCAGGAATTTATCGACGCGCTCCCTCCCCATCACCGTGATCTGTTGGACGTGCGCGTGTTGAAGACCAAGAAGTCTGAACGTGATAACGATGCGTTTACTTCAGTCGCTAAGTACCATCCAGCGCCAGATAGATTAAGTTGGGGTGCGGCTTGTCTGCACGCCAGAAATTACAGGATCCTAGTTCCAGACGATCCGGTAGACTTTGTACTCGCATTGCCTAGCCCAAAGGGTGGCGGCACGATGCAGGGCGTACGCATAGCCGAATCTTTGGGCATACCTGTTGTACGACTAGATCAACTTTCAGATGAAGAAGCCAGAGCACAAGTTAAAGCTCTAGTAGATAAGCCCTTGTAACTCAGTCGGTAGAGTAGTTGCATGGTAAGCAACCTGTCATCGGTTCGATTCCGGTCAAGGGCTCTAAAGGAGGACGTGATGGACAACAACAACAACGGTATCATTAAGGCGATCCGCAAACTGGTGGCTGCGTACAAGAGAACTCAAGATGAGCATCTATTGGAAATAATCTACATTTTGTTGGATGAGGTTGAGGACTCAGAGCCTGTTTTTGCTGGTGATAACGTCACGTTCCCAATTGTGGGTGGTGGTGACACTATCACGATTCCATACGTGGAGCGGCAGCAGCCCAAGAGAGAAGCAGCGAAGCCTTACGATATGTCGGTCTCTACCTACTCTGCCCCATTTGTTCTAACGACCACCACTGCAACTACGGGGATGACTGTCGACGCAACTACAGGGGATATAACCTACACTGATTCTACTTGGACGCATGAATTTGAGGAAACTGATTAATGTCTTCATTAGATCTAGGTTTACATAAGGAGATTCTCGACAACCTCTTCCATGAGTTTGTGCAGGGACTTGAGATTATAAGAGAGGCCGCCAAAGTAGGCGGAGTCAGAGTCACTTTTACTTTAGATGATGACCACCTCGTTGTCGGACCCTACAGTGAACTATTTCCTTATTTGAATACCCCTCGGCTTGAGAGTTTGGGGTTCAAGGCCCCAAAAGAAGGGGGCGTTGACGTTTGGGTTTTTAAGGCCACGACACACTAGCTTCGTTGACATCTTCGTCTCCCATGCTTATCTTAGCATTGAAGAGGTGGACGAAGATGAATCTAATTGAATTTTGGAACGACTATCCTGTCAGAAACGCCTACGTAGACGAGGCTGAATTCAACCACTTATACGTGCGTAGGGGAGAAAGAAACATCTGGTTTCCGGATGGAACTATCTCTGGTATCTATTGTCTGCAAGTGGCCAATGTAGAGGCAAAGACTCCCCAGAAAGGGGCTTTCGGTAGACTGCTTGCCAAGGTTAAAAAGCATCTTAACGTCCCAGTTTTTGTCGAGAATGTTCAACGGAAAGAGGTGGCTGAGGGATTGGTTAAGAAATACGGTTTCCAGTATGTAAACGAACAAGAATGTGGTGGTATTTGTTGGTGCCTGTTTTTAGATACGCGGGTGTAGCTCAGTCGGTAGAGCGTCAGCCTTCCAAGCTGAATGTCACGAGTTCGAACCTCGTTACCCGCTTTTTGCCCGTGAAGCTCAGTTGGCCGAGCACCGGATTCGTAACCCGGAGGTAGTGAGTTCGATTCTCATCGCGGGCTTTGCATGGACGAATTTGACAAAAGAATAAGTCTAGTCTGCGTAGCGACTGGGTTGAAAGAAGAAGAGGAGCCCGAGGTACGGAGCAAAACCAGCCTTTCGTTGCCTGACTGGTTTACAACAATCTACTCTGATACCAGGGACATGGTGCAAAATGTCCCTCTTCCCCCTCTAACTGGTTCCGATGGTCCTCCTGTGGTAATGGTTGCGACATTACCCCCAGGAGCAGACCCAGAATCAGTTACCGTTACTCTTTATGACGGTACATCGACGATGACGACGATGGAGCTACCCGTAAATGCCTATGGCAGTTCTCCAATAGAGGGTCTGAACGTTTTTCTTCGAGATGATGAAAACGGCATCTACAGTGTGTACGTTTACTCTTACAGTTCTTCCACCGCGTACTTAATCGACTCCCAGATTCAGATCCGCTACAAAGTACAGTTCTAGACTTTACCGAGTTACTTATTGATAGGGAGACTGACCAGGAGATACCATGCGCAAGGTTGCTAAGTATATAAAACATAAAGGGTCGTTGTACTGCAAGGCGGAGGCAAACGTAGCAAATGCCTTGCGTTATCGTGGTCATTTATACCGTCTTGCTTCTTTAGCGGAAGCTGAGATGGAGAAGCTCTTTACAGCTATCCTCCCTGGGAGCGACTTCGCCAATCACGTCTTTGCTGTTGGCGGTTATGTACGTGACGAGATTATGGGCTTGGATTCAAAGGATCTAGACGTAGTAATTGATGTGAAGGGTGGGGCAAAAGCTCTAGCCAAGTATATCCATAAGCTCTTCCCGACTTCGACTTCTACCCCACGTCAGCTTGGTAAGGGATATCCTATCTGGTTCATCGCCTTCAAAGAAGACGTCCAGTTTGAGGGAAAGAACTATCGTACAGCGAGCGCTGAGATAGACATCGCGGAGTCTCAGAAGGAAGGCTTTCCAGACCCAGATTCTAGACAGCGGGATGTAGAGTTTGGGACTATTGACGAGGATATGCAACGTCGTGACTTCACAGTAAACCAACTGATGAAGGACATGTCGACGGGGAAAGTCATAGACCTATCTGGGAAAGGGGTACAGGATATTAAAAACGGAGTGTTACGCACTCACCCCAACGTCAGTCCAGATACTGTCTTTAAAGATGATCCGCTACGAATGATGCGTCTTGTGCGCTTTATGGCAAAGTACGGGTGGACAGCAGCACCCGCAGTTGTCGAAGCCGTCCGTCGTAACGCACACCGTATCGACATAATTTCTGGGGAGCGTATCCAGAGCGAACTAGCCAAGGTAATGAACCTTGGGAAGACGGCGCAGGCTATCCGTTTCATGCAGGAGACAGGGCTTCTTAGGCATGTTCTCCCTGAGATAGAAGCGCTGCGCGGTGTAGAGCAGGCTAAAGAACACCACTTTGAAGGAGATGTGTTTGAGCACACGATGAAGGTGCTGGAGAACGCCAAGCCGACGCTACACGCGCAACTTGCAGCCCTTCTCCACGACACCGGGAAGCCATCTACACAAGAGTTCATTGAAGATAAGATCCGCTTTTTCGGCCATGAGAAAATATCTGGGGAGATTGCAGAGGCGATCTTACGCCGTTTGAAGTTCGATGGGAAGACAATCAAGAAGGTTCGCTTCTTGGTAGAGAACCACATGCGCCCAACTTCAGCCAAGAATTGGGGACCGAAAGCAGTACGCAAGTTTATTCGTGACATCGGTGAGGAGATAGACGACCTTCTCGACTTGCACGACGCCGATTCTGCAGGGTCGCTCACACCAGAAGGTGTCCCTGCTAAAACGACGGGGCCGGCACTTCGGGAAAAGATAAAAGAGGTTCAGAAGATACCCGTTCGGTCGAAGCCCGTTTTAGACGGTAGTACAGTCATGAAGCTACTGGGAATAAAATCTGGTCCCGAGGTAGGACGTGCTATGCGTTGGCTGCAAGACAAGGTAGACGACTATGCTGCGGAAGGTAAAGACATGACTTCGGATGAAGCTGCCAAGATTCTGCTTAAAGACTACAAGCCCTGATCCATTTTTACGGAACAATTAAATACGCGGGAGTAGCTCAGTGGTAGAGCACGACCTTGCCAAGGTTGAGGCCACGGGTTCGAGCCCCGTTTCCCGCTCTCTAATGTTGTAAACATATTTTAGTTTTTGCTGGTGTAGCTCTAACGGCAGAGCACCTGATTTGTAATCAGGTTGTTGGGGGTTCAAATCCCTCCACCAGCTTAGGTTAATGTTATGAGATTACTTAAATTTATTTCCGAGTACTGGGCAGCACTTCTTGGTTGGTTAGCTCTCGCGGAGCTAATAAACCGTTGTTCTGATTCACCGTCAAACTTTATTCTTACAGCAGCGCTCGCCCTTGTTGCCATTGGGGTCCTTTCTGCTTTAGTCGTTCCCAAGTCGGGGTAGCTCAGTTGGCAGAGCGCTCGCCTCATAAGTGAGTACGCGTCAGTTCGATTCTGACCCTCGACACTTCCTATTTTTCAGCTATATATTTGATGTGAGGGGCACGATCTGGGATTACAGAAGCCTCCAAAACTTTTTAGCGGGGTTCGATTCCCCGGTGCCCCGCTTGCCTCGTTAGCTCAGTATGGTAGAGCGACTGGCTGTTAACCAGTTTGTCGGGGGTTCAAATCCCTCACGAGGCTCTTGGAGGAATGCGTGGTGCAGCGGCAGCACAGGCTTGTGGCTATCGGGTCGTACCTGCTAGGCCAGACGTAGGTTCGATCCCTACTGCATTCCATTTGGCGCGTTCGCATAGCGGCTATTGCACCTGGCTGTAAACCAGGCGTCTTCGGGCTTCGGTGGTTCGAGTCCACCACGCGCCACTACAGTACGAGCACCTCTTCGGAGGAGCGGCGGGTAAGGCCGTGCGGGGGCTGTAATAACCTCTGCCTCGTACCGTTTCGGAGCGATAGTAGAAATGGCAATCACGCTGGGCCGTAACCCCACAGATCTAGGTTCGAATCCTGGTCGCTCCATCTTTCGGCACCATAGCTGAGTTGGCTCAAGCGCCGGTCTGCAAAACCGGAGACCTCGGATCGTACCCGAGTGGTGCCTCTTCCTTTCTTACACAGATCCTTACATAAAGTTATCTTATAGAGTGCGTTACTTTTACACGCTTACCTCAATATTTCTATATCAGGTGCGCATAGATGAGAAAGCAAGTACCTCTCTTCGGATCGTTGTACCTAGAATCGCAACTTTTTAGAGCATGGCCAGTTTTATTCTGGAAAACGTGCGTACTTTGTGATAAACAGTTCAGACGGCAGTGGATGTGGAAATTCCGCAAGCGTGGGAAATTATATCATGCTGAACCAAGCAACTTTTCATATTGTTGTACAGAATGTACTTCTACCAACTACCATGAAGCCCTCATAGCGTTGGATACCTACTATCGAGACATCAAGTTTGACAGTCTACGTAAGGGGTATCGTGATGGATAAGCACAAATATTTTTCGGTTACAAAGAAAGACTTAAGAATAGACTTTTTTAGGGCTGGCGGTAAAGGTGGACAGCACCAAAATAAAACGTCCTCTGCCTGCAGGATTACTCACGCAGCTTCTGGCGCTGTGGGCGAGTCACGAAGCGAGCGCTCACAACACCAGAACAGGAAGATCGCTCTACACCGACTTGCTGCTACCAGAAAGTTCAAACTCTGGGTCAGAGCACAAGCGGCAGCAATCGAAGCTGGTTATCGAGATATTGAGCAGAAGGTCGAAAAAGTAATGTCAGGCCCTGGTGTGAAGACGGAGTATATTGTAAAATATACTTGTGATACATGCGGTAAGTCTGAGACAATCGTGTCAGAAGCACAGGGAAAACTTCCTGCTTGGGTTGACGATCTTGGAAACGATGAGCATATTTGTAGTGGTTGTCTAAGTCGAGGCGGATAATGGATTCAATGAAGCAGTATATATTAGAAGGAAAAGAATACCGAGAAGCGGAGAGCCGGGAAGAATTCTACGCGTTCTTTGAGGACATTGGTCGGCGTACAGTATCTAAGACCGTCGTGTCCACAGGTGTGGAAGTATCTACTGTATTTCTCGGGTTTGACCACGGGTTCAGCGAGGACGGTCCTCCCATCTTGTTTGAGTCTCTGGTATTTGGCGGTCCACTGGACGACGAAATGGTACGCTACGCTACTTACGATGAATCGTTGGCAGGTCACCGCGATCTGGTAGCAAGGTCGCGTAAGGAAGGCGGTGCCCCAGATGACCCGTGGGAGAAGCGCATCTCTGGTATCTTTTATGATGAGTAGCTTGTAAACCAGGAGACACCATGGACCGGGCGCAACGAAGACATCATCGAGAGCGTATCTGGAAGAAGCGTCGTAGATACTACGGTGGCGACTTTGACGTGCAAGAGGGCTGGATGGCTGATGACCCTCGAAAACGGATGGTGATAAACACACCTGCTTTATGTAGCACCTGCTGTAGCAAGAACTTTGAGAGGCGTATGTTTGGACGTGTGACTCGAAAAGAGAAGCTTGCGGAGATTTCACAACAAGAACAGCTTGTTGAGTATCGTCAGGATAAAAGGGTAGCATGAGAGTTAAACTAGAAGAAGAAGATGGGAACGGTGTTACCCTCAACAAAGTTCGCTATATCAAGGCGGACAGAGGTAGCGAGCTAGGTGAACTGCTCATTTCAAACCGTGGCGGCATTCTGTCCATCTACCAAAACGGTCAGGTACTCTACACAGAGGAGAAAAGGAAAGGGACCACTCGTAGTCGCGGGACGCTTGAGGCACCTATTGAAAGGGTGTCCCATTCAACGGGACAGTAAAACAACGGGGAATGGCGCAGTCTGGTAGCGCATCTGGTTTGGGACCAGAGGGTCGCAGGTTCAAATCCTGTTTCCCCGACTATATTAGGATGGTATACTATTAGATAAGGAGTAATTCTCGGGGACGACATGGCTTCGACGGGGGTGAATGAAGCAAGTAGCTGCAATTTGGGGATTCTCGGAACCTCGTTAAAACTCCGAGAAAAAAGAAACGCAAACGATAACAGCGTACCTCTGGCGGTCGCGCAAGCGGCTTAGACCAGCGTTTACCTAGAAGCCCCGCTTGAGGCGTTTAGAGTGAGCGTCATTAAATTGAGCTAGCGCCTGGATTACCCACCGGCCCAGGTTGCGAAATAAATGGATGGGGACTTCTGTAGAGAAGCCTGTTGTTGGGCGTCTCTACAGAATATAAAACAACAACTACGATTGTAGATGCTACTGTGGAACACTTCCGGACCCGGGTTCGATTCCCGGCGTCTCCAAAACTGACATGAATTTAATGGATACACAATTGCATGGTGTTCCGGCGACTGGCACTTGTGAAGTATACTGCGGTGTTGTCGTCAAGCGCTCTAAAGGGATACCAGTGATCACTCCTGAGATCGCAGAAGCACTGCGACAGGAGATGCAGGGGATACGCGAAGAGTTTAGTAAACGCGTACAAAAGATGTACGACATCCCGTTAGAGCAACGATTTGCAAAATCTAGATGAGGAGGGTACGATGTCTGTTCACAAGAAAGCAGAGCGGTTATCCGATGCGTTAAACCTTTGGGATGACTTCAAAAAGTTCTCGCTGGCGATACAGGAAGCCGCTGAGGGTGTAGAGGCTCAAACCCAAACGCAACTTCTGTTCAGGGATTGCGAAAAGAAAATTCATTCTTACGTTATGGGTGAGGTACGAGATTTCACTTATACCGATGAAGAGTGACCACGGTGAGGCGCAAAAAAAGAGGAGTAGCCACAACAGCCGTTTCTGGAAGTATAGCGGGCGAAGAGGCCCCATTTACCGGTAACAGTGTTGGTGAGCAGACAAACGTCGCCGTTGCCATTTCAGTGGCTAGCCCACAGTTTGGTCATTCTGGTCATAACGTTGGAGCAGCGCAGCGTGCTGTTCCTTGCTACGGTCGAGGAGTGGCAACGATGGGACGCAAAAAAAGAGGAGTGGTCACAACAACCATCTCTAGGAGTCTAACGGGCAAAGAGGTTCCTTCTGGCAGCAGCATCATTGGTAAGAAGGCTGCACCGATAGGTATCGCACCTGCTATCGTCTTAACCAACCCAAAGTACGATCATAACGTTGGGCAGTCGCAGCGAGCAGCTTCTTGTTACGGTATCAAACAGCTTTGGTTTACCGGTAACCGTGTCTCGCTTGAACCTGAGAAGGGTAAGAGACTTCCCCGAGAAGAGAGGATGCGGGGCTACAAGGACGTAGAGGTAATTCAGTTTGATTACCCCTTTGACCAGTTCCCCAACGCCACGCCTGTTGCAGTAGAGATTGGACCCAACAGTGAGGACTTGGTAGATTTTGAGCACCCAGAAAACCCAATTTATATTTTTGGACCCGAGGACGGTTCCATCCCACAAGTGTTTATGCGTCATTGCCACCGTTTTGTGACCATTCCAACTGAACACTGTGTAAACCTGTCAGCGGCGGTTTACACTATCTTGTACGACCGACACGCTAAACTACAGAGGAAACTAAATGGTAATGGTTAAACATACAAAACACCTGTCTGAGGAGCGTGCCTGCGGTATGCGTGGTAACTCCTTCACAGGCATTATCTCAATTGTTGGAACACCTACTCCTGTTGAGCCCAACCGCCGCAGCGCAAAGCTTGATAGTAAGTGGGGAGACATTCTTCGGTTGTGGTTTGATGACATTGATAGCCCCTATCAGAACTACGTTATGTTCACTGATGAGCAGGCAGATAGGGTTATCGAATGGATGCAGCAGCACGAGGATGAGTTTAAGGGTATCTTCGTACACTGTGCTCAAGGGGTATCCAGGTCTGCCGCTATTGCACGGTTCATTGCGAAAGTGTACGGCCTGCCCTTCGATGAACGAGAAGGCATGATGTTCAACAGGCACGTGTTCAACACGCTTTGCCGTCGTTGGAAAGACCACGGCCATGATGAAATAACAGAGGTGCTCTATCTAGCATCGACTGGGGCAGAGTTGCCTATAATTTCTACCTAGCAACCCATTTGGGGACTAGGTCGCCGTCACAATAGGGCGTTAAACAGTTGTAACAGAAAACCGACGAGGCTGCCGCAGTAGTATAATGGTAATACACCCCTCTTATACAGGGGGCAATGCCAGTTCGATTCTGGCCTGCAAACAATTATCAGCGTTGTCACCGACTGGTCTTGGTGTAAGTCTTGGCACAACGGAGTAACCCTCCGGAAGGACGGAGAGAAAGCCACCCTCCGTAGACCAGTCAACTTGGGGCCATAGCTCAGTTTGGGAGAGCGCCTGTCTGGCAGACAGGAGGCCGGGGGTTCGAGCCCCCCTGGCTCCACTTCTCTTGTAAAGTAGGGGTACTTTCACCCCAACAGGAGAAGAAGATGAGACGTATTCAAGCGACTGTACTAGCACTGTTTATGTTCGTGATGTTGGCTGGCTGCCCACCAACTCCAAATCCTAACACCCCTGCAGCCAAGTACCAACCTGGCTATACTACGGTCACAGTTGCCAAAGCTGTTGTCAGGAGTGGGTATGCAGTGTTCCTTGGCGTGGAGTCTACTCTACGGGATACCTGCAACGACAAGGTATGCGCTAAGCTGCATCCGGACAAGACGGGCGTTAAGTACAAAGAGTGCATGGCGCAGGACCACACCGCAGTGCCTGAGTGGAAGACTTGTTACGGAAAGATGGCCCAAGCCAAGCCTATCGTAGACAAGGCTGTCCCGGTAGCCATCTCTTTGCTGGATGAGACCAAGTCGGCGCTAGATTTTGCAGTACAGTATGAGACTGCGAAAGAGGCCAAAGAAGCTGCAAAGGACCCGAAGAAGCTTCAGGAGTTCTGTGATAAAGCCTTCCCAGAGAAAACTGGGGATGAGTACGCAAAATGCACTGCAGGTCAGCCATTAAAGAAGGCTGACTGGCAAAAACTCTTGAAAGGTGGCTCGTGTGTGGTGTATAATGCGCTAACTTTTGTGCCCGAAGAGTACAAGAAATACACGGAGCCGGTTAGAATCTGGTTTAAGGGTTACGGCGGTTGTAAATAGATTGATAGGTACGTAGAATCTTTTCCTCCTTTCTTGTCCCCCGAGAACTGGAAAAGATTTCGCGTGCCTACCTGGGGCCATAGCTCAGTTTGGGAGAGCATCGCGCTTGCACCGCGAAGGTCAGGGGTTCGAGCCCCCTTGGCTCCATATGAACACTAAGAATAAAGGCGACCTTGCAGAACTTGCGGTGGCCAAATTTTTGTGCGGTAACGGGTACGCGGTATCGTTTCCGTTTGGAGAGAACGTCCCTTACGACCTAATTACGGAATCTCCTACGCACCGCCTTTATCGGGTGCAAGTTAGATGGGCCACCGCGAAAGGCGCAAGACTAGAGGTTCGTTTACGTGCAGTAAGCAAAAACTATAGCAGAACTCTGGACTTTTCGAGAATAGATGTGTTTGCGGTATACAACGGAAGCACAATCTACTGGGTACCTGTTCAGGCTTTAGAAGGTATGTCGGCGCTGTTCACTTTGAGAACGGAGCCCCCAGCAAACAACCAGAAGAAAAGAATCCATTTGGCAGAGGACTACGCTAGTTTGGATTGCTTAAGATGACGGTGTTGGAAGTACATAATGGAACCTGATTTTAAAATGAAGGGCTGCATTGAATGCGGTGAATCCCTCCTGGTCGACGTTGAAGTACCAGAGGATCGCACGTTTGACGGTACTACCTACACGGAAATGCTTCCTGTGCAGGAGTGCACACGGTGTAAAGAGAACTATGCTTTAGGTCTGGATATCCGTACATATGAAGACAAGATCGTCGCACAGTTAGAGAAGCTCACAGACCCTGGGCCAGAAGCGATGAAGTTTGTGAAGAAGATTAGGAAGGCAAGAGAATACAGGCGACGACTAGCTCGTCTGGCGGCAGTGATACAAAGTCTTTGATGCGGGGGAGTGAAACGGTTTACACTTTGGGCTCATAACCCGAAAACAGCAGGTTCGACTCCTGTCCCCGCTATCACTTTTATATTGGAGAACATCATGGATTTCTATGTGGACGTAAACGGATCTGTTTTTCCCAAGATCGACGGTATGGACAAGGTCAAGCGCGATATTGCAGCTTTCTTTGAGGATGAGTCTTTCGGGCATGCAAAACTATTAAATGCTCCCCGTAAAGATGAAATGAAGAAATATCTCAGTAAGTTTGCTTGGGAGGCGCTTCCAAAAGACCTTCAGTTGAAGGTCGCACCTCCTCGGATCATTTTTAATGCGGACGACACGCTGACTTTCAAGTTCCATTTCCGAACAGCTATCTAGGCGGTTAACTCAGTTGGAAGAGTACTACCTTGACACGGTAGAAGTCATCGGTTCAAGCCCGATACCGCCTAATCATGTCTAGTAAAAGATACCACATCACCGACAACGGCACAGTGCACGAAGGCGCTGCTGCTAATTGTAGCAAATGCAGGTCGCTAAAGAAGCAGAAGGAAAAGAAGACTCCTAAGAAAAAGTCTTCTAAGAAGAAACGAGTATGCAAAGTACCGAGTTGTGAAAACACACTTGGTCCAACAAACACCAGCGGCTACTGCCAAAAATGCTTTCTTCGATCCCCCGCCTGGAGAGATACGCAGCAAGGCTCTTTCGTCCGTGTCAAAGACGATTGACAGCTTCCTAATTTCCATCATATTTGTTGTAGCACTTTGGGGGTGCGGTCCAGTCTGGAGTGGACGCTGCCCTGTCACGGCAGAGATCGCGGGTTCGAATCCCGTCATCCCCGTCCCAGGCTTATGGTGCAATGGTAGCGCGGTCGCCTGATTAGCGACAAACCTAGGTTCGATTCCTAGTAAGCCTATCTAGGAGGGCTAGCATGAGCCGGTCACGTAAAAAGAAGCCTGTTGTTTGTCTTGCAGGTGCTAACAGTGGTAAGTCGTTTCGGCGTGAGGCACACAGGGCCATGCGTGCCAGGACCAGAGCCGCTCTGGCGCAGGGACGTTACGATGACGCTCCTCTACGGATGGAAGAGGTAAGCGATATCTACAACTACCGTGATTGGGTTAGCTATGTGACTCCAGGGGACCGTGAGTGGCTACAGGACGTAGCCAAGAAGCAGATGCGGAAGTAGCTACCTTGTAGAGATCATATCTGTGAAGAACTTGTCAGACGGGCCTTCTTGGTATGCGTCAGGATGCTCGGCGGATATTTTGTCCAGCATCTTTCTAATTCTTTTAAGTATATCGTGTCCCGGGCGTACCATACTCTCTTGTAGACTGGTAAGCGCAGTACTCATATCTAACCCTTTGTCGGTTTTAGTAAACTTAGACAGCTTTTTAACGAATCTGCTTTTCGAAGATTCCTTGATAAACGACTCCAAGCTGTCCATGTTCTTCTCTGCTTTTTGTACCGCTGCGTAGGTATCACTGAACTTAGTGCGCAGTTCTTTTACTTGCATTTCTACGCTACGCGTTGCCTTCTGTTCAGACCGCTTTACCTTCTCAGAAGTTTCTCGGTCTTCTTTTTCTACCTCTTTACCCTTTTCCCATAGAGTGCGTGTTCCAGGTAAGTCTGCTGCAAGGACGTACAGATTTCCACGGTGTTTGATATACTTACGGTCAGGCATAATATCTCCTAGTTGCTTATTACCCAGTTCAGTGCTTTTGCGAACTGTTCTTTGACGTCGTCGTCAACGAGTACTTCATTGTTTACAAGGGCGTACAGCGAGCCGCGAAGCTCCTGCAACCTTGCCTTGTTTTTGTTCAAGTCAGCGATTACGTCTTTAAGCTCATCCAATGGGTTGATACGTTTACCGTCCAACGTTGGCAAGTCTGGGATGTCTTCAAGCTTTTTTGGGAGCACTTTACTGAGGTACCCGCTAGCGGTATCGATTGCATCGGTAACTGCTTTGATGTCGGATACGGCTTCATCTTCCATCTTCTTTTTGAACCGCAGATACCTTTGTAGCTTTTCCCTATGCTTGGGATTTATCTTCTGTTTGTCATCTGCCAGTACGTAGTACGCATTTTTGAAACGTACGAATGAAGCTACCTTACGTGGCATAAGTTTATCCTGTTTGGTGGGGTTCCACCATAGAAGTAACTTGTAAAATACGATTCAGGGGTTGCGATTTGGCCAGATCATGGCTATGTTATATATGAGGCGGTTGAAATGTCTAATCAAGACGATCCTTGGGCATCACGCGTAGCAGCAATCTTTGGTGAGGAAATACCTCAACCGGAGAATGCTCCGACGACTCCCAGGCCCAGTACAGCAGAGGGTCTTGCAGACATGCTCCGCAGCGTGGACAACAGGGTGTATAAGTCCCCTGTTATAAGTAGGTTTCAGCAGGCTGTCGGACGCGAGCGTAGGAGCGCTGCCGAGTTGGCGATGCCCCTGTTTATGGAGTCTTCTTCAGTAGAAGAGCCAGCTTTAGGGTCTATGCCTTATAGGCTGGCTGAGCTTGTAACCAAAGAAACGGGGCTTCCAAGGCAGGTTACGTACAGAGAAAGAGTATACGTAAAATCCTCGGAGAGCTTGTACTTGGAGTACGGCCAGTTTGCTGATGTGCTCACTAGCGTACAGTCTTTGGATCTGTCGCAAAACGACGACGAGAGTAATCCATACATCGTCGGAAACTGGCCGGTGAATATTCGGGTTGCGGGAGAGTCGTACACGCTTTACAGAGAAGGTCAGTACGACATAGTAGGTTTTCGTTTAGATGATACTGCGGTAAAACTGGATGCCAGATCCAGCTTAGATTTTATTTCGGTGTGTTCTCTCTGCAAGCAGTCGGTTGTTACCATTTGCACGTTTGACGAAGGAGAGATAAGGTCTGCAGGCGGTGCTGCACACATTCAGAAATGCATGGAAGTAATTAAATCGGCTGACTGCCCAAACTGTCAAAATAAAGGAAAGGTCAAATTGGTCCCATGATCCAGCGGCTAGGATGCTGGCCTCTCACGCCAGACGCGGGAGTTCGATTCTCCCTGGGATCATCGAGGTTTAGCGACACCTCTACGTGGAATATCCGGAGCCTACATTTACCACCAGAGCGCTCCAAGGGTAGCCCACGACGTCGTTACGGTTTCGTTTGCTAGTGGTAGGCAGGGCCGCTAAAATGCAGACTGTTCACCGGGCTTGGCGGGTGGTTACAAAAACCCGCATACGGTCCCATCGTTCAGGGGTCTAGGACACTGGCCTTTCACGCCGGCAACACGGGTTCGAATCCCGTTGGGATCATTTTTATATCGGAGGTTACCATGGATTTTAGAGATCTTTCACATTTAGACAGAGCAGTTCTTCTTGAGCGGGCGATTCAGATTGCCACCAACGCCCACGCAGAACAAAGATCATTTCGGGGACGTCCCTACATCTTGCACCCTCTTCGGGTAATGCACACTGTTGAGGGGTATGGTAAATGCATCATGATGGTTGCAGTACTCCACGACGTTGTGGAGGACACTGATATCACACTCGAAGATTTGGAAGAGCAGGACTTCCCCGATCAGGTTGTTGAAGCGGTAAACGTTCTCTCTTACAAGGGCGAGAAAGGGAACGACGACGACTACAAAGAATACATTTTCCAGATCTCTCAAAATGAGTGGGCAGCTATTGTAAAACTAGCGGACTTGAAAGACAACCTGCGTGTGGAACGTCTTACCAAGGTCACTGATGGTGCTAGGCGTCGGATGAACAAGTACCTCCGGTCGTTTGCCCTTTTGAGTGAGAAGCACGGCCATGGTGTTATCCGTTTAAGTTAGCTGTAAAAGGGGTCATAGCTCAGTTGGGAGAGCGTGGCGTTCGCAACGCTGAGGCCGGGGGTTCGAGTCCCCCTGACTCCATTGGAGGTTGTCTATGGATGAGTGGGAACGAAGATTAGCCAACATTTTAGGTATAGAACAAACCGCCTCCAAGTCCAAGTCATCTTCCATTCCAGATAGCCGTGCCCTGGTAGTTATTGTCACGAACCGGACTAGTGGAGAGGTGCTTATTTCTGTCCCCGCTATACCCAATAAAGCCACTACAGCGAAGAGTCGTTTTGCTGCCACGCTACGGCAGGTACTACAGCCAGGTGGGTCTGCAAAGATCGCAAGAGCAGACTTAATTGATAATAACCAGATGCAGCAGCTAATTAGAAGGGGTATCTTGACTGTAAGGCCCGTCGAGTAAGGCTGTAAAGTTACTTATAGACGTTAGTCTACAGCAACTTTAACAGCGGGAAGCTTGCATGCAGGAATCTATAGTTGGTAAACGAATCAAAATTACAGAGGCATTGTTTTTTGACAGGGATAGGGGCGTTCAAATACGACTCCCCCAAGGGTTGCGGGGTACTGTGTTGAAAGTTACGAACAGCCCTCCTCAAGTGTACGCCCATTTTATTGAGGGCGATACCGAGATAATTTGTTGGGTGCATAGACAGTTCACTGAGTTGGTGTCATAAGAGGTGTACGATGTCCGAGGAAGACAGCCACGATTGGATTACCAACGGGTTGGAACAGAAGATTCCTTACCAGGGCACGGAGCCGCAAGATCGGAGTGATCGTGTGGATTACGTAGAAGAAGACCTTGCCGCCATCTCTAGGGATGAGGGCATACTGATCAATCCCGCGATAACAGGCGGGAAGCTTTTATAGGAGGTGTGTCGTGATGACACGTCTGAAACATAGACCCATACGTCGTACATACGGGTCGGTAGTCAAGCGGTCAACGACACCAGACTTTTAATCTGACGCCTTACGGCTTCGTGGGTTCGAATCCCACCCGTCCCATCCCGGTACCATAGCTCAGTTGGTAGAGCAGCGGACTGAAAATCCGCGTGTCGATAGTTCAACTCTATCTGGTACCATGTAAACGCCCTCGTAGCGTAGTGGATGACGCGCCCGACTCCGGATCGGGTACACACAGGTTCGATTCCTGTCGAGGGTACAATAAGCGCTCGTAGTCTAATGGATCAGGCGCTGGTCTACGGAACCAGTTTATGCAGGTTCGAGTCCTGCCGGGCGTACTACGAAGATGCCTACCGTTTTTATAGTTTTTGGTGAATCTGGTCAGTGGGATAGCTACGAAAAGCATGTTGTAGCCGTCTTTACTGAGGAGGACGCTGCTATCGCTTGGGCTAGGAAGGCCCAGGAGAGAGTCGACGCGATCTATGAGAAGGTAAAGATTTATAAAGATATCAAGGATGAAGATGACACCGACGATGTACCTTTCGATTGGTTCGACCTTTTCGGCCCTTCGAAGGAGGACCAAGCATTCTATTCTGATATTAGTGAGTTGATAACTGAAGAAGAGGATAAGGGTGCTAGGAAAGAATTAGACATCGAGTGGCAAGCTATTCGGTTAGCGGCACTTAAAAAAGCCAACCCTTACGATTTAAATATGATGGTTGATAGATACACCACTACCAAATATTTCATAGAAGCATTTGAGTTAGATCCGATTGTTTAATGGTGGTTGTAGTTCAACGGTAGAGCACCTGGTTGTGGTCCAGGTTGTTGCGGGTTCAAATCCCGTCAACCACCCTCTTCTGTTTCAAGATCTACTAACTCTTTAAGTTCTGCACGGCTGGCCGCGTCTTCAGTTAATTCCCTAATCTCGTTGCCTATAGATAACCCTCTATCTTGGGCATCTAACACGATACGCCAAGGAGGAATCCCCAGGTTGTCAGATAGGTCATCTAGTTGCGGTACTAGTTGAGGGGTTATACGTGACATCATGCGGAGGGCTTCCTCTACACGTGGAGAGGGGCCATACACTGCTACACGCCGTCGAGTTGTCTTGTGGCGTATGTAGAGGGCACTTCTATACTTGATATACTTAGGCATGTAGGTTCCTTTGCTTCTCTTTAGATTATAACTTCTCTTGACACCTTCTTTTTCATGGCTATCTTATAGTTGAGGAACGGAGGTAATATGTTTTCATCATTCTTGGCATTTGTTTTTTCAGTGTGGGTAGCTGTTAGCGCAGTGGCTCCTGGGTTTACCCCTTCGGAGGCCGACATGCTCACGTTGGATGATTTAGACGTCAGCGGTGTTACGTGTGGCTGTACAAAGCACGACTTTCTTGTCGACGGACACTAGTATACGAGGAGTAAAATGGGACTTTGCAATGAGGAGAGGTACCAGAAGGCGTTGTACTGCCTGCTTGGGATGATCCATGAGCTTGATACACGTGAGTACACTACGTGGAACGACGAGGATGACTGGGCCACCACTTACGTAGACGCAGTACGCGAATCCGCTACGCAGCTTGTAGGCAGCATCATCCAGAAGCTGGACAGTACTGGGATGTACTGGATCATGGGTGAGAGTGACAGTGGTCTCCGTGGGCTTACTTGTGAGTTTTTTAATGCGAGCGACGGGGAGGACTATTGGGATCTGCTGTCGGATACCGACCGTGGTGGCCGCGACATGAGCATGAAGCACTTTTGTGGTCGGCTTGGCTTTAACCGGCATCGTGGTATGGAGGATATTGCTAAGTGGTGGGAACTTTGGGCGTACATCCCGGCAGTCCTATACCCCCTAAACCGTTACGAAGACAGGGTGTTCAGCCAGGAGTTCAAGGCAGAATTTAACCGTCTCATTGTGGCGGTGCTACAACTGAAGCGCCGTATTATTGCGTACAAAGACCTCGATCAGGAAGAGAAGGTTCTCCTTCTCAAGTACAGCCTGTTCACCGATGCTTCACTCAAGCTCGACCTAGACGACGAAGAGGGTTTAGATAAAGCCATCGAAGACCTACGGAATATGACCCAGGAAGAGCTTGAGAAGGCGATCCGGAATCGCTACCGCGACAAACAGGAGCGCATCAATAACTACGATAAACCTAAGAAGGATACCGTGGATCCAGTACACGGTAAGGGGGTTATCCCCCGCGACGACAAGATTCGCATTCTGATGGGCGAATTCGACTGTGATAGGAAGTTCGCTGCCCGTGCTCTTTTCCGTGCGATGGAGCACGGCTTGGACGAGGCACGCGAGATCTTGCCTATTCTTTTGCGCGAGCATGCGAAAAAGAATCCGAAAACTTGTAAGTGGCCACAGTGCCGCAAAAAGCTCGATTACCGAAACAAAAGCGGTTTCTGTCGGAAGCACATGCACCGTGGCAAAAAGGAAGGCATCTTGTAAACACGGGGTGGGCGAAGAGACGAGAGGGAAGAAGTCTTGACCCCATTTAAAAGGTGCTGTACTCTGTGCAGCATCTGGGCCTTTAGCTCAGTTGGTCAGAGCCACCGGCTCATAACCGGTTGGTCCTCGGTTCGAACCCGAGAAGGCCCATAGTAAAAACAATGCGCGTACTTAAACTCAATTACGATTGGTTGATACGCAGGCCCAGAACCGTTTCTGGGCCGGTAGCTCAATGGTAGAGCGGTTGCCTTATAAGCGATTAATGGTGGGTTCGACTCCCCCTCGGCCTAATCAAATGAGTAGACGTGTTGATATAAAAGCCCTACTTGCTAACAATCAACTTAGAGAGAAGTTGCTTGTAAAAGCTATCGTTGCCCTACAGGCGCGTGAGGGTATTGTGACTTCAGAAGCGGACGCGTTGCGGGCTTATCGAAAAGTACGCAAAGAAACATTAGAAAAAAAGAAGCGTTCCACCTAGCTTGGGCCTTTAGCTCAGTTGGTTAGAGCGGTCGCCTGATAAGCGACAGGTCGGTGGTTCAACTCCACTAAGGCCCACCAAAGCGACATTATCATGTTTAAGATCACCGTTAAAAACACATCTGGAAGGGATATTCATCTGCCTGGCTATTCTGGTGGAACCATCTCTTCAAATTCTGAATGGGAGTACTCAATGGGGGAAGTCACCAAACGTCTAATCGTTGAGTGTCCGAATCCGAAGTGCGACTTCCGAATGTCGGTTCCGCATGTGGAGCACATTCGGGAGCTTATTGGTTGCGTTATTGGTTGCTCTGGTTGCGGGAAGCATCTTATTGGGGTGTCTCCTGGCAAGTTAGAAGTCTTTGACGACACCTTACATAAAGCCACAAACTTTCTTCCAAAGGGCGATGAATAAAAGGGGAACCAATGTCTGACGATAAAATCAAAGTCTCAGCAGAATATCGTATTCATCCAAGTAGTGTACGCGACCTTGACCAAGAAACACTCACGTCCCTCTTCACTTTCCATCCACCTACGGGAGACCAACCGGAGCGTTACGTTGCAATCCGTGCAGCGGCGGACGTTTTTGCGAGGGTCATCCTAGAAAACTGCCCTGGCTGTGCAGATCGTGCAGCAGCGATTCGGAAAGTACGTGAGACGGTTATGACAGCGAACGCTTCTATTGCTTTGGAACCCCAAGACGAAGAGTAGTATGCCCGTCGCTGTAGAAATAGAATACTTTTCTCATTATAAGCGGGAGTTTATCCGTGAGGCGCACGTTATCCTACCGGAGCGTGTTCGAGTGCGTTGTACAGACCCTTTTGGCACTCTCGATTGGGACCAAGTGTTTCGTGCAGTATACCGTAAGCTAAAAAGCGACGATGCTGCCCAGAACAACTTTTACGTTCTGGTCCGACTCCCTACTGGTAAAAAGCTTCTCGACCTAAGCAACGGTAAACAGGTAGAGCCTTTTGAGGTTACCCGTGTGCTACGCTTCCCTCGTAAGAAAAAGAAGAAATAACATGGACATTAACGTCAGCTTCAAACCGGTTGAAATAATTGACGGTCTTGTTGAAGATGTCAATCGTCCTTCCCAATTTTACGCTCGTTTGACTTTCCGTTCTACGGAGGAAGTCAGCATCGCCCGAATCAGCTTCGACCAGATCCCTGTTCGTGATCACAAGCTAATAGAACCCGGTGCTACATTCATTTGGATTATCGGCGTGTTGCAGACAGACCGTGACACCAAAGTCATTCGTGTGCTCCAGTTCAACGATGAAGTTTGGACGAAGGCTGAAATAGAAGAGGCTGAGGCTGAGGCGGAGAGGCTTCAGGTTTTCTTTGAAGCACCACCCCCAGATAAACAGGACGACGATGGCGATAGATGACATCAAACTGACAACCAACCGTTACGTGGAAGGTGGTCCTCGCTGTGAGATTCCAGATCACGTGCTACGTGTGCAGACTCGTAGTGACCGTGGCGAGCTAAAGTACTTCTTTACTGTAAAGGAAGCTTTCGCGCAAGCGGCTAAAGACCCTGAGATCTACAAGGTCTCCTTTGGTTTAACAAGTGGTGAGCGTGTCCGTCTAGTTCGTAGAGAAGGTGGTGACTTCTACTATGAAGATATTATGGTCGCAGTCGAGGAAGAGCTAGCAAAGGAGCGTGGTGTGGGCGAAACAACATGATTGGACGGTTGCACACTTACCTGACGGGCCACATTAAAAAATTAGGTCCGAATCACTATATTACCTATCACCATGTTAAACGTACGCAGTCAAAGCCAGTCCCAAAGATGCTTCGTGATCCAAACCGTAGTTACTGTTCCTGTGGTCGACCTTTGAACAAAACAAACCGCAGCGGCTACTGTGCTACGTGTGTTAGAGCCAATCGAACACTAGGCACGTACAGCTAGGCACAGTTCTTTTAGTTACCTTCTACAAAGCCCTGAAAACTAGAGGAGGTAACTATGGGACCTGTAGACCCACCGCCAGAGAACTCAAACAAATCACTAGAGTACGAATCAGTTGACGAGGTATCTCCTACGTCGTCTCCTATGGTTGTGAAGATGAACTTGTACTTCAAGTTCCTAGCCTTGATTCTGTCTGTCGTAGCTAGTCCTTTCATTGCGCATTGCATCACCGGTCAGGTGGAGAAGCTCCGTATTGAATTTGAGAAAGAGGACCGCGAACGCAAGCGGGAGTACGAGGTGCGCCTTCAGCATCGGAAGATGCGAAACACCCTGGTCAAAGAGGTACTTGAGATCTGTAAGACTGCCGATTTAGACAACATCGCACATGCTTACAGATTGGGCTGGATTGCTGAGATCGTTGAGGCAAACCCAAAAATCTTTAACCTTGATATGAAGAAGGCCAAAGAGAAGCTGGATAAGATAATTGAGAAAATAGCTTTAATGGATAACGTTCGTAAACGTCTTCTTGAATCTGAGAAGAGTGAAGCTGGACTTCAATCCAAAGTTAAGAAATATGATAAAGACAACGTCAACTTAGAGAAGCAACTACGGCGTGCTCGTAAGGGTTTGGAGAAAGTGCAGTGGAAAGGCTACAAAGCCAAGAAGAAGTGGAACGACAAGATTTCAGGGCTGGAGAAGAGGCTAAACCACAGTCAGTTCCGCAGACGTATGTACGGTAGTTGGCTACGCCGTGAGCGTATGCGTAGGCGCATGTACGCCTTCCAGCTTAACCACACTAAGCGGGAACTGAAGCGCAAGATGCAGAACGCTGCTTCGCAGAAGAAGTCGGATAACCTAAAGATTTCGAAGCTTAACACCGCTCTTGCTGGTTTGCAGAGGAAGTCTCAGATGACTACCAAAGAGTACAGCAACGTAAAATCCCTTGTACGTAAGCTAACTGCTGCAAATACAAAAGCTCAGACTACCGTCAGTGACTTGAAGGATGAGGTCAAGAAGCTGAAAGCTACTAACTTAGTGTTGGTAAAAGAACGTAAAGCGCTGTTTCATAGGGTATCTGACTGTAAGCTCAAGGTTGTCATGGGTGCCCAGTAGGAAAAAGAACATAGTGACTACAGCAACTTACAAAAAAGTTACGAAAGTTTCTTGACTTCAGCTACCACCGTGCATATCTTAGGGGTGCAACGAAACAAAACGCTTTAACGAGCCCCGCAAAGGAAAGACCCATGCGACCTTGACAGTCAGCCCCAATCCCTAGACCCCACCACCCATTACTGTATCGCACGTACAGACATCCCCATCGGGATGGCCTGCGCCCAGCTTATTCATGCTGCAGGCGAATCGTCGGACGGTAAACTCAAACCTGGAACATATGCTGTCGCTCTTGGTGTAGAAACCGAGAAGGAACTCTGTGCGCTTGCTGATGAGCTTGACGCGAAGGGCGTTCCCGTGCACCGCGTCGAAGAGTCCACTGGCAAGTACGCAGGCCAACTTATGGCTCTGGGTATCGAGCCTGGACCTAAGAGTATACGTGGCAAGCACCTGAGTAACCTCTCGCTCCTTCGCATGACAGACTTCGAGGAGTACCGCGATTCCCTGCAAAGGGAGTTGAGTGACCGTAAGGTGCTCAGAAAAGAAATCACTAGGCTCAAGGGGAGAATCCAAGAGCTTGAGAACTCCTGGTGGCAGCGGTGCAAGAAAAAACTGAATATCTGGGGGCAGACGCCCGATACGAGGAGTATTTAAATGTGTTCCGGTCGGGTTGTGGAACTGCTGTCGTTGACGCCTAGCGTTAACACGGTATCTGGTTCGAGTCCAGACCGACCACTTTTATCGGGGTTGCTCAGTGGTAGAGCGGCGTTTCATAGGGCTTGCCCAAACGTTGTCGCAGGTTCGATCCCTGCCCCCGGTAATTTTTGCGACAGTAGCTCAAATGCTAGGGCGACCGGACTTAGGGCCGGATGCACGGAACCAAAGGCAGGCGATGTTAGGGTACCTATGACCCTGCTGGATGCTAACGTTGGAGGTTCAAATCCTCCCTGTTGCGCTCGCGGAAGTAGCTCACTGGTAGAGCATCGGCGCGTCAAAAACGCCGAAGGTAGCGCGGTTCAATTCCCGCCTTCCGCATTTCTATGGCCGAGTAGCCCAAGTAACGGGGGGCAGTCGTTGGCGTACGACAAAGCTGAACCCCTAGGAATAGAGGCGGTTGCAGTGGACACCGGAGGAAGCTGTGGTCCCAGAGGAGGTTCGAGGCCTCCCTCGGCTATATTTTGTGAGCGTAGTTCTAACGGTAGAACGCCAAGATTAAGGTTCTTGGAGGTCGCGGGTTCGAATCCCGTCGCTCGCGCAATTTTGTCTATTGACAAAATACACCCCGTGCTTAACTTACGAGTGCGGGACAATAATTTCAAACTGAATCTGAGGAAAAAAGAATGCCAAGAAAACAGCATCAAGTAATCGCCGTGGAAAAGGGAATCAAATCCCGGCAGTATAAATTCGTTACCGCAGCTTACAAGCTCTTCCAAAAGCCGTCGTTCTTCAACGGTTTTTTCAAGACGTTTGGGAAGCTTAATGAAGACACAGAAGATCTCCCTGATGAGAAGCAACTCGTTCAGCGTCAGGTGGAGCAGATGCTCAGTGACATCGCTGAGCACAGTATCGAGTACTGGGATATGGTCGCTGCGAAAGACCACGCTAATTGCGTGGCCAAAGCAGACGTGGTTCTGAACGACGAAGTTCTCTTGGAGAACGTCCCGGCCACCCATCTCCTATTCTTGGAGAAACAACTGTCTGACATGAGCGATGCTATCGAGAGCCTTCCGGTTCTCGATCCTGCACACGATTGGACGTTCGACAACGTTTCCAACCTTCACAAGAGTGAGCCTACGAAGACGACCAAGACTCGTAAGGTAGAGGAGCCCCTCTTGCTGGCTCCAGCTACCAAGGAGCACCCTGCGCAGACGAAGGTGGTCACCGTGGACCGTATCATCGGAACGTGGAAAGCCACGAAGCACAGTGGTGCCATCACAGCCCCTAGAAAGAAAGTTCTGTTGAAACGCGTCCGTGCGTTGTCCTTGGCTGTAAAGTATGCCAGAGAAGAGGCCAACGAAGTGGAAGCTCCCGAGAAGAAGGTCGGTCAGAAGATCTTCGACTTCTTGCTCGCGGAGTAGGAAAGGAACACGATGTCGACGGATACAGAAGTAATCAAAGAACGGGCGTTGTTTTATCTGGACAGACGTATCAACAGTCTGGCTGATGAGGACATCCACCCGGATCACGAACAAATGGCTGCTAAAGGCGTGTCTTACGCAGACCGCCAAAAAGCTGAGCAGGTGTTCGATGAGAGGAAAGCAAAAGACGCAAACGAGCGCGAAGCTTTGCAATGGGCTCGTACAAAGTTGATGGAGGCATAATAACGGTTTAGAGTTGGAGACAAGCTCAATCTCAGCAGGAAGCTTATAGGCTTAATCGGCGTGCAGGTTCGAATCCTGCCCCCTTGATTCTACCAAGGGGTGGCGGAACTGGCTAGACGCGGCTGCTAATATGCAGTTGTCGATTACCAATGGCCTAGCTCAACGTGAAGCTACTCTCCAAATCTGAGCATTCGTCGGTTTCACCGGATCAACCGCTGCTCACAATGAACCCAAGGTGCGGGTTTGAATCCCGTGGGCCTCTCTACTATGAGGCCCTAGCTTAATGATAGAGCGTGGGTGCTGATAACTAAAGGGTAGCTTAAACGCCATCGGTGATCGATTATACCGGCAACCCGGCCCGCATGTGAGGATACCACCATGTGGGCCACCTGGGAGTGTGATGTATTGGTTGCATAGTGCGCGTAAGGTGCGTACCAGGGCGGGTTCGATTCCTGTCACTCCCAAATGAGCGAAAAGAAATACAGCGGTAAAGTACTTCTTCGTCTCCCCTCTTCTCTCCATAAACAATGTGTTGAACTAGCTAAAGAGGAAGGCGTAAGCCTCAATCAGTTTTTGCTTTGTGCCGCCGCCCTGCAGGTGGGAAAGAAATCTGTTACAGTTGGTAGTCGCAGGGGAGAACGAGGTGAGCGCCGTTGACGACGCCGCTGGGGTGGTCTTTGGAATCGCCTGTAGCATCTGTCACGCGACGAGAAGCGACCGCTTGGTACCACCAAGTGGGAGAGCTACTGCGAGAGCGGAAGTGTGCTAGGATGAGCAGCATGGATTGTGGGTCACCGTCAGGGATGATGTTGTCCACGATGTCCTTGGCGCAAAGGCGATTTGCAGCTTTGTACGCAGACTTGCTGTGGTCTGGGTACGCGGCGTCTTGTTTTTCCTTCTCTGCCCACCACTTCGTTTTCATATCTTCATACTTGAGATGCTGTCCTAGCTGCTCATCCCACCATGTACCGTAGTAAAGCTCAGGGATGTTTTGAGATTCAGGTCTTCCTTCCGAACCGTTGAGGTCTTTCCAGAACGGACGGCGGGAGGGCGACCACATGGTGCCGTTTTGTACTGTACTATCAAGGAAGATCAGGATAGCGCGTCCCCACCATAGCTGCATCTCTGGATCATTTTCCCAGGCGTCAAAGGAGCCGAACTCACGAAGCTCTCGCATAGCGATGGGCATCAGCTTTTCTTCTAGGTAGCGCATCTGTGTAGCGATACCTTCAGTACTCCCAAACCAGTCTTTAATGGTTGGGTTCACTTTCGATTTGTCGGAGTTGTTGTAGACCGAAACTAGGTCGCTACGTCCCGCTAGATTCAGCATGGAGTTTACAGAACCCAGTGAATTACACTGGAAAACTCCGTAGTTAGCTCCCGCAGCATCGCCAATGTCGTTCTCAGCCATGCCAAATGCGTCTTGTCGATTTCCGACTTCGTAGTACGCGATTAGGCTCATGATCTTGGTGTTGAGGTCAGGTACGAAGTTTTCCGCAGTAGCTTGTTTGATTACTTCTGAGGCTGTACCTTTGCCAATGACCCCATCAACAGGGCTTAGACTATTGGCTGTTTGAAAATCTTCTACAGCCTTCGCAGATCCATTTCCATACCAGCCATCGATGCCGCCATCATAGGCACCTACTGCTTTAAGCGCACCCTGGTACAGAAATACTTCGGGGCGCTTCGTCGTGTTCTTGATTGTAGCTGCACTGTAGCGTCGGTACTCACACATGATTTCCTCCGGAGGTTCTGGCTCCACTGGGGGCTCGGGATCAATTGGAGGCTCTGGTTCGATTGGTGGTTCGGGAGCTTCCCCCACTGGCATGAAGCACTGGATTTTGCTCTTGCTAACGGACAGCCCAATTTCGATGGTAGTGTCATTGATTATGAAGATGTGCTGCACCGTTACGGTGTCTGGCTCTACTGCTTTGACGGTAAACAGGTCCCCCATCCCAACAACAATGCTGAATGTGATCCCTCCTTCCGTTGTATCTGCTGTGAATGGTTCTGTGAGTCGTACGACATCACCCACTTTAACTTCAGCGCACTCGCTCATTTGGTCCCTCTTGAGTTTTCTAGCTTCGGTAATTCCCCCGACCAACCACACCCCACGCGATTGCCCTTTCCGTTGTACTTACCACAACGGATTTCGGTCCCTTGTTTTAGTTGAATTAGAAGTGGGTTGAGCGGACGGGTATCAGGAATGTATGCTTCCGTTTGGAAGCCACAGTCGGGGCAGTGAAAAGGCACTAGTATCCATGTTTTGCGTAGCATTTTCTGTACTAGGCTACATGCCAACTACCTTCGTTAAAGATTTCTACATGTTCGTTACCGTCGTTTTCCCGGATAACAAATCTAGAGCCTACCGGTACCCACTGTACTTTCAAAACGTCTTTGTCTCGCCAGGAGAGTGGTTCGTTGTAACGTTCCTCTGAAAGCTCTGCCGCTTCAGCGGCCTTACCTGCGAGGACAAGTTCTACAAGGTCTTTGTCCATCAACCTACCCGCTGCTTCTTCTTTGCTCACATAGCCGTTATTCCATCCACCACCAAATCCAGGGGAATAGATAACACCTACTTTTCCGTTTCTAATATACTTCTCGAATTCTGGGGCGGCTTTACGGTACAATGCACCGTTTACACGGATAAGTTTAGGCGTCTTTTTGGACATAAAAACACTTCCTTCTGCTGGGCAGTTACAGGCAGTTACCTCTATAAGGTAACTTTTTGACTGGTGTTTGGTGACTTCGTACTTATATTATATATGAGGCACAATCACCCTTAGATATGGAGACTTGCGATGAAGCTGCGCTTCAGCAAAACAAGCCCCCCTGAGTTCGTTGAGTACAGGGGCCATAAATACCGTTTGAAGAAAGCCGCGATTCCTGCAAGGCAAGCAGACCAGAAGCTTGACCAAGTTGCTCGTGCTATGTCTAGGATCGAACAGCAGGGCTACAATGCCGAATTGCTACCAGCGCTTAAGAGAGACTGGTCCATTGACACAGCGAACCTTATGGCTTCTGAGGGTAGACGCCACGGGACGACGCCGCACTTGGTCATGTGGAATCCTCTGACCAACGAACTGCTTCTTGCTGAAGAAGAAGACTTTAGCTTACACAAAGATTTATACGCTGCGCATGAAAATAACGTGGTTTCATATCCTAGTGCACAGTATGAAGACTGGGCTCGTGGTTTTATCAAAAGTGACCGGGTTGCAACTGATGATGGCTACACTTGGAAAGATGCGTTGATCTATTGGAAATGGACTCCGCTACATAGAGACCATTTATACTACCTAAGTGGTTCGCAAAGAAGAGAAGCAGAAAGACTGACTTCTAAGTCGAGGGGCATCTTCAAAAAATTGATGGATGCCTTGGGTACCGGGGACATGGTGGTTAAGCCACTATAAACAGTGGACCGTAAGAAGAAAACTACCTTGGAGCTACGATATGCGCGAACGCTTTAGCAAAACAAATCCTCCTGAGTTCGTTGAGTACAGGGGCTATAAATACCGTTTGAAGAAGGCCGCGATGCCTGTTAAGCAGGCTGAACAGAAGCTAGCGCAGGTTGCGCGTGCTGTTGATAGGATTGGAAGTCAAGGAGCTTCTGCTGATTTAATCCCAACACAGAAGGGACGCTGGGATATAAACCCGAGTAACCTGCTGGATTCTGTAGGAAAGCGGTATGATGAGCCTCCTTATCTAATCATGTGGAACCCGCTGTCCGCTGAGCTTATGCTTGCTGAGGAGTCGGACTTCCGTTTTCATATGGACATGTACGAAAAGTACAGTCCAAGTCTGGTTTCTTATCCAGGTGCCAACTATGACGACTGGGTACGTGGTTACGTGGTGGAGGATAAAGACGATGAGGTACGTGTTTGGGAGTGGTTGCCATTGTACCACTTCCTCTCTTACTTTAGTCCAAGAGAGTATCAAGAAGCAACGTCTTTTCACAGACGGGGTGCCCGCCTTTTTGAGAAAATGCTGGCAGCGAAGGGCGCAAGCTCTGTGTCTGTTAATCCGGCGCGGCTTGAGGATCGTTAGTTTAGGACAGAACCATGACCAGATCTCATTTTAGTGAAGCCAATCCTCCTGAATTCGTTGAGTACATGGGGCAGAAATACCGCTTGAAGAAGGCTGCACTGCCCGCAAAATCTGCGGAGCAGAAGATGGGCCAAGTAGAGCGTGCGATGACGCGTTTGGAACAGCAGGGCTACCCAGCTAACTTGACCCCAAAGTTGCAGAAAGACTGGACTATCAATCCAGACGACTTGCTGGAGTCTGTCGACAACCTCGACAGTACTCCCTATCTTATTATGTGGAACCCAATCACTTCGGAACTGTTGTTTACATCTGATGCGGACGTTAACGCTCCTGCACATGTATTTCTACATCATCGCCATAAAAACACTGTTACGAAATACGCTGATGCAGGCTACGACGACTGGATTCGTGGGGTGTACGACAGCAGCAAGAACGAGGTGGCTATTTATAAGTGGGAACCGCTTTCTAGGTATATGATGTTCCTAGATTCTAGGATGCGGCGTCATGCCGACCGTCTGCAGAGGGAAGGTACCCAAGCTTTCAAGCGTATGCTGGAGATGCATGGAGCAGGCTCACATACTGTGAGGATGAAGTCAGCGAATAGATGACCCTCGAACTCGGCCTCTACGTCCTTTCCTCTTTCCTCGTCTACTTCGCTGTGCTATATTACCTCTGGAAGAAGCTTTACTAATCCCGCCTCTGTAGCTCATCTGGATAGAGCATCGGCCTTCTAAGCCGGTTGTAGCAGGTTCGAGTCCTGCCAGGGGTATCTTGCGTTATACCCTTTGGTACAGATGCCCGTCTACTTTGACGTGTTTAGGGGAAGAAGCTCCTCGGTCAGCTTGCTGCAACAGGTCGTAGATGTAGTGGTTAACGAACTCTGCTTGCTCTTTTCGGAACGGTAGCCCAAACTTGTCCGCAATGAACTTGGCCACTGCACCAGATCTAGAGATTCCAGCCCAACAGTGAACTATCACACCGTATAGCTGCCCCTTGTTCTTGTTCACCCAGTTAACTATCTTCTTTGCGTGCTGTTCGTTGAACAACACCTTTCCTTTTGCGTCGTCTCCAAGGCCCTCCAAATATTCAGGGTCCACGTCGTTGAACTGTAGGCGAAGCATGTCGGCCCAACCAGGCTTAAGACTTGCTTGACGTCCCGGATCTGTGATTGAGATTATCCCCACTGGCCTACTCGATATCTCTTTTGGGTCGATCTCTTCTGCGAATTCTTCGGGCATATAGTCTATAAATTTCATGTTTGTCCTCCTTCTGTAAGATGGTAACCAATTTTTCTTCTTGACTTATTACCACCAACCTTTATATTAGGGCTGAGGCGGGCACACTGCCAGCACAAAAACGTTTTTAATTCCGACTGGAGAAATCTCATGCCAACCCTAACTACTCTTGAGCAACAGCAGCCGAGTACAATCATTCATTATGATGATTGGATAGGTAGCTCAACAGTAAAGGAGAGAGCATGGGATACCCCAACGAAATCGGAGTTGACAGGCTGAAGCAGCAGTTCGAGCGCATCGGTGCTCGACTGGAAGTAACGGAGCACCAGGCACGTCGCCTGGAGCGTCCCATCCGTAACCGTACCACCAACAAGTGGGCGGAATGGCGGAAGGTTACCCCCTTCTCTACCAACGTTCGTTTGGATGAAGACGGGGAGCACTTCACCATGATCATCGGGGATAACTCGATGGTTCCCGCAGGCAAGTCGTCCAACGAGGGTCCGGATCTGTCGAAGGTCCAGGTTCTCGATGTGCGTCCCAAGGATCGTCATCTCTTGCTGCAGGTGGTAATTGGTGAAGGGCGTGACATTCAGGTGGACAAGCTCCTGATGGGTCACGACGAACGCCACTGGTTTATTGCACAGGTGAACGGTTCCACGGTTCAGGAAGCCAAGGAAAACCTGAAGCCCGAGATCGTGCGTGAACGCCAGAAACGCGTGAAAGTAAAGCGCTCCAAACGCAACAAGCGTAAGAACGCCGCTTTCATTCGCCAGGGCGAATGGTTCTTCCTGCCCGAACCGGAGTTCTTTCCGGGTAAGAACACCATTATCTCCAGCAACGAGCCCCTGCGACGGGGTGCTGGAAAGCCGCACATGGCTGAGGAATGTTGCCGTATCGGCGGCACCACGGTCATGTTCAACACGCGTCTCGCCCCTAACGGTGTCTCGATGGATGAGTACAACCGCATCCGTCAAGACCCCGACCCCGAGAGGCAAAAGGTGGTTCGTAGAAGCGGTGGTTGGCGTGCGATGACACGCGATGCCTTGGTGTACGTTCGCGGGAAGGTGCGCCACCCCGACCACAAAACCCTCAAGCTCCGTGGATGGCATCAGGTGGTGCCCAACACTGAGCAGGTTCGTGTGGGTGGTCGGATGCGGACGGTCGCTTTCTTGGACTAACGAGAAGGAGACTGTAAAGTAGATTGGTCACTACAGGTTCAGCAATGAATCTGTTAATGACGCCCAAGACATTGGGCTAGGGCGCTGGCGTTAGTGGTCCAGTTGCCTACGCGGGAGCATGTCCCGGTTTGCCACTCACGTCCAAGGTACCGGAGGAATGGACCACCTCCGTTATGCTTGGACACCCTTGGGGTGTCGACAAGCGGTAAGTCCCAGGTTTTTGGTACCTGTATTCGAAGGTTCGAATCCTTCCACCCCAACGATGCTGGTGCGCTATGCGATCAGCAGGCTCCCCGTCGCCTTTTGTGGCACGTTTCCAGCTTGGCTCCTGCGGGACGTGTTGGTGATTCAGCGGGGCTTAGGGGCCTTTATTGAGGTGTCGGCAAGTGGCAAGCCACTGGGTTCTGGTTCCAGCATCGTAGGTTCGAATCCTACCACCTCAGCTAAGTTGGCTATGCAAATGGGTAACCTTGCCGACTGAGTATGTCTTTCATCTGGGTTACCGTTCCGAGAAGTTCATCCCATCCATCTGGATACAGGGTAAGAGGGTAGTTTTTTCCAACCGGGAGTGATAAAGAGGGCTGACGAGTGTTAAGCAACTCGGGATTATTTCTAGCCTCTTCCACCTTGGCTTTTATCTCAGCCGCGTTAGTAATAATATACCTAGCCACATCAACGGACAAGGGGACAGGTCTACCTTTACTAGGGTAAAAAAGAAGTTGCGCAGGGCGAGGCATTATCTTCCTCTTTGTAAGGTCTTTTCGTGATCTTCCTGGCCGACGAGGTTGGAACCTAACATACGGTGGCTTGTCGAATCCAGGCAGCATTTCTACTTCTTCCGCTAGCACATAGCGGTGACCATTCACCATAATTCTTTTGGCAGGAGTATCCATTTCACCCTCTCTGTAGTTGTCTAGGTTGGTTTTCCTACCCATAGAGTAACTTAAACTTTTATAAACCAAGGGTCATGTTGTAAAGATACGTGTGGGGAGGTTGCTTTCCTACCGAACGTGATTAGCTTTTGTTTGAGAGCGGTCAGTGTAACAGCGTACTCTCTGTGCACTTTTTGAAGCAAGCGTAATTTACCATGAATAAACAACGTGCTACCCGAATTGCCAGTGAGACATTAGACATTGCTCAAACTGGATCCTACGTGTTCAACAGCAATTTTTTTGTCAACATCAAGGAGGAAGTACAGTCGTGCATTCGTCGTACACAGTGCTTCTCCCCAGAGACTCTGGGATCGATGGTGGTAAGCCACCAGCAAGTTTCTGCGCTTACTTACGAGACTACGTTTTCCATTGAAAATGAGACTACGTTGGAAGGAGCGCGTGAGCTAGAGGCGCGGTTTGGTCATGTAGGCGTGCTAAATTTTGCATCAGCGAAAAACCCTGGTGGAGGATTTCTACGCGGTACGCTGACCCAAGAAGAGACGCTTGCTAGAAGCTCAGCACTCTTCTATTCTTTACTGGAGTGCCCTGGTTACTATGATGGACATAAAGAGGAAAAGAGTGCCCTTTATAGTGACCGCATGATTCTCTCCCCTCGTTGCCCTGTGTTCCGAACTGACGATGGGAAGCTGCTCCAGAAGCCGTACCTCGTTGATTTCGTCACAAGTGCTGCGCCTAATTTGAACGTAGCGGCTACCAACTTTGGCAACGATACTTCTTCGGAAGACATACAGCGGATTTGGGAGAGCCGTGTGTCCAAGATGTTGGCACTCTTTATGTTTGCCGAATGCAACGCAATTGTACTAGGTGCTTGGGGTTGCGGAGTATTCCGGAACGACCCTCAGCAAGTAGCAGACATTTTTTATAAAATGCTTATTGATGATGATGCTCCTTTTAGTGGAGTGTTCGAGCATGTTCACTTCGCGGTACTTGACAAAGGAGACGGTGAGACTTATAAAGCATTTGCGCAGGTGTTTCCAAACACCCTTTAGGGCGATTAGCTCAGTTGGAAGAGCGCTAGCCTTACAAGCTGGAAGTCACTGGTTCAAGCCCAGTATCGCCCATATGCTCCATGGTATGATCTACGCTTTCCGAGTGTAGGCGAGAGTCCATGGCCTGTAGTCCCTGACTTCAGCCACAAGCCGCTCCTTGGCAGTGAGATCCGTGCAGCAATAGCGGGTTGAGATCGAGGGAACCGCTAATGGGAAGGAATCAGGATACCTCGGGGACACTTTGTAAAAGAGTAGTATGCCAAACGAAATCGAAAGAAATTGGGCCATTGGTGAAGTGGACCCAGAGGTAATATTTCACGAGGCCACTTCTGTCGCCATCAAGCAGGCGTACCTCTCTTTATCAGAAGACGGAAACACAGAGGTTCGTATTCGTGTAATGGCGGGTGAGAAAGACGGGCAGCTACACGGAACCAAGTATACTATGGCGGTGAAGCGTGGTTCTGGGATGGTTCGAGAAGAGGTGGAGATTCCTTTGCTGGAGCTTCACTTTAACGAACTCTGGGAGCAGAACGCGAGGCATAGCTCAGACAACATAGCCAAGGTGCGGTTCTACATCAACTATGGCGAGTATACTTTGGAGCTTGATATCTACAGCGGCAACATTCCGGGGTTGAAGGTTGCCGAAGTGGAGTTTACCTCGGAGGAAGCAGCAAACGCTTTCGAGCCCCCTGCTTGGTTTGGTAAAGAGGTCACAGACGACCCACAGTATCGGGATAGCTGGTTGGCGAAGAATGGATACCCAGATTACCGAGAGCACGAACCAAGAGCCGATGGTTAGCTACTTTTGTCCTGGCTGCAAGAAGTGCTGGCAGAAACCGCTGTACGCTCCTGTCGAGAAGTACGACATGGACCCAGAGCCTCTTGGGCAGCGGTTAATCGAGAGTATGTACGGGCAGCATTGTCCCGACTGCGGTGCTGTCGTTTCGGCAACCGTAGAAGTAGACCCATGAGCAAGAAGGAACAATGGTACAAGCAGTGCCGGTTTGAAACTCGAACCGATGAGGGCAGGAAAGTCGACACTGCTTGGATTCCCGAGAAGTTTGCTAAGGTAGGCAAGAAGATATACATTGGTGAGAAGAGACCCAATCCGGAAGAGATCTGGAAGGTTACTCATGTCTTTTCTCGTAAGCCCGAAAGCTGGGTGGTCAAGCACCAGATGGACCACAAACACCAGCGTAAAATGTCAGATATCTAGAAATTACCTGAAAAATAGGATGGGGTAGGTTATCTTTATAGAAGAGGAACCAACGATGAAATACGTTCTCCATAAGGGATTTCTCTACCAAAAGGTAGCTGAGACCGAAGCGCCTCCGAAGTATGTCCGTTACAAGGATGCGACGTATGCTCTTGTCGAGGCTGCACTTCCACGGAGGAAGTGGAAATACTCAGACTTTACGAACAGTTTAAAGCTGCCACCGCAGCTTCAGCAACAGTGGGACGTTAACAAAGATGACCTTTTAGCTTCTGTAGACACAAGCATGTCTGAGACGGGCAACCCTCATCACAGAGAGCCCGCGCTTCTGATGTGGCACCCGGTTAGCGGACAGATGCTTATCGCGTCCCTTGGTGGCTATGGTGGGACACACGCACATCTAGCGCATGACTACGGAAGTCACGACTACGACGAGTACGTTCGTGCCATGATCTATCCCGATGAGCCTGGAAAACGACTAGTAGAAATCTATGCCTGGTTTCCCCAAGCTTCGTGGGGAATGTACGATTCTGATTTTGCAACTCTATGCTTCGATGGCCAGTTTGCTTTAAAATCCTTACTGGAGAAGCGTGGGGTGAAGGAAAGCGAATTCAGTCTTGCATCTTGCAAGTAAGGAGTATGTCGACTTACAACGTTCGTGTCATGAAGCATCTGTCTGCACTCAACTCCGATTGGGGCAGTGCGGTCATCGTAGCACTTGACCTGGAACTACCGTTCCCTCCAACAGATGGGCTGTTTCTTTCAGCACTTCCTGGTGGAGACCCTCTCGTAGGCCCACTTAAAAAGTGTACTTACGAAGTTGCTTCAAGCACATTCTTTTGCGAGGTTGACCCACTTATCACGTCTAACTTTGATGCCATCGTAGAGCAACACGAAGAGCGCGGCTGGAACACCCTCCAAGCGTAGCACGCCGTCTCCCCCTTTTATCATGCGCCCTCGTAGTTGAAGTGGATACAACACTGGATTCCTAATCCGGAGCAGCAGGTTCGAGTCCTGCCGAGGGCATTTTACATCTGGAGGTACGCTATGAAGTTTTTTATCATGCTACTCGCATTTCTATTGGGAGGTCTTTTCTTGGTTGGAGTAACCAGTCTAGGCTTAACGAAAGTATGGGGGGCTGCTTTGGCCACCCTGGCAATGATGGTGGTCTCTTTTATCATGGCACTCGCGGTAGACGGGCGAGGTGCTTACACGGAGAAAACAGATGGCGTTTCTTCAGCCGCCCAAAGGGGTGAGCGTACAGCAACTCCTAGCTGAACCTACTACCAGTTCTGCAGACATAGCGGAAAAGCAGGGAAAATCTGTGCTTGTCTGCTTTACATGTGCAGGTAGAGGTATTATATTGTGTATCCAGGGGGTGTTCAAGGCAAAGCTTTCTTGCCATGAATGCAACGGAGAAGGAGTGACCAAGGAGAAGACATAGTAGTTAAGCAGCCATATTATCCAAAAAACAAGGATGTGTTTTATGATAACCGACCGAACAGCCATCTTCATCGATGGCGCATATTTTGATAAGCTTCTGGAACTTGAGTTTAATAGATCTCGTATTGATTTCGGTAAGTTTGTGCAGTCTGTTGGGGGAGACGATAATGTCTTCCGCACTTACTACTATCACTGCCCACCCTATGTGAGCCAAGTCCCAACAGAAGAGGAGACTCGCCGGGCTGAAGCGAAAGACCGTTTCTTCTCAGCACTCTCCAGTCTACCCCGTTTCCAGGTGCGCCTTGGCAAACTGGTCTATCGTGGTCAGGATGAGCGAGGAAAGCCCATCTTCATTCAGAAACTCGTAGACATCATGCTTGGGGTCGACTTGGTTACGTTAGCTGCCACACGACAGATAACCCGTGCAATCCTGGTAGCTGGAGACAGCGATTTCGTTCCTGCTGTGGATGCTGCTAAAATGCATGGTGTTTTGATCAGTTTGTGGCACGGACCCACCAAAAATGGCATGCAGTTATCCCATAGTACTGTGCATCGAGAACTATGGGATGCTTGTGATGAACGCTTCGAGATGGACTCCGAGTTTGTAAAGTCAATCCGTAGGTAACAACTGCTGACGTGGCGGAGTTGGTAGACGCGCTGGGTTTAGGTCCCAGTGGGAGAAATCCCGTGGGAGTTCGAATCTCCCCGTCAGCATACCAAACCAAGGAGGGTTCCCATGTCTAGATGGATGCACGTCTTTACGATTCTACTGTTGGTCGGCTTTAGTTCCTGTGACCGGCTTGACTGCTGGGGCGGAACGTTGGAGTCTAAGGATAAACCATACCAAGGGGATAAAACCAAGACGGTTCCCTACGCTGATAAGCCTATACTGCAAATGGGTCCAGGTTCTTGTGACACCTTTACCAAACACTGTGGTTATTTCCCTCTGGCAAAGTCGTTGCTGCATAATCCTACCAGCACAGAAGTTACTGCTGACGTTAGCTGTAAGATCTTCATTGGCAATTGGGAGGCTGGTAAAAACAAACGTACCGGCGTGAAGGTCAAGGCTAAGGGTTCCAAGATGGTAGAAATCCAGTTTAACATCGACATCATCGGAGGGCAGCAGAGCGCAGTTGGAATTAAATGCGATGTCCACTGGAGATAAACTCTCATTTTATGATAAGCTAGAAGACTGGTTTGATGCGCATCCTTCACTTTTCTTAGTGCTCATAACCGCTCTAGCCATTCTTAGTGTACTTATTTTGAGCCTTCTTTGGGGAGGTTGTCCTCAACGTGGCTACAGGGGTAACTTCCTCAAGATCACCCCGAACAATTTCGACAACGTCGCTTGGGTAAAGACTCCCAAAAAGACGCAAGTCTGGGCTCCTTCCTCTATTGCAACTCCTGCGTTCTACCAACTTATCGATCAGAAGACCGATGAACTTGAGAAGTGCCTCAAGGAAAAGAACCTCCTTCCTCTCCCTACCATCCATCGTGATTGGTTTGCAGTGTACGTCCCGAAGGACTGGTATACCAGCAAGTGTACTCAGGAACAGATGATTCCCAGTAGCATCAACTATAAGCTGTGTGAAAAGAAGAAGCGCAACGGCGTACCGATAAAGATCCCAGAGCGCTGCCGTTACGTTGTAAAACCAACTGAAGTGTGCCCGTGTCCATGCAATGCCAGGGCAGCAATTCAGATGGGTCCAGTTCATGTGATAGTAACTGCGCCCAATTTGAAACTGTTCAAGGCAGAGCTTGCACGGGTAGTTTTGTGGCCGAAGTATAACATGCCGTGGGTAGAGCCGGTGAGTGGGTGTTTGCAATGAGTTTACGTGACAATCTGAACGAGATAATCTCACTAAATCCAGATACAGAGGCCGACCTTCGGAGAATGCATGTACGGTTACGTGCGGAACCTCAGTTCATGTGTTCAGAGTGCGAATGTGAACTTCCTCTGAGTTACATGCGAGACCCTGGAAAATGCTACCTCTGCAGCCCCCTTACTGAAGATGAGCAGGAAGAGTTGGACGCCTACTATGCCGATCTATGAGTATGAGTGTAAGATATGTGACAAACGTTCCGAAGTAGAACGCAAGATGTCTGAACGGTTCGATGACCAGCCTTGCGTGCACTGTGGTGCAAGAAATACAGTGCTTGCGCCGAGTTTAGGTGCTTTCGTCTTGAAGGGTTCAGGTTGGTATGCTAGTGATCAGAAGGTGCAGAAGGGGAGCACCAAGAAAACATAAGCCACTGTGGCGAAGTTGGTATACGCACTGGATTCAAAATCCAGCGAGCTTATGCTCATGTGGGTTCAAGTCCCACCAGTGGTACTAGAGGTTGCAATGGCAGACGACTCACAACAGTATTTGATTCCGACTTCAGAGTGGGATATACCGATCCCACCTGATAAGCACGGCGGAGAGGTTCCTGTGGACCCAGACTTTGATCCTATCGACGTCTACGGCAACCGCAAGAAGTATTCGGTGTACCCCGAAGACTTCGCAAAGAAGTACGCTGCTAAGTCCAACGTGACCATGGACCTCTTGATAGAGGTTGGTTTTTTGGTCGTTGCTTGTGACTGCGGTGAAGATGGCTGCCAAGGTTGGCAGATGCAAACAGAGCGCTGGCTCAAGACCCGCAAAGAATTGGGGCTCTGGGACGAGGCGACAAAAGTATATACAGTTAAAGATATATATTTAGGGGAATCCCCCGAAGAATACTACGCGTTGCACTACCCAGACATGGACAAGGAAAGTCTTGCTATGTGCTTAGCTGGTGACGCCAGCACCACAGTTTGCATTCTTTCTTGCGAATGTGGCCGTAGGCATGAGATAGAATACACACCGCCTCCGCATGAATGGTACTCAACTGGGCTTACCTGTGCGTGTGGACGGAAGGTAGTGTACGGAGAATAAGACAGTTTAGCTCGCATGGCGAAGCTGGTAGACGCATGGGACTTAAAATCCCACGGGGCTTGTCCTCATCCGGGTTCGAATCCCGGTGCGAGCATCCTCTCCTAGTTACTCTCTTATTATGAGCACCATCCCTCTCAAGATAAAGTATCGAGGAGCTTCTTATGTACGTGTGGCTAAGGTAGCTCCTGTTGAATTTGCCAAGGCCCTGCAGCAAATTATTAGCAAAGCGGGAGACGATTTCGCTCACTTACGTCCCGAGGTCAACAAGGAAGTAAGCTACAGGTCGCCTGGAAGCGCCCAAAAGACGGTTAAATCTGCTCCCGTGGCCATCTACCTTCCTACTATGGACGATGCTGATGCGCTTGGTAGGGAAGGTGATAAAAGACACCCGCTTCGAGCACAAATTACCAAGGCTGCTCAACAAGCAGGATACAAACCTGAATACTTTGGTCCACAGTACCTGGCCTTCCTCTAGTTACTCTCTTACATGAAGACGTTGATTAAATACAAGGGGTTTCTGTATGTTCAGGCACGTACAGTCCAAGACCTTACCGAAGATTACCTTCAGGAGATGCGGCCTAACGATTGGGTACGTATTTTTCACGGAACTCATGTGAGTACAGGAGCCCGTCTGAAACCTCAAGACATGGTGTTTGGTATCGACGCTCTCGGTGAAGAAGCTACTTCAAAGTACCATCCAAATACTCCAGGGTTCCACCGATACTCTGGTATCTTTGTTGCTCCTACGTTAAAAGAAGCTGGTCGATGGGGAAGTCTGATATTCGAGGTAGCTGTTAAGGCGAGGAATCTTCATCCTACCAACTGGTCAGCTAAAATCTACAAAAAGTGGGATGCTGAAGACAGAGAGATGTTCGACCGTCGTTGCAAGGCGGAGTATCCAAATAGCTTCTACCCCGCCCTTTCGGGAGCCCTCTCTACTAAGTACGATAACTGTGCAAGCGGGATTCGTGGGCACGAGCCCCAGGCCCTATTCAAAGGGATAACAAAATCCAGGGATGTACTGGCTGTTCATTACTTTGGTGAGGTATTCACTCCACAAGAGTTTATTAAGAAGTATCAGAAGGATGTCTCGTACTACGAAGAAGCATATAAATCAAAAGGACCCGATCCGAAGAGCACTACGCTGTCTTTAGACGAGTACCTTAGCATTGTTAAAGAGCATGTGGATAAAGACCCAAAGGACTTCTTCTCCATCATATCGCGTTACTGGGCTATAGATGGTAAGGATGAGGCGCTACGTCTAATTAAACAGCTTGCTCCCTTTTCCACCGTTTCAGCTAAGCGCTTCTTGAAACTATTATCTGAGAAGTACTGTGACGTTCTTATGGAAACTTGGGAACGGGTACGTGAAAAACGTCCAGACCTCAATCTGGGAGATCCTCCAAGATGCCAGCAGCGTGCCGCTGCTGTTAAGTACAATGGGCACGTGTACGTCCGTGCCGCTAGCTATAGCAGCGATATGTTATTTTTGGCTAGTAGTATCCATACACCAAAAGGCTGGTGTTACGACCATGTGGGGTTCGTGGACAAAGCTACCGGAAATCTTATCCAGATGAGTGGGCATAGGCATGAAGAGGGTGTCTTCCCTATGTCCAAGTTGACTGATGATCCAGTGCTTAAGACGGATCATTACGCTACTATCAAGTTGCCAAAGACAGTCACTTTTACAGACGCTTCTCTTGGTGCAGTTAACTGCGTCACGTTTGTTATCGCTGTTCTTAAAGAAAACGGTATTAATGATTGGGACAGAGAAGACCTCCACAAAGTATTTAAGTGCGGGGACAAGAAGCCATTACGGCAAGCACTCATGAGTTCCGGTTACGACTCCGTTGATTTCTTATCTGAAGAAGATATGAAAGGGCTGCGTTCCAGTCCCCTTTACGGTGTCATCTCTATCACCGACCTTGGACGTAGAGCCGAACTCACAGAAGGGTGGGGAAGCGTCCTTCGTCTTCAGTTCGATGATATCGAGGAATCTGAGCCCTTCCGGCCTTACGGCGGCGGGGCTACTAAATATGACGCGTTCACCAAGGAAGATGCCAAGAAGATAAAAGTGTGGCTCAAAGCCAACGAAACCAAGCTCTCTGGTATCTACGTGCATTGTTGGGCAGGGGTGTCGCGGTCGGCGGCTGTGGCCAAGTATATCGCAGAGGAGTATGGAATTCCGTTCGACCAATCCTACGATAAGTACAACACGCTCGTGTATGATACCCTTCGGAGTACCTAAGATGCCTGGCAAGTATGTGAAGCACAAAGGGCAGTTGTACGTTGCGATGTACGACTACTACAAGTTCGACGCAGAAAACCCCCCTTCAATTGAAGAAGTTACCAAACGGTGGGCCAAAGATAACGACAAGCCTAACAACTGGAGTGGACTGACTATAGACTACCCCCTCGAAGAAGTGTGGCAGTATCGTGAGTACAGCCGTTCTCCAATGGGTGACAGTAATTTAACTAAAGAAGAGTGGGCTGCTCTCAATAAGAGCCTGAAAGAAAAGGGTTGGGACCGCGAACAGCCCTTAATGCTGCTTGTTGGAAAGAATGGCGTGTCGAAAGTTGGGGAGGGTAACCACCGCTTGTGGGTTGCCAAGCAGCTTGGGCTTAAGAACATCCCTGTAAGATTTGGTGGGTTTTGGAAAAATGTGGAGCGCGGTGTGGGGAGGGGGCCGGTTATCTAGTCTTCTTTACCGTAGTCCTCTTCCATTGCCTTCCTGGCTTGCTTCTCAACCTCACCCCAATTTATGTAGTGCATGGAGTCTCGAATAACAGATCGTAGTATGTGACCTAGCGATGATTGTGTTGGGTCACGCTGCAACGGAACCAACTCAGACAAGATATGTGTTATCTCAAGACGTAGTTCTTGTCCAAAAGTCCTATCGCCTTCTTTGGATTTCTCGTAGAGATCGTGTATCAGGCTGGTGTTTCTTTTATAGTACTCGATGATTCTCTTGACCGTTGTTTGCTCATCTGCACGAAGATACAGTTCCCCGTTTACACTGACGTACTTAGAAGCCATCTTACGCCTCTCCCTTTTTCTTGTACTCTTCAATTATTTTCTCAGCTTCTTTTGCGACCTGGTCCCAGTCCACAGTATTCATGCCCTCTCTTATTACAACTTCCATGACTAAATATAGAGGGTACGGAGATTTTCCTCTACCTATCATGTCGGCTGTTAGAAACACTCGTAGCTTTTCTTGAAGGGACAGCTTATTAGTTGTGTCGTAAGTTGAAATTTCATACGCACGTTCCGGATAACTTTCCAGATAATGGATGACCCTACCAGTTGCTAGGTCTTCGCTTGCTAGTACGTAAAGTGATCCACCAACACGAATGTATTTTGCCACTTTGTTCATTTTGTGTGTCTCTTCCACGTCTTCTTGAGAAGCACCTTCATCCCACTCCCACCGCCATCCGTCTAGATTGTCAATCCGGACGAATGCTTGTGACCTCATCCCATCAGGTGGAGTTACCTCTGCAAACTTCCTACCTCTGGTATCGGCCCACCCAGGATGCACTTCCCCAGCAGGGCAGTAAGCACTCCCGATTTCCATTGCACCATGTGGGCGTATCTGTTCATAGGTAAGAACATCTTCTTCAGTATACGCTACTTGGGCATACAAGTGCCCCTTGTATTTGAGGGTCTTCATCATGTAAGAGAGTAACTAGGAGAAGAGAAGGGAGAGGTTGGGATTACTCCCAGTCTTTTTGCTCGTAGGATTCTTTACGCTTTTCACGGCGTTGGGCTTTCATCCCCAGTGTAGTGGTCTCACCATTTCCAGGGGTATCTCCCCCAAGAACTTTGGCGACATTTCCGCCGAGGACACCCTGTAGAATCTCACCGATAGAGCTTCCACCACTGATGTACGACATGGGAGCGATAGCTTCGGAGATATCCTTGAGAGTGAGCTTGTCGCCCAGCTTGTTGAGCGCTGCAACCAGATCCTCATGGACAGCGTCGGCACGGCGTACGAACGCCGCCGTCTCGGCGTCGAGCGACTCAAGCTCCATTTTTTGCTTGGCCTCTTCGATAGCCCATGTGAAGTCCCGCAGAATCTTGTCGCGTGCAACCGACGCGGTTTGGTTCTCTTGCTCAAGCGCAAGCTGCAACTTCATGGCCTCTAGTTGGGCCGTGGTCTTTTGCGCCTGCTTTTCCTCTTCTGCCATTTCTAGTCCGAGCCTAGCCTGGCGAGTCTTGGACCGAAGCTCCTCCAATTCGAGCAACAACTTCTCTCTGTCGATCTCGATAGTTTGGGTGCGTGTTTGCCGCTGCAGTTCGAGGGTTTTTTCGACCACGTCATGCTGTGCATTTTCCAGAAGGTCCGCGATACGCCCATCTCCGATAGTGGTGCTCAGCACCTCAGTGTCGTAGATACGCATGGAGTTTTCGCGGAACTCGCGCCCAGGTCGACTTCCTTCTTCAACCTTCTCGCCCAGGACCGCATTGCGTACGATATCCTCGACGTTTTGGTAGAACTCTTCGACACTGTACTGTCGAGCAGTCTTGCGCACGATAGACCGAATGTGGTCGCAAAGAATCTTGATGTAGTTTTCAGCACCGAACCAGGCTTCAGAGTCGTCGCCAATGAAGTCCACTCGGTGGGAAACCTTGATGTTTACTTCACACAGGTCTTTGGTCATCACTTTAATGATGTCCGCGATCTTGTTATTTTTCGTGCGAAGGTAAACCGTCTTGAGAAGGTGGTCTGTAGTCTTGGGCTTACCTGTGCTCATGATGAGAACTTCTGGAATCTCATCATAATCCAACTTAACCGTCATCGGCCCTTCAACAACACGTCGGGCACCCGACTTCCGAACCAGCATCATCGCGTAACCAGTCCAGATGTTTACGGCCACCGCGCCATCGTACTTGCTGTCGATGGTGATTGTGGGAGGTGCAGTAAATCCGGTCCTCCGTTGGAACTCGTCAGCGGCAGCTTCACCGGAAGCTTCTTGCCAATCAGCGTTCATCGCAGAAGTAGAGTCATTGCTGAGGTACATCGCACTGGAGACCGACTGGCCACCAGAAGGCATCATACCTTTTTTCATTGAGCGTGACCGCAGGATGGCATTTTCACGTACCATCTCACCGCCAGCTTCGTCACCCACTTCTTCGATGATTCGCCGCAGTGCGTCATTGTGACTCTGCGCTTCTCTATTTCCAGGGTAGAGCAGTTCCACCATCTTCGGGTTTAGCACCCGACGAACGATGACGTGTTTACGTGGGTCAGGAAGGAACATCTTGGGACCTTCTTCTAGGAAGACAGTCCCTTTCTCACGATCTAGCACGTACCGAGCTTCGCCCTCTGGAATGGCGATGGCGAAATGCTTGCGTCTGCCATCACGCATAATAATGGCATGCTCTGCACGGGGGAAGTAAATCATGCTTTCATTACCAGTAATGAAAAGTTCGTCCCCCTCCTTTCGGGGAGTGCCATCCTTCTCAGTGTACGCCGAGGTGACCTTGACGTATACACCCTGCAACTCGTTGAGTTCGATAGCACGGAATTTACGTGCACCCTTTTTTTCTACGAAAATCTCGGTGGGCTCTGGGAACACCACCTGCGGACCCCGGAGGAAACGTTTGTTGCCATCCTCGTTTAGAAGGATGCAGTATTCCAGGGTTTCCAAAGTTACGGCGTCACGGAGGTAGCGCTTCTTTTTATCAGTCTCCGATACATCTTTCACAACCTCCACGCCAGTGGGAGGGATGTAGAAACTAACATCGGTGCCCTTGATAACCAAAAGCTTGCCCATGGTCAGTTCAGGGATTTCCTCTGCCGTTACAGGGGTGTCGTCCTCTTCCTCAGCAGCATCCCCTTCAGTCTGCAGCTTCATCACGGCCTTAGCCCAATTCTTACGGGCAGCGTCTTCATCATACACGCGTGCGATCAGATACTGATTCGACCGCAAGTGATGTCCGTGTACCACTTCCGCCATCTGGCCGGGCCAGAGAGCGAAAGCGCTGGGACCGTGGATGTTGATTTTCCGACCAAGAACGAGGTCGGTTAGATGATTGGCATTTCCGGTGGACGGGTGGAACTTTTCTTTATCCCTGGCCGGATTTTTCAGAGTTACATACCAGCCCTCTGGAGCGATAGAAAACGTTTGAATTGCATTATCCAGATTAGTGGGCTCAAATTTTTTGGTGTCTTTGTCGAAGACTACCGGCTGGTCGGTCTGAGAAAGGCTAGCCTGCTTAGGCCCTACGTAAACGGTTACATCCCCTTTTGTTTTATCAAGTACGAACGCGAACTCATTTGGATTGAGAACCAGGTCTCTCTCCATTCTTGTCACTGCTTCCATAATTATACCTCTCCTGTTATCCGGGTTTGCTGGGTTCCCAAAGGTTTGATTCTCCTGTTTTACAAGCCTGCCTAATTTATAATTATCATTGGCCCAAGGTCAACCAAAAAACTGCTTGACAACGCATTTATTTTTAACATTAAGTACTCGTTTGCAAAGCCCGTGTGGCCCAACTGGCAGAGGCGTCTGTTTCAGGTACAGAAGGTTGGTGGTTCAAATCCACTCATGGGCAGCGGGAGACCGGCAGGCATGGTGGCCGAACAGACTGGCCAGTCATAACTTGGCCATCGTGTTTGTCACTCCCATTGGCTACGTGGCCCAATTGGCAGAGGCGCACGCTTGAGGGGCGTGATGTTGGTGGTTCAAATCCACTCGTAGCCATTTTTTCCCTCTTGACAGATTCCGCTTCATGCGCACATTAGTAGTGAGGCACGGAGGCTCCTACAACAGGTTCATACTGTAAAGGCTTGTGAGCAGGTTACTCTCTAGGGTATTGTACCCAAGCTAACCACTTGGAGATCTGTTATG